>Ga0068877_10000551_pt1 | contig 32186 bp, 29 predicted proteins | sample NOAtaG_FD_66437 | JGI IMG/M metagenome (GOLD analysis project Ga0068877, IMG submission 66437) | Freshwater lake microbial communities from Lake Erie, under a cyanobacterial bloom - NOAA_Erie_Diel6S_1000h metaG | ecosystem: Environmental > Aquatic > Freshwater > Lake | place: USA: Ohio, Lake...
GCGAGCACGCTCCAGGCCCGCCCTTCCGGTACGGCACGGTCACCGTCGCCGGTTCACGGGCGGTGAGCCGTCCGGCGCATCGACTCGAAGTTGTAGAACCCCGGTTGCCCGAAGTTGTAGTTGACGCCCTCGATGTCCTCGCGCTGCGCGCGACTCCAGTCGAGCTGGAACAGGACTGCGGTGGGAACCTGCTCGAAGACGATGGCCTGGGCCTGGCGATACAGCGAGGCGCGCTCGGCGGGATCGAGTGTGCGGTCGGCGCGCGCGATCAGGTTGTCGAGCTCGCGATTGCGGTAGCGGGGGAAGTTGGCGCCACCGATCATCGCCGAGTTGTAGACGAAGTTGAACACGATCGAGGGGTCGGGGAAGTCGAGGTTGATCGACTGCATCGTCAGATCGAAGTCGCCCTTCATCACCTTGGTGCGCGCCGCGGTGGACACGCGCTCGATGACCGCGTCGATCCCGACGTCGGCCAGCTGGCCGCGGATCGCCACCGCCAGCGGTGACGCGCTGGCGCCATCACCCACCACCGTGAAGACGACCCGCGTGCCGGGCTTCACGCCGGCCTCGGCGAGCAGCCGCCGCGCCGCCTCGGGGTCGTGGCGGGGAAGCGCGAGCGAAGGATCGTGCCCGGGGACACCTTCGGGAAGCACTCCGTGCAGAAGACGCGTGCGGCCGCCGTAGAGGGCCCTTCCGATCCGTTCACGGTCGATCGCCAGCGAAACGGCGCGGCGCACGCGGACATCCTTGAACAGCGGGCGATCGTTGTTCATGTGGAGGAACGCGACGGTCGGCGACGGGCCGCGCACCAGCCGCACACCCGGGCGGCCGGCGAGCCAGTCGTCGATGTTGCCTGGGACGGGGTCGACGATGTCCAGCGCACCCTTGCCGAGCTGGATCGCCCGCGTCGCATCGTCCTTGACGACCAGGAAGTTCACTTCGCGGAAGTGACCCGGGGGCGCGGCCGCATGCGGGTTGGACCGCAGCACGACTTGCTGTCCGCGGACAAAACGCTCGACGCGGTAGGGTCCGCTGCCCGCGGTGTTCGTGGCGAGGAACCGGGCACCCAGCGGATCCGCCGCCGATCTGCGGGCGATGCCCGGGTTGACGATGCTGGCGGTGGGCACGGCCAGCACCTGCAGGAAGAAGGCCACCGGCGAGCGCAGGACGAAGCGCACTTCGTACGGCCCCAGCACATCGACTTGGCGCAGGAAGAACAGGAACTGCGCCGGCGGCGCCTTCAGTGCCAGGGTGCGATCGAAGGAGAACTTCACGGCCTCGGCGGTGACCTCGGTGCCGTCGTCGAAGCGGTGGCCGCGGCGCAGGTGGAAGGTCCACTGCAGCCCGTCATCGGAGGACGTCCAGCGCTCGGCCAGCTGCCCCAGCATGCGCCCGGTGGGCTTGCCGTCGGCCACCTCGGCCACCACCAGCTTCTCGTAGGCCAGGTTGATCGCGAGCTGGTTGCCGATGACGAACGTCGCCGCGGGATCGAGCGTCGTGATGTCGCGCGCCACTGCCATCGTGACGCGCCGGGGGTCGGCCGGGATGTCGGAAACGTCGCATGCGGCGAGCGCGAGCGCCGCGACCAGGCTCGCGCCGATGCGGATCAGGCGGTCAGTCGCGCGCCGCATCGACGAAGGCCGAGAACAGGCGGCGTTCCGGATCGCTCAGAAGGAACTCCGGGTGCCACTGCACCCCGAGCACGAAGCGCCGGCCGGGCACCTCGATGGCCTCGACGATGTCGTCCGGCGCGACGCCGGCGACCACGGCCCGGGGCCCCACGCGGGTCACGCCCTGGCGATGCAGGGAGTTCGTCCCGAAAGGCGCCCCGCCGACGATGGCGGCAAACCGGGTCCCGGCGACGGGGACCACGGGGTGAACGGTCTCTCGGGCGGCTGCCCCGCGATGCCCCGCCCACTCCGCACGCTCGTCCGCCAGCACGACGATCAACTCGCCGCCCGTCACGTGGTTGAGCACCTGGAACCCGCCGCACACGCCCAGCGCGGCCTTGTCGCGCTCGATGCAGCGCTGCAGCAGCCGCGCCTCGAAGCGGAAGCGGCGCTCCTTCTCCGGGGGTTCGGTGCCGTCGAAGCGGAACATCTCCGGCACGCGGAACTGGTAGCCCCCGCCGCTGACGACGATGCCGTCGCACAGGTCGAGGTAGTCGTCGACGGCGTCGGCCTCGCTCGGCAGGATGATCGGCACGGCACCCATCTCCCGCAGCGTGTCGCAGGTGGTGGCATCGAGGCCGTACGCAGGCCGTGGCGGCCGCGCGTCGCCGTAGTGCTCGAGGTCGGCGGTGACGCCGATGACGGGCCTGGCTCGCTTCATGTCTCTGGCAACTCCGTCGGTTCGTCGAAAGGCCACATCGGGCGACGCACGCGCAGCAGCTCGGCGCCGCCCGACGCAGGACGCCGCAGCGTGAAGACATGGGTGCTGACCGCATCGAAGCCGATGCGGAACTGCTGAGCCGACTTCAGGACGATGAGGCGGCGCGTGGTGCAGTCGATCCCGAGGCCGCTGAACAACGACGGATCGTACGCCTGGTCGCGCACGCTGCAGAGGACGACCTCGATGCCCTGGAAGGCGATGGCCGCGCAGTCCCCGAGCGGCGCCGCCACGGCGCCGACCTGTTGGACGTGGTGCTCGCGCAGGGCGGTCACGTGGGCCTGCACGTCCAGCGGCAGGCCGGACTGGACGCCGACCTTGCCGCCGATGCGCAGCGCCAGCCGGGCGCCGACGCCGGCGTCGAAGCACATGCGCACCGCCAGCGGATCCCACAGCGGGCCAACGCAGGCCCCGTGCACCCCGTGGGCGAGCAGACGCCGGATGACGTCGACGTTGTCGCCCGCAGCCCCGCCGCCAGGGTTGTCGTCGGCGTCGACGAGGATGACCGGGCGCCCGGGGTGGCCGAGGGCATGGGCGAGCACCTCCTCCGCCGGTGGTCTTGTCGTGCGCAGCGCACCGCGCAACGCGAAGACTTCGCGCGCGAGCTCGTCCGCGACGTCGCGCGCCAGCGTCGCATCGCCGTCGGTGACGACCAGCACCTGCGCCCCCATGTCGGCCACGTCGGCGCCCGCAAAGCCGTGAACCAGCGACACCGACAGGACGGCGCCCCGCTCGCGCTCGCGCATGCGCATCACGAAGTCCTTCATCGGCGGCAGACGCGTGGGGAATGAGGCTGCCATGTGGCAGTGACGGGCGTGCATCACGGGACGCACCTCGCCGCGCCGCGTGCGCTCGAGCAGGCTCAGCAGTTCCTCGCCGCGTTCGACGTAGTCGGTGTGCGGGTACTCCTTGAAATACACCAGCACGTCGGCAGCAGCCTGCATGCGCGCGCTGTGATGGGCGTGGCAGTCCAGTTCGGCGCCCACCGCGACCCCGGGTCCGACGAGCTCGCGCACCCGTTGCAGCAGATCGCCCTCGCAGTCCTCGGTGCGGTCGGCGATCATCGCGCCATGCAGACCCAGCGCGACGATGTCCACCGGCAGGGCGTTCCGCAGCTGCCCGAGGATCTCGTCGCGCAGGGCCTCGAACACCGGCTCCGGCACTGGCCCGCCCGGCATCGCATAGGCACATGTCCCCTCCACGACCGACCAGCCGCTGTCGCGCGCGCGCCGACGGCACGCCCACAGCGGCCCGGTCGCCTCGGTGGGCTGGTCCGGGTGCTGCCCGGGCCTCCACAGCATGGTGTCTTCGAAGGCGCGCCAGCCCGTGGGGATGGGAGACGAGGTGTTCGTCTCCGTGCCCAGGGTGGCGGTGAACACCCGCATCCGTCGGCTGGTCAGAACGTGAAGGAGCCCACGACGCCGAAGGAACGCGGGCGGCCGTAGGTGACCGTCTGGTTCGTTCCCGCGCCGACCGGAGGCGCAAAGCCGCCGGGCCCTTGCGCCACGACGTAGCGCTTGTCGAAGACGTTGTTCGAGTAGAGCGCCACGTCCCAGCGCCCGCTCTCGCCTGCCAGACTGATCCGACCGTTGAAGAGGTCGTATCCCGGGATCCATTGCGTGGCCAGGTTCTCGCGGCCGATGAAGAAGCCATCGGTGTGTCGGCCGTCGAGGCGCAGGGTCAACGATCCGACCGGCAGTTGCATGGAGTACGCCACCGACAGGTTCGAGGTCAGGCGCGGCGCGTTGTTCAGCTTGTTGTCGTTGAAGCTGACCGGTGAGCCTGCCGGGGTGTCGACATAGTCGGTGTAGCGCGCATCGACATAGCCGACGCCTGCCGAGACCCGCAACGCCGACGTCGGGCGCAGCGCGGCTTCGAGTTCGACGCCCTGGCTCCTGGCCTTGCCGCCATTCGTCACGATGCCCACGACGGCGCCGCCGCCACCCAGCACCTGCACCTGCTGGGTGACCTGGATGTCGTCGTAGTTCATGCGGAAGGCCGCCGCGCCCAGGTTCAGCATGCCGCCGAGCATGGCGCCCTTCACGCCGACCTCGAAGTTGTCCATGCGCTCGTCGGTGAAGCGGGTCTGCTTGAAGCTCGTGGGGCCGCCGGCCGTGATGTTGTCGACGTTCCAGCCGCCGCTGCGGAAGCCCTTGCTGTAGGTCGCGTAGGCCATCGTGTCGCGGTCGATGCGCAAGCGCGCACTCAGCAGGGGCGTCACGTTGCTGGTGCTCAGGCTGTCGTTCTCCAACGGGAGGGACGGTGCCAGGAATGCGGGGAAGGTGACGACCTGCTGGTAGGCCAAGGTCTTCTTCTCGCGGGTATACCGAATCCCCCCGGTCAACGTCACACGTTCGCTGACGTTCCAGTCGGCGTTGCCGAACACCGCGCTGGTCCTCGAGTCGATGTCCCCGAAGGTGTTGCCGGTCGTGTTGCGGATGAGGCTCAGCACGGGCGCGGCCGGGCCGAAGGTGCTGATCGAGGTGCCGCTGGCCTTCTGCTCATACAAGTACAGGCCTGCCACGTATTCCAGGGCGGACTTGCCGTTGGTGGCGATCCGCAGCTCCTGGCTCCACTGCTTCTGCACCGAGGTACCGGAGGACGCGACGATGTTCAGCGGTCCCACGTCGGTGTCCGATGTCCGCGTGGTGTCGAGCTTGCGAACACTGGTGATCGAGGTCAACGTCAACCCGCTTCCCAGGTCGTAGTTGATCGTGCCACCCACGCCTTGGACGGTCCGGTTGGCCAGCGTGGGCAGGTTCTCGTTGGCGGTCAGGTCGTTGCTGTCGGCGATGGCGCCGTAGCCCGAGAGAATTCGCGGGGAAGGGGCAACCGACTTGTCCTTCAGGTGATCGGCCGCGATCGTCACGTCCAGGCCTGCCGAAGGCTTGATCAAGAGCTTGACGCGCGCGCTGGTCACGTCCTCGTTGCCGGTCTTGGTTCCCGTGGCCACGTTGTTCATGTAGCCGTCGCGCTTGCCGGAGTAGACCGCGATGCTGCCCCGCACCGCGTCCGAGCCCAGCGGCGAGCTGACGTAGCCGCTCAGGCGGCGCAGGCTGAGGCTGCCGATGTCGACGCTGGCGGTGGCCTCGAGCTTCCTGGAGGGTTCGCGCGTCACGACGCTGATCGCGCCGGCGATCGAGTTCTTGCCGAAGAGCGTGCCCTGGGGGCCGCGCAGGAATTCGACACGATCGATGTCGAAGGTCTCCAGGTTGAAGGCCGCGCCCCGTCCCATGTAGATGCCGTCGACGTAGACGCCGATGCCGCTGTCGAATCCGATGTTCGCCCGGTTCTGGCTCTGCACGCCGCGGACGGAGAAGCTCGGCAGGGCGTTGTTCTCCGGGCCCAGGAACACCACGTTGGGCACCGGGTTTTCCGACAGGCGGATGGCCCCACGGTCTTGCAGCTCGCTGCCCGTGACCACGCTGATCGACAGCGGGACGTCGATGACGCGCTCGCTGCGCTTTCGCGCCGTGACGGTGACCTGCTGCGTGCTGTCGCTGGCTGTCGCGGTCTGCGCGTGCACGGGATCCACGGTCCAGCCGAGCAGCACGGTCGCTGCCGCGGCAGTGGCGATCGGCGTCTTGGCAAAGCAGGTCTTGCGCATGTCGGCTCCGGGGTTGCTGCGGGGGGGGTGCGCCTTCGGCTCAGGCCTCGGCGTGGAAGGGTTCGCACACGGCGCGCGCGCGCTGCATGCAGCGTTCGACGGTGCGGGTCGTCACGCCGAGGCGGCGCGCGATCTGGGGGTGCGTCAGGTCTTGAAGACAGCTCAACTCGACCACCTGCGCCACGCGCGGGCCGGCCTCCTGGAGCCGTTGGGCGATTCGCGCCAGCGCCAGCCGCCAGTGCACCTGGCTTTCGACCGATGCGCCCGGCTGCTCGAGTTCCATGTCGTCCATGGGATCGTGCTGGCTCGCCTGGCGGAAGGTCTCGCGGCGGACGCGATCGATCACCAGGCGCTCGGCCGTGCGGAAAAGGAAGGCGCGCGGGTTCAGGTCCAGCCGGGAAGGGTCCGGGATCTGCGCGATGCGCACGAACACCTCCTGGACCGTGTCGGCGATGTCTTCCTCGTTGCGGAGAAAGCGGGTCAGGAAGCTGCGAAGCGCACGGTGGTGATCGGCGAACAGCGCGGCGATGTAGCTGGCGCGTTCGGCGGCTCGGCCCGGCTGGTCCAGTCCGCTCGCCGCGGGCGCTGAATCGGCCTCAGGAGCATTGCAGTCGGAGAGGCTCAACAGGAACTCCTGAGAAGACACGTCGCGGCTGGCCGGAGGGTCGGCGCTCTTGGTCAGCGCCCTTGGCATCGGATCGAGGGCATGCTAGATTTGAACGGTCGTTCGGTCAATAGATGTCCAGGGTCGGCAGGCTCATGAGAAACCCGCATCTTTCGCTGCAGGAGCTGGTCGTGGTGGCGCGCCACGGCGATGGCGAGCGCACGCTGCTGCGCGGAGTGACGCTGGACATCGAAGAGGCCCGCATCGTCGCGCTGGCTGGCGAGTCGGGCTCCGGAAAGACCATCCTGGGTGCCGCCATCCCCGGCCTGCTGCCCCCCGGCGTGGCAGTGACAGGCGGCAGGCTGCTCTGGCGCGGCGAAGACCTGCGCGGTGCGTCCGAGGCCCGGCTCCGCGCGCTGCGCGGCCCGGAGATCGCCACCATCTTCCAGGAGCCGATGACGGCGCTGAACCCGGTGCTGCGGATCGGCCGTCAGATGACGGACGTGATCCGGACCCACCGTCCCGCGAGCGATGCCCACACCCTTGCACGGCAGATGCTCGCCGAGGTGCGCATCGACGACCCGGCTGCCGTGCTCGAGGCCTGGCCGCACCAGCTGAGCGGCGGCATGCGCCAGCGCGTGCTGATCGCGATGGCCTTCGCCTGCCGGCCGGCACTCATCGTCGCCGACGAGCCGACGACCGCGCTGGACGTCACCGTCCAGGCCCAAGTGCTCGCGCTGCTGGCAACGCTGGCCCGCGAGCACCGCACCGCGGTCTTGCTGATCACGCACGACATGGGTGTCGTACGCCGCTGCTGCGACGAGGTGCACATGCTGTACGCCGGCCGGATCGTCGAGTCCGGCCCGACCGCCGACGTGCTGCGTGCTCCGCGGCATCCCTACACCCGGGCGCTTCTGGACGCGCTGCCGGAGCGCGCTGCTCCGAAGTCGCCGCTGCCCGCGCTGCCGGCGTTGCCCGCGGCGACATCGGGCTGCGCATTCCGCAGCCGGTGCGCGGACTTGATGGATCGCTGTCATGACCAGCCCTCGATGCAGCCCTCGCCCTCGGCGCCGCATCGCGCCGCTTGCTGGCTCGCCCCTCACCGCGAGGTCGCCGCATGACCCCGCCCCTGCTCGAGGTCGACGCGGTGACGGTCCGCCACCGCGCACGCTCCGCGCCCACGGTCACGGGTGTGTCGCTGTCGATCGAGGCCGGCAAGACGCTGGGCATCGTCGGCGAGTCCGGCTGCGGCAAGAGCACGCTGGCCCGGGCGCTGCTGGGACTTCTGCCCATCCAGGCCGGCACGCTGCGCTGGCAAGGCCGGGACATCACACGGCTGCGACCGCGGCAGCGCCTGCAAGGCGGCATCGGCATGCAGATCGTCTTCCAGGATCCGAACGGCTCGCTCGATCCGCGCCCGAGCGCACACGACCTGATCGTCGAGCCCCTGGTCGTCGCGGGTCGCCCGACCGCCGGGGTGGCGCAGGCGCTCGCCGAGCGCGTCGGCCTGCCGGCCGACGCGCTGCCCCGGCGCGCCCACCAGTTCTCCGGCGGCCAACGGCAGCGCATCGCCATCGCGCGAGCCCTGGCGGGCGCGCCGCAGCTGCTGATCCTCGACGAGCCGACTTCTGCACTCGACCTGTCGGTGCAGGCCCAGATCCTCAACCTCCTGCTCGATCTCCAGCGCGAGCAGCATCTGGCCTACCTGTTCATCAGCCACGATCTCGCGGTCGTCCGGCACATGGCCGACGACGTGGCCGTGATGCAACGCGGCCGGATCGTCGAGTGCGGCCCGGCCGCGCAGGTCCTGCATGCTCCGCGCCACGCCTACACGGCGGAGCTGCTCGCGTCCAGCCTGTCGGGACCGGCGCCAGCGCCCGTTGAGGCCTAGGACTGAAGCGCATCGCTTTCATCTCAGCAAGGAGACCGTCATGAGCAAGGCCTGGGTCGTGGGTGTCGGCATGGTGCCGTTCAAGAAGCCGGGTTCGAGTGAGCCCTACGACGCGATGGGTGCGGCAGCCGCGCGGCTGGCGCTGCGCGACGCCGGCCTCGAGTACACCGCCGTGCAGCAGGCCTACGCCGGCTTCGTCTACGGGGACAGCACGAGCGGCCAGCAGGCGCTCTACGACCTCGGGCTGACCGGCATCCCCATCGTCAACGTGAACAACGCCTGCGCCACCGGGTCGACCGCTCTGTTCCTGGCGCGCCAGGCGGTGCAGAGCGGCGTCGTAGATGTCGCGCTGGCGGTCGGGTTCGAGCAGATGAACCCGGGCGCGCTGGGCGTCACGGCCACCGACCGGCCGAGCATCATGGGGCGCCAGCTGGCGGTTGCGCACGACGCCATCGAGTGGAACGACCAGGTGCCGATGGCCGCGCTGCTGTTCGGCAGCGCGGGCGCCGAGCACCAGCGGCTGCACGGCACGCGAGCCGAGACGTTCGCGCGCATCTCGGTCAAGGCGCGCGAGCATGCGGCGCGCAACCCGCTGGCCATCTTCCGCGAGCGGGTCTCGCTCGACGAGGTGATGGCATCCAAGCCGATCTACGGCCCGCTGACGCGGCTGCAGTGCTGCCCGCCGACCTGTGGCGCCGCCGCGGCGGTGATCGTCTCGGAGGCCTACGCCCGCCGCCACGGTCTCACGGGACAGGCCGTGGAGATCGCCGGCCAGGCGATGACCACCGACCCGCAGGACACGCTGGAAGGCGCGAGCATGATCCGCGTGATCGGCTACGAGATGGCGCGCCGGGCGGCGGGCCAGGTGTACGAGCAGACCGGCATCGGTCCGGGTGACGTGCAGGTCTGCGAGCTGCATGACTGCTTCACGACCAACGAACTTCTCACTTACGAGGCCCTGGGCCTGGCCCCGGAGGGCGGTGCCGAGAAGTTCGTGATGGACGGCGACAACACCTACGGTGGCCGCGTCGTGACGAACCCCTCGGGCGGCCTGCTGTCCAAGGGGCACCCGCTGGGCGCCACCGGCCTGGCGCAGTGCGCCGAGCTCACCTGGCAGCTGCGCGGCCAGGCCGAGGCCCGTCAGGTCGAGCGGGCCCAGGTGGCCCTGCAGCACAACCTCGGGCTCGGCGGCGCGTGCGTCGTCACGATGTACCGCCGGGCGGCCTGATCGCCGCTCGAAGCCGCACGCCATGCGCCTGTTCTTCGGCGGCCTGCTGACCGAGACGAACACGTTCTCGCCGATCCCGGTCGGCCTGCAGGCCTTCACGAGCGTCCGCCTGCAACGCGGCGAGGAGATTCTCGACCCCGAGCGCGGCAGCGCGATGGCCCGCTACGCGCGCTCGCGCGGGCTGGACGTCGTCGGCGGCCTGCACGCCGACGCGCACCCCGGGGCCGCGGTGGTGCGGTCCGCCTACGAAGCGCTGCGCGACGAGCTGCTGCAGCGTCTTCGTGATGCGCTGCCGGTGGACATCGTCGCCCTCGACATGCACGGCGGCATGGTCGCGCAGGGCTACGACGACTGCGAAGGCGACATCCTCGCCCGCGTGCGCGCAATCGTCGGCCCCGACGTGCCGGTCGGCTGCCTGCTCGACCCGCACACGCACCTCAGCCCGGAGATGCATCGCAACGCCCTGCTGATGTGCTACCGCGAGAACCCGCACATCGACATCGACAGCCGCGGCCGCGAACTCATCGACCTGCTGATCCGGGTCGCCCGGCGCGAGATTCGTCCGGTGACTTCGGTGTTCGACTGCCGCATGGCGGACGTCTTTCAGACGCTGCGCGAACCGATGAAGGCCTTCGTGGAACGCATGCGCGCCATCGAGCGCGACGAGCCGGGCGTGCTGTCGATCAGCATCGTGCACGGGTTCCGCCGCGCGGACATTCCGCTGCTGGGCACGCACGTGCTGGTGATCACGGATGACCGCGCGGAAGCCGGCGCGGAGATCGCCGAGCGGCTCGGACGCCAGCTCTTCGAAGGCCGCGGCGGCTGGTGCGATCCGGTCACGCCGCTGGCCGACGCCGTGGCGCAGGCCGCGGCATGGGATCACCGTGCCCACGGACCGCTGATCCTGGCCGACCTCCCGGACAACCCGGGCGGCGGGTCTCCCGGCGATGCCAACTACGTGCTCGAGGCGCTGCTCGCTGCCGGCATCGACGGCATCGTCGCAGGCATCTACGTCGATCCGATGGCCGTCGCCGACGCCTTCGATGCCGGCGTCGGCGCCCGCCTCTCGCTGCGGATCGGCGGCAAGCGTTGCCCGCTGTCGGGGCGGCCGCTGGACCTGGACGTCACGGTGACGGCGCTCGACCCTGCGGGGGCGATCCGGCTCGGCGGCGGCACGGTCGTGCCGATGGGTCGCGCCGTCGCGCTGCGCTTCGCCCAGGGCCACCTGGCGCTTGCCGAGCAACGGCAGCAGACCTACGGCCCGTCGCTCTTCGAGGACCTCGGCATCGACCTGAAGGCCGCCCGCGTGATCCTCGTCAAGTCGGCCCAGCACTACAAGCCGCACTTCGAGCGCATCTCGCCGCACAGCCTGGTGCTGGACGCGCCGGGCGTGTGCGTGGCCGACATCCTTCAGCTGCCGTTCGCCCGACGCCCCCGGCCCATGTGGCCCTGGGAACCCGACCCCTGGCGCCCGTGACGGTGCCCGCTGCTAGCGCGACGCGGCGCGCGGATCCAGCCAGTCGCGCAGAGCGTCGCCGAGGAGGTTGAACGAGGCAGCGGTGAGGATGATCACCACGCCGGGCATCGTCACCAGCCACCAGTGGCCCAGCACGTACTCGCGGCCGCTGCCGATCATCGCACCCCACTCGGCCGCTGGCGGCTGTGCGCCCAGGCCGATGAAGCTGAGCGCGGACGAGGCCAGCACCGCGGCGCCCAGGTGGAAGGTCATGAACACGAGCACCGGCGGCAGCACCCCCGGCAGCACATGGGCGCGCATCAGATGCCACGTGCCGGCACCCATCGCGCGGGCGGCAAGCACGAACTCGCGCTCGCGCAGCGCCAGGGCCTGGCCCCGCGCCACGCGGATGTAGGCGGGCACCGACAGCACCCCCAGCGCCAGGACTGCGTTGAACAGGCTCGGTCCCATCGCCGCGGTCAGGGCCAGGGCCACCACCAGCCCGGGCAACGCCATGACGATGTCGGTCAGGCGCATGATGACGTTGTCGATCCAGCCGGCGAGCAGGCCCGAGAAGGTGCCGACCAGCAAGCCGAGCACCAGCCCGATCGAGACGATGCCCACCGCCGCCGCCAGCGAAGGCCGTGCCCCGTGCAGGACCCTCGACGCGACGTCGCGGCCGAGTTCGTCGGTGCCCGCCCAGTGCTGCCAGGAGGGGGCCTGGAGCACGGCATCGAGATTCATGGTGTCGGGGCCGTAGGGCGCGATCCAGGGCGCGAACAGTGCCGCCAAGGTCACGAGCAGCACGACAACCAGTGCCGAAGCCGCCATCGGCTTGCGCAGCGACGCCGGCAGCTGCCGGGAGATCGAGGCCTGTCCGGTCAGCATGCGCACGGGACCGCCCTTCGCCCTGCGGGCCCCGGCGTGAACGCTTGGGAGAGACCAGGCGCACTCATGCCGAGATCTGGATGCGAGGGTCGAGCATCAGGTAGGCCAGGTCGACCAGCAGGTTGGCCAGCACATACACGACCGACGCCAGTACCGTGAAACCCATGATGACCGGGAAGTCGAGGTTCAGGATCGCGCCCAGCACGTGATTGCCCACCCCAGGCCAGGCGAAGACGCTCTCGACGACGACCGATCCGAACAGCAGGGACGCGAGCTCGAGGCCGAGCACGGTGACGAAGGGAATCAGCGCGTTCTTCAGCGCGTACACGAAGTGGATGCGCCAAGGGGCCAGCCCGTAGGCGCGCGCGGTGCGGATGTAGTCCTCCGAGAGCACCTCGATCATCGAGCCGCGAACCAGCCGCACCACGGTGCCCACCGACGCCAGGGCCAGCGTGATGGCGGGCAGCAACAGGTGGTTGAAGGCACTGCGCCACGCAAGCCCGTCGCCGGCTATCGCGGCGTCGATCAGATACAGGCCGGTGACGTGCGGCGGCGGCGTCACGCCGATGTCCAGGCGCCCCGAGCCCGGCAGCCAGCCGAGCTCCGCGTACAGCAGCAGCATCAGCATCAGTCCGAGCCAGAAGGTCGGCGCCGAGATGCCGAGGATCGCCAGGCCGCGGCCGAGGTTGTCGACCCAGGTGTCGCGCCGCAGCGCGGTCAGGACGCCCAGCGGCACACCGACCACGATCGACAGCACCATGGCCATCAGCATCAGCTCGAGCGTCGCCGGGATGTAGCTCCACAGCTCGCCGAGCACCGGCTGCCGGGTGATGATCGACACGCCGAAGTCGCCGCGGAGCAGGTCGCTCATGTACTGGATGTACTGGGTCGTGACGGGCTGGTCGAGTCCGAGCCGGGATCGCATCTCGGCGATGGCCTGCGGCGTGGCCCGGGGGCCGAGCATCATCTGCGCCGGGTCGCCCGGGATCAGCCGTGAGATGACGAAACAGATCACGCTGACCCCGAAGATCACGAGCACCAGCATCGCCAGGCGGCGCAGGACGATCTTCGTCACTTTCCGGGCTCGCCCCTGCGGCGTGCGGCGAAGGCTGCCATCGCCGCGCGAAACTCGGCGCCGGTCACGAGCTCGGCCTGCTCCCTGGCCTCGAGGTCGATGTGCGAGTCCAGCGCGTCCGTCCGCGCCGCCTCCAGCAGGCGGCGCGTCGCGGCGAAGCCGCTCTGAGGCAGCCGCGCCAGGCGCTGCGCGGTCGCGCGCACCGTGGCCTCGAACTCCGGATCCGGCACTGCCGCGTGGATCATGCCCGCGGCCGCGGCGGCGTCGGCCGGCACCTCGGCGCCGGTCAGCAGCCACGCGCGCGCCCGCGCCTCGCCGACCAGCCGCGGCAGCAGCCACGACAGGCCGGTGTCGGGCACGAGGCCCAGGCGCGCGAAGGCCAGCGAGAAGCGCGCCGAAGACGCCGCCACGACGACATCGCACCACAGGGCCAGGCCGACGGCGCCGCCGACGGCAACACCGTTGACCGCCGCGAGGGTCGGCAGACGGCCGCCGCGCAGCAAGGGCAGCAGCGGGTGCAGCGCCTCACCGATCTGCCGCGCCAGCTGCGCCGCGTCGGCGTCGCCCAGCACGTCGAGGTTCGCTCCGGCCGAGAAGACGCCGCCGCTGCCCGTCAGCACCAGAGCGCGCGCGCCGCTGTCGGGATGCTGCCAGCGGGCCACTGCGGCAGCCAGATCGGCAAAGGCCGCAGGCGTCAACGCGTTGGCCGTGGCCGGCGAGGCCAGCCGCACGGTGGCGACGCCGTCGTCCAGGGTGCTCTCGATCACGGACGGCGGCCCGGGCGCATCGGATGCCGGACACAGTTCGCGACCCGCGCCCTGGGGCAGGGGCATCGCACGGCGTCGGTCCGTCGGCCCATCACCTGACGTGCACCCGCGCGCTGCCCGACGCGATCAACGTGCCGTCGCTGCGCGTGGCCTTCAGCGCCACGGTCGCGATCACACCACCCTCGGCCGGGTCGACCGACTCGACGACACCCTCGCACAGCAGTCGCTCCTTGACCGGCAGCATCGCGGCAAAGCGCGTCTCGATGGTCTGCACGCTGCCGGGCCCGCCCCAGGCCGCAAGCAGGCGGCCGAACATGCCCATCGAGTACATGCCGTGCACGATGCAGTCGGGCAGACCGGCCTTCTCGCGGGCGAAGTCGCTGTCGACGTGGATGGGGTTGGTGTCGCCCGAGCCGTGCATGTACAGCGCCACGCGATGGCGGGTGATGATGCCGGAGTCCAGCGGCGGCAGCGTGCTGCCAGGGGTGGGCGGGTTCATGGGTTGCGGTGGACGAGGGAGCAGTGGTCTTCGCACACGAGCGCGCCGGCCGCGTCACGGTACTCGATCACGGTGTCGACGAAGGTCAGCGCGCCGCCCTTCCGGTCGGCGATCGAGACGACCCGCTTGCGGCCCGTCAGGAGATCACCGACGCAGATCGGCTGATGGTGCACGAAGCGCTGGCTGGCGTGCAGGATCCGGGCCGGGTCGAGCCGCAGCAGCTCGAGCATCGCGAAGATCAGGTCCACCCGCTCCGTGCTCATCGCGATCGGGAACGTCGGCAGCGTCAGCACGTCGCGGAAGCCGGCCGCGACGGCCGCGTCGCGCTCGAGGTAGACCGGGCGCGTCTCGTCCAGCCCGCGTGCGAAGTTCAGCGCCATCGTGCGCTCCACCAGCACCTCGAAGGCTGGCCACGCGTGGCCGATGTGGTCGTGGCGGGCGTGGATGTCAGCCACCTTGCATGATCCTCGCGAAGGGGGCCATCGCCTCGCCGAACCCGGCCGGGTGGTCGCTGTGCTCGAAGCTGGTGATCTGCCCCCAGGCGGCGGCGATGTTCTCCACCGCATCGGCCCCGGCCAGGTCCAGCCGCACGCCGGCCGATCGCTCCCAGCGCAGCTTGGCGATGTAGCCCCCTCCGACCTCGAACAGCCCCCCGGTCTCCGGGCAGGCGTCGTGGCACAGCCATGCCACCAGCGGGCTGACGAGATCGGGGCGCATCGGCGCCAGCTGCTCCGCGGTCATCACGGTGCGCGTCAGCCGCGAGTCGGCGGCCGGCGCGATCGTGTTGACGTGGATGCCCCTGGCCTTGCCCTCCACCGCCAGCGGCTGCGTCATGCCGTGCAGCGCGAGCTTGAACGTGCCGTAATTCACCTGCCCGAAGTTGCCGTAGATGCCCGCGGCCGAGGAGGTGTTGACGATGCGGCCGTAGGCCTGCTCGCGCATGCGCGGCCAGGCGGCGTGGATGATGCGGAACGCGCCGAGCAGGTGGACCTCGTACAGGGTGTCCCAGTCGCGGGCCGTCATCTTGTGGAAGGCGACGTCACGCAGGAAGCCGGCGTTGTTGACGACGATGTCGAGGCGCCCGAAGTGATCCAGAGCCGCTTCCACGATCCGCCCCCCCTCGACCACCGACTCGCCGTTGACCTGCGCCTGTCCGCCTGCGGCACGGATCTCGTCCACCACGGCCTGCGCCGGCGACGCGTCGTGGCCCTCGCCGGCACCACCGGTTCCGAGGTCGTTGACCAGGACCTTGGCGCCGCGGGCCGCCAGCATCAGCGCGTGCGCACGCCCCAGTCCGCGCCCGGCGCCGGTCACCAGCGCCACCTTGCCTTCGAAACGTAGCATTCCCACTCCTGTCACACCCTCGATCGGCGAGAACGGCCCGCATCCGGCAGACCCGACATCGGATCGGCCTGTCGGGTCCGCGACGCCCGGGCCGTTGATCGCACGACCATGCATGCACCCCCGCCGTACCAGGACCCGATGCGTCGCGGTGGCACGATCGGCCACCTTCTCGTGCGCGCCTTCGAGCGCCACGCCGACGCCGAGATGCTCGTTGGCGACGGCGAGCGCCTGAGCTACGCCCAGATGGCCGCCCGCACCGCACGCATGCTGCGCGCACTGGCCGACCTCGGCCTCGGGCCCGGCCGACGCATCGCGCTGCTGTCGCGCAACCGGATCGACGTGCTGGCCGCGGCCTACGCCGGCTACATCGGCGGCCTGTGCGTGACGCCGCTGTCGCCGCTGACCAGCGAGGACGACCTGGCCTTCATGCTTGCCGACGCCGAGATCGATGCACTGATCGTCGACGACGGCGCGTTCGGCGCCCGGGGACTGGCGGTCAAGGAGCGCGTGCCGGGCCTGCGCCACCTGCTGTCTCTCGGCCCGCTGGCGGGCGCCGTCGACCTGATGGCCAAGGCGGCGAGCTCCGAGCCGGCGCCCCTCTTGCCGCGTGCGCAACCGGGCGACCTGGTCGTGATCGGCTACACCGGCGGCACCACCGGGCGCCCCAAGGGAGTGATGCACACCCACGCCAGCCTGCTCGCCAGCGTGATGATGATGGCCGCGGAATGGGAGTGGCCCGCGCCGCTGCGGCTGCTGGCCGCCACGCCGGTGTCGCACGCGGCCGGCGTGCTGGCGCTGCCGGCGGCGCTGCTCGGCGGCAGCTTCCACATGCTGCCGGCCTTCGATGCCGATGCGCTGCTCGACTACATCGCCGCCGAGCGCGTCAATGCGACCTTCCTGGTCCCGGTGATGATCTACCGGCTGGTCGACGTGCAGCGCGCCCGGCCCCGCGACGTGTCTTCCCTGGCCACCGTCTTCTACGGCGCCGCGCCGATGCTGCCGGCCCGGCTGGCCGAGGCCTTGCAGGTCTTCGGCCCGGTGTTCATGCAGCTCTACGGCCAGAGCGAGGCGCCGACCTGCATCTCCTGGCTCGCGCGCCACCATCACGACACGGCGCGGCCGGACCGGCTGGGCTCCTGCGGCGTGCCCTTCGCCGACATCCAGGTCGAGCTGCTGGATGACGCCTGCCGGCCGGTGGCGCCGGGCGAGGTGGGCGAGATCTGCGTCCGCGGGCCGCACGTGATGGCCGGCTACTGGAAGCGGCCGGAGGAGACCGCCGAGGCGTTCGCCGGCGGCTGGCTGCACACCGGCGACATGGGGCGCTTCGATGCCGACGGCTTCCTGACGATCGTCGAGCGCAAGAAGGACATGATCATCAGCGGCGGCCTGAACATCTTCCCGCGCGAGGTCGAGGACGTCATCGCCGCGCTGCCGGGCGTGGCGCAGGTGGCAGTGGTCGGGATCGCCGACGAGCGCTGGGGCGAGGCCGTCACGGCCGCGATCGTGGCGCGCTCCGGCGCCGAGGTCGACGCGGCGGCGGTCACGGCCGCGGTGCGCGAGAAGAAGGGCCCGACCCACGCGCCCAAGCGGGTGGTCGTGCTGGCCCAGCTGCCGACCACGATGCTCGGCAAGGTGGACAAGAAGGCGCTGCGCGCGCAACTGAAGGCCGAGCAGCCATGAGCCACGTCTTCCAGCGCTACATGCGCAAACCCTATCCGGTGGCCGTGGCCGGCGACGGGCCGTACATCATCGACCGCGACGGACGGCGATACCTGGATGCCGCCAGCGGCGCCGGGGTGTCCTCGCTCGGCTACAGCGACGCGGCGGTGGCCGACGCCATCGCGCGCCAGGCGCGGCAGCTCGCCTACGTCTACAACGCCTACTTCACCACCGAACCGGCCGAGCAGCTGGCACAGGCCCTGGTCGAGATGACGCCGGCCGGGCTCGATTGGGTGTTCTTCGGCTCCGGCGGCAGCGAGTCGATGGACGGCGCTCTCAAGATGGCGCTGCAGTTCCACATCGACAACGGCCAGCCGTCGCGCCGGCGCTTCATCGCCCGCAGGCAGAGCTACCACGGGTGTGCGATGGGAGGGCTCGCGGTGTCGGGCAACGTGATCCGGCGCATGCTGTTCGAGGACGTGCTGATGCCCGCCGAGTTCGTCTCGCCGTGCTACGCCTACCGCGAGCAGCGCGCCGGCGAGTCCGACGCCGACTACGTGAGGCGGCTGGCCCTGGAGCTCGAGCAGACGATCCTGCGCGTCGGACCGCACACGGTGGCGGCCTTCGTCGCCGAGCCGGTGGTCGGCGCCACCAACGGCGCGGTGCCCGCGCTGCCGGGCTACTTCAAGGCCGTGAAGGCCGTGCTCGACCGCTACGGCATCCTGTTGATCGCCGACGAGATCCTCACCGGCAGCGGGCGCACCGGAACCTACCTGTCGATCGAGCAGGATGGCGTCACGCCCGACCTGGTCACCCTGGCCAAGGGCCTCGGCGCGGGGTATCTGCCGATCTCCGCAATCCTCGTCTCGGGCCGCATCTTCGACACCCTGGCCGACCGGCGCGGCTACTTCATCCACGGCCACACCTACAACGCCAGCGCCACGCCGTGCGCCGCGGCGCTCGCGGTGATCACCCAGATCCGCGAGCGCGGGCTGCTGGAGCGCGTGCAGGTGCAGGGTGCCAGGCTGCGCGGCGCGCTCGCGCAGCGCCTCGGCGCGCATCCCCATGTCGGCGACATCCGCGGCCGCGGCCTGCTGCTCGGGCTGGAGCTGGTGCGCGACCGCGAGACCAAGTCCACCTTCGACCCGACGCGGATGCTGTGGGCCGGCGTGCAGCAGCAGGCCATGCAGCGCGGCCTGATCTGCTACCCGATGGGCGGCACGGCCGACGGCATGAACGGCGACCACATCCTCCTGGCGCCGCCGTTCATCATCGACGACGGGCACATCGAGGAGATCGTCGACAAGCTGGCGCAGTCGATCGACGCCGCGGTGGCCACGCTGCCTGCCGAGGCTCGGCGCTGAACGTGCCGCGCCTGCAGGCACCGCCGCCACAGGTGCGGCTGCCGCTGCGCCTGAAGCTGCTCTACGCGGCCGGCTCGCTCGGCACGGGCCTGTTCGCATCCGTCACCGGGGTGCTGCTGCTGGTCTACATGACCGACACGCTGGGCATCGCCGCGGCGGTGGCCGGCGTCGTGCTGTTCGTGGGCAAGGCCTGGGACGTGGTGTTCGACCCGCTGGTGGGCATCGCATCGGACCGCAGCAACAGCCGCTGGGGCCGGCGCCAGCCCTTCCTCGTGGCCGGCGGACTGGTCACGGCGCTCGCGTTCTGGGCGCTGTTCAGCACGCCGGCATGGGACGCGCCGTCGGCGCGCGCGCTGTTCGTCGGCCTGGTGTTCCTGGCCGCCATGAGCGGCTACGCGGTGTTCGCCGTGCCGTACGCGGCGATGCCGGCCGAGATGAGCTCCGACCCGCACGAGCGCACCGTCATCATGTCGTTCAGGATGGCCTTCGTGCTGCTGGGCACGCTCGCAGGCGCAGTCGCCGGGCCAATGATCGTGTCCGAGGGCGGCGGCGGAGCGCCCGGATACGCGGGGATGGCTGCCGTGCTGGCCGCCTTGATCGCCGCGGCGATGCTGACCACGGCACTGACCGCGCGCGCGATGCCATCGCGCAGCGCGTCCGCCACGCACCTCGGGATGCGCGAGCAGTTGCGGCTGGCGCTGGCCAATCGGCCCTACTTCGTGCTGCTGTCGGCCTATGCTCTGGTGCTCGTGGGCAACGGGGCCATGGCCGCGGCGGCACCGTACTTCGTGGTCCATGCGCTTGGGCGGGCACCCGAAGCGGTGGGGTGGGTCTTCGCCAGCCTGCTGCTCGCTGCGATCGTCGCGATGCCTGCCTGGGTGGCCGTGGCACGGCGCCTGGGCAAGCGCAACGCGGCACTCGGCGCGATCGCGCTGTTCGGCGCGGCGCTGCTGGCCCTGGCCGCACCGGGCTCGCAGGGATCGATGCCGCTGGTGCTGGCGCTGTGCGCGCTGGCCGGCATCGGTTTCGCCGGCTCGCAGCTGCTGCCCTTCTCGCTGCTGACCGACGTCATCGAGGCCGACCGCCAGGCCACCGGCCTGCACCGCGAAGGCAGCTACACGGGGCTCTTCATCGCCGCCGAGAAAGCCGGCCTGGCGGTCGGCCCGCTGATCACGGCGCTGCTTCTCGATGTCTCCGGCTTCGTCGCCTCGACCGACGGCGCCGCCGTGCAACCGGCTGGCGTGCCGATGGCCACGGCGCTGGCCTTCGGTGCCGCCCCGGCCTTCCTGTGCGCCGTGGCCTGCGCGGTGCTGTGGCGCCTCGCGCCGTCGCAGGGCTCCCGCTAGGCCGGCTTCGGGCCAAGCTGGCGCGTCAGGACTTCTCGCTCAGCACCCAGCAGCGGCGGATGAGCTGGTCCTGCGTCTCGTAGATCACCACCAACGGCTCCATCGGGCCATCGGCATGGTGGAGCAGCTGCTCGAGGTCGACCACGAAGCGTCCCACCACCATGCGGTTGAGGATCCGCGCCTGGAGCCGCGGCGAGCGCTGCCACAGGTCGAGATAGGCGCGCCGGAAGCTCGCGTGGCCGGTCTCCAGCACGCGATCGGGCCAGCGGATGAACTCCACCTCGGGATGGAAGCAGGCGAGGAAGGCCTCGATGTCCTGCCGGTTGTAGGCGTCGAGCTGCGCCTCGACGAGGGCCTCAGGGCTGGGCATCACGTGCAAGCCCCAGACGCGTTCCGGTGGTGGCGACGATCGCGATCGCGAGCGCCAGCTTGACCGGCGTGTCGATGTCCATGGTGATGCCGCCGATCGCGATGTCGCTCTTGGTGAACAGGGTCAGCCCGACCGCGAACTCGTTGCTCACGTTGTGTGCGAGGATCGCCGCCCAGACGCTGCCGCCGGTCTTGAAGAACACGTAGGCGATCAGGATGCTGGCGACGATGGTGCCGGCGATGAACTGGATCTGGTTGAGCAGGAATCCGCCCCAGCTGCCGCCCTTGAGCATGGCCGGGTTGCCCGACAGGATGGCAGGCACCTCGCGCGGAAAGTGCCACAGGCCCCACAGCACGCCGATCACCACGCAGGCCAGCAGCGGGTTGGCCAGCTTCCTGACCAGCAGCGGGAACATGAAGCCGCGCCAGCCCAGTTCCTCGAGCAGGCCGCCGGGGCCGAGGAAAGGCGCCACCAGCATGAAGCCGATGATCGCCAACGGCGTGCTGCCGTAGCGCGCCAGCATGCCGGCAAGGCCGGAGTTCGGCTCGCGCGAGATCAGCACCAGCAGCAGCCACGCGACCGTGGCCAGGTACACGGCGGCCAGCACGGCATAGACCATCAGGCCCTGCCGCCACGACACCGGGCCGCGCCAGAACTTCAGGCGGTCGAACAGCTCACCGAGCCCCTTGCGACCCCAGCCGATGGCGACGATGACCAGCGCCGCCGCAGTCGGCGCGAAAGGAAACAGGTAGCCGGTCCAGAGGATCGGATTCTCGATCACCCTGGGGAAGACGCTGATGATGTTCGGATGCCAGGGCGCGGTCCGCATGTCCTTGAACACGGCCGCCATGGCGCCGGGGTCGAGCAGGCGGACTGCGGTGACGACCGCGCCGAGCACGAAGGCCAGCGCGTAGAACGTCACAAGCGGGCGGCGGCGGATGAGTTCGACCATCGGGAGGAGCGCCTTCTGTCGGTGGCCCACTCAACGCGGCGGGCACGGCCGACCCGACAGCGGCTGTCGGTGGCACGATCCGGCGGCCGTTTGGGCTGACTGAACGATCATGAGCACCAACCCTGCATCCCGCCCGACCCTTCCGCGTGTCCGGCTGCGCGAACTCGGTCTGGCCGTCGGTACCCTGCCCACAGGCCCGCTGAATGCCATCACCGACGTGGCGGACGTCCGCGTGGGGCACGTCACGCTGATCGCCGACAGCCCGCACGTCGTGCGCACGGGCGTCACCACAGTGCTGCCCTTCGGCGAGACGCGCTGGCAGCACTGCGTGTTCGCAGGCTTCGACCGCGTCAACGGCTTCGGCGAGGTGACCGGCTCGCACTGGATCGCCGAGACCGGGCTGCTGGCCTCGCCGATCGTGCTGACTTCCGCGTTCTCCATCGGTGTGGCGCGCGACGCGCTGCTGGCGCTGCCGTTCCGCGACGGTGTTCCCGAGCGATGGCACCAGCCCTGCGCCGGCGAGACCTACGACGGGGTTCTCAACGACGGTCTGGCTGCCCCGGTGACGCGCGATCACGTCGAACAGGCCATCGCCGCCGCGCAGAGCGGTCCGGTGGCCGAAGGCGCGGTCGGCGGCGGCACCGGCATGATGAGCTTCGAGTTCAAGTCCGGCATCGGCACCAGTTCGCGGGTCGTGTCCAGCGCCGGGCGGCGTTGGACCGTCGGCGTGCTGGTGCAGTCCAACTTCGGCAACCGGCGCCACCTCACGGTGGACGGCGTGCCGGTGGGTCGGCACATCGGCTACGACCTCGTCGACAGCCCGCAGCGCCGCGACATCGCCGAGGCGCCGGAGGAGTCCCGGGGCTCGATCGTGATGGTACTGGCCACCGATGCGCCGCTCGTCGGGGCACAGCTCAACCGCCTGGCACGGCGTGCCGGCATCGGCCTCGGGCGGGTGGGCGGCTTCGGCAACAACCGCAGCGGCGACTTCGCGGTGGCGTTCTCCACCGCCAACCGCCTGCCCCTTGCGCAGCATGGCGTGATCGACGGGCTTTCGATGCTGGCCAACGAAGACCTCAACCCCCTGTTCGTCGCCGCCGCCGAGGCCGCCGAGGAAGCCATCGTCAACTCGTTGACGAGCGCCGCGACCATGACCGGAGTGCGGGGGACGACCGTGCACGAGCTTCCGCTGGACCTGCTGCAGCAGGTCATGCGCGCGTCCCGCGCCGGTGCGGCCCCGGCGCAGGGATGACCGGCGCCGACGTCCTCGTCGTCGGCGCCGGGATCGCCGGGCTGTCTGCCGCGTGGCGGCTGGCCGCGCACGGCCGCGTGATCGTGCTCGATCGCGAGTCCAGCCTGGCCTACCACTCGTCGGGACGTTCGGCCACCTACTACCACTTCGGTATCGGCAATCGCGTCGTGCGCCTGCTGACCCGCTGCAGCGGTGCGTTCTTCGCCGCGCCGCCGCCCGGATTCGCCGACAGCGTCCTGGCGTCCCCGGCGCCGGCGATGATGGTCGTGCGCGACGGCCAGGATGCGCTGTTCGAGCAGAACCTGGCGGAGATGGCCTCGATCACCGGCACGGCGCACGAGATCGCACTGGACGCGGCACGGGCCATCGTCCCGGTGTTGAAGCTGGCCGGCGAGGCCGAGGGTGGCATCACGCGCGCGCTGCTCGATCCGGCGGCGGCGCGCCTGGACGGCCACGCGCTGCTGATGGGGTACGCCCGCGGCCTGCGGCAGCGCGGCGGGAGCGTGGTCACGTCGGCCGAGGCGACGGCGATCGAGCGCCGCAACTCTGAATGGGTCGTGCGCACCCCGCAGGGTGACTTCGGGGCACCGGTGCTCATCGACGCCGCCGGCGCCTGGGCCGACGAGGTAGCGCTGCGGGCCGGCGTGGCGCCGTTGGGGCTGGCGCCGCTGCGGCGCACGATCATCGCGTTCGATCCGCCGGGCGGCATCGACGCCCACGCCTGGCCCCTCGTGCGCTCGCTGGCCAACGAGTTCTACTTCCTGCCGGAGGGCCGTCGGCTGCTGGCGTCGCCGGCCGACGAGACGCCGTCGCCCCCCTGCGACGCCCAGGCTGACGAGTACGACGTGGCACTGGCGGCCTGGCGCATCGAGGAGGTCACCACGATGAGCGTGCGCCGGGTGACGCACAAGTGGGCCGGACTGCGCACCTTCACCCCCGACCGCACGCCGGTGGCGGGCTTCGACCCCGATGTCGAGGGCTTCTTCTGGCTGGCCGGCCAGGGAGGCTACGGGCTGCAGACTGCCCCGTCCATGGCGCAGGCGTGCGAATGCCTGATCGCCGGAGTCTCCTGGCCCGAATCGCTAGGCGTGCCGCCCGAGGCCTTGGCGCCCAGGCGAAGGTCTCAGGGCTTGCCTTCGCCGTAACGCGGCACGCCGTGGCTCTGGTAGAAGGACGCGAAGCCGATCACCTTCATCACCTGCACGATGTCGCGCACGACCCAGCGTACGCTGAAGGGGCCGGTGCGCTCGCACCACGGCAACCACTCCCACATCTCGGGCTGGCTGCGGTCGGCGAACTCGATCTCGAGCTCGAAGCGTTCTGGCAGCGGCAGCGGCTCGAACGAACGGATCCGCCCGAGCGCGCGTGTCACGCCCTCGGCGATCAGGCGCTGTGCGGCGGCGGGCTTGAGGCTGTCGATGGCCGTCAAGCCGAGCGACCGCTTCGTGACCACGGTCTCGATCTGCGGCAGGCGCTCCCGGCAGTGCGCGATGTAGGCGTCGTCGCCCGAGGAGAACACCACCGGCACGCCGTGGTGCGCGGCAACCAGCGCGTTCAGCGTGGTCTCCGACTGCGAGACGCCGTTCAGGCGCACGTCGCGGAAGGCGAGCACGAAGGTGTGCGACAGGATCCCGCCCCACATCGACGCGCTGGCATGGTGGCCGACGAAGATCGCGGCGTCGTAGCGGCCATCCTCGATCCCCTGCATCTGGATCAGGGGTCGCGGCCACGATCGAACCAGCCGCACACCGTCGGGGAGGTCGTCGAACAGGAGGTTGTGAGCCGACCCGTGCCCGTCGGTCACCACGATCTCTTGGGCGCCGACGGCGATCGCTGCGCGACACGCCGCCGCGACCTCCTGGGTCATCCAGCGCCGGCCGGCTTCATAGTCGAAGCGGCCGGGGCCGGTGCTCGGGTAATGGGCGATCCCAGCCACCCCCTCTATGTCGGCACTGAGGAAGATTCTCATCGTGGCACCTCGTTGAACGGCAGGCCCTTGTCGAGCCGGATCTCCTCGGGAAGTCCGAGCACGCGCTCGGCGATGACGTTGCGCAGGATCTGGTCGGTGCCGCCGGCGATGCGCATCGCCGCCGACCACGACCACGTGCGCTGCAGCGCCGCCCAGGGCGACGTCGCATCGGCCTCGGCCACCAGACCCTCGACGCCGCGCAGGTCCAGCGCCAGACGGGCGACACGCTGCGACAGCGAAGCCTTCAGCAGCTTGCCGATCGACTGCTCGGGCCCGGGCTGGGCCCCGCGCGCCAGCGCGGTCAGCGTGCGGCACCGGTGCAGGCGCAGCCCCTCGTCGACGATCCAGGCATCGGCCAACTGCTCGACGACGCTGTCGTCGCCCAGGTGCCCGAGCGCGTGGGCGGCGCGCAGCAGCGCATCGGCCCCAGCCAGGCCGGTCTCGGTGCCCACCGTCAGGCGCTCGTTCATCAGCGTCGTCAGCGCCACCTTCCAGCCCGCACCCACCGCCCCCAGCCGCTGCGCATCGGGCACGCGCACGCCGCTGAAGAAGACCTCGTTGAATTCGCTCTCGCCGGCCATCTGGCGGATGGGCCTCACCTCGATGCCCGGGCTCTTCATGTCGACGAAGAGCATGGTCAGCCCGGCGTGCTTGGGCAGCGTCGGGTCGGTGCGGACCAGCAGCAGACCGAAGTCGGAGAACTGCGCCCCGGTGGTCCAGGTCTTCTGTCCGTCGACGATCCAGGCGTCGCCGTCGCGCCGCGCCCGGGTCAGCACGCCGGCGAGATCGGAGCCGGCCGCCGGCTCACTGAACAGCTGGCACCAGATCTCCTCGCCGTACAGGCCGGGGCGCAGATGGCGCGAACGGTGGGCGTCGCTGCCGTGCACCATGAGCGTCGGCAGGCACATCCCGACGCCGATCTCGAAGTAGCCGAAGGTCGAGCGCCAGTGCTGCTCCTCCTCGAGGTAGATCAGCTGCTCGACCACGCTGCCGTCGCGGCCGCCGAACTCCCGCGGCCAGGTGATCGCGGCGTAGCCGGCCGCGGCCTTCTTGGCCTGCCAGGCGCGTGCTGCGGCGAGGCGCTCGGCCGGCGGCAGGCCGTCGCCGACGAAGTCGCGCGGGTGGCGCCTGGGCTCGGCATGCGCGGCCAGCCAGGCGCGCACTTCGGCGCGGAAGGTGGCCTCGTTGGGGCTGTCGTCAAAGTCCACGTGCCGTCTCCTGCCGCGGTGCATCGAGCGGCTCGCGCAACCGCTCGATGAGGCTGCGCTTCCAATCGCGGACGGGGCCGAGCGCCAGGGCGGTGGAGCGCGCGCGCTTGTACAGCGGGTGGCAGTCGGCCTCCCAGGTGAAGCCCATGCCGCCGTGCAGCTGCAGGTTCTCCTGCGCCGCGAACTCGAACGCCTCGCTGGCCGCTACGCGGGCACCGGCGGCGGCCAGCGGCAGCTGGGCACGCCGATGGGCAAGGGCCCACGCGCCATGGTAGGCATGGCCACGGGCGATCTCGATGCGGCACCAGACATCGGCCAGCAGGTGCTTGACAGCCTGGTACGAAGCCACGGTGCGCCCAAACGTGCGGCGCGTCAACGTGTGGCTGCGTGCCATGCCCAGCGCCCGCTCCGCACCGCCCAGCTGCTCGAACGCCAGCAGCACCGCGGCCTGATCGCGCAGGGCCGAAGCGCTGCCCGGCTCCGCGGACAGGCGGTGCGCGGCGACCCCCACGAGATGCAGGTCGGCCAGCGGATAGCCAGGGTCGAGCACGGCATGCTCGCGGCGCGACACGCCGCGTTGCCGTAGATCGACGCACCAGCCGCCGGCGCCTTCACCGAGCAGCACCAGCACGTCGGCCTGCCCACCGCCAGGCACGAGCCGCAGCTCGCCGCTGGCCCGTCCGGCGTCATCGACGACCAGGTCACCGAAGGCCACGCTGCCGATGACCTCGCCGCGCGCCAGGCGAGGCAACCATCGCGCCCGCAGGTCGTCATCGCCCAGCTGCAGCAGCGCCGGCGTCGCCAGATAGAGGCTGGCCAGCGTCGGCACCGGCGCACAGGCATGCCCGATCGACTCGGCACACGCTGCCAGTGCGAGCTCACCCAGCCCGCTGCCGCCCCAGCATTCGGGAATCGCGGCGCCGAGGACGCCGAGCTCGGCGAGAGCGCGCCAGGTTCGCTCACTGGGTCGCCCGGTCGCAAGACACCGGCGCACCTCGTCCATCGTGCAGCAGCGCTCCAGAACGCGGCGCACCTCGCCGGCCATGGCCTTGCAGTCGTCGGAGAGGTCGAAGTTCATCGGACAGGGTCAGACAGGCGCGAAGGACCTCTCAGGCAGCAGGGTCCCGATGCGGCTTGGCGCATGGCGCGGCAGACCCAGCACTCGGACGATCAGCGCGTCGAGAAGCTCGGCGTCGGCGATGTCGCCGTCGGCGAGGATCCGCCGCGCCAGCGCGACCAGCGCGGCGGGATCGTCACCGGTCTCGCGCACGCGCTGCGCGGCCGGTTCGACTGCGCTGCCGCAGCGCCGAAGGCGCCGCTCGGCGAAGAAGAGGCGGCGCAACCGGCGCGATTGGGCCGACTGTCGCAGCCGCTCGAACTGCTCGTGCTCCAGCCTCAGGGCTTCCTCGATCGGCAGCTCGAGTCCGCGCTCGATGACCTCGAGGCAGGTCCAGGCGGCATCGAAGTCCGGCGCCGAGCACGCCAGCCGATCGCGGCGCCTCTGGATTGCCTCGGCGCGCAGCTCGGGCGGTGTCTCGCACCACTGCGCCGGGTCGCCGATGCGCCGCTTCGCGGGTCCCGCCAAGGCCGCCGCGTGGACGGCATCGTCCAGGCCCTGCGCTGGCGCCAGGGCGTCCACCAGGCCATGCGCAAGCGCCAGCTCCGCGGTCCAGGTCTGCCCGTCCAGGATCAGGGCCAGTGCAGGCTCCACGCCGAGCCACCGTGGCAGCCACTGCGTGCCCCCGAAGGTCGGCAGCAGGCCCAGGCCCACCTCGGGCAGCGCGAAACGCGTGCCCTCCTCGGCCACCCGCCTGTCGCACGCGTAGGCGACCACCACGCCGCCACCGTACACCGTGCCGTGGAGCGCCGCCACGACGGGCTGCGGCGCCCCATCGCAGGCCCGCACCAGGTCGAGCAGTCCCGGCGCGGCCACGCCGCGGTCCAGTTCGTCGATGTCGGCTCCCGCGAAGAACGTGCTTCCGGCCGCCGAGAGCACGATCGCATCCACCGAAAGATCGCAAGCCAGGGCTCGGACGCCGTCGACGAGCCCCTGCCGTACGGGCTGCGACAGCGCGTTGACCGGAGGATGCCGCCCCTCGATCCAGGCCACGCCGCGGTCCCGACGACTGCCGGCAGCCACCACACTCCCCGCCGCGTCCTTGTCCATGCCCGAGAGAACGCAGCGCACCCGTGCGCCCCGTCATGCGTCCGGGCAGTGATGTGAACGACCGTTCAATGGAGCGCGGATAATGCCCTGGATGGCATCTGGAGAAGACCCATGGTCGGAGTGCGCGCCAAGGACCACGACGACAAGCGCCAGCTGATCCTCGACCGTGCCGCCGAGCTGTTCGCGCGGCAGGGGTATCACAAGACCTCGATCTCGGAGATCGCCAAGGCCTGCAACGTGACGTCAAAGGCCTGGATCTACCACTACTTCCCGAACAAGGACGCCATGCTCGTGACGCTGCTGTCCGAGGTCGTCGAAGCCTTGACGAAGCGCGCGCATGCCGCCATCGCGCAGGCAGCGACGCCGCAAGCCCGGCTGCGGGCCTTCCTGCTCACCTGTCTTCAGGTGTATGACGAGTACCGGCTCAACTACCCGACGCTGTTCACCGAGATGGGCTCACTGCCCGAGGAGAGCCAGGAGCAGATCCGCGCCGCCGAACGGCGCTGCACGCTGCTCTTGCATGGCATCGTCGTGGAGATCAACCCCGAGATCGCCAGCCGCCGGCGGCAGTCCATGGCGCTGACCATGCTTGCGTTCGGCACGGTGAACTGGACCTACACCTGGTTCCAGGCCAGCGGCCCGCTCACTCTGGAGGCCGTGGCCGACATGGCCACCCAGATGCTCATCGGCGGGATCGCTTCGGTACCCGGTGGCGCCGGGCTGTCGCCGCCGGCGCACGACCGTCGCGCTTCGGCCAAGTAGTCGGCTCCGGGGGCAGGCACGCGGCGTTCGACACAGCGCACCGCCACCAGCACCTTCACCACGCTGGCCGACGCGCAGGACTGGCCGCCCCTCTTGCCCTCGGCGCTGGCGAACTGGCCCAGTCAACACTCGTACACCTCGCCCAGCAGATCCTTGGCGTGGTGGCTCTCGCTGGACGTGAAGCCGATGGAGGAGATGAGGTCGATCAGCTCGCCCAGCGTGCCGGGCCCGGCACGCAGAAGCAGTTGACCATGGCGTAGTAGTCGCGCCCCTCGGTGGCCAGGGCGCGGTCGCCCGCGTCCGGCAGGTACAGGTCTTGCGACGCGTCGGCGAACGCGGCCTGCCGCTCGGCGCGGCGCTCGTCGAAGGCGTCGCCGATGTACTTCAGGAAGACGAGCCCGAGCACGATGTGCTTGTACTCGGCGGCGTCCATGCTGGACCGCAGCTTGTCGGCGGCGGCCCAGAGCGTCTTCTTCAGGTCTTGGTTCATCGTCCTTCCGATCTGGGGTCGGTGCCGGCTCGCCGTCACGCCCGGGCCTGCTCAGGCCGGCAACGCGGGCAGGCGCCCGCGCGCCGACCAGCACCGAACCGATGCATCGTGGTGATGCTCGATCGCTCGGTCCGGGCTGCCGATGCCAAGGCCGCGCCGGCGCCGAGACCGCCGGCTCCAGCGGATGAGCCTCGGCCCTCGTCGCGGCCGTGACCGCGGTCCGGGCAAGACGCGCGACGTCCGGCGCAGCGTAACCGATCGCACCGCCGCGGTCGGCGCTCCCGTCGCCGAGGCGCAGTGACCACCCGGGCCGGGCACAGCCCGCTGCAGCCCGCCGGACTGCCGGTTCGAGCCGGCCGGCGGATGGGGACGGGGCGTGGAGCTCGCAGAGCGCGCGCAGTGGGGATGGTTCGGCGATGCGGCCGCGGCATTGCCCGGAAGGCGCACGCGGGTCAACTTCAATCCGCCGAGTCCCGCGAACCGCGTCCTCGAGGGCGGCGTGTGCACGCTCTTGCAGCGTCGCCGCCCGGGTTCGGTTCCGCAGTCCGCCACCACGAGCCAGTGCACGAGCTCACGCGCGCGATGAAGAGCACCCGCATCGGGCACGACCTGCGGCCGCCGGGCCGCGTGCCCACCGGATCGGGCTCCGCAACGTGCCCGGCCCCGCGATGACGCGGGTGTCCATCGGTGGCCGTGCGCGGCCGCTCGGGCCCCCGCGGCCCACCGCCTCAGCCGCCCGCAACCCTTGCCGTGAGCCGGGGCGCGGGCGCCCGTGCCAGGGCCGCCACGGCCGCCTCGAGCGTGCGGTCGCGGCTGAGGCGCAGGTCGTCCAGCGCCAGCGGCACCGGCACGTCGGGCACCACGCCGGTGCCCTCGACGCGGCGACCGTCGGGCAGCACCACGCCCAGCTCGCTGTAGGCGAGCCGGCCGCCGCCGGGCACCGCGGCGTAGCCCATGAAGCCGAGCAGGCAGCCGCACGAGACCTGGCCCACCACCTGGGCGCGCTGGTGCCACTGCATCAGGCTCGCAAAGCCCTCGCTGGCGCTGCCGCTGGCGTCGTCCAAGAGGATCGCCACGGGCCCCTTGTAGAGGCCCGTGCCCTCGAGCACGGGCTGGAGCTTGACGACCTCGACCAGCCCGAAGGCCAGCGTGATGGGCTTGCCGGTGCGCGTGACCACGCGGCTGGCCGTGACGGCGCCCTCGAAGAACTGCCGCGCCACGGCGTGCACCATGTCGCCGGAGCCGCCGCCGTTGCCGCGCAGGTCGATGACGAGCGCGGGCGCGTCCTTCAGCCCGGCCAGCGCGGCCAGCATCTGGCGGCGCAGGCTCTCGCTCCACTCGGTGAGGCGGATGTAGCCGGTGCCATCGGGCAGCCGGCGGTGCGTGACGCGCGGCGCGCGGTTGAACAGCGTGCGCCGCAGCGTGGCCTCGAGACGCGTGCCGTCGGCGCGCTCGAAGGCGAGGCGCGCCGTGGAGTCGGGCTCGCCGGCCAACAGCCCCCGGGTGGCCAGCCGGACCCGCTGCTGCTCGGTGGACCCGTCGCGGGCCTCGGCCCGCAGCCGGCCGAACACGGCCTGCGCAGGCTCGCCCTCCACCGCCGCCAGCACCATGCCTGGGCGCACGCCGGCCCACCACGCGTCGGACTCGGGGTCCACGATCGTCACCGCGAGTGCGTCACCCAGCGGCCTGAAGTCGAACCCGAGACTCACCGACTTCGAGGCCTCGAACAGCCGCGCGCGGGACGGACTCTCGACGCGGGTGTGCAGGTCGCGCAGCTCGCCGGCCATGCGGTCGAGGCGGTCCCAGAATGCGGCGTCGTCGGGCGCCTCGAGCACGAGCGGCCGCCACTTCGCGCCCACGGCCTTCCAGTCCACGCCGTTCATGGTCGGGTCGTAGTAGCGCTGGTCGATCGTGCGCCAGACGTGGTCGAAGGCGGCCTGGCGGGTGACGGCGTCGAGCGTGCCGGGCGCGGCTGGCGCGGCGGGCGCGTCCGGCGTGGCGGGAGTGGCTGGCGCGGCCGGAGCGGCGACGATCTGGCGCGTCAGGATCGCATGCGGGTCGAGCGCCGCGCAGCCGCCCAGCGGCAGGGTGACACAGGCGGCCAGGGTGCGCAGCAGGCGGGTCATGCGGTGGGCTCGGGTTGCGCCCGCGCGCGGCGGGCGAGGCCCGTAAGGCTAGCACCGCCCGCGCGGCGCAACCCTCAGCCGCCGGCGCGCAGCCGCGCGCGCAGCGCGGTCTTGAGCACCTTGCCGTAGGCGTTCTTGGGCAGCTCATCGACGAAGACGTAGCGGCGCGGGCGCTTGAAGCGCGCCATGCGCTGCAGGCAGTGCGCGTCGAGCGCGGCCGCGGCCGGAGGCGGGCCGGGACGCGGCACGACGAAGGCGACGACCACCTCGCCCCACTCGGGGTCGGGCGCGCCCACCACCGCGGCCTCGGTCACGCCGGGCGCGGTGAGCAGCACCTCCTCCACCTCGCGCGGGTAGACGTTGGAGCCGCCGCTGATGAGCAGGTCCTTGCTGCGGTCCTTCAGCGTCAGGAAGCCGTCGGCGTCGAGGCTGCCCACGTCGCCGGTCCAAAGCCAGCCGCCCTGCAGCGCGGCCGCGGTGGCCTCGGGGTTGCGCCAGTAGCCGGCCATCACCGTGTCGCCGCGCACCAGCACCTCGCCGGGCTCGCCGGCGGGCAGGTCGCGGCCGCGCTCGTCGGCCACGCGCACCTGCACCGGCGTCTGCGCCACGCCCACCGAGGCCAGCCGCTCGCGGTGGCGCGGGTGCGCGCGGTCGGCCAGGTGACGCCGCGCCAGCGCGGTGGCCGTCATCGGGGTCTCGCCCTGGCCGTAGATCTGCACGAAGCGCGGGCCCATCACGGCCAGCGCGCGCTCGATGTCGGCCACGTACATGGGC
>Ga0068877_10000556_pt1 | contig 32009 bp, 24 predicted proteins | sample NOAtaG_FD_66437 | JGI IMG/M metagenome (GOLD analysis project Ga0068877, IMG submission 66437) | Freshwater lake microbial communities from Lake Erie, under a cyanobacterial bloom - NOAA_Erie_Diel6S_1000h metaG | ecosystem: Environmental > Aquatic > Freshwater > Lake | place: USA: Ohio, Lake...
CGCCCAGAGCGTCGCTCCGGGGTACCAGTCCAACTACACCGTCTTCAACCTCGGCACGCCCCCCGGCGTCCCGCAGTCCCTCGGCGGGATCAACTTCCTCGACCGCGACAACCTCCTCATCGGCGGCAACGCCAACGGCGTCAACGCCGCGATCTACCGCGTCCCCATCACCCGCGCACCCAACGGCGACATCACCGGCTACGCCGGCAACGCCACCCTGTACTGCACCGCCCCGCAGATCGACGGCGGGCTCTTCTTCTTCCCCAACGGCACCATCGGCTTCACCACCTACTCCAACAACACCCTCCAGCAGGTCAAACCCTTCCAGGCCGCCCCCGCCCGCGTAACCAACCTCACCGCCCTGGGCGTTGCTTCATCCACCGGCACGGGCACCATCATTCCGGCTGGGTTCAACGGCGCCGGCAACATCATCATCGGCTCCTACAACGCCAGCCGGTGGTACATCCTCCCCTTCGTTGAAGACGAGAACGAACCACTCATCCACATCATCTCCCCCGCGCTGAGCACCAGCGTCGCCGCGGGAAGTGGGCCCGAGGGGATCGTCTACGTCCCGCAGGGCTCACCGCTCTTCCCCAACCAGTCCGTCCTCATCAGCGAGTACGGCGCGGGCCGCGTCTCCGCCTTCGCCATCGACAACCTCGGTCTGCCCATCCCCAACACCCGCACCGACTTCGTCACCGGGCTCACCGGGGCCGAGGGCGGCGTGCTCGACCCCTTCACCGGTCAGTTCCTCTTCTCCACTTTCGGTGGCGGCGGGCGCGTCGTCGTCGTCCGCGGCTTCGGCTCCCCCGTCTCCACCACCCGCTGCCAGCCCGCCGACATCGCCGACGACCAGGGCACCTACATCCCCAGCTTCAGCGTCAACAACGGCGTCAACGAGGGCGACTACAACGCCTTCTTCAACGGGTACTTCCTCCGCCTCTCCGCCGTCGACATCGCCAACGACAACGGCGAGCCCAGGCCCCCCTTCGGCCCCGCGGGGACCAACACCGGTGTCAACGAGGGCGATTACAACTGCTTCTTCAACAACTTCTTCATGGGCTGCCCGAGCTAACCGATCCGAAAACTGTCGCGTCCCCTGAACTTCACCAGCGCCCCGATCACCACGATCGGGGCGTTTGTCCATCGTCCCGACGCTCGTTTGGTTCACGGGTTCTCTGCGGTCTGTCAACCCACGTTCACTTGTGCAGAACCGGTGGAGAGTGTCTTTCACCATTCGCGGCCGCGCGGTAAACTGCCTTGGTCGTCATCTCCGAACCCAGGCCCCACCGGCCGACACACCAAGGAGTCCGTGCCTTATGGCCCACTACGCCACCAGCGACATCCGCAACATCGTCCTCGCCGGTCACGGCTTCAGCGGCAAAACCTCCCTCGCCGAACGCATCCTCTACCACACCCACGCCACGGCCAAGCTCGGCAGCGTGACCGACGGCACCACCGTCAGCGATTACGAGCCCGAGGCCAAGCACCACAAGCACTCGCTCTCCAGCACGCTGCTGCACTTCACCCACGCCGGCAAGCTCATCAACATGATCGACACCCCCGGCGCGGGGGACTTCATCGGGCACGCCATCTCCGTCTTCGCCCCGGCGGAGATGATGGTCATGGTCATCGACGCCGCGAAGGGCATCGAGGTCACCACCCGCCGCCTGATGAAGATCGCCTGCGAGCTCGGCTTCCCGCGCCTGATCGTCGTCAACAAGATCGACCACGAAGAGGCCGACCTGGGCGCGGTCTACGCCTCACTCCGCGAGGCCTTCGGGCCCGAGTGCCTGGCGATCAACCTCCCCATCCGCAACAACGCCGACGTCATCGACGTTTTCGACCACTCAACACCTCTGTCCGGCGGCGGCGAACCCTCCTTCGCCTCCGTCGTCGACGCCCACCGCGCCATCGTCGAACAGGTCGTCGAGATGGACGAAGAGCTCACCGGCGAGTATTTCGAGAAGGGCGACCACCTCGACTCGGCCAAACTGCGAAGGGCCTTCGAGGCCGCTATGCGCTCGGGCCACCTTGTCCCCGTCTGCTTCGCCAGCGCCAAGACCGGCGCCGGGATCGACGACCTGCTGCACATCATCGCCGATTACTGCCCCACGCCGATGCACGAAACCCCGCCCGCGCTGGAACAGCTCGTCGACGGCGTCCGCACGATCTACGACCCGGAGATCTCCGACAACCAGCCCGCCGTGGCCCACGTCTTCAAGATCATCAACGACCCGTTCATGGGCAAGCTGGCGTGTTTCCGCGTCGTGCAGGGCGTGGTCAAATCCAAGAGCGAGCTCTACCACAACGAGGACAAAAAGCCCGTCCGCCTCGGGCACATCTTCAAGATCCGCGGCAAGGAGCACACCGAGGTCGATCACCTCAACGCCGGCGACATCGGCTGCGTCGCGAAGGTTGACGAGTTGAAGTTCAACTCCGTCCTGCACGCCGACAGCAACCTGCACCTGCTCAGCCCCAACCTCCCGCTGCCGCGCCCGCTCTACGGCGTCGCTGTGGAACTGAAGAACCACGCCGACGAGACGAAGTTCTCATCCGCGATCCACAAGATGATGGAGGAAGACCCGTGCTTTGTGATGGAGCGCGTCGCCGCCACGGGGCAGACCGTCCTGCGCGGGCTGGGCGAGCTGCACATTCGCGTCATGCTGGAAAAGCTCAAGACCCGCTACGGCGTGGAAGTCACCACCCACACCCCGAAGGTCGCGTACAAGGAAACCATCTCCGCCAAGGCCGACGGGCACCACCGCCACAAGAAACAAACCGGCGGCGCCGGGCAGTTCGGCGAAGTCTTTCTGCGCGTCCTCCCGCTGCCCCAGGACCATCCCACCGGCTTCGAGTTCGAGAACGCCACCGTCGGCGGCAGCATCCCACGACAGTTCATCCCCGCGGTTGAGAAGGGCTGCCGCCAGGTCCTCGCGATGGGCTGCATCGCCGGCTACCCGCTCACCGGCGTGCGCGTCGAGGTCTACGACGGCAAGTACCACGACGTGGACAGCAAGGAAGTCGCCTTCGTCGCCGCGGGCAAGAAGGCCTTCATGGACGCCATCGCCAAGGCCAAGCCCGTTTTGCTCGAGCCGTGGGTCAACGTCGAGATCACGGCGCCGGCGAAGAACATGGGCGACGTCACGGCCGACCTCTCGGGCAAGCGCGGGCGCGTGCAGAGCAGCGACATCGCCGGCGACCTGTGCACCGTTAAGGCCGCGGTCCCGCTGAGCGAACTGACGAACTTCTCCGGGCAGCTCAAGAGCATGACCGGCGGTCAGGGGACGTACACGATGGAATACAGCCACGACGAACGCACGCCGCCGAACGTCCATCAGCAGCTCATGGCGGCCTACAAGCCCAAGGCGGAGGAAGATTGAAGATGGGAAGTGCCGAGGGTGGGAGGGTGCAGTGCTGAGTGCTGAGTCGTGAGCGGGAAGACGCCCCTGGCCGGTCGTTGATTCTGCTCTTCCACTCGCTTCTCGCGACCCGCGACTCGCGACTTCTTCCCTCGTGCTCCGCGTACTCCGCGTACTCCGCGTACTCTGCGAACTCAGCGTTGAATCCAGTTTTTCTTCCGAACTCAGCAGTCAGCACTCGCGACTCAGCACTGACGATTCACGACTCTGCCTTCAGAGCCCTGCCGCGTTCATCCACGCGCTGGGGAGTTTGCCCAGCGCCCCGGCGATATCGACCAGGCTCTCCAGACTCGGCAGGTGCGTGCCGCGTTCGATGCTTGAGAGCTGGCTGACGCTGATGCCACTGCGCTCGCTTAAGTCCTTCAGCGTCCACGCCCGCTCGGTCCGCGCCAGGCGGATCTGCCGGCCCAGCTCAACCCGCAGGCGGTCGTGCGGCTTCTGACCAAGCCCCAGCGTCGCCGCCGCCTGCGCCAGCACGCGGCGCAGCTCGTCGATCGAGAACGGCTTGGCCAGGTAATCAAACGCGTCGTGCTTGAAGGTCTGCCGCATCGAGTCCATTGAGGGGTAGCCGGTCACCACGATCACGCACAGCTTCGGCCAGCGCCGTCGCAACTCCGCCAGAACCGCCTCGCCCCGCGTCCGCCCCATGTTCATGTCCAGCAGCACCACGTCGGGCAGAAAGGCCGACGAGCCCGATGCCGTGGCCATGTTCGCGCCGGGCTCGAAACCACCGCCGACCGTCGTCGCCGTCGGCGGCGGGCCCGAGGGGTCGATCAACGCGAAGAGTTCCTCCGCCGAACCCACCGCGGTGATCTCGTGCCCCTCCGCCGCGAGGATCGATTCGAGGTACTGACAAAAATCCGCGTCGTCATCAAGGGCGTAGATCCGCAGCGGCGGGGCGGCGGGCAACGCCGGGGACGCCGAGGCCGCGGCACCGGGAACCAACGGTGGGGGAGTTGAGTTTGAAGATGGTGAAGGGGTGTTCATGGTGGTGGGTGTGAACAGCAAGAGCGTCAGGCCGGGCGCGGAACCGCCGCAAGGCTATCGCCGCGCCGCCGCGGCGGGTGTCTTCGCGGGCGCCTGAATCGCCGCGGGGTTCTCTGTCGGCGGGCCGTCGGGCAGAAAAATCTCGAAGATCGCCCCCGTGCCGCCGAACCCGCCCTCCGCCGCCGTGGCGTTGCGGGCGAAGAGCGTGCCGTGGTGCTCGCGGATGATCCCCTGGCTGACCGCAAGCCCCAAACCGGTCCCCCGCGCGTCCAGCCTTGTGGTGGCGAAGGGCTCAAAGAGCCGCGGGATGATCGAGGCGTCCAGCCCCGGCCCAGAATCGCGCACACGGATGAGAACACCCCCGCCCCCCGCTTGGGCTTCGCCCGTCCCCGACGCAAGGGCGTGGCCCGTCAGCCGCTCAGCCGTCACCCGCACCACCGCCTCGCGGGTTGAACCCGGTACCGAGGTCGCCGCGTCCAGCGCGTTGCGGAGCAGATTGACAAAGACCTGCGTCAGCCGGTCCGGATCGCACATGACTGAAAGGTCGGTCGCCACGTCGCACTCAAACTTCGCCCGCTTCGCCTCTCGGTCGAGGCGCACCAGCGTCCACGCTTCTTCGACGATGCCGCGCAGCGAGGAAAGCTGGCTCCGCGGCGGGCGAACGCGGGCAAAGTCCAAGAGGCTCTCGCTCAAACGCTCCAGCCGCGCCACCACCCGGACCAACAGCGCGCTCTCGGCGGCCGAAAGCCCGCTCCCCCCGCCGGCCTCCAGTTTTTCCGCCAGCCCCTTCGCCACCGCCAGCGGCGTGTTCATCTCGTGCGCCAGCCCCGCGCTCAAGACACCCAGGCTCGCCAGCCGGTCCGCGTCCGCCAGGTTCCGTTGCGCGGTCTCGATCAGCACGTTCTTCCGCTGAAGATCACCCGCCGCCTGCTCAAGCCTCCGCATCGCTTCCGCCAGATCCGCCTCGTGCTTGCGCAGCGCCAGGATTACCGAGTTGCGCGAACGGATGATCTCGCCCAGTTCGTCGGCGGGGACGTGTTCCGCCGCGACCAACTCTTCGTTGCGGTCCCCGCGCTGGGCCGCCTCGTCGGCGTGCAGGATCCGACGGATCGGGCCGTACACGTGCCGAGGAAGAATGAACGCCTCCAACGCCGCGGCGATGAGCGCATAGACCACCAGCAGCGCCGCGGTGGCGACAAAGTACAGCCGCGTGACGGCGGCGCGGGCCTCTTCAAGCCTCGCCGAGGCGACAAAGGCCGTCCCGTCGCTCTCGTCGATGAGCAGCGCCGCGTTCTCACCCGCGTCGAGCCTGAAGTTCACGAACTCACCCGGGTTGCGCCGGGCCTCGTCCAGCAGCAGGGCGTTGAGCCCCAGCCGCTCACCCTGCCCGACCTGCAGCGAAACCCCCGAGGGCATCGCGCGCTGCAACTCGCCCAGCAGACGCACCGTTTCGTCGGCGCTCCGCGGCCCGGGGCCCTCCGACCGCAATCGCGCCCGCACCAGCCCGATGGCCAGCCTCGTCTCGTGAAGCTCCGCCTCCGCCACCACCCGGTTGATCGCCGGGCGCAGCAGCCCCAGCAGCACCCCCGCCAAAACCAGCGAGAAGACCGTGTGCAGCACGATCAGCTTCTTGCGGATGCGCATCCCCGCCAGCAGGTTCCCCGGCCTGTTCAGCAAAACCTTCGCACGCTGTGCCGCAAAGCCCGAGGCCATGAATCCATCGTAGTTCACGACTTTTCCCCGCCTTGCCCCATACCCTCCGCAATGACCAGCTCAGGCGAAGGCCCCTCCTCCTCAAACTCACCCAACCAGCCCAACCCCCCCGACCGCCGCGGCCCGGCCGGTCGTCCCTACAAAGGCCCCAAGTCCGCCAAGCCCCGCCGAGGCAAAGGCCCACGCTCCCCCGAAGGTTCCGCACGCTCAGGCCCCGGCTCACGCTCAGGCCCACGCACCGGCGGTAGTCGCCGCTCGGGCCCGCCGGGCAAAAAGCTCCCGCCCCGTCCGACCGGCCCCGCCGCCGACCACCTCGCCGTGCACCCTGCCCGCGACGCCGTCTGCCGCTACGTCATCCATCAGGTCGGCAAGTTCCCGAACCTGGGCCTTGCCGATCTGCGCCTGCCGTCGGGGCTGGATTCGCGCGACGCCGCCCTCGCCCACGCGATCTACGACGCCGTCGTCGCCCGCTGGCTGACCCTTGAGCACCTCTTGCGGGCCAAGAGCGACAAACCCTGGGAGCAGATGGACAAGCTCGTCCGCGCCACGCTCCTCGTCGCCGCGGCACAGGTCCTCTTCCTCGACCGCGTTCCCGCGTATGCCGTGCTCGACCACATCGTGCAGTGGACGAAGATCAACAGCACCGGCGGCGCCGGCCGCTTCGTCAACGCCGTCATGCGCCGCATCGCCGAGCTCCTCCCCGAGACCGGCCCGGAAGGCGCCCGCGTCGAGCTCACGCACGCGCAAGACCAAATCCCCCTCTCCGACGGCAGCGCCCTGCACCTCGCGCAGCCGCTGCTGCCCGAGGATTCACGCGAACGTCTGCGCATCGCCACCAGCCACGCTTCGGAGCTTTTCTTCGCCTGGTCGCATCTGAGCGACGAGGCCCTGCGTGCCCGCGCGCTGCACTCGCTGGCGATGCCCCCGGTGGTGATGAACACCCGCCACGCCTCGCCGCAGAGCCTGCAGCGCTTCGACATGATCCAGCCGCACAGCGTCGCGGGTCATCACGTCTTCGTCGGGCCCGCCGCCGCGATTGCCTCGATGATGGCCGCCGACAAGGGCCTGTGGGTTCAGGACGCCGCGAGCTCGCACGCGGTGCGTCTGCTCGACGAGCACCTGAAGAAACAAGGCATCAACCCGAAGGACCTGGGGATGGTGGTGGACCTGTGCGCGGGTCAGGGGACCAAGACCCGCCAGCTCCGCGCCACGCTGCCGGGGGTGGAGATCGTCGCCACCGACACCGACGAACGCCGCCTGATCACCCTTGCGGAGACCTTCGCCGGCGACGACCGCGTCAAGGTCATGCCCATCGACAAGCTCAAGCGCTACTGCGCCGCGAAGGCCGGCGTCGTGCTGCTCGATGTGCCGTGCTCGAACACGGGCGTCCTCGCCCGCCGCCCGGAGGCGAAGTACCGCTACTCCAGCAAATCCATGCAGGAACTCGTCACGCTCCAGCGCGACATCATCGACCAGGGCATGGCCCTGCTCCGCCCGACCCCCGGCTCGGTTCTGCTCTACTCAACCTGCTCGCTTGAAGCGCAGGAGAACGACGACCAGGTCGGCTGGGCCCGCGCCAAGTGGAACCTGAATCTCGCCTTCACCCAGCAGACCGAACCCAAGGGCCAGCCGGGCCAGGGCCCGAGCCTCTACCACGACGGCTCCTTCGCCGCGGGCCTGGTGCGTTGAGCGAAATCGTTCACGAACGTTCCTTCAAACACAAGTATGACGTGTGTTGAGCGAATCCCGGACGCGGGTAAACCCGAGTTTCGCTCCACATGCTGACCAGTTCTGGCCATCTGTGCGCGCAAAGTTGTGTCCATTTTGCAGAAACTCATGAACGCCCCTTCCATCGCCCGACCTTCATGAAGTACACTGTTTGTACTCGTGAAGGATCGTTCTGATCCGAACTGTGGGGTGCATCATGGCAGAGACATCGGGGAAGACATCGGGGAAGGTGTGCGTTCATTGCGGCGTGAACTGCGAAGGCCGCCCACGCGTCAAAGATGCCGACGGCCGATACGCCTGCAAGGCGTGCTTCGACCGCATCGCCGCAGGGGATCAATCGAACGCGGCGGCAACCGCGCCGGTTGTGAAGGTCGTCGCGAACGCCAGGGCCCCAGCGGCCGTGGGTTCAAATCGGCCCGCGACCGGCCCTTCGGTCGCGCAGGTCGACGACGACGCGATGGACCTCTCCGCGCTCGTCAGCGCCGAGAAGCAGGCCAGCGAAAACGTTCATTACGCGGAGATGCAGCGCTGTCCGCATTGCAACGCCGTCGCACCGGCGGGCTCGCGCATCTGCACCGGCTGCGGCTTCGACACCCAGACCGGCGCGGTGGCCGCGAAGATCAAGGTCTTCAAACAGCCCAGCGAGAAAATCCCGTCTCGTTTACGCAGCAAGGCAAGCGGACCGCAGCGTCTGGCCGGAGAAGGGAACATTGGAAAGTGGGCCAGCGTGGTCTGCGGCGTTCTCGCGATCGTGCTGCTCTTCCTCATGCAGGGCAACCGCGAGGCGTGCTACGCCATGATCTTCATCGGCGCGGTCTACGGCCTGACCTGGTCGCTGGTCAGCATCGTCGGGCCGTTCTCCGAGGACGACACCTTCTGGGGTGTGATCAACCTGATGACACACGTCATCGGTGTCACCGCCCCGATGACGCTCTTCTACGTGCTGTGCCGATCTTCCAGCCCCTTTCTGCGCTGGGGGTTGATCACGCAGATCCTGATGTTCTTTGGCGTCTACAGCGCGTACAGCAAGCTCTGGGGATTTGAGGGGTAGACGCGATCAACTGCCCAGCTTCTTCTTCAACATCTCCTGCGTCTGCGGCGTGTTGAGAACGTCCGCTGACAGGTCCGCCGCACGGAGCAGGACCGCCTCGTCGAGCGAGCCGTCGAGCTGATTCAGCAGGTGCTTGGTGGCTTTCAGGGCGCTGAGCGAGCCGGTGCCCAGGCGGGTGATCATCGCTTCGCTCTGTTCGGCGAGTTCGGCTTGCGTGGCGCAGAGGTGGGTGACGATGCCGGCTTGGTGGGCCTCGAGCCCGGAGATGAGCCCGCCCATGAGCAGGATGCGTCGGGCGGCGCCGGGGCCGACCTTGCGGACGAGCCACGGCGCGACGACGGCGGGGCAGACGCCCAGATCGACCTCGGGGAAGCCCATTTTGTTGTCGCTGAAGGTGATGGCGAGATCGCAGACGGTGACGAGCCCGCAGCCGCCGCCGATGGCCGGGCCGTTGACGACGCCGAGGAGGACGGCGGGGAGGGTGCGGAGTTTGAAGGTCAGCGAAGCGAGCGAGCGGAGGAGATTGCGAGAGCCCTCGGGGTTGCCGAGGACTTGCTTAAGGTCCATGCCGGCGCAGAAGGCCTTGCCCTCGCCGGTGAGGACGACGACGGTTGGGCGCTGGCCCTCGGGCAGCGCGTGCAGGCGATCAACATCCGCGTGCAGGGCGGTCAGCAGATCGAGCGAGAGGGCGTTGCGGGCCTCGGGGCGGCTGATGGTCAGACGGGCGATGGAGTCGGTGATGGTGAGCATGGGGGGGTTCTGAACGTGAACGTGAACGTGAACGTGAAACAAGACAGGCTGGGTGATCGATCAGGAGAGGGGAGTACTCAATGCTGGCGATGGTGAAACACAATCAACTGTACTTTCTCAACGGGCTTCAACGGCTTATCTTCCCTTCCTTCCATCCCTTCGTTGACAAGGCTCTTCTTTGCGTCTTCGCGTCTTCGTGCCAATCTTTACGCCTTGGGTTTGTTCCAGATCGCATTCAGGCGGGCTTGCTGGTCCGGGTTATCGGCGAGTTTGAGGCTGGCTTTCAGGCCTTCTTCGCTCCAGGCGCTGCCGTTGAGTTCTTCGATCTCGCGGAGGAGCAGCTTGGTGGCGGCGTAGGCGTGCGCGGGTTTGTTGATCAGTTCGCGAGCGAGGCGCAGCGCGCGGGGCAGCACGTCTTCGCGGATGTCGCAGCAGATGTCGATCAGCCCGAGTCTGGCGGCTTCTTCGCCGGTGACCAACCCCGGGTCGAGTTGAAGACGCCGGGCTGCGCCTTTGCCTGCGCGCTGGGCGAGTGTCGGCGCCGAGACGGCGGGCGAGATGCCCAGCGGAACGACCGGGTAGCCGATGGTCGCGTCGCGGTTGGAGATGGCGAAGTCGCAGGCCGAGAGGAGTGCTGCGGCACCGGCGATTGCGCCGCCCTGGGCTGCGATGATGACGGGGATGTCCAGTGCGCGCAGCCGCTGGATGCACGCGGCGAGTTTGGTGAGGAGCTGTTTGAGCGTGCCGGGGGTTTGGTGGCAGAGTTTCAGGTCGAACCCGCCGCAGAAGATCGGCCCGTCGCCCGAGAGGACGACGGCGCGCGAGGTGGCGGCGAGATCGATGGCTTCGAGCAGTTCGTCGAGCATCGCCGGGGTCATGGCGTTGCGTTTCTCGACGCGCGAGAGCAGTATGACGGCGACGACGTCGTGCGTTTCGATCTGCACGAGGGGTAGCGCGGCGGGCTGCGAGTCGGAGGCGAGCGGGCTCACGAGGGCGATCCTTCGGCGTTCTCGCCGGCCTGTGCGGAGCGGAGGGCCGCGGCGTGAGCGCGGGCCTTGGTGACGATCTCGCGCGCGAAGGTGGCGGCGGCTTTGAGGGCCGAGGTGTTGACGTTGGTTTCGTAGCCGGCGTCGTGGATGGTTTGCACGAGCAGTTCGGTGGAGATGTTGCCGGGCGCGGGCTTCTCGGTCGTGCCGGCGAAGGGGCAGCCGCCGAGGCCCGCGGCGGAGCCGTCGAAGGAGCGGATGCCCAGGTAGAGGGCGGTTTTCACGCAGTCGGCGGCGCGGCCGAAGGTATCGTGCAGATGGAGGGTGAGGCGATAGTCGCGGAGCCACTTGCTGCCGAGGCGTGCGACGACGGCCTCGATCATGGCGCGGGTGGTCTCGGGCGTGCCCGCGCCGATGGTGTCACCAAGGTCGATCTCGGCGCAGCCGATCTCGGCGAGTTGTTCGGCGACGTCGGCGACGGCGTTGGGGTCGATCGGGCCTTCGAAGGGGCAGGCGATGGCGCAGGAGATGTAGCCGCGGGTGAAGAGCTGGCGCTCACCGGCGAGGGCGATGACGGGTTTGAAGCGGGTGAGGGATTCGTGGATGGCGCAGGCGAGGTTCTTCTGGCAGAAGGTCTCGCTGGCGGCGGTGAAGACGGCGATTTTGCTCAGAGGCGTAGCGACGGCGTCTTCGTCGCGCGGGTCGACGTTGCAGGCGATGAGCGATTCCATGCCGCGCTGGTTGGGGACGAGCGCGGAGAACTTGCAGGCGGCGTCGGGGGAATCGAAGTAGGAGCGCCAGGGCTCGGGGCGTCCGCCGGGGTCTTCGTCGCTGCGGCCGAGCATTTCGGCGAGTGCGGTGACGAGGGGCGTGGCGTCGGCGAGTGCGGGGACCCACTTGGGGGAGACGAAGCTGGTGACCTCGACTTCGTCAACGCCCGCGGCGGCGAGCAGGCCGACGAGGCGGAGTTTGTCGGCGGTGGAGACGACTCCCGGTTCGTTCTGCAGACCGTCGCGGGGAGAGACATCGGTGATGCGGACGTGCCCGTTCATGATCGGGCAGGGTAGGGGGCGAAGCGTGGTGCGGGTTTACGCGGCGGGCTTGAGGGCGGTGTTGGTCTGGGCGACGCCGACGCGTTCGCCGCGGACGACGCGGTCGACGAGACGGACCATCTCGGGGAGTTCGGGCTTGGGGATCTGGACGTCGGCGCCCACCTGGAGGCCCTTCTTTTTGTTGTCTTCGCTGACGAGTGAGGAGAAGAGGACGACGGGGATGTCCTTGGTGGCGGGGGTGGACTTGATGCGCTTGGTCAGGTGCAGGCCGTCCATGCGGGGCATTTCGATGTCGCTGACGACGGCGTCGATCTTTTCGCCGGTGCCGGCGGAGATGGCGTCCCAGGCGGCCTGGCCGTCGGGGTAGACCTCGAGCTTGCTGTAGCCGGATTGACGGAGGACCTTGGACATGATGTTGCGCATGAAGGGGGAGTCCTCGGCGAGGATGACGCGTTTGCTGGCGCGGTCGACACCGAAGTCGTTGCTGACGGACTCGACGCGGAGTTTTTCTTCGAGGAGGATGGCGTCGGCGACGGATTCGAAGTCGATCATGAGGACGAGGTTGTCGGAGATTTCGATGATGCCGGTGGTTGCGGAGGCGACGGCGGAGTTTCCGGCGGAGCCGACATCTGGCGAGGGGCGGACTTTCTGCCAGCTCATGCGGTAGATCTGTTCGACGGTGTCGACCATGAAGCCGGTACGGCGGCCGTTGAACTCGGTGATGATGACGCGACCTTCGGGGGCGTTCTGTTCGTTGGTTCCCCAGCGCTTTTTCAGGCCCAGGTGGAGGGCGAGATCGACAACGGGGATGACGGAGCCGCGGATATTGAAGATACCGATGACGGAGGGGTGCTGCCCGGGCGATTCGACGGTTTTGACGGGGCGGATGACCTCGCGAACCTTGGCGACGTTGACGCCGAACTGTCCGGAGCCCATTGAGAAGACGAGGACTTCGAGTTCGTTGGTGCCGGCGTCGAGGAGGATGTCGCCGGTGAGATTGGAGGAGGAGGAAGGTTTGTTGAGCGGCTTTGTGGCCGAGGCGGGCTGAGAGGTGGAAGCGGTGGTGTTGGCGTTGGTGGTGGGCGCGTTGTTCATGGGCGGGTCTCCGATATTGGTGCTTTGGAGGTGGAGGAGAAATCGGCAAGAAAGAGAGAGAGCTTCAGGGGAAATCCCGAAGACCGAGAGCCAATGAGAAGTGGAGTTTGCGTGATGTTCTCAGACGCGAGGATGATCAGATCAGTTGATGATGTGATTGTCGGCGGGTGGTGATGAAAGGTCGGCTGATAAATGGATGGGGACGTGGGGGCGGTGGTGAAATGAAGATTGATTTTGACGTTTATCGGAAGGGCAAGTCCCCGAATGCGGGTAGAGAGTTGTGGAAAACCCGAGGATCGAACTCACCACGGTCATTTGAGCGGTCGATTGGAACATTGAGGAACGAACCGGTCCATCGGCTTATGTGTTTCAGCCGAGGTTTGTTCGCGGGGTATCTTGAAGATCGGAGAACTCGAATGTGTTTCTCGAAGCGCTCGATGATTCTGGCGGCGGCGTTGTGTGTTGGGAGCATGAACGCGTCGGCGTTCGCGACGCGAGCGGACGCGGGGAAGGTCTCTGCGGCGTCGAAGTCGCAGGTTCGTGCGGACGGGGTCTTTCAGGAGCCGGTGCTGAAGATCCAGGAGCGGAAGCCGTTCGGGCCGGAGGTTGGGACGTTTGAGAAGACGGCGAGCGAGCCAGAGCATGCGCCGACGTCGGCGATGTGGATGTACCTGTTCTTTGGTGCGGCGGGCCTCGCGGCGCTGGGGACGGTTGGGGCGGCGTTTGCGATGTCGAAGACGACCGATGCGGACGGGAAGCCCGTCCGCGCGTTGACGGTCGGGACGCGGCTGGCGGGGGGTATGGGAACCGTGACCACCGCGGTGCTGACGGTTGCGGGGTTCTCGGCGTACGGGTCGTTCAGCGTGCAGAACGCGGTGGGGCAGATCAACGAGATCAGCGCCGACACGGGCACGATCTACACGCTGCGCGGCAGCATCGCGGTGACGCGCATTCAGGTCAAGGACTTCATGGCCACCAGCAGCGAGAACTCGCTGAAGAACTACAGCAACAGCACGGCTGCGTTCGAGGATCGCTTCAAGCACGCGCAGGAGTCCATCCAGAACCCCGAGCGTGTGAAGATGCTGACGAACCTGCGCGAGGACATGGACACGTACCAGGGACTGATGAAGCGGATGGTGCAGTTGGATGATGAATCGCACGGGGTGATGAAGTCGCAGATGAAGCCAACGCTGGAGCGAACGGGGGTTCTGCTGACCGAGATCAGCAAGACCGCCGCGGCGGACGGGGATGCGGAGGCCGGGTTGGTTGCGATGGAACTGGATACGGAGCTGACGCAGATCGAATCGGAGATGTACGCGTTGGTCGCGGACAAGCAGTATGACAAGCTGGCGTCGCTGACCACGCGTGCGGGCGCTGTGCGTGCCGCGGCGGCGAAGCTTGAAAGCGAGCTGCAGAACCCGACTCGGCGTGCGTGGCTGAAGGAGACGCAGGCGGCGATCGACTTCTGGCTCAAGGGGCTTGCGACGGTGAAGGCGTTGAAGGCCGAGCAGGGGAAGACCGTTGCGCAGATGGACACGGTTGGTCCGAAGATGTGGGGGACGACCGAGGAGTTGATCGCTTCGCTGACGAAAACCAGCGGCGAGGTGCTTGAGCAGGAGCACAAGGCGATGGCGATGTCGAAGACGCTGGTGGCGGTGATCTCGGCGGCGGCGCTGTGCATCGCGGTTGCATTGAGCTACGTGCTGATCCGCGGGATCACGATGCCGCTGGGTCGGGTGGTTGAGTCGCTGTCGGCGGTTGCGAACCGCGACCTGACGAAGCCGGCGCTGGCGATGAAGAGCAAGGACGAGATCGGCGTGCTGGCTGGTGCGACGGACCGGATGTCGTCGGCCCTGAAGCAGATGGTCTCGGAGATCCAGGGCACGACGAACCAGATCGCGGCGGCGGCGACGGAAGTTGCCGCGAGCAGCGAGCAGTTGGCTTCGAGCGTGAAGAACAACGAGAACGCGGCGCAGCAGGTTTCCAGCGCGGTTTCGGAGCTGGCCAGCAGCGTCAGCGAGGTTGCCACGAAGAGCGCCGAGGCGAGCGACGCGGCGCGTGATTCGATGAAGCAGGCCGAGAGCGGCGGGAACCTGGTGGCGAAGACCGTGATGCAGCTCGGCGATATCAACGGTCGGTTCAACGAGGTTGGCTCGGTGATCTCGACCCTTGAGCAGCAGGGCGAAGAGGTTGGTCGGATTGTCCAGGTGATCCAGGACATCGCGGACCAGACGAACCTGCTGGCGTTGAATGCCGCGATCGAAGCGGCGCGAGCGGGCGAGCACGGGCGCGGGTTCGCGGTCGTTGCCGACGAGGTTCGCAAGCTTGCGGAGCGGACGACGCAGGCGACCGGCGAGGTCAGCAAGACCATCGGCGGGATGAGCGAAGGGACGAAGAAAGCCGCGGAGGCGATGGTTGTTGGTCGGAAGACGGTCGACGAGGGCCGCGAGATGGGCGAGCAGACCGGCGACGCGGTTCGGAAAATCGTCGACGCGCAGAAAGAGGCCGAGAAGCGGGCATCTTCGATCGCGGCGGCGACGCACCAGCAGTCGTCGGCGACGGAGGAGATCAGCCGGACCATCGAGCAGATGACCGGTTCGAACCGCGAGTCGGCGAGTGCGGCGGACCAGGCGGCCGGCGCGGCGACGAGCCTGTCGACGCAGGCGGAGAGCCTGAAGCGGCTGGTTGGTCAGTTCCGCATCTGAATGGACTCAGAGCGCTGAACGGTCAGCGAGTTCTCTTGAAACGCCGTGCGGGAACGCACGGCGTTTCTTTCTTTTTGGTGTGGTGCGAGAGGGGTGGGGGGCGGTCAGGTTGTGTAATCGGCGTTGACGCGGACGTACTCGGCTGAGAGGTCGCAGCCGGTGAAGTGCCACGCGCCGGGGCCGGTGCCGACGCGGAGGTGCATGGCGATGTGTTTGGCGCTCATGGCGGATTTCAGGCCGGGGTTCTTGAGCGCTTCGGGGTTGGGTCGGCCATCGGTGAAGACGTGGACGGCGGCGTCGGGATTGCCGGCGTCGGCGAGGGTGAGCGAGCAGTGGTTGGGATCGAAATCGACACCGGCGTTGCCAGCGGCGGTGACGATGCGTCCCCAGTTGGGGTCGCGGCCGTGGACGGCGCACTTGACCAGCGGGGAGTTGACGACTTCTCGGGCGATCTGGCGTGCGTCGAGATCGGAGCGAGCGCCGGCGACGTGGACGGTGAAGATGCGCGTCGCGCCCTCGCCGTCGGAGACGATCTGGTTGGCGAGATCGGCGCAGACGGTGCGGAGGAGATCGATGAACTGGTCGAACTGGCGCGTGCCGGGGCGGATGGGGGGCATTGAGCCTGCGGGCAGGACCGGCGCGGCGGGGTCAACGGGCTGTGCGAGCCCGCTGCTGAGGCAGATGGCGGTGTCGCTGCACGAGGCGTGGTTATCGACGCTGATGCGGTTGAAGCTGGCGTCGGCGGCGGAATCGAGGGCGAGTTGCAGCGTGGGCGAGTCGATGGCGGCGTCGGTGGTGATGAAGACCAGCATGGTGGCGCTGGGCGCGACGGAGCGCGAGGCGGAATCCAGGCGCGGGGCGATCATGCCCGCGCCCTTGGCGATGGCGCCGACCTTGACACGGTGGCCTTCGATCACGGCTTCGGCGCGGGCGTGCTTGGGGACCAGGTCGGTGGTCATGATCGCGCCCATCGCGGCGGTGTCGGCGGCTTCGCCTGTGCTCAGTGAGGCGACGAGCGTGGGGAGGGCGCTGACGATTTTGTTGGTTGGGAGGAGGCGGCCGATGATGCCGGTGGAACTGGGGATGACCTGCGCGGGGGCGAGACCCAGATGAGCGGCGAGGGCGGTGCAGCAGGTGTTGGCGTCGTCGATGCCCTGCTGGCCTGTGGCGGAGTTGGAGTTGCCGGCGTTGATGAGCAGGGCGCGGGGGATGGGCGCGGGTGATTGCGGGGAGCTGCTGAGCAGGGCGTTGCGGATGCGCCGGCCGATGGTGATCGGTGCGCCGACGAGGCGGTTCTGTGTGAAGACCATGGCGCAGCCGGTGGCGTGCGGGCGATTGTCGGCGGCGTCGCTGCGGGTGATGAGCGCGAGATCGGGCTTGCCGGAGGGTTTGAGGCCGGCGGTGGTTGCGGAGGCGGAGAAGCCGCGGGGCTGGGTGATACTCATGGCAGGGCAGAGGTTATTCACCCGGGAGGGGCAGGCGTGTGGGCTGCTGGCCGGGGGGTGCGAGGTCGCGGTCGATCTGATCGCGCCCGAGGCGGCGGACGAGGTTTTCACCTCGGATGTCCTTGCCCACGGGTGTGAGGGCGAAGCCGACGGTGGTTTCCTGCGTGATGTCGTTGTAGCCGATCTTCGCCGCGAGGACGACGGAGGGGAACTCTCGGCTCAGACGGAAGCTGACGGTCTGAACGCGGCCCTTGTCGGTGTCGAAGGTTGCCTGCGTGCTGAGGGTGTAGGTGCTGGTGAGGCGGAAGTCGGCGCCCATCGCGAGATAGGTGGCGTTCAGCGGGTTGAGGTAACGCAGCTCGACAAAGGTGGTGAAGTCGCGTGAGTGTTCGATGGCGGCGCCGATGGTGCTGCGGGCCTGCTGGTTCAGGTCGAGGTCGTAGATGGTGTTGCCCGTGATGGCCAGGGCGTCGGTGAGCTTGTACGCGCCGTCGACGGTGACGTACTTGCCCAGGGTTGAGTATTCCGGGCGGTCGTCGAAGAAGCGTCCGAAGGGCGTGCGGCGGTCGGCGTCGTTGCTGGACCAGACGATGTCGGTGTTGAGCTTCAGCAGGTCCTCGGAGCGGTAGCGCCCCGGGCCGCCGCGCATGGTCTGGAAGACCTGTTCAAGCCCTGCGCGGACGGCGGAACCTTCGTTGAGGGCCTCGACGCGCTGGTCGAAGGTCGGGAGTTCGAAGGCGCTGCGGTTGGTGCCGGCGGTCCACGCGGTGACGCTGGGGGTGATGATGTGGCGCAGGCGGTGGATATCGAGGGCTTGGATATCGATCGAGTCGTAGACGCGCTGGACGGTTGTGCTGGTGCGGATGCCCGCGGCGCCCCAGAGGCGGACGTTGTCCTGATTCGATCGGCTGAAGGTGTCGAACTTTTTGTCCCAGGCGGTGGCGCGGCCGACGATGAAGGGGGTGATGTTGATGTCGTCGAACTTCAGGTTGGCGGAGAGCTCTTGGCGAGTATCGGCGCGCATGGTGTTGCGGTCGGGGAAGCCGCGGGCGATGAGTGCGCCATCGAGGGATTGGTTGGGCGCGAGGCCGAGTGCGGCGCGTGCGGCGACGGGGTCGTCGTAGCCCAGTTCGGCGGCGGTTGGGCCGACGAAGTTCATCGCCATGCGTGAAGCGCGGTACTCGCTGGACCAGATGAGCACGCCGGGGGCTTGCTGGGCGAAGAGGTCATCGCCCGCGCGGGCGTAGCGGATTTCGGGGAGTTTGCTGACGGTGTACCCGGGGGTTTGCAGGAGGTACTGGTTGGCGGTGAAGTCGTTGAAGTTGTGGCGACCCTCGAAGGTGAAGCTCGCCTGGCCTTCGATGGCGCGCAGGGCGATGGAGGAGACGTACTCGCGACGGGTTTCGGCCTCGGTGGTGAAGTTCGCGTCGACGAAGGTTTCGTCGGAGATGTAGACGCCCTCGGTGAAGAGCGACCAGGTGTTGTTCAGCAGCCAGCGGTTCTCGATATCGATGATGCCGCGGGTTTGGCCCGTGCGGTCGCGGCGTGCGCCGCTGGAGAGCTGATCGGTGCCGCGGTCTTCGGGGAGGAGGTATGCGAAGGCGGAGCCGCGGAGGGAGGCGGTCTTCCACTCGCTGTCGAGGCCCAGGCCCGCGCCGCGTTTGATCCAGCCGTCGAGGAGCAGATCGAGCTTGGTGTCGTCTTTGGGATCAAGGCCCAGGAGGCCGAAGAGATCCCAGCGGGTCTTCACACCCACGCCCGATGACGAGGAGGTTTCGACGCGCACGTCGCGGAGGGGGAAGCGTTCCAGATCGCCCGTGTAGCTGGGCCAATAGAAGAACGGCAGGCCGCTTGCGCGGAGGGTCAGATCGTCGCCCTTGATGACCGTGCGCGGCGGGCGGGTTTCGCTGCCGCCCTCGCGGGTGATGGTGACCTGATCGGCGGCGAGTGAAAGCTGCGGCTCGAAGAAGGCGCTGGCGCTGATCTTCACGCCCTGCGCGGTGATCTCGTTCGAGGCGGCCTGGCTGATGGCCTTGGCACGGACGTAAAGCGGGAGCTGTCGGCGGTCGTCGTAGGTCCAGAAGACCCCGTCGATGAGCATCGCGCGGTTGTTGCGGACGTCGTAATAGACCTGATTGGCGCGCTGGTTGAAGCGACCGTCGGTGGCGACGACGTCGCCTTCGAGGTAGATGCCACGGACTTTCTCGGCCGGGCTGCGGGCGAGGTCTTCCAGCGGGCCGGGGTCCATGAAGATGACGGCGCGTTGTGCGGAGAGCTGGAGTGCTCGGCCGTTGCGTGGGTCGGCGTATTGCACCACCGCGCCGCCGGTGACGACGAGGATGCGTTCGTTGTTGTCGGTGGTGAGGACGGGCTCGCCCGCGGCGATGGTGATGAACCCGCCGCGAGAGAACATGGGCGTGGGTTGGTCGGTGCGTTCGATGCGATCGGCGAGGGAGCCGGAGGAAGGATCGGAGATGCCGCGGGTGCGGGCGAGGGGCGAGCCGGGCTCGAAGGGCTGGCTCATGCCGGGGATGACGATGCCCGAGACGCGGGGGAGGACGCCGAGGTTTTCGCCGGGCGGCGTGGGCAGGGGCGTGGGCCCGGCGTCGGCGGGTGAGGCGAGGGCGGTGAGGAAGCGTGCGAAGCGGGCTTCACCTTCGCTGACCAGCGGGTCGTTGGGTTTGCGGTTGAAGAGTGCGTCGGCGGAGACGTTGGGCTCAGCAGCGATGACGGCCGTGACGAGGAGGCGGTCGCCCGATTGCTGCGTGCCGGCCTGAGACTTCGGATCGCCCAAGCGGTCGAAGTACATCGCGAGTTGGTACAGCCGGCCGCGGTCGGGGGTGTCGATCTGTTCGATCCAAACGACGGCGCGTGAGGCGCCGAAGCTGTAGATCCCGGTGGTGACGCGGACGTCGCCTTGGAGGAGGAGGCGTTGCACGCGCCCGCCGAGGGTTGCGCCCGAGGCGGTGACGCCCGCGGGCTCTTCGGTCCATGAGTAGACCTGTTGAGCGGCGAGGGAGAACGGGCCGGCCTGCGGCGCGATCTGGAAGCGCAGCCCGCCGAAGTCTTTGCCCGAGAAGACGTCGCCCGATTGTGCGAGCGAAGGAGCGGCGAAGCACCACGAGCACGAGAGGGCCAAGGCCCACGCGGCGAGCCATCGATGGCCCGATCGCGAGGAGGGCGTGCGTGCGGATGAACGGTCTGTGCGGTGCGTGGGCAAGGGCGCTCCGGGTAAAGGCTGATCAGGGTACTCGCGCCCCGGCCTTTGGAGCGAGGATGCTACGAAAAAAGCTGCTGCGACACAAGCCGAAGCGGCGTGTGTGAAGAGGCTGTGACAATGCGTGAAAAGTGGGGGGATGGTGCGCGATCGGCGGTTGGTTGTTGCCGAGCGTGAAGAAGCAGTTGCTCAGGGGGCGTGAGCCATCCGCGTGCGGAGCTTCTCAGCGTGAAGCCAGCAGCAGGCGCTTGGCGCGGGCGATCAGCGCCGGTTCGTCGGTGCGGATGTAGACCCCCGAGCCCGCGAAGGAGCCGAGGTATTCGTAGCCCGCGCTGGCGAGGAGCTGCTGGATCCGCCGGGCTTCGTCGTCGAGCGAGGCGGCGTGGCCCTGCTCAACAAGCATGACCCGCGGCTTGTGCTTGCTGAAGTCGAAGCCTTGCAGGAGGTTCCACTCGCCACCTTCGACATCGATTGAGGCGAAGTCAATCGGGCCCGTGTGGAACGAGAGCGCGGTGCTGACGGGGGTCATGGGGACCTGCACGCTGCGGAAGCGTCGCGAGGCGGTGCCGGTGCGGGAGCCGTGCTCGGCCGCGCCGGCGACGTGGCTGAGCATGTCGCCGCCGAAGGTCTCGCCGGGCTTGGAGCGGTCGATGGCGATGTTGAAGGTGATGGAAGTGGGGCCGGTGAGTGCGCCGAGGGCGGCGTGCAGGACGGTGCTCTTGGGGCGGTTGGCTTTGCACTGCTGCGCGCGGTCGGGGTTGGCCTCCACGAGCAGGCCCGTCCAGCCCAGATCCTCAAAGACGCTCGAGACGCTGAAGCTCAGGCCGTCGTACGCGCCGACTTCGATGTAGAAACCGGTGCGTTGACCTTGGAAGAGATCGAGGAGGAAAGCGTCTTCACCGAACTGCGAGCGCAGGGTTGGTGTGCGATCGGGGAAGGCTTGGGCGAGCTGCGATTCGTACAGGCGTGCCCGGAGGTACGTTGCCTGGGCCGCAGCGCTTTTGGCGATTTCTTCGGCACGTGCCGCACGTCGGCGGACGCGGCTGAGCCGCTTGAAGAGCCCGAGCACTCCCGCACCGGCCGAGAGGGCCAGAACGGCGGCGGTGATCGCGATGACTTGCGGCGCGTCCATCAGGGGGCGAGTGTACCCCGTTTGCACGCGGGCCGCAGGGATTCGGTCAATCGCCCGGGGGAGGGCTTCGCAGCGGTGCGCAATGAAAAGGGCCGGGTTCGCTCATCACGAACTCGGCCCCGGAGTCACCGACCATACCCATACTTTTTTCGTCGCGTTTCGGAGGTGACTTGAGTCCACGCGCCGGTCGATCGCACATTCAGGAAATCCACCGAGGGCTCGCGCGGTCGTCACGGGTTCAGTGTTCGCCCGAGGCGTGACCGGCGGCCGCCGGTTGGTTGTCGGGCTTGGCTGTTGCCGCGTCGTGCTCTTTCGCAGTTGACGGGGGCACGGCGGCCTTGGCGTGCTCGTCGGCGCCGGTGTTCTGGCGCATCGCCAGGGCGTCGAGCAGCTCGCTCTGCCAGGGGTGTTCGCCCAGCCACTGCACCTTCCCCGAGTTGATGTCGTAAACCGCGCCGACGACCTTGAGTTTCCCCTGCGCCACCAGCGTGCGGACCTCCGGGCTGTTCTTCATCAGGTCGAAGACCGACTGCCAGACGTTCTCGCGGATCGCCAGGGTCATCAGCTCCTTCGCGTCGGCGTTGGGGTTGTTGCGTTTCACACGCTCGACGGCCGGCTGGATCTGCTTCACCAGCGCCCGCACGCTGCCGTGGACTTCCGCGTTGGTCACCGCGGCCTGCACCGCGCCGCACTTGCTGTGCCCCATGACCACAAGCAGCGGGGTCTTCAGGTGCCCGACGCCGTATTCGACGGTGCCGGTCTCGGAGGTGCCCATGACGTTCCCCGCGACGCGGACGACGAAGAGATCGCCGATGCCGCGGTCGAAGATGCGCTCAGCGGGCAGGCGCGAGTCGGCGCAGGTGACGATGGTGACGAAGGGCTTCTGCCCCGTGTCGGCAACATCGGAGCGGCGCTCGGGGCTGGTGTTGGGCGCGGTGGCCGCGCCGTCGACCCAGCGCTGATTTCCCTCGCTGAGCATGGTCATGATCTCGTCGACGTTCTGCGGCGACTCGAACTCCGCCGCCGCGGGCGGTTTGGTTTCCTTCGCGGGCTTCGCGCCGGGCTTTGCGTCCTTTGGCTCTTTGCTCTCTTTCGCATCGCTGGCACGCTTGGCGTCCTTGGCGTCCTTGCCTTCCGCACCATCCGTGGGATTGTCCTTGGCTGCGGGCCTGTTCTCAGCGATCGTGCCGGTCGATGGTGCTGACTTCGACCCGCTGGCTTTGGGTGTGGTCTTCGCTTCCTGCCCCGTGGTGGTCAGGGTTGTTGTCGTGCGTGCCGGAGCGGCGTCTTTCCCGCCCTTGGCAGACGCGGCCGCCGGCTTGGGCGTTGGCTGGGCGGTGGGCGTTGACGCCGGTTCGCCGTGCGCGGGAGAGATCGCCCACACCGCCAGCGGTGCCGCCAATCCGCACGCCATCACCAGCATCGCCGTCAGTTTGCGAGAGTTCAAACGCTGAGACATGTTCGGTCTCCAGTTGAAGGGCCAACCGCCGCGAGGGAAAACTCGGCGGCATCTTCGATATCGAACCCTTCTGATCCGTGATGGTGCCCGGATACCACCGGCCTCGCACTCTCTCCCGCTCGGTGTGCGCTACGTACACACTGCACGATCTGTGACGGCCCGCACGGCTATGCCGTCTGGCGCGTTAATGACGTTTATCGCGTTTGTGACGCCGCTCACGCCGACCAGATACCGATCGCCCGCGTGAGCTAGAGTTCCATGATGCTCGACGATCTTCGCGAAGCCCGCCGCCTGCTTGATCTGGTCATCAACGACGCCGACCTGAACGCCCGCGCCGTGCGCGCCAGCGAGGCGTTGATCGCCGCACTCCGCGCGGGGAAGAAGATCCTCATCTGCGGCAACGGCGGCTCATCCTGCGACGCGGCCCACTTCGCCGAGGAACTCACCGGGCGCTTCCGTGCTGATCGCAAACCCCTCGCCGCCATCGCCTGCACGGACTTCGGGCACATCACCTGCACCGCCAACGACTACGGGTTCGATCACGTCTTCTCGCGCTGGGTCGAGGCCCTCGCCCGCGAAGGCGACTGCCTGATCGTCCTCTCCACCAGCGGCAACTCGCTGAACATCGCCCGCGCGGTCGATATCGCCAAGGCCCTCAACGTCACCACCGTCGCCCTGCTGGGCAAAGACGGCGGGCGCGTCAAGGGCACCTGCGATCACGAGCTGATCTTCCCGGGCTCAACCAGCGACCGCATTCAAGAGCTGCACATGCTGACGCTGCACGCCTGGTGCCTGCAGATCGAACGCGCGCTGGCGTGACACGCGGTGCCCGCTCAACCAATCGGCCAAACCCCGCGATAGACCTCCACGCACGGCCCGTGCATCCGCACGCGCCCGTCGTGCTCGTCCCAGCGGATGGTCAACCGCCCGCCGGGCAGATCGATCTCGGCTTCACGCTCCAGCCGCCCGGTCAGCACGCCCGCCACCAGCACCGCGCACGCGCCGCTGCCACACGCAAGCGTCGGCCCGCTGCCGCGTTCCCATGACCACAGCCGGGCGTGTGTGCGGTTGTTCACGCGCACGATGTGCATGTTCGTCCGCTGAAGAAAGGCCCGATGCCGCTCGACGACGGGCCCGACGCGCGCGTTCAGCGCCGCGCACGCTTCGTCGTTCATCGCCGCACCACCGTCGATCAGCCCATCCCGAGGCACAAAGACCACCGCGTGCGGGTTGCCCATCGAAACCAGCGTCGCCTCCACATCCACACCATCGACCGAGAGCACCACCGTCGCGGGCGTCTTCGTCGTTCGCAGCTTCGTCGCCAGCGCCGGGATGCGCTCAAGCTCGGTCGTCGGCACGCCCATGTCCACCGTCGCGTGCGTAACCAGACCATTCGCAAACGTGCGCTCGACCACCGCAACGCCCGCGCCGGTCTGGATCCGCAGCGGATCGCGCCGCAGGCCCAGCACATCCCCCGCGAGCTTCGCCACGCAGCGCAGGCCGTTGCCGCAGGTTGCCGATTGCGATCCATCGGCGTTGAACATGATCATCCGCACGTCGGCGGATACGCCGCTCTCCGCCGGTGCAACGACGATCAGCCCGTCGCTGCCGATGCCCGTGTGCCGGGGCGAGACCGCCCTGCTGAGCGCGGGCAGATCGAGCTTCAGCAATCCCGGATCGCTCACCGCGTCGAGATAGACGTAGTCGTTGCCGCAGCCGTGCATCTTGATGAAGGGGATATGCCGCACACCAGAGCATAAGCCGCGTGCACGCCGGGCGCGCCGGGCAACGGCTTCTCAAGCACCGATGGAAAGGCGTATCACCCACAGCACAACCGACACCGCCAGCACCAGCAGCCCCGCGCGCTTGATGCGGTTGCACACCCGATCGATCGGCAGCGAATCAACGCTTTGCAGCTCGATCAGAACCAGGTTCTCCATCCGCCGGCGCATCGAGCCGTGCCGAAAACTGAAACGACCGAGCGGGATGTGGTTGAGCTTCGAGACCATGTCCAGCGCCCCGATCATCGCGCTCACCGCGCGCGTGTGGACGAGCCCCGCGGGCCGATCGAAGACCTCGTCCGCCGGCGTGGGCATGGCCGGATCCGGCTCGCTGAGCATCTTCGCCGCGTACGCGTCGGCCTGCCACTCAAACCGCCGGCTGACAAACCCGAAGACCAGCGCCGTCGTTCCCAGCATCAACGTCACCAGCGACAGCTCGATCACACTCACCGGGTCATCCGCCGACAGTTTCAGCGTCAGCAGCGCAAACTCGCCGATCACCGACAGCAGCGCCAGCGTCGAGAAGGCCACCAGCGCCAGCCACGGGATGTGCCGGAGCTTCACGTGCGCGATCTCGTGCGCCAGCACCGCCCGCACCTGATCCAGCGGCAGCATCTCCAGCAGCGCATCGGTCAACAAAATGTGCCGGGCACGCCCAACCACGCCGATCACCGCGCCGTTGAGCGATGTCCCGTCGGTCCGCCAGAGCAGAATGTCGCGGACTTTCACCCCGCTCTGCTTGCACATGCGGAGCAACGCCTCGGCCGTGGTTCCCTCACGCAGCGGCACCGTGTCCCAGATGTACCGCACCGCGATGGGCAGCAGCAGCACGATCAGCACCACCGTCAGCGCCTGCACACCCGTGTGTGTCCACTGCGCCGCGCCGGGTTGTTCAAGCCAGGAACCAACGCTCCGCATCCACGCGGCCCCTTCGCCCGCGCGGTGCAGGTTCACCAGCTTGCGCATGACGATCGTCGCAATCTCGCTCACGCATACGGCCGAGAGCACCGGCACCGCCACCAGCAGCACCTGATGGCGGAACTGCATGAAGACAAACCGCACGCGCCCCGCCGGCGGGTGATACGTCGCGCCGCGGTCGAGCACGCCGATCAGCCCCGCCTCACGCAGACGCACATCGATCGGGTACGTCGCCCACCACGCCGAGGCCATCACCACCAGCGGCGGCAGCGTCACCAGCACCTCATCGATCACAACCACATCGCCGATCGCCGCGCGAACGGCGCTGAGCGTCCCCAGCACCAGCACGCCCCACGCGTGCAGCGCCAGCCCAACCCATCGGCACACCATGTTCGTGTTGTCCAGGCGAAGCACCGCCCGCCACGAACCCGTCGCCTCAAGCTGCTTCTCGCTGATCACCCCGACGATCTGCTGCACGACGATGAGCGCCCCGAACGGCCCCAGCGCCAGCAGCCACTGCGCAAACGACAGCGCCGGTCCGTGCCCGCCTCCGCCCGCGGCTGCGGCGCTCCCACCGCCCAGCGACTCCGCCGAGAGCACCACCGCGAAGATCGCCATGACCAGAAAACTGCCCATCGTTGTGCCGAAGTTCACCCCGGGTGCGAGGAGCACCGCGCCGACCCATCCGCTCAGTTCGCCTTGAACTCACCAAGGTCCAGCGCCATCCCGCCCGCCTGGTAATAGTCCACGTTGAACCGCTTCTCGCCCAGCGGCGTGATCACCAGGCACGCCCGCCCCTGATCGCGCGCGAACTCGTTATCCCCAGGGCCGGGCCCCGCGTAGTCGCGGTTGTTGATCCGCTGCGCGTGCATATGGAAGTGCGCCAACGCCGTGGGCGCACCGGCGAACATTTCCTCGGGCGCAACATAACGGTCATCGCCGCGCCGCGCGGTGGCTCTGGGCGGGTAGAGCACAGGGCGATAGACCCCAACGCCGCGCTGCTCGAACATCCCGCCCAGCTCGGTGGTGGTGTCTTTCATGTCGCGCTGGATGTGCGACCACAGCTCGCCGATGGTTTCGCTGTCGCGCAGTTGATCGTCGATGACCAGGATCGTCAGCAGGTCGCCCCAGGTGAACTTCTCCGACTGATCGCTCAGCGACTCGCTCCCCCAGCTCTGCCCGTTGTCCTGCGTGCCCGTGCGCATGGTGTGCTTGCGCGGTTCGAGCTTCGTCCGCAGCTCGTTGAACAACGCATCTCGCGTGGCCTTCAGTCGCGGGTCGTTCCCCACGCTCGCCGCCCGCAGGGCCTCAAGGTTCCGCATCGCCAGCCCCTTTACCTGCTCGCCGCTGAGCGACTTCACCGCCGAGGCGGTCTGCTGCCACCACTGCCGCCGGGCCTGGCCGTCGGTCCCGCTCGCGCCGTTCGCCGGCGTCGGCGCGTCGAACCGCCTCAGCTCGCTCAGCCACGTCATCTGGTTCGCCGTCAGCGGCACAACCTTCAGCTCATTCACCGCCGCCCGAAGATCGTTCACCAGTTTGTCATCGCTGCCCGCCGGGGCGGTCAGCGTCGCGTCGCTGAGCATCGCCAATCGCTGGCTCCCGTCCGGATCAAGCCGCGTGAGAATCTCCCACGCCGCCGAGCGCGACGCTTCAAGCCGCTGCCGAGTCGTCCCTTCGCTCTCCTTCGGCGGCGGCGTCACAAAGACCCGGAACAGCACCTTCGTCACCGGCTCGCCCGGGAAGAGGTTCATCAGCCCCCGCCGCTCCGCACGCTCGGTGTCGAGCCTTCCGTTGGGCCTCGCCCACGCCCGCACCAGCGCCGGCGCCGCCTCTGTCCACCTGTTCGCGCCGATCGCGTCGCTGATGAACTCGTTCATCTCGATCGACGGCTCAGGAGGCAGCATGAGCGCGAACATCTGCCGCGTGTCGGCCTGGTTCACGTCCGCCTTGTCGCTGAGCAGGATCTCCATCGCCTTCAGGCGCATGTTCAGGTCGATCGACGCCCGCCAGGCGATGCTCTTGAGCTGTTCGCGCGAGCCCATCCGATCCGCCTGCCCCTGATCCCACAGGTCCTGCAGCGCCTGCACCCGCTGCCGGGAGGTGAGCTTCTCGTTCTTGATGCGCTCGGCGGGTGTCTGCACGACCTCGGGTTTCGATCCACCCCCAGAAGCGCACGCCCCCGCGAGCGACACCAGACCCAGGGCCGAGCAAACGCCCAAGACCACGAACAACCGTTGACCCCGACCAGACCAGTCGCGCGAAGCTGCGTGTGATTTCAACATGGGAAAGCAGTCTATCCCCCGCCCGACCCGCCGAGGCTTCCCGGCGTACCATTCCCAGCAGCGACACGGATCAGCCGAATGCCCAACCCCCAAGGCCAACCCATGAGCACCCAAGCCGCCGCACCGACCCAGCAAGGCCCCGACGGTGCTGTGCGCGAAAAGGTCGCCAAGATCATCCAGCTCATCAGGCCCGCGGTGCAATCCGACGGCGGCGACATCGAGCTCGTCGGCATCACCCACGCCGGTGAAGTCCAGATCCGACTCCACGGTGCCTGCGTCGGCTGCCCCTCCTCCTCCATCACCCTGAAAACCGGCATCGAGCGCAACCTCAAGCAGCACGTACCGGAAGTTTCCGCGGTCGTGGCGGTGGATTGAGAAGATGGGTAAAAGTGGGTTGAATGTCCGCGAAGATTGAACGAACGTCCGCGATCATGCGGGGATGTGGGTGCCTGAAGATCGGTGGACAATCGGTGCGAAGTGTGACCTTGTACACCATCCGCACACGAGCCGTACACAATCTTGCGTCATGGGGCTTTTGATTTCGCAGTGGGGGGGTATATTCGCTGCGACGGCGTATCGTCGCCACGCGTTTCGCGTTGGGGACAGGAGGTCCGAGTCATGTTGGTCATCACCAGGCGGGAAGGGGAAGAAATCGTCATCGGCGATCCGAAGAACCCCATCGGGGTTGTTCGCATCGCTTCGATCCGGGGCGACCGCGTCCGCGTAGCGCTCGACTTCCCGCGCGAGGTGCAGGTCCACCGCCGGGAGATCGCCGACCAGATCGGCGGCGCCGCCGCGGACTCCGCGAACGCCGAGGCTGCGCCCGCCGCCAATGCCGCGAACGGCGCTGTCGCCAGCGCGAACATGAACGACCAGATCGTCACGCGCGACGTGATCGGCTCGATCAAGCCCAAGCTCGCCGCCGGTCGGTGAGTGTGCCGGGCCCCTGATCCGCACCGCGATTGCCCACGAGTTCGAAAAAGCCCTACATCCACGAGCAAAAACGAACAGGCCCGAGCGTGCAGCCCGGGCCTGTTTTCATTTCTGCGTTGAGTCGATCTCAGCGATCAGGGCTGATCACTCGGGCTTGCCGCCGGACATGTCGTAGACCCAGCAGTCGCCGTCGCGCTTCCAGTCGAGGACCTCGCCCGGGGCGAAGAAGAGCTTCAGTTCGCGTTCGGCGGCCTCGGGGCTGTCGCTGCCGTGGATCAGGTTGAAGGAGTTGCTGACGCCAAAGTCACCGCGGATGGTCCCTGCGGCGGCCTTGGAGCCGAAGGTCGCGCCCATCATCGACCGCGCGATCTCGATGGCCTTGTTCCCGCGCAGGGCCAGCACCAGCACGGGCGAAGAGGTCATGAACTTCACCAGCCCGGGGTAGAAGGGCTTGGACTTGTGCGCCTCGTAGTGCGTCGAGGCGAGCTGGTCGCTGATCTTCATCAGCTTCGCGCCGACAACCTGCAGGCCTTTGTTCTCAAATCGGGTGAGGATCTGCCCCATGATGCCACGCTGAACCGCGTCGGGCTTGAGGATGATCAGGGTCGTTTCCATGTCTTTGCTCCCAAATGTCGTGAACTGATTGGATTCTGGTCGCATCCTGCGAGCATTCTCGCGGATGGGGCCAAGGATAGGCAAGGCCGTTGATCCGGGCGTTGATCGCGTGCATTTCCGGTTTCCTCCGTCGCTATCCCCCATTCGGTGGCTTTATCGCTACAAACCGGGAGATTTGCGGACACGTCCGAAAACCGGTGTATCTTTCGGTCGGAGTGTCACCCGCCGTCGCGGGCGTTCTTTCTCGTTTGGGAGGATTGAAAGATGAAAACGACTTTAGCTTTCGCGTGTGTTGCGGCTCTATCTCAGGCTGCGCTCGCGCAGTCCGTCGTCAACGGCGACTTCTCGTTGGAAGTGCCCGGCAACGCCACCGGCAACGGCTGGTCCGGGTTCTCGAATGACAGCGCGGGCGGATGGCGCAGCACCGGCGGCAACCCCGGCGGCTACTTCATCATGAACGACGACGGTAACGGCGCCACCGATCCGTCGATATCGCAGACGATCATCGGCTTTGCCCCGGGCGGCCTTTATCGCCTGACCGGCGACTATGCCTCTTGGATTATCGGTGGCTCTCCCACCGGTAACAGTTCGTTCGCCGTGGATATCAACGGCACGCAGGTTTTCGCTGGTTTCGCCGGTTCGCTTGGTGATTGGCGGTCTTTCCAGGTCGACTTCACCGCACCCGACACCGGGATCGTGACGATCCGATTCCGCGCTGAAACCAACGGCACCGACTACGACTTCGCGATCGACAACATCGCCGTCGCAGCGATTCCTTCTCCCGCAACCGGCGCCGGGCTGCTGGGGTTGTCGATGCTGGCGATGGGTCGTCATCGGCGGTGATGGATGGTTCGCGCGTGCGAACACTGTCCGACAGTTCAAGTCACTTCACGCCGCCCGTTGCTTGCGACGGGCGGTTTTTCGTTGCACGATCGTAGCCGGATTTCAGCGCGATTAGACGCCCGATTCCAGCCGCCGGATCAACTCTGCGCGCCGGGTGTGCATGGCTTTCAGTTCCGCCGGCGGCACACGGTCGAGGTTCTTGAGCATCATGCTCATGCGCGGGTTGCGGTTGAACTCCGCCTTGTGCTGATCGAGGAAGGTCCAGAAGAGGGTGTTGAAGGGGCAGGCCCGCTCGCCGAGGCGCTGCTTGGGGTCATAGGCGCACCCGGCGCAGGCGTCGGTCATGCGGTCGATGTACGCCGCGGTTGAAACATACGGCTTGGTGCCCATCGTCGCCCCGTCGGCGTGGAGGGCCATGCCGATGACGTTCGGGGCCATGACCCAGTCGTGGCTGTCGATGAACATCGACAGGAACCAATCATTCACGGCCTTGGGCTCCAGCCCCGCGAGGGCGGCGAAATTCCCCAGCACCATCAGCCGCTGGATGTGGTGGTTGTACGCGGTGTCGATCGCCTGCTTCACGCACGAGCGCACGCAGTTCATCTTCGTCTTGCCGGTCCAGAAAAACTCCGGCAGGGGCACGCCAGCCTTCAGGGCGTTGCGCTGAAGATACTCGGGCATGAACGACCAGTAGATCCCGAAGACGTACTCGCGCCAGCCGAGGATCTGGCGGATGAACCCCTCGACGCAGTTCAGCGGCGCGTGCCCCTGCTGATGGGCCTTCTCCGCGGCCTTGATCACCTCCATCGGCGTCAAGAGCCCCAGATTCAGCGGCGCCGAGATCAGCGCGTGGTCCATAGTGGGATGGGCCGCGAGCATCACGTCCTGGTAATCGCCGAAGCGCGGCAGGCGGTGTTCGATGAAGTGCCGAAGCACCTTCAGCGCCTGCTCGCGCGTGACGGGCAGGTCGAACGATTCGATCTCGAAGCCGCCGGGGTGTTTGGAAAACACACGTTGCACATCGCGGTGCGCCGCCCGGGTGATTTCGTCGGCTGCAAAGCTCGGGCGCTTGGGGGCGAAGAGTTTTTCGCTGAGTTCACGGGCCGCGGCTTTGGCGGTCTTGCGGTTCTCTTTGTCGAAGTTCCACGCGCCGCCCCCCCCCACGGGCTCGTCGCCCTGCATGAGCACGTTGTGCTCGCGGCGCATGCGCCGGTAGAAGTGCTCCATCACCGGTGATTTCAGCTTGGTCGCCCATGCGGAGAACTGCCGCCGATCGGTGAGCATGAGCCCGCGCGGCTCGATGACGATCTGCATATCCAGCAGCGCCGGCAGCGTCTGCACCCACGTCATCGTGTGATGATCGTTCGGCTCGGTGAGCAGCAGCGTGCGGCGGCCGGTGCGCTGCTTCCAGTCACGGATGGCCGAGAGCGAATCGCGGTACGGCGTGTCGCTGAGGGTGTAGAGATGAACCTCGCGACCGGCATCGCGGAGGCGCCGGGCAAAGTGCCGCATCGCCGAGACGATGAAGGTCAATCGGCGCTGATGGAACGGCAGGGCCGCGAAGGCCTTGCGGGATTCGATGATGAGCACCGCCGCGGTGGGGTGCGCTTTCAGCAGGGGCAGGTCCTCGCTGAGATGATCTTCCAGGAGCCAGATGGTGGCCTGCGGATCGGTGAGGGTGGGCTTCTTGGTGGCTTCACGCCGTGGCATGCGTGGGAGCGTATGCGGAGGCGAACGGTCAGCGCCATCCAGCACCGGCCAGCACGGCCAAACGGTCGTGTGCGGAGTCGGTACCCTTGCCGCATGCGCATCGGTGTGGTGGGCTGCGGCACGGCGGGGCAGGCCTCGGCGATCTTCCTCGCCCGGGCCGGTCACCACGTCACCGTCTTCGAGCG
>Ga0068877_10000560_pt1 | contig 31947 bp, 23 predicted proteins | sample NOAtaG_FD_66437 | JGI IMG/M metagenome (GOLD analysis project Ga0068877, IMG submission 66437) | Freshwater lake microbial communities from Lake Erie, under a cyanobacterial bloom - NOAA_Erie_Diel6S_1000h metaG | ecosystem: Environmental > Aquatic > Freshwater > Lake | place: USA: Ohio, Lake...
TTTCGTTGGCTAGCAATTCGAAAGGTTAAATTTTAACGCGCAGTGAAACTGTTTTGGTTGAAGAGGCTTTCCCTGAAATACCGATGAACCGGATTGTGGCGACCTGCGCGAACGGTTCGCCGATCATTCACTGGAAGGAATCGGGACGTGAAAAAGACATTTTTCCTGGGTTTTGCTCGTAACACGGTAACAATGCTCGCGTCAGTCGCGTTCGTTTCGTCGACGCTCGGGCAGATCCCGACGACTGCAGGGCGTGGCAACATGCCAACAAACGGCGGCGCAAGCTTGCCTGCTAGCAATGCTGTTATTGATGCGAGATTGCAAATCTACGATCTTCCGACAGATGCTATTGGAACGGTTGCTGCACAACTACAGCTACAATATGCCTCGGACAAACGAATACGAGTGACGACCGAGCCCGGAACTGGTCGGTTGATGGTTTTGGCTCCCGAAGCTCAGCAGCAAGCCATTGGTCAGTTCGTTGCCAACGTTCGAGCAAATCATCCATCTTCGAGACCGAACGCGCCGGTCGTTATCCAGCAAACGAACTACAAGCTTCAAAAGGTTTCCTCGAAACAATTCGAAGAAGCCATTGGACGACTCGCTGGCAATCGAATGACCACAGTCGAATTAGGCAATGGTGTCGTTAGCTTGCGAATGGTAACCCAATCTGGCCCGCAAGAATTGATGCAAATCGAACGACCCTCGGGAACCGTCCGATTGTCAGGAACTCCATCGAGTGTTCTTGCATGGAATCAAGTGATTGCAGCAATCGATCTTGGACAATCGGATCCAAATCGTCCGACACAGATCGTTCCCATGAACCCAGCGACACCTGAGCGCATTGAACGCGCTGTCAAGCTGGTTCGATTCGCCAGCTATCAACAACAAGGTAACAATCCGCAAGAAGACGAGACGGGTGTCGCGCAATTAGGTCAAGGGCGACCAGGCGATCAAGCGATGGCGATCGGAACGCCGGAAGGTATTGCAGGCACTGGATTGATCGGCGAAGTCGACATTTCGTTCGTCAACGAAATGGGTCTCGTGATCGTCAAGGGTGCGAAGAAAGACGTAGAACGAGTCTTAGAAGTTATCGACAAGATCAAAAAGCAGAGTGCGGAAACACAGCCTGACATCGAGTTGAAAATGCTCAAGCATGTCAACAGCCAAGCGCTCGAAGTCATCATTCGACAAATCAACACCGATGTCTTTCAGCCACGCCAAGGATCAGTAAATATCACGGCCCTCGGACAACCGAACGCTCTGCTATTGATCGGTCGAAAAGAGGCGATGAAGAGTCTCATCGACTTGATTGACAAATTGGATACGCCTCTCGATCCGAATAGTCAGTTGCGAGTATTTAATCTGCTGCATACTTCGTCGCTGGATGCGGTCACACTCGTTCAGAACTTTTTCTCTGATGGAGCAACCACGGGCGCGGGTGCTGGTACAACGGATCGAGTGGGACTCAATACGCGCGTCAAAGTGGTTGCCGACGGCCGAACCAATTCACTTATAGTTCAGGCATCACCGAGAGACTTAGCAGAAGTCGCCAATTTGATCCAGCAGATCGACGTAGAATCGACATCGGCAGAGAGCCAGATCAAGATTTTCCCGATCAAGAACGCGGTCGCGTCTGAATTGCAAACGATCTTGGCGAATGCCATCGGCGGCCAGTCGATCGGTGGAGCCGCGACACAGGGGCAAGGACAGCAAGGCAACCAGCAGGGCGGCGGTCAAGGCGCAACCGGAGCACCTCGAACGCCAAGTGCGAAGCTAACCGTTGCGCCACGCGATGAAAACGGAAAGACTGTTGACTCAGGGATTTTGTCAGGGGTCGTAGTCACGAATAGCCCGAGTATCAACGCGTTGGTGGTTCGGGCGCCAGCTAAGAGCATGCCATTGATTGGAGCGTTGATTGAACAACTTGATCAATTGCCCAACACAGAAGCCCGCATCAAGGTATTTCCTGTCATCAATGGAGATGCTACCAGCCTGACAACGACATTGCAGCAGATATTCGGTATTCAGCCCACAACCGCCACAGGTGCCGGAGCGCAGAATGCGGTCACGCTAGGGTTGCTCGGATTGGCCAACCTCACGACGGGTGGAGAAAACTCGCTGGTTCCATTGCGATTGTCGACGGACAATCGAACGAATTCCATTATCGCATCTGGTTCCGCATCAGACCTAGAGGTGATCGAAGCGGTTCTGTATCGACTTGACGATAAGGCAGGTTCACAGCGTTCAAACGAAGTCGTGTGGCTGCGGAACACAACTTCAGATTTTGTGACAACTGCCTTGACTCAACTGCTCAATACACAACGACAGTTTCTTCAGCAACAGCGTCAGGCGACCAACGGTCAGGGGGGAGCGCTGATTAGTGTGGTCGAGCAGTTTGATCGGGAGGTCTTTATCGCTTCTGAGCCATCGACCAACAGCATTCTGATCAGTGCAACTCCTCGTTACATGGATCAGATACGGCAAGTGGTAACGCAACTGGATCGTCAATTACCGATGATCGCGGTTGAAATGCTCGTGGCAGAAGTAACACTTGATGACAACTTCGAGATGGGGACCGAATTCGGTCTTCAAGATTCACTTCTCTTCGATCGCGGGAGTGCATCGAGAGGGACGTTAGGTGGTGGTAGTACTCCAAGTCCGGCATTCAATATTGCGACCCCGCCTCCGGGCAATGCGGTTACTGCAGGACGCCCGCAAAACCTTGCTGGCCAAGGTATAACGGGATTCAATATGGGACGAGCGAATTCGCAACTCGGATATGGCGGTTTAGTTCTGGCAGCGGGTAGCGAATCGGTCAATATATTGTTTCGAGCTCTGCAAGATGCCAACCGACTTCAGATATTGTCACGACCGAATCTACTAACCATTGATAACAATGTCTCGGTTGTGTCGATTGGGCAGAGCGTTCCTCGAGTTACGAGTACAGGAGCCACCCAGTTCGGGGCTCAAAACAATACAGTCGGCGAAGCAAATGTCGGCTTGACAATGCAGATTCAACCGCGGACAAACCAAGACGGCTTGATCAACATGATCGTTGCTGTAGAGCGGTCTGTTCTTGGGAATGTGGACGACGGAGTTCCTGTAGGCTTCGGTCCAAACGGCGAAGCAATTCTATCGCCAATCATCAACCGTACATTGCTTCAAACTCGAGTAACGGCTTACGACGCTCAAACGGTTGTCCTCGGTGGATTGATTCAGAAGACTCGCAGTACTCGAGCGCGCCGAGTTCCATGGCTTAGCGATATTCCAGTCGCGGGAATGCTGTTCCGTTTTGACTCAGAAGCCGAAAGCAGGTCAGAGCTGATCGTAATCATGACACCGCGTCTCATCAATCCGAATGACGCAGCGAAATTGGATCTGATCAAACAAGTCGAATCGTCGCGTATGAGCTGGTGTATGGCAGACATTCTCAACATCCATGGCGATGTCGGTTTGTCTCCTGGGAACGGGCTCTGGGGACCTGCTGCGTCTCCTGTCATTTTCCCTGATATGCAACCCACTGCTGAATTCGACCCAAACCAGAACCCCAACTTGTTAATGGGCGAACCAGAGGTTATGCCATCCTCGATTCAAGAAGTGCCGGTGATGAGTGAGCCAGGTGCTGGGCGGACTCTTTTGAGAAACTCACCGGAGGGAAGCAACATCGGTCCTGCAGTCAACACGGCAACACCCATCCAAAACTCCTCGTACCAACTCCCACCGGCAAACGGGCAACAGATGACAAACGGAGTTAGCCAAGCGTCTTATCAGCCTGTTGGCCCGAATGCACGCGTAGCCAATCAAGGCAGTAGATAATCCATTTTCGACTCACTAGCTGGATCTCCAAGACTACCAAGGATGGTAAGCCAAATGAAAAAATTATCTCGTGAATATCGCTCCATCGGAATAATTGTACTACTGGGCGCAATGACCTTGACCGGCTGTGCTTCGTTCACTGAAACCGACACGAAGAAGAAAAAGAAGGACAAAAGTTGGTATTCCTTCAAGAAGAAGGAATACCAAGTTCCACAGGCGGTAAATGTCACTTGGGCCTATGATCTGTTGACGGTTCCTGGAAAACCTGCAACGAGGGGATTTGGTGGTCGCTTTTATTTCTACAATGAGAAGACCCAAGCGATACCGGTCGACGGTGAATTGATGGTTTATGGTTTTGATGATACGCATGGAACAAGCGACTCGATGGATTTGAACCAGGCGACCAAGCGATTTAAATTCACTGCGGAACAGCTCACTTCGCATTTCTCAGAAAGCCAACTAGGTGCTTCCTACAGTGTCTGGATTCCATGGGACGCGGCTCCTGGCGATCAGAAAAAGATCATGTTGATTCCGACGTTCATAGCCAAAGATGGAAGAATGGTTCGAGGCGCAGCAGCTACACTGAATTTACCGGGTAAGCCTAGAGTATCCGAGTCCGATAGTATTGCCCAAGCAGCCGCGACCTTTACCAAAGGGCAGAAATCCGAGGTGACCAACGCAGTTCAGCATTCTCCGCGTCAACCTGGCATCGGAATCACTACGATCAACGTGCCGCACCGATCCGCAGTTGCTCGTACCCCTTCCGGCGCACTCGATCTGGCAGCGGCATTAGAGAAACTAGAAGCAATCAAGGCAGAACAGATCGCCCGTGAAGATGCTGCGTTCGATCGACCCATTATCATGAACTCGGTGGTGCCACCCACAGCTGGAACACCACAAGACATTGTTGTTCCAACGCCCACTACTCCAACTGTCCCAACGATCACGACAAAGCCGATCTTCAATCAGCCAACTCCCATCGGGCTGCCGACCCAGATTGCTTTGCCTCAATTAGGTCCACCCAGCAATGGCTTCGGGACTATCGGATTCGCTGGGGCTCAACTTGCTCCCCAGGTTTCGAACGGACAACAATTTCATTCTTCACCGAGTCAACCCCAGGCTCCAGCATCAGGACTCGCTCTACAATCCTTTTATCCGACTCCGTAGAAACGGATCCTCGCAATGTGACAACACCGGAATCGATAGAAGCGTCTATCGATTTCATTCGATCGGGAAGAGGAAGCGAGGTTAATCGCGACTGGAGACTAGCTGCTGAAGCTTGTCGTGCTGCACTAACGATTTCTGCATCAGGTCGAACAATGGAGCGAACGCTTTTCTTTTGAGCGTTTGCGCCACCTCCAAGATTGGCATTACGAAGTCCACCGAGTCCACCTAATCCTCCGAGGCCGCCTCCCAATCCGCCAAGGCCTCCGAGGCTGCCAAGCCCCCCACCAAATCCTGTTCCCTGTCCGATGCCACCAAACTGACCACCGCGAGCATTCGAGCTACCGGTGGTTGTAAACTGCTGTTGGTATTGACGCGCATCTGGGATAAGTGGAGAGCCTGAGACTCCATTTCCACCGAACGCTCCAGGCAATGAATTAGTAGCACCACCCACTCCGCCAATGCCTCCCATACTCCCAGTGCCGCCGGTTCCACCGAAACCGCCTGATCCGCCGAAGGCTCCTGTTCCACCCAATCCACCAGTCCCTCCGAAGCCACCAGTACTGCTACCAAAGCCTCCGGTGCCACCCCCGAAGCCACCTGTGCTACCACCTGTCCCCCCAAACTGGGCTTGAACTATCTCACCAGCAGATAGCAGAGAACTGACGACGATGAAGGTGAAGGTTTGAAAGGATCGTTTCATGGTTGCGTTTCCTATTGAATCGCACTGCTTTGAACTGGCAAAAGACGTTTACTCCATTATCTCCACCTACACCGACAGATTGCAATGCATGCATTCTGTATTTGATAGCGAATTTTTGGATTGCTATCTGTGTATCGAAAAGTGGACCGTGGCTCCTGGATCGAGTTCAGAAACATGCAGTTCTCAACGATCAATCCTGCGCTTCTTCGTTTTAGCATCATTCCGCGCAACAAGAATCTTTCGATTCTCCGACATGAATCGAACCTCAATTGATCTAGCAACACAAGTACCGTTCCTGGTATCTCCAACACTTGAGCCAAAAAAGTGTAATTTGGCAAATAATTTGGTTCATGAAAACGGACTTTCTGAGGACTAAACGATGTCACTTCGCAGGAATTCAAAAATCAACTCGTGCCTCGGCACGATGTTTCTGTCATTGTTCTTGAGTCTAGCAATCACACCCACTCTTTGGTCTCAGTCCAAGTCGAAGCCGTTTACCAGTGCGGATTTGCTGTTGAAAATGGAACATGGTCCCTGGTTGATCATGGCGAAGAACTTCGAAGGGGAAGGTGCCAAGAAAAAGGCAGTTCAACTCGCTGCGGAGTTGAGAACTGAATTTGGCCTCAAAGCCTATTGTTTGCCCAAATACTACGACTACACACAGACCGTTCAAGGTGCTGGATTCGACAAAAACGGGAACGAGAAGCGGATGAAGTATCTCGATGAACGGGTCATTGAGAACTGTGCCGTTCTTGTCGGTGACTTTGCAACCGTCGATGGGACCGACATCAACGACACGCTCACGATGATCAAGCAGATCAACCCAAAATTCTTTGGCACAACGGACGCAGTGGATCAGGATCCAAAAGTGAACTCTGCGGAGTATCGCAATTTCATCAAGCGTTGGGTCGACAAAAAAGACAAGAAAGACTTTAAGCCTGGTCCTATGGAGTTTGCTTTCAAGGCTACCAATCCGCTGTTACCACCTGATTACTACAAATCACCTGCAGTGGATAAATTCGTTCGCAGTTTGAATGAGCAGAAGCCATTCAACGAACACAATCTCCTCGACTGTAAAGGAAAATTCACAGTACGGGTTTTGACGCTTCGCGGACTAAATGCTTATGAAACTTGGGGGCGTTCTGATGCAACCGGCGAGAAAGAGCCATCGAATGCATTAGACAAAGCGGCAGAGCAAGCCTATCTCTTTACTCGCAATCTTCGAATGGCGGGCTACGAAGCGTATCAATTTCATGATCGTGAACAGAGCATTGTCGCCGTCGGGAGTTTCAATACTCTAGGCACGACCGATAGCAAGAACCACTTTGTTTACGATCCTGCAATACTTGGCGTGGTAAATCGATTTGCAGGTACGAGCGAAGTCGTACAATCGCAATTCGGAACCTCGCAGAAACCACGAATCCTCTTCGATTTGGTAGATCGAAATAAGATACCGGAACTCCGAGAAGGAGATCGAAAAACCCAATTAGAGTACCTACCAAAACTATCTACACCTTTCGATTTGGTTCCAACACCGATGACTGTCCCCAAATTGGAAGCATCGTTTTTGTTTAATAACTTCACGATGGGCAAATAGGACGAACACAATGACACAGATTGATCGATACGTACTGTTTCTCTACGGCCGCGTATTTGTCATCTGCTTCTTGACATTGTCGGGTCTTCTCGTCGTGGTGCAACTTTTTACGAACGTCGATGAGTTCATGACGTTTGGAAAAGCGCGAGGTGGATTTGCGAAAGGACTGTGGGAGTACTTTGGTCCCCAAGTGCTCAGCCTTTACGATCGCATGTGTGGACTCATCACGTTGTTAGCAACGATGTTTGTCATGGCGTGGCTGGCCCGTACTCACGAACTCACAGCCATTCTCGCCGCAGGCATTAGCAAAGGTAGAATTGTTCGCCCACTTCTGATCGCTTCTATTGGGATGATCACGTTAGGCGCAATTCTTCGCGAAACTCTCATTCCTCAGTTCGCTTCTGTCCTCAGCAAGAGCCCAAAAGATCTTACCGGAGATGCTGAGAAACCTCTCAAGCCAACGGAAGACTATGACCAAGGTCTACTTATCGGCGGTAGAAGCCTCGTTCCAGCCAAGCGGCTCATTCTGCAGCCAGCCTTCAAATTTAACGGCCCCGTGACATCCATCACTCGTCAGATCACGGGTTACTCGGCCGAATATCATGACGCCGATGCAAACCATCCGAGCGGTTACTTAGTCAACGCATTCGCATCGGCGGAGAACCTGGCGGACCAACACTCTATTCGAAACAGCGATGGGGTCTTTCTACTTCTCCCCAAAGACAATCCATGGCTCAGTTCTTCTCAGTGCTTTATCCCCAGCATCATCGAGTTTGACGTGCTGACCGGTGGAGGTAAGAAACAATTCGCTTCGACGGCGGATCTGATCTGGCAAGTGAAAAATCAAGGACATCAACAAGTGGCCGATTTGAAGGTAACCGTTCACTCCCGATTTGTGCAACCGTTGCTAGACTTCACTCAATTGCTGATTGGTATTCCTCTCATTCTGTCCAATATCCACCGCAATGTTGTGAACATGATCGCTTCCTGTGTGCTGAGTTTTGCTTTATTCTTTGGCATCAGCATCGGGCTTCGGACCCTAGGGGCCAATGCCACTCTGCTAACGCCTGCAGCAGCCGCCTGGGCCCCCCTACTCATTTTCGCTCCCATCGCCTGGAGTCGTTCAACCGTCGCGATGGAGAGCTAAGCAGCAAATCAATGAACTCCCCATTTACGTTTCCTAAACTAGAACATCCATTTTTGGAAACCGCCATAAATGCGACGCAATTGGGTGCCCAAGAGCTTGTCTCTCGGTTTGGTAAACGGGTCTCTGTCGAAACCAAAGGTTTGGCTAATTTTGTCTCGGAAGCTGATCTTGCTGCTGAAAAAGCGATCATTCAGCGAATTCGACAAGACTATCCGTCTCACGACTTCATGGCAGAAGAATCTCATCAATCCGTTATAACGCACGCGGAGCATCTTTGGATCATTGACCCGCTGGATGGAACAAGCAACTTTCTTCATGGCATTCCCCACTTCGCTGTTTCCATTGCATACTACCATCATGGTCTTCCGCAACTTGGAATCGTTGCGAATCCAATCACGGGAGATTGCTATTCGACTGTGGTTGAACAAGGGGCTTGGCATGGTACGAATCGCCAATGCGTTTGTCCGGCGACAGCAATCGATCAAATCATTCTCTCCTGTGGATTCTATTACGACCGCGGACGAATGATGCGGGCAACTCTCGATACTCTGGGTGCATTCTTTCAGAACAACATCCATGGTATGCGTCGGTTCGGAGCTGCGGCACTCGACCTATGCAATGTTGGCTGCGGGCAATATGGACTTTTCTTTGAATACAAACTGCACCCGTGGGACTATGCGGCAGGCCAGTTATTTGTAACGGAAGCGGGGGGACGTGTAACCGATTGCAATGGCCATCCACTATCGCTCAGTGCTTCTAGCAGTATTTGCGCGACGAACGGAGCAGTCCACGATCAGGCACTGTCCATTATTGGGCCTTGCTGGAACGATTATGCCGAGTCACTTCGGACATAATTCAATGAAGAAGTCATGCAGCCTACTCGCGTCCGAAGACAACAGGCATGATGGGCGCGAAGTGACTTGGGGCTAGGCAACTATCGTCCCTACCTATCCCTGCCGAACGGTACTGCCGCCGGTTCAAATAAGGGTGGTCTAGCAGCTCAGAAACACCCTTGTTGTTCAATGGCACGTGTCGCACGCTACCGTTGCTGAACAGTATGTTTGCGCAGCTAATGGCATGTTCCGCTCTCGGACTTTCCGTATCCAAAGAGGTAACGAGCAATGTGTCTCCGATCACAGGAGTCGCAAACGACTCATCGATGCTCGGAGTTTGATACGTTCCGTCGACAATAAAACCTAAACTGTAAGAATAACTTCCACCCATCGTTTTTCGCCAAGAGAGTTGTTGAGCGGAGCTAGATTGCAAGTATTGAGAAACACTCGGGATCGTTACATCGAGTCTCGCAACATTGTCGGATGGGCACCAAACCCAACTTGGCGACTCCATGAGCTGGGCATCCTTAAGTTTCATCACATAGACACCGGCAAACGCAAGTGGGCCTTCCAGGTCGATACTAGGCAGTTCATTCTTGGCATTCCCGTGAGCAAACCCTTGGATCGCTTCTCCAAGCTGCCGCAGGTTATTGGCACACGACATGCGACGTGCCTCTTCGCGAGAAAACCAAACGCTAGGTAGCAACAAGCATAAGATCGTAATCCCGGCAGCTACGACGACTAAACTATCGATCCACGCCCATTTCGTTTGTCGATTAGCACTTTCCAACACCGCCGACATCGCCCCAATCGTGCCGACGGAAGAGCGAGCAGGTGGCAATGATGCAAACGACTCCGATTGATCGCGGATCAGGGACATCGTATCGCTCACCAGGGATCCGCTTGGTTCGAACGTTTCTGTCATGGACTCTTGAATCGGCGAAAGCAACGCACGCAGATCAGCGATCCTAGATTCTAAGTCAGGGTCTACAGCGGCGATGGATTCAATCTTCGATTGTTCTTCTTCAGGCAATGCCATCAGAATGTAACCCATGAGGGTTTCATCGGAGATCGTACGACTTGATGAATGCATGCTCAAGAATTTGTCGCGTTGGTTACTCTTGGTTGTTTTCCTTGTTTTCTTCCATACGCATCCAGATTGCATTCAGTTTACGAATCGCCGTAAAAACTCGACTCTTTACCGTACCCAATGGAATATGAAGCATCTCGGCAATATCCGCGTACTTCATCCCTTGATAAAACGCCAATTGAAGCAGTTCTTGTGTCGGCTCATTCAATTGCTGCAGCGCCATCCTGACACGACCGCTAGTCTCTCGCGACACCGCCAATGTGTCTGGTGTTTCTTCATGTCCCGGTAGCTTATGGATCAATGCCTCTTCTTTCTCCGAGGCAGGAGCAGGGGCATTCAAGCTACCGATTTGGTGGCGTTTGTTTCGTCGCATAAAGTCGATCGCTTTGTTGCTCGCGATCGCATACAGCCATGGGCGAAACCGGCGCCCTCGCTCGAATTGCTCAACACGCAGATGCACACTCAAAAATGTCGCTTGAAATACATCTTCAGCTGATTGTGCATCCCCTAGGAATCGACGCAAAAACGTATAGAGCTCCCTCTCGTAGCGACGCACAATCTTTTCAAATGCCTGCGTACAGCGACTCTCCAAATACTCTTGGACGAGTGATTCGTCGTCGAGTTCGTCCGCATTCTCGATTCCAAACATGGGGTCCATCGACTCAGGGCCGAATTGGGATGCTTCAATCACTCCGCCAAGCTTTGGCTTAGCCTCGGGTGAATTGACTGGTTGTAACGATCCCAATGAAGTGTCATCCGCTGATTGTTTTGGTAGCCGCTTCATAGCAATTCCTGCACGATGAATAGGAGCCGGGTAGACAATAGAAGATTCAGGGCACGACCTATTGATCCGGAGCTAATATTCTACTAGACCAAACCCAACTATGTCAAAGTTTCGGAGCGGTCCCCCTTGATTATCGCGGAGAAAAGCCTGAACCGCAGAAAAGTCGGGAAAATCATTGACACCCGGGCCGCCCTTGCTAGCCTCTACCCGATTCTGAAAATCGCGATTGCTAGCATTTTTTTTGTGGGGGATACATGAGGTCAAATGAGCGCTATCGATGGTACTCCTCGGGCGATATCAACGCATATTTCGGGCTGTTGCTCGACAATCTTGCGGGCCTCGTCCTGACCGTTTCGCTGTTGGTGGGAGCTTTTGGGATGCCATCGGACTTCGTGGTCGGGTCCATGATCCCCGGAACCGCGATCGGAGTTTTGGTCGGTGACCTGCTCTATACCATCCTCGCATTCCGGCTGGCAAGCAAAACCGGACGAAACAACATTACCGCTATGCCTCTCGGGCTCGATACGCCCAGTATCTTTGGAATCACGATCTTCGTTGTTGGGCCTGCATTCTTGACAGCAAAAGCTGGCGGAAGCAGTCCGGATGAGGCGGCTCGCTTCGCTTGGCATATCGGCATTTGCGCCATGATCTACTCCGGACTTTTCAAAGTGGGGTGTTCGTTTATCGGTTCAAGCATCCGCCAAGCCATCCCGAAAGCAGGACTCTTCGGGTCCCTTACCTCGATTGCGTTGGTCATCATTAGCTTTGTGCCTTTGATCGACATCATGCAAGAACCGTTCGTTGGCTTGGTTGCGCTCGCTATCGTCCTTACTTGCCTGATTGGTCAAGTGCGACTTCCATTTCGAATTCCTGGGACAGTGGCAGCCCTCCTTGTGGCGGGAATTCTGCACTACATTTCTGCCCCAATCCTCGGCAAACCTCTCTTCGGCGAAAACAGCCTGGATGTTGGCTTCTTGCCGACTGGTTGGTTAGATGTCTTCAGCTTTGCTTGGTGGCAACAGATGGGTGTGGCGGCTAATTATCTGCCGATCGTCATACCGTTCGCTTTGGCGACTGTCGTTGGTGGGCTCGATTGTGCAGAGTCGGCGAGCGCCGTCGGGGATGATTATCCCACGTCCCATATATTGGGAGTGGAGGCGATCGCAACGTTGGTGGCAGGAATTTGCGGTGGAGTTATTCAAACAACTCCCTATATCGGGCACCCCGCGTACAAAGCCATGGGAGGCAAAGCTGCCTATACCCTCGCTACGGCATTGACCATGGGCTTTGTTGGTATCGTCGGCGGATTCGCTTATTTCTATATGTTCGTTCCCAAGTCGGCTGTCTTCCCAATCTTGATTTTTGTTGGCCTCGAGATCTCAGCACAGAGCTTTGTTGCAACACCCAAACGGCATTTTCCGGCACTTGTCTTCGCGTGCGTTCCCGCGCTGGCTTTCTTGGCTTTCTTCTTCGTCGATCAAATCCTAGGTGGAATGGGAATCCAGCTTTCCGGTGCACTTTGGAACGAAGGTCTTCAATCGTCTATGGATCAAGTGAAGACAGCTGTCGCAAATGACCCGAATGCGGCTACTGCGTTTGACAAAGTATCCGGCGCGCTCACGTTGCGACCCGACATGCGCGAGAACTTGATGATCGTCCTCATGCTGAAGAATGGCTTTGTCTTGACAAGCCTTATCTGGGCATCTTTGTTGGCGATGGCAATCGACCGACGCATGCAAGCGGCTGCTGTGTTCGCGGCTATCGCAGCCGTTTGCACGCTGTTCGGATTCATCCACTCTCCCCGCATCGACAATTCGTTGTACCTGCCATTCTCTATCCTAGGGGAAAGCTCGCGTTGGACATTGCCTGCAGAACTGTTGTCGAGAGTTTGGACGATGGCGGCAGGCTATAGTGCTGTCGCTCTTTTGTTTTGGAGCTGGAGTTTGTTCCTGAGAACCCAGCCCGATCAAGGCCCAATCTATGATGCGAATGAATCGGCGATGTAAACCATCGAATAGCCGTCAGTCGATCGCGAGCAATAATTGCATGCCGACAAACTTATAGATGCATGCCGACAAACTTATAGATGCATGCCGACAAAACCGCCCGATTGCTCGATCGATTTTTCTAGCTGCTGAAGCCGCTTCCTTGCGAGTTCTGGATCTCCTGCTCCCAAGTAGCGATTGAATTCGATAAGAACAGCTTGTGTCACTGTCTCGGCAAACCACTTGACCACATGCTGTTCCAACCATGGGCATGTTTCCTTATCCAGCGTTACGCTGAGTTCGGCATGCTTGGCCAGACAATCGCTTTCGTCCGTAAAGACCACACCCTCAAAACGAAAGGCGATCATCCCTCGGTTAGGATCGTTGGTGACGAAAAAACGACAAACAGCATTATGAAGAAAATAAGAGTTGTGAGTGCCATGAACGGCAATCGCTTGCTTAATCCGCTCGAATTTAGCCGTTAATGCCGGAGACGCATCCAACGGGGCGTCGGTGCGTGTCATACTGCGAAGCGGTATGCAATCGAAGGCAATATCAACGTAGCGATCCATAGTTCAACCGTCTATTCCCTGTACCGTCTATTCCCAGTGCCTGGGTCTAGCCAAGCGCTAGAGACCAAAAGCGGCATTCAACAACTCGCGCTCTTCCAGTTTATGAGCTCGCATCGAACCCGTCGATGGGCTGGCAGATTCTGCTCGAGAAATGCGTTGTAGCTTGAACTTCGGTGCCAGTTCATCACCCCAATGGATCTTTACAAACTGCCAAGCACCCATGTTGCTAGGCTCATCTTGATACCAATAAAGTGGCAATCCTGCTGGGTACTCATTCAAAGCTTCGAGAACTTTCTTTGCCTCCAACGGATAGAATTGCTCGATTCGAATCAACGCGACATCATCGCGATTGAGACGTGTTCGTTCTTCCAACAAATCGTAGTAAGCCTTGCCGCTGCTGATGACGATCCTCGAGGTGGGCGTACCTGCTGGGCGGGTATCTCCTAAAATCTTTTGGAAGGAACCATGCTCGATGTCATCCAACGTGGATACACATGCTTTGTGACGCAACAGACTCTTTGGTGTCATCACCACGAGAGGCTTGCTCCACTTGGATTTCACTTGGCGTCTCAGCAGATGGAAGTATTGCGATGGTGTCGATGGCTGAGCCACGATGATATTGTGCTCTGCCGCCATCAACAAAAAGCGTTCGAGACGAGCGCTGCAATGCTCTGGCCCTTGGCCTTCGAAGCCGTGTGGCAACAGCATCACGAGACGACTCAAACGCTTCCATTTATCTTCTGCACTCGCGATGAACTGATCAATGATGCATTGTGCAACATTTGAAAAGTCTCCGAACTGTGCCTCCCACGCGATCAATCCTTCTGGGCAGTCCAGGCTGTATCCGTATTCGAACCCCAAAACAGCAGACTCGGATAGAGGACTATTGATGATTTCGATGGTGGCCTGATCCGGCGCTAAGTGCGCCAGCGGCATATACTTTCGATTATCTTTCTCATCGTGAATCACAGAATGCCGATGTGAAAAAGTCCCTCGCTCGCAATCTTGACCCGTCAATCGCACCGGATGCCCTTCCGTGACGAGCGATGCGAAAACCATCATTTCGGCCGACGCCCAATCGACTGGTTGCTTGCCGTTCGCGATCTCTCGTCTATCGTCCAATATGCGTGCTAGCTTTTTGTGCGGTTTGAATCCTTCTGGGATCGCACAGGATCTGGTCAACAAATCCGAGGCTCGCGCTTTTGGGATCCCTGTGGTAACATGCTCGTCGGTCGGTTCTGGGCCTCCGAAGTAGCCGTCCCAAATCCCTGCGAGGCTAGACAAGTCGTAAACAAAGGGCTCGCTCTTTGCCAATTCAAACTCACGAGATAAGCGATTGTGGCGCACCTCGGAAATCGAATCGGCTTCTTGGCGACTCAGACCATTCATGTTGAGGAGATGTTCGAGATAGCTGTCACGAACTGGCTTCTTGCTGTCGATCGCTGCATACATCAATGGCTGCGTAAAACGCGGTTCATCACCTTCATTGTGGCCTAATCTGCGATAGGCATACATATCAATGACGACGTCTTTTTCGAACTCCTTTCGGAAATCCATCGCTAAGTTGACCACTTGTGCGACTGCCTCCGGATCCTCTCCATTGACGTGAAAGACCGGTATTTGCAGCATCTTGGCAATGTCGCTCGCATAGGTACTGCTGCGACTCTCCTCGGGTTCGGTCGTAAACCCGATTTGGTTGTTTAACACGATATGTAGTGTGCCACCCGTTCGATAGCCTGGCAGTTCGCTGAGGTTCAGTGTTTCCTGAACAATACCTTCGCCGATAAAGGCTGCGTCACCGTGAATGAGAACGGTCATGTGCTCATTGCGTGTGATATCGCCGGCGCGATCTTGTTTGGATCGACAGCGTCCTAACGCAACCGGGTTAACGAACTCAAGGTGGCTTGGATTAAAGCACAGTGAGATATGAATCGTCTGACCTGTGCTCGTTGTCCAATCTGAGCTATATCCCATGTGGTATTTGACGTCCCCACCGCCACGAAACAACTCTGGCTTTGGATCATCAAATGCCCAGAAAATATTCTGAGGTCGTTTGCCCATGATATTCGCCAACACGTTGAGGCGACCGCGATGCGCCATCGCCAACACGACGCCTTTGACCTGATGCTGGCCGGCTTTTTCAAAAGCACGATCCAGAAGAGGTATAAGGCTCTCGGCACCTTCCAGTGAGAAGGTTTTGGCCATAGCATATTTCTTGCGGACGAACTCTTCAAAAATGGTTGCGTCAGCTAGCTTGGTGTAAATGCGAGTCTGAACGTCGCGAGACAACGGCAATCTGTTCTCGCTCGATTCCATTCGTCGCTGAAGCCAATCGCGAATGTTGCGATTGTCAACATGCATGAACTGGGCTCCGATGCTACGACAATAGGTATTGCGTAGCTTCTCAATGATGTCACCGACGGTGCGACCGTTCGCATACTCCAAAGTCGGCGACGTAAACGGACGATTCATGTCCTCTTCTGTCAGGCCATGCGATCTAGGATCGAGTTCTGGCGGGCCTTTTCTGTGCAACCCCAATGGATCGATCTTGGCCATCAAATGCCCACGCACCCGATACTCGCGTACGAGCTGGTCCACCCTCTCTTGCATTCGAGCCAGCCACAATGCATCGTTCAGTTCAGTCGCATTGCCATTCGCGGGCTGCCCATCTCCCGATGAGTAGAGCCCCTCAGACTGAGAGGCTAATGAAAATTCTTCAAAGTACTTTCGCCATACGTCAGACACGCTGTTCGGATCTTGTATGTAGCGAACATATAAGTCGTCGATGTAATCGAGACTGTAAGTATTCATTTTCGTAGAACTTTAGAAAAGGTTGGTTCGGGTAGATGGAGCCGATCTATCGGTAGGCCTGATTATGTATCCCGCTTATGTGCGTTACTAGGATATCTCATTAGGAATTGCAATCCCAAGGGACTAAAGTCGCCGACGAAAATCGGCTTGAAAGGCATTGGCAACCGATACGGGGCAGATCTTTGCCCCTCTTCACAAAGCAGAATTTCCCTCTGCGTGAAATTGTAGCCAAATGCCGAGAATCGTCGATAGATTACCAAAATCGATTTGTCTACTTGCCGCGAACTTTGGTCTTGATCCGACAGAGATAGTGGTCAACTGTCATGAAAAGTGTGGTGCCATCTTCGCCAAAAGCACAATTGCTCGTCCTCTCTCCTGTGTTTATCCTGCCGAGCAGCTTCGCCTCTGGACTGAAAATCCAGATTCCGCCTGGTCCACTTGCCCACAAATTCCCCTTTTCATCGACCGAAAGTCCATCGGGAAGTCCGGGCATTTTTCCGACTTCGCTAGTGGCATCGAAAAAGAGTTTGCCCGGACCCAGCGTACCATCATCCTTGATCGGAAAGCTCATCCAGATCGCCTTTTTCGGATCGCTCTGAGCGACATACAACGTTTTTTCGTCCGGTGAAAAACCAATACCGTTCGGTCTTTGCAGTTCCGTGGTGAGAAGCGTGACGGAGCCATCTTTCTTGGAAATGCGGTAGACCCCAAAATGGTCCAGTTCACGGCGTGGGTCGTTCTCCCGTGCAGGGAGCCCATACGGTGGGTCCGTGAAGTAAATGTCGCCGTTGGATTTCAATGCACCATCGTTGGGGCTGTTCAGTCGCTTGCCTTGGTAGTTGTCCGCGAGCGTTTTCTTGCCTCCCTGTGGAGTCAGCACGCTTACCCTGCGATCCCCATGCTCGCAAAGTACCAAATTTCCATCCTTGTCCAGCAGCAAACCGTTGCTCCCCGGCTCCAATCCGTAATAGGTAACCCCTGTATAACCAGACGGGTTCATGAACAATTCGACACCTTTCGATGCCGTCCATTTGAAGATGCTATTGCGGGGAATATCGGAAAACAATAGGTGCCCCTCTTTCGCACTACCAATCCACACCGGGCCTTCAGTCCAAGTGAATCCGTCTGCCAATACTTCTATCTTTGCATCCTTGGCCAAGACTTTTTCGAGGGCAGTGTCCATGACTTCGATTTTGCCCAACGTGCGGGAAGACTGGCCGAATGTTGTCATGGAAAAACCTAACCAAGTCGTGATGAATAGAAGCCCAAGTCTGGATATGTTCTCAACGATGCGATTTTTCATAAGTTGCCCGATGTTGGTAGGACCGTAGATCAAACCATAATCGCGAATACGACGCGACAGAAAGGATGGCTCAATTGGGGGACGCACTTATCTTAGTACATCGAGTCCGAGCTAGCACCTACCCCCCATTGGAAGTCTTCGTTTTCGGAACCAGTTTGAAGCGATCAACAAACGTTCGCTTTCTAACGTTTGCTTGCGCCAGGACTCGGAGCGATCGTCCAAAGAAACAGTGACACAAACCACGTTGACACCAGTAATAGCCAAAGCCCCATCCCCATCTTATTCACAGGGGTATTCGGAACCAGTGGACCATTTCCCAAGGAGGGGGGCATCCCCTCAGAATTCAGGTAGGGTGCCGACACTGCGAAGCTCGGTTGGCCCGAAGGAGCCAAATAGTTTTCCATGCCTGGCGTTTGCCCCACGGCTTGGATCGCGGACCGAGCGGACGGATCTGTCAATTGCCGCGGAAAGGATACGACACCAATCGCGGGGAGAATGAGCGCCAAACTGCTGGTGGCACACATCAAGATCAGACTCAAGAATTTGATGGATTTCATTGGGTAAACTTCATCGTGTCGGCTTGTTGAAGGAAACAGTCCAAATCAAGGACGCAATCAACTGCGGTTCTCTAATAGCCCCATCCTGGGGTGCCAAGTCGGGACGGTCGGCATGCTACCAAGAAACGGTTGGAAAAATCGATGTGAGTCTGCTCCCTTCCAACGAAAAACCAATCAAATTGCATGCAATCTCGATTTTTCCGTGAGTATACTGAATCCGTACGAACGTTCCCTGACCACCCAGATAGCCTCGAATAGACTTATGCGAAATCCACGAAGAGCAATGTTGGTTGTCGGCGTTTTTTGTGGGGCACTCGCTCTAGCGTCAGGTTTGCAAGCGCAGACAAACACCATTCCATCCGCCACGAGCATCGCTGCCTTTCCAAATGCGCAACTCCAGCATGTTCCATCGATTCGCTCTGGCCCAATCGACCTGAGCAAATATTCAAGCGATGTCCTGAACTGCGCTATCTGCCGAGAACGACTAGGACTCCCAGCCCTTGTGCCCTCAGCAGCTTCAACCAACAAACCAGAGCTGATTCAGCCGTCGGCTTCAAATCCAACGCAAAGATTCACTCCTTCCACTCAACAGGTCAACCGTCCTGCGAGCGAGGGCGATCTCGCCCCCAAGGTAGGCGCTTCCTTTGGTGCATCGGGGCTCATCACGGCGGGAACCGCAAAGCAATTGGAAGCCTCCGGATTGGTTATCCAAGAGTTTCGGCCTCCCACCCCCAAACCCGAAGATTTCCGACTAGAGTCCCTTCCACCTGAAGCAAGGAAGCAATTCTTTCAGCAATTGGAATTGCCTAATGGCGCGAAAGTCATGTCCGCTCAGATCATGAGCGGACATCAGGAAAAGGGAGATGCGACCGTTATCGACGCTCCCACTAGTCCAGAGACGATAGCACCCGTTCGAAGTCCAAAAGAAACTGCTCCAAGCATTGACGCAAACGTACAAGCTCCCGCCGTCGCGCAGGAAGAAACGCTTCAGCCAGCGATCAAGACCAACGAAGCACCAATCCCATCTCCAATTCCTGCACCAGACCGAAGCGCAGCCATGGCTGCTACCTTGCAAGCCGTCGAGCAAATGAAGGCTGAGAATTTGAAGCTGGCGGAACAGCTCGCAGTCGCGGCCAGGGAGCGAGAGAAGCTTCAAGAAATGATACGAGTTCAATCGGAATCATTTGAAAAGAAAATGGCTGAGATCGAACGTTCCAATCAAGAGACGGCAAAAATGCTAGAAGCCAGAACGCTTGAAGTTACGGAGCTACAGAACCAATTAAAGGCCCAGCCGAAATCTCAAAAGAGACCCAAAGCAGATTCGGACATTGGAAAAAAGAAGCCTTCCAAAAACATATCCAAGGATCGTTAATCCCGCTAAGGAAGATTCTTGAGATCCAACCTGGTTGGGAGAACGAGCTGTTCTAACTTTGGCTGGCTCTAACATTGGCTGATTGAGCGAAGCACAACCACCGGCCCTACTTCCAAGAGGCGATGGCTTCTAAAGAGCTTTGGTAACGGTTCCCAAATAGAAAGGCTCTTGGGAGACCAACTCAGTACCGTCTGCGAAATAGAATCGAACTCGTATGCACCACGAAATTTTGACGATGGTTCCTTCGTAGGAAAGCGGAGACTCGGGCAATGGGACATGAACACGCTGCGGCTGATTCCATTGAATGGAATTCAGAGAGTTGCCGCTGAGACGTTGGAAGAAATGCACCCCCATGTCTTCCGTGCCTTTGCCCTCGGTCAACCACAATACAGATACTTCGACTGCCGTGATGGACGATTGATCAATGTTGGAAACCGAATAATCGAACTCCAACTCGTCGTTCGGCATGTAGGCTGGTTGTAGCCCAAGCAAACTGATCATTAGTCTGCACTCGCTGGCTTGGAGGCGGCGCGAGGATATACCACTACGGGGAAACTTCGGGAGTACGATGGCCATCGATTCGCCTCTCCTTCGACGATGAGTTTCCAATGAATTGCGTTATGAAGACTTTGAAAGGAGTGCATTGCATCATTTGGTATAGAAACGATACCCTCCATTTCTAAAGGGCGTCCCCAGTCGATTCTCGACCTTCCTTGAACGATGACACTCTGCTCACGAACCACCGACCTTTCAGTCCGAATGTCCGTCCCATAATGATAAGTGCTTTCTTCTTCACAAACCAGTCTCATTGTCAACTTCTTGATGACCAATTTGCCATACTGGACCAGTAAGACTCGATATGACTTGCCAGGTATGAGCGGCAAATCTTCGATTTCTACTGTGGTAGATCCTATTCCAAGTGCCTGAACATAAGACATGAAAAACAACCTGCCAGAACGCCAACCGATATAGATACCTGGTATTAGAAGAAGAATGAGCCTGTACTGAATGTTTCCCTCAAACAAACTTCGGATCGCCACAACAAAAAAGATGGCTAGCATTGCATTCCACGACATCGCAAAGCCACCAATACCGATCAATGCCAGAGTGTCTTGAGAGGGACATGGCAACCGAAACGCGAGCTTCGCACCAGGGCTATCCGTGAATGGTTCGAGCAGCGGTATCATGGGTGGAGGAACGTATTTTGATTTCGCTGTCGGGCCAGGAATCAAACCGCTGTGCGATATGGCTTCTCGATGTTCATCGCTTGTAACAACCTTAAGAACCCGATACCAAAATCCGATGGCCCCTAGAATAATGAGCGCACTCGACACCCAGACCAGGAGCCAAAAACCGGACCCAACTTGTAGCGAAGTAATGGAAATGCTTAAACAAAGCACTCCAATCAAAAAACAAGCTGCAAAGAACGATGCTTCTCCAAAGGACCCGATGATCCACCAGCCGGTCATCCGGCCCCCTTTTTTCTTCCCCCATAGTCTGAGTCTTGGCTTCATAAGAACGAAGTGTATTCGGCTAGAATGGCTTGCCAAGCCAAAGAGTCGTTGCGATCGTTAAACTTAGCCTAGACGTCACGCGTTATTGCCAAATTCTCGGATTCTTAGGCTTCAAAATTGCGTTCGCCGGTCAAAATCTTTACACCGACACTTTATCCGATACGGCCACTAACGCGAAGCATCGATCGGTTTCCCCATGACAGAAATCCTTCAGGCACTCCTTCAGGGAATCGTAGAGGGCCTCACCGAATTCTTACCGGTTAGCTCCACAGCTCATATCGTTTTAACTCAAGAATTCCTCGGGGTCGATCGAGGCGACCCTTTCTGGAAGATGTTCGCCATTGTGATTCAGCTGGGAGCAATTCTGTCGGTCATCGTTTACTTCCGAACAAGACTCACTGACTTCGTAGGAACTTTTTTGAATGAATTGGCACCCCGAAAAAGCTCGGAAGGAACGATCACAGGCGAGATGAAAACTTCTAAAGAGTGGTATCGGCATCCGCTTTGCTTGGTTCTTATTAGCTTTGTCGTGACCGCACTGCCATGCTTGTTAGTCGATAAACTGATCGGTGAAAATCTGGAAAGGCTGGACATCATCGCTTGGGCTCTCATTATTGGCGGCATTGCAATGGTCGTTGTCGATCGTTTCTTTTCCAAATCCAGCACGGAGAGCATCGAGAATATGAACCTCCGCCAAGCGATCGCGATCGGCCTCTTTCAGATTCTGGCCGCGGCCTTCCCCGGAACGAGTCGGTCTATGGCTACTATAGCGGGTGGTCAGATTTTTGGGCTGAGTCGTTCTGCTGCATTGGAGTTTAGCTTCTTCCTCGCCATCCCTGTCATGATCGCAGCTGCTTCCTACAAATTGCTGAAGCATCTCCTTGATGAGCCATTGCCAACAGACACGCAATGGCTGAGTCTTGCCGTCGGATTCGTCACAAGTTTTCTGGTCGCTTATTTGGTCATTGCTTGGTTCATGAAATGGGTTCGTTCACGTGGATTCGTTCCATTCGCTGTCTACCGAGTGATCGCTGGAACGATCCTGCTCTGGTGGATATCTCGAGCGTAAGTGCGCATTGAGCAGTTGCTTCGTTTGCTCGGCGAACCAGCAGTGAAAGCGGCTTTTCCGGATGGGCCAAGATAATCCGCTGCATCCATTCCTTTTGTTTCGTCGAGTCGGTCGAAAAATGTGAGTTGAATAAGGGTCAAAACCGCATTCCCTATTTTTTCGAACTGCATGTTTCGACCCGTGGATTAATGCTGCCTTCGATCATTAATGAGCCACGCACTTTCCGAAAAATAATTTGCAGGACACGACCCTAGCGTTGAATGTCTGTCTTCTCGCTTCCTGCGTTCACTATGCGTTGCACTTCCGATTTTTCGAACAATGGCAGATCTCCAGGGATACTGTATTTGATTCGAGCTGCGGCCGCTGCCCAACTCAACGCAATCTTTAGATCGGTATCCTCTATCCAGGCGTGCAAAAATCCTGCCGAGAACGCGTCCCCGCCCCCCAAGCGACCGATGGGATGCACAGGCTCAATCGTTTGCAATACGCTATCGTCTCCTTCGCCTGCGATCGCTCCTTGGCTACCCAGCGTCATAACGGTCGTCTTTCCTGAACGGATCGCAAGTAGTTGGCGCATGCTGCGGTGCGGGTCCCCTTCGCCATCGATTTGCCAAAGATTTCGCGCATCGCGTTCGGCAAGAAACAACAGATCCGCCGATTCGAACAATTCATTGCACGCATCTTTAGCAGACGCTGTGCTCCACAACAGTGCTCGATAGTTCACATCGAAGCTTATCTTCCAACTAGCGTTGCGCGCAAGACGAACTGCCTTTCGCACCAACCGCTGCGTCGTTTCTCCGAGACCAAGCGTAATGCCGGTCAAGTGCAGCCAGCGTGACGTGCTCGGCTGAAAAAGCTGATCGGGCAACATCTCTTCGTCGTATTTTGAAAATGCGGAGCCTGCGCGATCGTAGATCACTTGGCTCGGGCGCGGAGGCGAACCGTTTTCTAGGAAGTAGAGTCCGACTCGATCGCTGTTCGTCCAAACCACATGCGAGGTATCCGCGCCATGCGCTCGAATGGTTTGTTCAATCGATCGACCCATCGGATTATCTGTTAGCCTCGATAACCACGCGACTCGGCGTCCCAGCTTCGCTAAGCCTACAGCCGTATTCGATTCGCTTCCTCCCACATGCGTATGCAGCACGTCACCTTGCCCCAATCGCAAGGAATCCGGAGGAGTCAACCGAAGCATCGTTTCGCCGATCGTCACGACATCGAAGCGAGTCGCGTCCGTAGTCTGTGTAGTCATCTGCATTATTCTCGCTCGCAAGCGGCAACGAATTGGGAAGCTAGCGACTCAATTCTCGGCCAATCTTGTCTTGCGATCGCTTCGGCATCCAGGAACTGGCCACCAACACCGACCGCCACTGCGCCAGCGCGAAAGTAGTTGGCCAGATTCTTCAAATCAACACCCCCCGTCGGCATAAGCCTCAGATAGGGCATCGGTGCCAAAACATCTTGAATGTAGGAAGGGCCGAGATTTCGCGATGGAAACACCTTCACAATGTCCGCTCCAGCTTCGTGAGCCATTGCGATTTCAGTGGGAGAAAAGGCACCTGGAAAAACGCTTACTCCATGTTCCTTACAAAAGTCGATGATCGGTTTTGAAGTGATGGGGCTCACAACAAACTGCGATCCACAGTCGATGGCTGTCCGAGCCTCGGCAAGATTACGAACAGACCCCATTCCAATTGCAGCTGCTCCATTCGAAAAACTGGCAATTCGATCGATGCATGATTGAATCGCAACAGGTGCGCTTGCATTCGTTAACGTGAACTCAAGCGCCCGGACTCCCGCACGAACAAGACTCTCCGCAAGTGGAACGGCATCCTTCAAATCATTCAATCGAAGAATGGCCACCAAACGATGTTGCAGGACAAGCGGAAGGGATGGATTCACTGGGATCGACGGAGGTTCGAGGTTAGATGTTTGTTCGGGCGTTGAACGATTGAGTTGTCGTTAAAGTTGGATCGGAGGAGCGATCTGAGTGTTAACAGAGGATCGGCGGAGCGATCCACCACAGACTTATGCTTTGGATCGGCGGAGCGATCCACTACCATCGGCTAGGAAATAATCTCTTTTACAATTTTCCCATGAACATCTGTCAATCGGAAGTCCCGCCCCTGATATCGATAGATAAGTCGCTCGTGGTCCATTCCCAATTGATGCAGCAAAGTGGCGTTAAGGTCGTGAACGTGCACTTCGTCTTTGATCACACTGAATCCGAACTCGTCGGTTTCGCCATGAACATAGCCTTTTCGAATCCCACCACCAGCCATCCAAATGCTAAAGCAACGATTGTGATGATCCCGCCCATCGTTTCCACCTTGCACCATAGGCGTTCTGCCAAACTCGCCTCCCCAAATCACCAACGTATCGTCGAGGAGCCCGCGTTGCTTGAGATCTTTGACCAGCGCTGCACTTGCGCGATCCGTATCACCAGCGTTCTTCTTGACATCAGCCGCTAAGTTTCCATGCTGATCCCATGCTTCATGAAAGAGTTGCACGAATCGAACACCTCGTTCAGCAAGTCGCCTTGCGAGTAAACAATTGCGAGCGTAGCTCGGCTCCTTGGGATCTTTGATGCCATAGAGTTCGAGAATCTCTCTGGGCTCACTCGCCAAATCCATCAGCTCCGGTGCACTCATTTGCAAACGATAGGCCATTTCATAGCTTTGGATTCGTGCTGCGATTTCGGGATCACCGATGGTTTCGAAACTTTGCCGATTCAATTCGTTCAAAAGATCCAACGAATCACGCTGCGCTTCTTTGTCGATTCCGTTCGGGTTGGAAAGGTAAAGGACTGGGTCCCCTTTGCTACGAAAGGGAACACCACCATGAACCGTCGGCAAAAAGCCGCAGCCGTAATTACTGGCCCCTCCGCTCGTACCTTTGGCACTTGTCAGCACGACGAATCCCGGCAAATCTTCCGACTCGCTTCCGAGACCATATAGTGCCCAAGAGCCAAAACTGGGGCGACCGAATTGCTGGGAGCCGGTATTCATCATGATTTGACCGGGCGCATGATTCACGGCATCGGTACGCATCGATCGTACCAACGTAATTTCATCTGCAATCTCACCAAGGTATGGCAACAACTCGCTAAGTTCCATGCCGCAAGTTCCTCGTTTTGAAAACGAATACTTGGGTCCCAACAACGCTGAGTTGGGATTGATGAAAGCTGCTCGATAGCCCGCTAGCAACTCAGGAGGTGGTAGTTGCCCATTCCTTTTGCTTAGCTCTGGCTTTGGATCGAAGAGTTCCAATTGACTTGGAGCACCCGCGTTGAACATGTAGATGATACGCTTCGCCTTGGCTGGGAAATGGGGCGCTTTGGGAGCAAGCGGGTTATGCTTCTCGCTATTCGAGATAGGAGAACCCAGTGCATGCGACACCAATGTTGGCGAACTCAACCATTGGTTGGCGGCGATTCCTGCTAGCCCGATGCCACACTGTTGAAAGAACCAGCGTCGCTTCCACGGAATTTGTAAATCTTCGTTTGTTATTGGATTTGGATTCATTTGACTGTTCTCAATTCTTCGAGATGGTCTCGTCCATGTTTAGCAAAACGCGCGACACGAGAGTCCAAACGGCTGCATCTTGGGGAGTGGTATTCGGTGGGAGATTAGGAGTCTTGGCCGAATCGCTGGTTGCGACCTCGCGAGCGGACAACCAACCGTCTGCGATGCGTTTTCTTTCCTTCTCGATAAAACGCAGGATAGTATTGAGTTCACTCTCGGTTGGCATTCGAGTTGTGCAGAGAAGGAACCCGTAGTTTGCGCGACTGTTGTCTCCTTCCCCCCCTTCTTTCAAGATTCGGATTGCGAGAGATTGGGCTGATTCGACAAAGATCGTTTCATTCAAACCTGTCAAGGCAGAGATAGGGGTGTTCGATCGAATACGACGGGCGCACGGGATGTCGCCATTCGGTGCGTCCAGGCTCGACATGACAGGGTCGGGCATCGAACGTTTCCTGAATCCATACAATGTTCGCCGATAACGCTCGGGTCCCGTGGCTGGTGTCCAATAGCTTGGGTAAACGTAGTTGTAATCGAGTACATTCTGGGGGACGGGCGGGATGACACTTGGGCCTCCCACTTTATGGTAGATGAGCCCAGCTACAGACATGGCCATATCACGCAACACTTCAGCGTCACAACGAAAGCGCGGTCCGCGTGACAGCCATCTATTCCTCGGATCTTGCTCTAGCGATGTTGGCGTCGCACGCGAACTCTGTTGATAGGTGTTGCTCATCATAATAAGCTTGATGAGCTTTTTCTGGCTCCATCCACTCTCCATAAAATTCACAGCGAGCCAATCGAGCAATGCCAGATGCTCAGGTACGGGAGTACGTGTTCCAAAGTCCTCTGCTGTTTCGACGAGCCCATCTCCAAACATGTTCAACCAAATTCGATTGACACCCACACGGGCAGTCAACGGAGATCGCTTGCTGGTTATCCAATGGGCAAACTCCAACCGAGACCGAATGCCACCCGTCTGATGCAAGAACTTAGGCGTTTGCCGTTCCACAACCTGTTTTGGTTGATCCCATTCTCCTCGATCCAACCGATGCGTGTTGCGTTGAAAACGTCCACTTCGTTCTTTGACGTGCAAGATAGACGTCTCGGCCTTGGGATAATTCTTCCAAACATTAGCGATCTCCTCTGCGACCGCCTTTGCCTCGGGCAGGCTCGCAACCCATGCGGCAAAAACAGGATCGCATTCGACTTCCGACAGATCGTCATTTCCCTCCATTGCCAGGATCGCGCGGTGATCGATGGCTGGGGCGACGGGAGACGCCGAGGTTGTCAGACTAACTCGGCAGCAGCCGACCATTTTGCCCATTCGCATCACGAACTTCAACTTCGAACCTGCTGGAAGCGACAATGGCTTTTCCAATTGTACGACCGCAACCGAGGGTTGATTGCGAATTCCGATTCCACGATCTGCTTGCCAACGCTTATCATCGGTACCATCGATCAAGAAGCCGACAGGTCCAGTCGCTTTCTTGTCATCTTGTTTGGCTTCTGGTTCGGAGAAGTCCGCCGTTGCGTTGACCAATTTCTGTTTCTCCCAAGCCTCAGTACCAGCCGTTTGCGTGAGTACTTCGATTTCCGAAATATCCCACGTACCAACATTGCTTCTTCCCGGTCCGCGAAATGGCAGGTCGCCGTGATTCAGGATCTCAAGTTGCAATCCTGTAACATTCTCGAGCTTTGGGGTCCCTACAAAGAACACATCGCCGCTGGTATGCCCTAACATCAGAATCGAACGGTCTTCCAATTGAACCGGATGGTTCAGGCCGCTAATACTCTCGAGTTGGTTCATGACCATGGGAGTCCATACCGGTCGACTGGCTTTCACGTTTGCAACCCAGCGATCCAGATCTTGTTTCCATTCGGCATGCGTCGAGCGAAACTGATCGTAAAGCGAGGCAATCTTCTGAATGGTTGCGAGTCGCGTTTTTTCTTGCTCTGCCGTATACACCCACGATTGCGCTTCGTAGGTGTTGTTAAAGTACGACATCATGCCGAAATACTCTTCTTGGCTGAGCGGATCGAACTTATGATTGTGGCATTGCGCGCATTGAGTCGTCATCCCTAAGACCGCCTTGCCCAAACAGTCCATCCGATCGAACATCTCGAACATACGAAACTGTTCAGGAACGATGGCCCCTTCTTCGTTCAGCATGCTATTGCGAAGAAAGCCCGTGGCAATCCTTTGAGACTGAGTTGCACCTGGTAGCAAGTCGCCCGCCAATTGCTCGATAAGAAATTGATCATAAGGCATATCGTCATTGATCGCCTGGATGACCCAATCACGCCAAGCCCATTGTTCGCGTTTCAAATCTTTTTCATAACCATTCGTGTCGGAATATCGAGCGACATCGAGCCAAGGACGCGCCCACTTCTCGCCGAATCGCTCACTGCTCAACAGCTTATCGATGGTTGCCTCGGCACCTTGCTTCTCGAACTCCTGGAGTTCCGATGGTGAGGGTGGCAGTCCAATTAAATCCAGATAAATTCGGCGGCAAAGCGTATGAGCAGTCTCTGGAGATGCAGGTTTCATCTGGCGTTGTTCCAGCGTTTTCAGAACGATCTGGTCGATAGGATGAGCTGGACCATTGTTGGGTAGTGGACTCTTTTTCGGAGGGATAAAGGCCCAATGCTCAGCAAAGGGTGCTCCTTCTGCAATCCACTGTTTGATTCGCTCGATTTGAGTTTTGCTCAATGGCTTCTTCAGCGATGGAGGAGGCATGATCAAATCTGGATCGGTCGCCTCGATCCGTTCGACGAGATGGCTCGCTACAGCAGGTGTGAGCGAGATCGCAGGTTTGCCAGACTCTCCGCCCGCGAGTGCGGACTCACGAATGTCTAAACGCAAACCTCCTTCGCGAGTCGAAGCATCCGAGCCGTGGCAATGCAAGCAGTGCTCGGAGAATATGGGTTGGATGTCGCGTTGAAAGTCGACGGTGGTTTGAGCAAACCCACTGGTGTCCGAAGTCAAGCAATCAACGCAAATCAACAATAAACCAAATCGCAGAGCCCGGACTAGGAACGATGGCTGAAGGACTCTCATGGATAACACTTGAACAGTAGGTTCGATGGGGAGGGAAGCCGGTAGGGGACCGTCTTGGTTCTAACGACCATTATATGCGAGCACGCGGCGAATAGTACTCTCATTTAGCACTCTCAATCACAGCGAAGGTTTTATTCCTGCATTCGATTTTTCCCTATAATTTCCTTGACTTTGCTAAAGTGTCAAAACGGCTTCGTTGTTGATCGACCTGGAAATCGTCTTTCTTTGATGTACACTCATCGGCTATGAAGATCCTATTGATTGAGGATGATGCGACAGCTCGATATGCGATGCACCGAGCATTAAAAGCCAGCGGTCGGGAGATCCTGGAAGCGGTCGATGGCGAAACAGGGGTCGCGAGCATACTCGCGGATTGCCCCGATCTCGTTTTTCTCGATCTTAATATGCCGAACCGAGACGGCCTAGCCGTGCTTGGTGAACTACGAACTATGCGATCCGGGAGCCTGCCTGAGATCATCGTCGTGACGGCCAACGATAGTTTGGATATCGCGGTCGAATGCATTCGACGCGGGGCTTCGGACTTTCTTACCAAACCTTATGATCTAGATCACGTGCGTGCGATCGTAACGCGCAGTCAACAGCGCATCGAATTAGAGCAACGCGTCTTGGCGCTCCAAGAGCAATTGGATGCTGTTCCTGAGCTTGGCAAACTCGCAAGTTTGAGTCCATTGATGCATCGAGTTTTCGAACAAGTGCGAAAGGCAGCCAAGTCGACATTGCCTGCATTGATCCGTGGCGAAAGCGGTACCGGCAAAGAGTTGATTGCGAGAGAGCTTCATCGATTGAGTGATCGCTCGAATGGGCCATTCATCGCAGTCAACACGGCTGCGATTTCCGAACACTTGATCGAGAGCGAGCTTTTCGGCCATATCAAGGGAGCGTTCACGGGTGCCGATCGAAACCGTGAGGGTGTGTTTCGAAAGGCTGCTGGAGGTACGCTCTTTCTTGACGAGATTGGAGATATGCCCGCGCCTGTACAGACGCGGTTGCTGCGTGTGCTTCAAGAGCAGACACTGACGCCGGTTGGATCCGAAGAGGAAATCGCAGTGGATGTTCGTGTGGTAAGCGCTACGCACCAAGAGTTAGAGATTGCGATCGAGGAGAAACGATTCCGAGCGGATCTCTATTATCGATTGAAAGGAATTGAGCTGCGGCTTCCACCTCTGCGAACGCGACGCGAAGACATCGTGTTGCTTGCTCATCGATTTGCGGGTAGCCAGATCGAGTTCGATCAAGAGTGCGTAGCAGCCATGCTTCAGTTTCCATGGCCAGGCAATGTCCGCGAACTCAAGCAACGGGTGGAAAGCGCCGTGGCAATGGCCACTTCCTCCAGGCTGACTCCTGCCGATCTCGGTTTGGTCTCCCAAAGTAAAGAAAGTGCGGGACTCGAATTCGACGCCTACTTTGATCTTCCACTGACAGAGGCCAAGCAACTCTTGATCGACCGATTCGAATCGGCGGCCATCGAGAGGGCGATGAAGCTTGAAAACAACAACGTCTCTGCCGCTGCCCGGCGATTGGGAATTCACCGTCAAAACTTACAGCAAAAACTCAAGCCATGAAATGAGTTTGATTGCTAAGCCGACGGATTGCCGTACACTTCCCCACCCGCAGCGTGCTTTAATCACAACCCGACGCTTGAGCTTTGCGGTAGCATCTAGAAATGCAGTGACAATAAAGACTTACGGACATATCCACCAGTCGGAAGAGAGCTTTAATCGTTGAAAATCCTCTTGACAATGCAAACGAGTCTATCCGTAGAATTTACGAGACCGCGGAACATCATAGGACGCTGTGACTGTCCTTTGTTTTTCTTCTTACTCATCGGGCTTCCTGAGGACACAAGCAGGATTTACTCGGAACAACTCCTCTTCAAATTCGCGAGAAAAGTCATATTCAAGACAGCGTAACATCGGGCATTTCGTGACAATACTAGGCGCATCGATATGCAACCCATCCACACTGATTCGAAGAAAAACCAAATTGCGAATGGATGGGCTAAACAAATGCGATATCCTGCTACTTTGCGTCGCAGCCCCAGTCAACGACAAGAATCCTAAGCTAGTCCAGTTTTCGATTTCCTTTATGGAATCAGGGTCATAGTCAGAAGCATCGGCCTCAAAATAAAAAACGTCTACTAACTCATCGATTCTTTTGGAAAATTGCTGAATGGCGGAAAACCCATGAAGCATAAGCCCTCGCAAGCGAGGAACACTGCAAATCCAGGACGCCCAAGACAACGAAACAGGTTTTTGTGATTTGCAAACAATAGTTACGTCGCGAAGAGATTCCAGAGAGGCAAGCATTTCCAAGGCCTGCCTCCCTTTTGATTCACTCATGACGCTTGCAGGAATCATGGCGTGCTTTACGTTTCCACCCGACTCGTAATCAATCGTGCAAAATTCTCGACACTCCATGCCAGGCAATTCATAGTCATAGGCCAGTTTAGAAGTAACGTTTCCAAACATTATGTAATCCGGATCGACCAAAGACACTTCGGAATAGCTGCTATCCGAGAGCACAATATCAACCTCTGTGATCAGATGGTATTTAGCCGGGAACATTTGGCACCTACGAGCCTTCCAATACAGAAACTTCAAGCGACATCAGCACGACAGATGAGCGATCCAAAGTGCGAAAGCTTCAGAAATCGGCTTGTTGCCTGGAAGCTTGCACCATAAACCTGCCTGTCGCATTAACCAATCACATTTCGCCTTTTTCGATCCCATTTTTCCCAAAGCAAGACCAATCCGAACGTATTTTTCACCAACGGTAGCACCCATCCCAGGAGGCAGTGCAGCACCTGGTGGTAAAGGAGGCAGAACAGCAGGTCCTGCAACCGGCGGAAGGGGAACTGCAGGACCAACTGGTGGTGGGACGGGCGCTGGAGGTGGCGTGCTACCCCCTAACCACCATGGCCAACCTACCGCTGCCACCATTGCGTAATCGGCTCGAGGAAAAGTTTGAAGTGTTACGCCATCAGCGTTGACGGTAGTAACTACGATGTATTCTTCACCGGCGAAT
>Ga0068877_10000565_pt1 | contig 31784 bp, 22 predicted proteins | sample NOAtaG_FD_66437 | JGI IMG/M metagenome (GOLD analysis project Ga0068877, IMG submission 66437) | Freshwater lake microbial communities from Lake Erie, under a cyanobacterial bloom - NOAA_Erie_Diel6S_1000h metaG | ecosystem: Environmental > Aquatic > Freshwater > Lake | place: USA: Ohio, Lake...
TGAAAATCAATGGTCTGATAATATTGAAGCATAGTAACGAATAGACTAAGACCAGCAAGGATTTGAATATCGCATGAAAACGATAGGTAAATAATCCTAACCTTACCTCCTCAAATACACCCGCGAGATTATTTTTATAAATTGCTAGTTTTTCTGCTGGTGAAAGTAAAAATAATGGCAATAATTCAATGGTATGTAACAAAAATGGCAAGAAATGTAGCCAATAGACGATTCGCCATTTTTTACTGGGATAAAATAGAAATAACACAAAAAAATAAAACAATGGACCCAGTAAATACTGAAAAGGGGAGCTACTGCGAAAAAGATTCGGGTAGGACGACATTAACCCACTTTGAAACATAAAAGTGGCAAATAAAATGAAGCCCATTGTCATCAAAAATAGCCCTAGTAACTTATATGCAAAGGATAGCTTGCGAACAGCAAACGATAATCCTATCAGCATAATCAATCCCTGAAAAAAAGCATAATACCCTAAACCCCAAGAGCTAATCATATATATCGCTTTTCTACACTCATACTCTACCAGTAACAAATGCACGAAATTCGCAAAAAATAGTAGAATTTCAAATCCTGCCTTTCAAAAATAATATTCAACCTGCTGCGGCGAATCTGCGTGAAACTATTTTTAGCCCCTGACTATGTTAGAAAATCTATTCGGTTTTTTTACGGATTGCTTCCATATAATCTGGTCGGATCCGGTATTCCTTGAAACGACGGTCAACCGGATCGGGAAGCTCCTCCAGGAATGAATCCTCCAAACGGGTGGTGTATTTAAATATATCATTGATTTCCCTGATCAGGCGGATCTTCCGCTTTTTCAATACTTCATGGGATTCCAGGCCATTACGGACGTAATCTAACATGTCCTGGTTACTCAGCCGGCCCTCATTCATAAAAAATAACTGCAACAAACCCCGGTGATCCTCTTCAAAAAAAATAGGCACACCTTCATAAATCAACGATAGTTGACCATTTGCCTCTTCAATTGAAAGGGTGTACTGCGGTACTTGCCCGCGCTTACGCTTCAAAGCCTTATTTATATACCTGAATAAAAAGTAGCCCCCTATAAGCAATAACAAAGGTATCACCCCGACAAGCAGCAGCATTTCCCACCATGGCAGGTAATAACGCTGCGATAACGTAGCGTTGTACTCCAGGTCCCCCCTTGGAATTGCCTCGATTGACAACTGCTCCCGGACATCACCGTTTCGCTTTTTGGCCAGGACAAAATGCTGGTTGATCGGACTATAGGCCCCTCTGAAACGGTATTCGATCGCCTGATTGATCTTTTCTTTCGATTCAAAACAATCCAGCCTGTTCTCCCCAATACACACACGACAAAAATTCCTTTCTTTATCCGGATAGGTCAGATAAGTATATTTTTCGCTGAAAAATAAATTATCCGTCATCGGAATGGATTCAAATGCAGTCATTAAACCCAGTTTGCGCCATTTCCTGGAAGCCATGTCCAACTCCCAAACATCTTTGTAGCTTTTGTTTTCCGAACGATAAATACTGGGGTTCGTATTTACCACCCCACCCGAAATATAAAACTTGCCATTCCGTGTATCAAATTGATACAGGCTGTGGGAGCGCGCCCCGGGTATCCGCGACTTTTTATCATAATAAAATATGAACCACTGCGGGTTTTCCAGCGAAAATTCCGTCATGTACCCTTTGTACATAAAGAATCCATACCCGCCATAATGGAAAATCCTATCGCGATAGGAAAAAAATGCACCCCCAAACTGATTTCGGTGGAGAAAGGAACTGTCCACCCTCAGGAGCGAAGAATCCTTGTACATATAAACAATCCCGCCACCATCCCTAAAAAACAAACACTCCCGGTTATTGGGAACAAAACGGATTTCTTCAGGATAGTTGATAAACGGCGTAAGATCGTTGCGCTTATACCGAATGGACCGCCACGCCGTATCTTTCCCGGGATTGAACGCATAATACTGGCTGTCCGTGAATACCAGCAAATCCCCGTTCCCGGGATCCACGCCAAAGAAAAATCGGATGTGGTCTATAAGTAGGGACTTCCCGTTAACCTGCGGCTCCTGGCTATATACTGCGGCGCTTACCAGCAAAAAACAAATAATGAGGTATCGGCTTAGCATTCCCCGGATAAATTTAGTAGTCGTAGGTGTCAAAATAGGTTCGGAACAACTGCTGAAAACTATTTCAAAATCAAATTTATTGCATTTCCCCTAATTTCAAATAGGGGAAATGCGGGTTCCCCTAATTTTTCTTGCAAGTTACTTTAACAATTTTTAACTTTCCACATCATTTCGATTTTTTACTTACTCCGTGAAAATCAAACGCCTGTTTCTCAGAATATTTTTCAACGACCAAACACGATATCCTTTTGTCAGCCCCATAATTGATCATACCTGATTTTGACAAACTTTCATTATTATTTCAGGGAGTCATCCCTGGTAAAACTAACCCCACCCATTTTTTCCAGGCCATGCCTTTTTTCAGGCCTGTACGGAAATTTATGGCACCTCGTTGAACCGGCGAAATAGTGCTTCCGTTCTATATTTTGCCATGCAATTCAAACTCACTTCCAATTATCGCCCTACCGGCGACCAGCCAACGGCTATCGAACAGCTTTGCGCCGGAATCAAAACAGGGGCACCTTCCCAGGTACTTCTCGGTGTAACCGGGTCCGGGAAAACCTTTACAATCGCCAATGTCATCGAACGCATACAAAAACCTACCCTGGTACTGACCCACAACAAAACCCTTACCGCTCAGCTATACAGCGAGTTTTGTGAGTTTTTCCCCGATAATGCAGTAGAATACTTCGTCTCCTATTACGATTACTACCAGCCGGAAGCTTATATCTCCGTTACCGATACTTATATCGAAAAAGACCTCGCCATCAACGAAGAAGTGGATAAACTTCGTCTGAGGGCTACCTCCTCCCTGCTCTCGGGAAGAAGAGACGTGATTATCGTTGCCTCTGTCTCCTGTATCTATGGTATGGGCAACCCGGAAGACTACAAAACCGGGATCATCCGGATCCGTAAAGGTCAAACCATTACCCGGAACAGTTTCCTGCTCCGGCTCGTGGAAAGTCTCTACTCCCGCACCGAAACCGACTTCCGCCGCGCTACCTTCCGCGTCAGGGGCGATACCGTTGATATCAACCTTCCTTATGTGGACTTCGGCTACCGCATCACTTTCTTCGGCGATGAAATCGAGGAAATCGAACAAATCGAAATAGAAAGTGGCAAACGCATCGAACGCATGGAGGTAGCCGCTATCTTTCCCGCTAACCTCTACATCGCACCCAGGGAACGCATCCACCATATTATTCGCGAAATCGAAGACGAACTCTACAGCCAGGAAAAATATTTCGAACGCGAAGGAAAACTCCTCGAAGCCCGCCGTATCCACGAACGCACGACCTTCGATCTCGAAATGATCAAAGAACTCGGATATTGCAGCGGCATCGAAAACTACTCCCGCTTCTTTGACGGAAGGCTCCCCGGTACCCGACCTTTCTGCCTCCTGGATTACTTTCCCGATGACTATCTCATGGTCATTGACGAAAGCCACGTCACCGTCCCACAGGTAAGAGGCATGTATGGCGGCGACCGCGCCAGAAAACTCAGCCTTGTCAACTTCGGCTTCCGCCTACCCTCCGCAATTGACAACCGCCCCCTTAATTTCCCGGAATTCGAAAGCCTGATCAATCAGGTCGTATTCGTCAGTGCTACCCCGGGAGACTATGAGCTCGAAAAAACCGGCGGCCTTATCGTAGAACAACTCATCCGACCTACCGGCCTGCTCGATCCCCCCATCGAAGTCCGTCCCAGCCTTAACCAAATTGATGACCTGCTCGAAGAGATCAACGAAAGAATCAAACGACAGGAAAGGGTACTCGTTACTACCCTTACAAAACGCATGGCAGAAGAACTGTCCAAATACCTCGCCAAAATCGGCATTAAAGTGCGCTATATCCACTCCGAAGTCGAAACCATGGAACGCGTCGAAATTATCCGCGACCTCCGGCTCGGCGGATTTGATGTACTCGTCGGCGTAAACCTCCTCCGCGAAGGCCTCGACCTGCCGGAAGTATCCCTGGTAGCCATCCTCGATGCCGATAAAGAAGGCTTCCTCCGAAACGACAGATCCCTCACCCAGACCGCAGGACGCGCCGCCCGTAATGCCAACGGCCTCGTCATCTTCTATGCAGATACCATCACCGATTCTATGCGCAAAACCATTGACGAAACCCTGCGCCGAAGGTCTATTCAAATGGACTATAACCAAACCAACGGAATCACCCCAACCACCGTATTCAAATCCCGCGAAGAAATCCTCAACCAAAAATCCATACTCGATATCCGGGGAAAAGCCAATGCTTATGTCGAACCCGAAAAACCCGACATCGCCGCCGACCCCGTAATCAACTACCTGTCCCGCGAACAACTGGAAAAATATATCGCCGAAACAGAAAAGAAAATGAAACAGGCAGCAAAAGACCTCGACTTCGTCTCCGCCGCCCAATTCCGGGATGAACTGCTCGCCCTGCGCGAAAAACTGCGGCTCGCTGTTTAGTTTTCTACCCCTTCTCTTCATTTCCCCGCTCCCAAGGCAGCCGCCAACAAAAAATTCCTTATTTTTGGTTCTGAACTACCTTTAAAAGCACCCGTTTCACCTCAATTTGTCTTCCTACAATGGATATACTCTACTATACCGATATTGATTCCTCAAAAATCAAAAAACAGTTTAGCAAAGTCGTCACCCAACTCCAAAATGGAAATTTCAGCGGAGCAGATGTAAAAAAAATGGCCAACACCGGCTTATACCGGGCAAAACTCGATGACGCAAGCCGGCTTATTTTCCGCTTCGCACGGTTCGGGAATAAAAAATTCCTCCTCTTACTCGAAGTGGTCATGCACCACGATTATGCATCCTCCAGGTTCCTTAACAGGGCCGAAGTGGACGAAAGTAAACTACTCCCGATTGCCAAACCCGAGCAAATGGCAGAAGAAGATTTTTTCCCGCTGCCTTATGTGAACCCCAAATCCGCTTATTTCCACCTCCTCGATAAGGTCATATCCTTCGATGATGACCAGGATTCCATATTCCGCCTCCCACCACCCGTGATTATTATCGGCTCTGCCGGAAGCGGAAAAACCGCCCTTACCCTCGAAAAAATCAAAACCCTGCGCGGTACTGTCCTCTATGTCACCCTTTCCCCCTTCCTCGTCGAAAACTCTCAGCAACTCTATGCCTCCAATAACTACAGCAATGAAAGTCACGAAGTAGATTTTCTCTCGTTTAAAGAGTTCCTGGAAACCCTCCGCATACCCCCGGGCCGCGAAATATCCTTCCGCGTATTCGACGGCTGGTTCTCGCGACACCGAAATACCCTCAAAACCCGCGATAGCTATAAAGTATATGAAGAATTTAAAGGTGTACTCGTCGGTATGAATACAGACCAACCCCACCTCTCCCGCCAACAATATATATCCCTCGGAATCCGCCAGTCCGTTTTTCCTCCAGATGAAAGACCCCAAATCTATGACCTCTTCGAAAAATATCTCCGCTTCCTCAACGAAAACAACTACTATGACCCCAGTATGATCGCTGTCCAATGGCAGCCACTTTGCCTACCTAAATACGACTTCATCATCGTGGACGAAGTACAGGACCTCACCAATGCCCAGCTCTTCCTCTTGTTGAAATCCCTCAAAACAACAGGCAATTTTATCCTCTGTGGCGACTCCAACCAAATCGTCCACCCTAATTACTTCTCCTGGGCCAATGTCAAATCCATGTTCTATTCCCAGGATGCAATGCCTGATGATGTACGAATACTCCACGCTAACTACAGAAACTCCCCACAAGTGACTGAAGTGGCCAACCGTATCCTGAAAATCAAAAATGCCCGCTTCGGCTCTATAGACCGCGAAAGTACATACCTCGTACGGCCCGTCTCCCAAAAATCCGGAGAAGTCGTTTTCCTCCCCGATAACCCTCAGATCAAACAGGAACTCAACAGGAAAACTTTCAAGTCTGCCCAATTCGCTGTAATCGTAATGAACCAGGAAGATAAAGCAGAAGCCGCAAAAGCTTTCCAAACACCACTCCTCTTCTCTATCCAGGAAGCAAAAGGCCTCGAATATGAAAATATCATCCTCGTGAACTTTGTCTCCCAGTATGCCCGCGAATTTATGGACATCGCCAACGGCGTCACCCCGGAAGACCTCGAAACCGACGAACTTAGGTACGCCCGCGCCAAAGATAAATCCGATAAATCCCTCGATGCTTATAAATTCTATGTCAACTCCCTCTACGTGGCAATCACCCGAGCTGTCAGAAATCTCTATATCCTCGAAAATGCCCGCAAACACCCTTTGCTCGATTTACTCGGCTTTGGCGACCAACGCCAAAAACTCGATATGAAAGAATCCCAGTCTTCTATCGAAGAATGGCAACAGGAAGCGCGCCGCCTCGAACAACAAGGCAAATTAGAACAAGCCGAACGCATCCACCACTCTATACTCAAAACCCAAAAAACCCCCTGGATTCCTATCACCCTCTCAGAACTCACCAAAATTAAAGCAGAAGCCCTCAACCCTGAATTGTTCAACAAAAAAGCTAAAGACCGCTTATTTGATTTCGCACTGATCTATCACGACAACGCAACCATCAAAAAGCTCTCCGAACTGAAATATCGCCGCGCCGACAAAGCAAGTGAAGAACGAAACGCAATCTTCCGCCGTGGATATGCCATGTATAAAGCTGACGACATCAAAAAAATTAACGAAAACATCAAAAAATATGGCATCAACTACCGGGACGAGTTCAATCTGACCCCATTGCTCGCAGCAGCCAAAACCGGCGCCATTAAAATCACCCACTTCCTGGTCGAACAAGGCGCCGATATCCATGCATGCGACAACTTCGGCGCCAACGCTTTCCGTATCGCTTTTCAATCTGCCGTCACCAACCCCAAATTCCTGAGCAACCAATTCCCTTCCCTCTATTCAAGCCTCCGACCGGACTTCCTTAAGGTCAAAGTGGAAGGACATCTCGTTAAAATCCACGCCAGAAGCGCCGAATTCTTTCTCTTCCATCTCTTCCTCGCCGTTCAGCCTGTCGTCGTATTTAAAAAAGAAGAACACCAGGACCAGGGTATGCTCATGGACGATGTTACCCATGCCACCGCTTCCTTCCCCGACCTTATCCTGCCCCAATATCGCAAAAAACGCAACTACCTCAATGCCATGCTCTCTAAAAACGAAATTGACCGCGACGACCCCTACAATAAAAAATTATTCCTCCGCATCAACAGAGGGGCCTATGTGCTCAACCCCGATCTGGAAATACTGGCGGACGAGGAAACCTGGATGAACGTTTATGATATTATGCTCATCCCTAAAATGACCCGGGAAAAAAATCAGGAAATCCTGTCAGAAGGCCACCGAAAACTCCACCAAAAATACCAGGAACACAACCGGATGCTTAGAGAAAAAATGCTCGCCCAGCGTAAAAAAGATGAAGAAGAATGGCGAAAACGCTGGAATTGGTAATGACAAACCAATGATTAACAATTTTTTATATGGAAATCTTACCGCCCAAACACAGCGCACATCTATCTATCGAAAACCAAGGTATTCAGAAAAATAAGGACGACCTGAAAGAAATCCTTCTGCTGTTCCGCGAAGTTCTGCTCTCCCTGGGAGAAACCGAAGTCGCCGCCGCCGTCCCGGTGGACGGAATGGAAAATAGCAAAAACAGCCCGCCCATAAATCCCGGTACCGATGAAAAACTCATCCAGGCCCTGAGTATCTCTTTCCAGCTTATGAACCTGGTAGAAGAAAATACCTCCGTCCAGTTTCGCCGAAAACTGGAAAATGCACTCGGCATCCCGGCAATCCGCGGCTCCTGGGGGCAAACCTTTCAACGATTGAAAAAACTCGGCCTCGAAGAAGATCAAATCGCCACCCTGCTCCCCAAAATCTCCGTGACCCCCGTCCTCACCGCACACCCCACCGAGGCTAAACGTATCTCTATCCTCGAACTCCACCGGGAAATCTACCTCCTCCTCGTAAAAAAAGAAAATTCCACCTGGTCCGACTCCGAACGCACTGCAATTGACGAAGATATTAAAGCCCTACTCGAGTGCTGGTGGCGTACCGGCGAAGTCAATCTCGAAAAACCCGATGTGGTCTCCGAGCGAAATAATGTTATGTATTATTTCTCAAAGGTCTTCCCCCTTGCCCTCGCCCAAAGCGACAGACGCCTCAAGTACGCATGGAAAGATGCCGGGTTTAGTCCCGACAAACTCCTTTTTCCCGAACAATTCCCCATCCTGCGTTTCGGTAGCTGGGTAGGTGGCGATCGAGATGGCCATCCCTATGTCAACGCCGCCGTTACCAAAAGTACTTTGCAGGAACATCGAACCGCCGCCCTCCGCATCCTGCAAAAACAAATCAACGACCTCGCAGCCAGAATCAGCTTCTCCGAATACATCAACCCTGTACCCAATACCCTCCGCTCAACCATCGAACAGTGGCAGCAAACACTGGGTGTGGCCGGCATATCCGCCGTGAATCGAAACCCCAAAGAACCCTGGAGACAATTTCTTAGCCTCGTCTGGCTCAAACTTGAAAATACCATCGCAGGTATCCATCAAAACCCAACCGTAGCCTATCCCTCACCATCCCACCTCCTGGCCGACCTGCGCATATTCAGGGAGAGCCTCCTCGCTATCGGCGCTAATCGCATCGCTCAAGACCTCCTCTTTCCGGTAGAAAGGCAGGTACAATGCTTCGGCTTCCACCTGGCAAGCCTCGATATCCGCCAAAACAGCAGCTTCCACGAAATAGCCCTCGAACAAATTCTCGCCGCCGCTGCAATCCCCGACTACAAATATGCCGAATGGCCCGAAAACATACGGGTCGCATTCCTGACCCATGAGCTGAATGGTAAAAGACCTTTCCTCACCGCCCACGCATCGGCAGGTAGAGAAGCCGACGAACTGTTGGCTTACTACAGGGCCACCCAGGAACATATCTCCGCTTTTGGCCCTGAAGGTGTCGGAGCTTTTATCGTCAGTATGACCCGCAGCCTCAGCGACTTACTCGTCGTTTTTATCTTCATGCGGGAAGTAGGTATGCCCGATTTCCCCATTCAGGTCGTACCCCTCTTCGAAACAATCGAAGACCTCCGCAATGCCCCAGCAATCCTCGATGCTTTCCTCTCCCATCCCGCAGTGATAAAACACCACAATAAAACCGGACAGCTCCAGGAGGTCATGCTCGGATACAGCGATAGCAATAAAGATGGCGGTATCCTCGCCAGCCGCTGGGAAATCTACAAGGCCGAATGGGCCCTCTCCAATGTAGCTACTAAACATGGCATCCAACTCTGCATCTTCCACGGAATCGGCGGAACCATCAGCAGAGGGGGCGGAAAATACCACCGCTTCCTCGAAAGTATGCCCCCAGGGTCGGTCAATGGACAAATTAAACTTACCGTTCAAGGCGAAACCATTGCCCAACAATTCGCCAATATGCTCAACGCTACCTACAACCTCGAAATGCTCCTCGCTGGCACCGCCCTGCAATCCGCCCTCCCGCTTCCAGACAACCCCGCACCAGAAAATATCGCCGACGCCATGGAATCCCTGGCTCTCCACTCCCTCGAAAAATATCAGCGCCTCATCCTCCATCCCGACTTTATCCAGTTCCATAGCCAGGCAACCCCCATTGACGTCCTCGAGCAAAGCAGGATAGGTTCCAGGCCTTCACGCCGTTCCGGCAAACGCACCCTCGCCGACCTGCGCGCAATCCCCTGGGTATTCAGCTGGAACCAGTCCAGGTTCAACCTCACCGCCTGGTATGGCGTCGGATATGCCCTCCAGTCCCTCCAACTTCACGACCCTGACAAATACCTCCAAATCCAGAAACTCGCCGATAAATGGCCCTTCCTGCGCTACTCCCTCATCCATGTCGAAACGAATCTCCTCAATGCCGATCCGCTCATGATGAAAGCCTACGCAGGCCTCTCCAATGACCCCGGAACCAGCAACCCATTCCTGGAAAATATCCTCGAAGAATTCAATCAAACCCTCCTGCAAATAACAAAACTATTTGGCTCCGCCGCCGAAAAACGCCGCTTGACCCTGCTCGAAAATGTCAATCGCCGCCAACAAACCCTCCGCTATCTCAACCAACTTCAAGTCGAAAATATTAAGCACTGGAGAGCTGTCGGGCAATCTTCACCAGATTCCTCAGCACCATTGCTCAATAAATTGCTCCTGATTACCACCGCAATCTCCGGTGGCCTGAAAAATACCGGTTAATATTTGCACAGTCAAAATTTATATTTTAACTTTGTGTCATAAAGTACTTTTTATGAATTCTTCCAAAATACAGGATGACCTCTCGGAAATCCGCTCTATCATGGAGCGCTCTACTAAATTCCTTTCCCTCAGCCCCTGGTCGGCAATCATGGCAGGGATTTACGCCCTCGCAGGTACCGCAATTGCCTTCCCAATGATTTATTCACCAGGCGGACAGGACAACCTGAACCCCGGCTCCCCCAATACCCTGCTTCTGGCCGCCATCGCAACAATCGTCTTGATTACAGCAGCAATTACTGCCATAGCTGTAAACCATATAAAAGCAAAAAAAGCAGGGCACAACCTCTGGAACGCTCCGGCCAAAAGAGCTTTTATCAATTTTTCTATCCCCATGGCCGCCGGTGGTATTTTCTCCATAACCCTCTTTATTCAGGGATATTTTAGCCTGATTGCAGCCTCCACCCTGATCTTTTACGGCCTCGCCCTGGTCAATGCAGGCAATTTCACTTTTGCTGATATCCGGATACTTGGCTTGTGGCAACTCGCCCTGGGACTGCTCGCCGCTATTTTCCCATTTTATGGCCTCCTGATCTGGGCAACCGGATTTGGGCTCCTGCACCTGGCTTACGGCGGTATCCTTTATTGGAAATACGATCGAAAATCCGGCCAACCGTGAAAAATTACCTGCAGGACCTGAATAAAGCCTTTGAAAGCCGTGCCCGCCTGGGGATTATGTCCTCCCTTATGGTCAACGATTTTATGGACTTCAATGCCCTCAAGGAACTCCTCGAACTCACCGATGGCAACCTGGCAGGCCATACCCGCGCCCTGGAGCTCGCCGGCTACCTCCGGGTCGAAAAATCTTTTGTAGGACGAAAACCCAACACCCGCTTCTCGATTACCCCGGAAGGCCGCGTCGCTTTCGAACAACATCTCGAAGCCCTCGAAAAAATCATCCGGAACCTTTAGACTGGCCTAAAGGATATTCACCATTTTCTTCCCTGCCCACCCAGATTTACCTCTGGCCATGGACATAAAATGCTACTCTTAAACAAACTATCATGGAAAATCCAAACCATTCCACCCTCAACCGCATTGGCGAACGCCTGCGCGGCTCACTGCTCGTCAAACTCCTTTCTATCGGCTTCATCGCCCTGTTGCTCATGATCCCGCAGTCTCTCACCTATGACCTCATCCGCGAACGCCAAACCCGGCAACAAGAAGCCGTGAAAGAAATCAGCGAGTCCTGGGGCGGACAACAATTTATCGCAGGTCCTGTCCTTACCGTACCATATACCATTTGGACAGAAGAACAGGACGGCAGCCGAACTTTATCCACACACAAACTCCACCTGCTGCCACAGGAACTGAACATAGAAGGCGACGCACGCCACGAAATGCGCAAACGCGGTATCTTTGATGCCATCCTTTACCAATCCTCCCTCCGGCTAAGCGGTAAATTCGATGCCCCCAACCTCGATGAACTCAATATCTTACCAGAACAACTCGTATGGAATGAAGCCAGGGTCTCCCTGGGCATATCCAGCATGGTCGGTATTCAAAATACCATTGAACTGGAATGGAATGGCGAAAAAAAACGCATGGGCCCCGGCACCGCTAATGCAACACTGCTCCCCTCGGGGGTCGGGGTGGCCGTCCGGATACCAGATACCCTGAAACAGTGGACCTTCTCCATCCCTTTGGAGCTAAATGGTACCGAAGCAATATTCTTCGAACCCGTCGGCCGTGTGACAAAAGCAGCACTCAAAGCCTCCTGGCCTTCCCCCAGCTTTACAGGTAAAATGCTCCCGGATACCCGTAAAATTTCCCAAAACGGCTTCAACGCACATTGGAAAATCCTCGACCTCAACAGAAATTATCCACAGCAGTGGAAAGATGATGCCTATAATTTCGCCGATTCCGCCTTCGGTGTACGCCTCATCCGGCCAGTTGACGAATACCTCAAAAATGAACGTACCGCCAAATATGCCATCCTGGTCATCGGCCTCACTTTCCTAATCTATTTTTTCTTTGAAACCCTTCGAAAATTCCGTATCCACCCCTTCCAGTACTTGCTCATCGGTCTCGCTTTGGTCGTTTTCTACCTCCTGCTGCTCTCGTTTTCCGAGCAAATCGGTTTCAATGCCGCTTATGGCGTCGCCGCTGTTGCTACCATCGGCCTGATCAGCTTCTACAGTGCTTCCGTACTCCGTTTGCCCATTCTCCTCATCCAACTGACGATCCTGTTGGGTATTATCTTCGGCTTTATCTTTGTCGTACTGCAACTGGAAGATTTCGCCCTGCTCGCAGGAAGCCTCGGCATATTTGTCGCCCTCGCAGCCGTGATGTTCTATTCAAGGAAAGTGGACTGGTATAATCTGGAATAGTGACTTGCCGCAACGACTGGCCCGCCGGGAAAACATAACTTGCTAAACCCTTCCTGTCAAAATGGTCGTCGGGTACCGATATATCTTTAAGACAAAATAACAGCGCGTTGCCATTTTGTCAGTTTTGTGCTGCCAACCCACCTCTATCGCCACTTTGGCACTGCAATTGATGCGCTGTTGACGACTGCCCGAATCAAGGATCCAACGCACTCCTTGCCGGGCAGCCGTCTTTTTTTATTTGTCCAAAAACATTTGCAAATATGGCAGGATTCAAAATGCGGCCCGTCAACGACCGCGTCGTTGTAAGGCCCGCAGCAGCAGAAGAGAAAACAGCAGGCGGCATTATCATTCCCGATACCGCCAAAGAACAACCTCAACGCGGCGAGGTAGTAGCCGCAGGTCCGGGCAAAGACGGCAGCCTCATGACGGTCAAAACCGGCGACAATGTTTTATATGGGAAATATGCCGGGCAAAAAATTGAATTCGAAGGGGTGGAATACCTCATCATGCGCGAAGATGATATCCTCGTCATCCTTTAATCCCGAAAATCCCTTTTTTTCTTTCAATTATTTAAATTCTTACCCAATATGGCAGCTAAGGAAATTTCACTCTCCAACCATGCCCAGGAAAGGCTGAAACGCGGCATCGACAAACTTGCAAACGCCGTGCGCGTTACCCTTGGGCCAAAAGGCCGCAACGTGGTAATCGAAAAAAAATTCGGCGCACCACAGGTCACTAAAGATGGTGTTACCGTAGCAAAAGAAATCGAACTGGAAGACGCACTCGAAAATATGGGCGCACAACTGGTCAAACAGGCCGCTTCCAAAACCTCCGACCTCGCAGGCGACGGCACCACCACGGCAACCGTCCTCGCCCAGGCCATGATTACCGCAGGACTCAAAAATCTCTCCGCCGGAGCAAACCCTATGGACCTCAAGCGCGGAATTGACAAGGGCGTAGCAGCAGCCGTCGCAAATCTCCGCGAACAGGCCGAAGTCATCAGCGACGATTTTGAAAAAATCAAGCAGGTAGCCAGTATCTCCGCCAATAATGATGATGAAATCGGCGAACTCATCGCCGACGCTATGAAGCGCGTCACCAAAGATGGCGTAATCACCATCGAGGAAGCAAAGGGTACCGACACTTATATCGAGGAAGTAAGCGGAATGCAATTCGACCGGGGATATCTTTCCCCCTACTTCATCACCGATTCGGAAAAAATGATCGCCGAATACGACCACCCTTTCATCCTCATCCACGATAAAAAAATCTCTAACGTCAAGGAACTTCTCCCTGTGCTGGAAAAAACCGCACAGATGAACCGCCCCCTGCTCATTATCGCAGAAGACGTGGACGGCTCCGCGCTCAGCACCCTCGTCGTCAACCGCCTGCGCTCCGTACTCAACGTCGTTGCAGTTAAAGCTCCCGGCTTTGGCGACCGCCGCAAAGCAATGCTCGAAGATATCGCCATCCTCACCGGCGGCGTAGTCATTAGCGAAGAACAAGGCTACAAACTCGAAAATGCTACCGTGGATATGCTGGGCCAGGCAGAAAAAGTCTCCATTGACAAAGACAATACCACCATCGTAAACGGTGCAGGTGATGCCGCACAGGTACAGGCCAGAACAGCCCAGATCAAGGCGCAAATTGAAAATACCGTCTCCGACTACGACCGCGAAAAACTTCAGGAACGCCTCGCAAAACTCGCCGGCGGCGTAGCCGTACTCTATGTGGGTGCCGCAACAGAAGTGGAAATGAAAGAAAAGAAAGATCGCGTTGATGATGCCCTCCATGCTACCCGTGCCGCTATCGAAGAAGGTATCGTCACCGGTGGGGGCGTAGCCCTCGTGCGCGCAATCAAAGCACTCTCTGCAATCAAAGGTTTCAACGAAGACGAACATATCGGGATTGATATCGTCCGCAAAGCACTCGAAGCACCCCTGCGCACTATCTCCGAAAATGCAGGCGTCGAAGGCTCTGTCGTCCTCCAGCGCGTCCTCAACGGTAAAGACAGCTTTGGATACAACGCCCGCACCGATAAATATGAAGACCTCAAAGCTTCAGGGGTCATTGACCCTGCCAAAGTCGCACGTGTGGCTCTGGAAAATGCAGGCTCTATCGCAGGTATGGTCCTTACTACCGACTGTGCCATCAGCGACAAACCAGAAAAGAAAAAACAGATGCCCGCTCATGGCGGAGGAGATTATGACGATATGATGTAAGGTTTTTTCAAATTACCGTTCCCCGGTAAAACGGTTGTCTCAAAGGTCTTTTTTGGGCGCTACGCGCCAAATGATAATCTGCCTGAGGTGGCTGCCTCAAAAGTCCTATGGCGCCTTGCGCTGCCAAAGAACTTCTGAGGCAGCCCCTTTGTTTTTTTGAGACACCCCATCATCGCATCATCACCCCTTCACAATAAATTCAATTGTAAAACAAAAAATGTTTTTGTTTTACACAAAATGTTTATTTTTGTGCTGGAATTACCGCCCTCATACTATGAAATATAGCAAAAGAAAAAAAAAGCAACCTTTCTACATTGCCTTCGCCCAAAACACCCTCGGAGGAATCAACGCCGTATTCGCACACGTCGTTAAAACCCTCTCCCGTCGCCCAACCGATTGGCCGATGATCGCCGCCTATGGAACCGTACTGGCAGGTGCAGGCGCACTTTCCGCTTTTATCCTCACTACGTGTATCTACCATGGCGTATTTGGCCATCTGCCCAGCGAACGCGAGCTCAGGGAAATCCGGAATCAAAATGCCTCCGAAGTCTATTCGGAAGATGGGGCCGTGCTGGGCCGCTATTTTATTCAAAACCGCGTCAACGCTTCATTTGACGAAATCCCGGAACTCCTGCGCAATGCCCTCATCGCTACCGAAGATGCACGGTTCCAGGATCACAAAGGGATTGACCTGAGGGCAATGCTACGGGTACTTATCAAATCTATCCTCCTCGCCCAGGATTCCGCCGGAGGAGGAAGTACCCTGAGCCAGCAACTTGCTAAAAACCTCTACCCGCGTTCAGGCCACGGACGCTTCTCCCTCCTGGTAAACAAAATAAAGGAAATGATTATCGCAAGAAGGCTGGAAAGGCTCTACGATAAAAGCGAACTCATCGGCCTTTACCTCAACACCGTCCCATTCAGCGATAATATATATGGTGTGAAAGTTGCCGCACACCGCTTTTTCGGAAAGACTCCCCAACTGTTGAAACCAGAAGAAATGGCCGTCCTCGTCGGCATGTTGAAAGGTACCGCACTCTACCATCCCGTCAAACACCCCGAACGCGCACTGGAACGCAGGAATACCGTCCTCCGTCAAATGCAAAAATATGGCTACATAAGCCCGGAAGAAGCCGATGTACTCTGCGCAAAGCCCATGCGGCTCAAGTACTCCGCCGATGGCCATAATACAGGTACTGCTACCTATTTCCGCGAACATCTGCGCCAGGAAATCCTGGAAATTCTGAAAAATCACCGAAAAAAAGATGGCACCCCCTATAATTTATACAGCGATGGGCTGAAAATATATACGACGATTGATTCCCGCCTCCAGTATTATGCCGAACTGGCCGTGAAAACCCATCTGCCGGCACTCCAGCAGCTCTTCAACCGGGAATGGAGAAACAGCGATCCCGTAGGTAATAAGAATGTGTTGTACAAAATGATGCAAATGACCCCCAGGTTCAAGGATATGAAAGCCCGGGGATACTCCGAAAAAGAAATTCTGGCGGCTTTCAACACCCCCAGAGAAATGTCCGTCTTTCAATGGGGAAAAGACCCCCTGGAAAAAGTGATGAGCCCCCTGGATTCCCTAAAATACTACCTGCGCCTCCTCAATACCGGCTTCGTCGCCATGGACCCCGCCTCGGGCGGAATTAAAGCATGGGTCGGCGGCATTGATATCGCCTATCTCCAATACGACCACGTCAAATCAAGGCGGCAGGTGGGCTCTACGTTTAAGCCCTTTGTCTATGCACAGGCTATCGAATCGGGTGTGGCTCCCTGCCGCATGTTCCCCAATGACCTGCTCACCTATGAAGATTTCGAAGGGTGGACTCCTGAAAATGCCGACGGAGAATACGGAGGCCTCTACTCCATGGAAGGGGCCCTCACCAAATCCGTTAATACAATCTCCGTGCAACTGATCATGGAGACCGGGGTCTCCGCCGTCCGGGATATGGCCCGGGCCCTGGGCCTGAAAGGCTTCTTACCCAAAACACCCTCTATCGCACTCGGCACCGCAGAAGCCAGCCTCCTGGAAATGGTCCAGGCTTTCAGTGCTTTTGCTAATAATGGCGTCAAACCGGAATACTATTTCCTCAAACGCATTACCACCGAAGACGGCGAAATCATCGCCGAGTTTGACCCGCCCCGGGCCCGTAATAAACCCTTGTCCGAAACTACCGCTGCCTTTATGCTCCAAATGCTTCGAAGTGTGGTAAACGATGGCACCGCAAGCAGGCTAAGATGGCGATATGGACTCTCTAACCTCGATCTGGCAGGAAAAACCGGAACGACACAAAACCAATCCGACGGCTGGTTCATCGGAATCACCCCCCGTCTCGTCGCAGGTGCCTGGGTAGGCGCAGAAACCCCCGCCGTACATTTCCGAACCCTCGCCAATGGCCAGGGCGCCAATACCGCCTTGCCTGTCTTCGGCGAGTTCATGCGCCGTGTCAACCAGGACCGACGCTTCCGAACACTCACCAACGCACGCTTCGACCCACTCCCGGATAGCCTGTACGCATTACTCGATTGTCCCGCTTTCATCCATCCGGATTCTACGTACCAGGTCGAAGAATTGCTCAACGACCCCGGCGATCTCAATTTCTTCCAACGCCTGCAGGCTGAACTCACAGAACCTCAAAAAAACACCCTCCCTATACGCCTGAAACCTCAACGCGTAAATGAAGTGGACAGCCAATACCTCAATCGGATGCAACAATACAACGAACGCCTCCAGGACCGTGAGGAACGAAAAAACAAATGGAAAAAAATCCTCTTTGGCAATAAAGACCAGGAACAAGACCCATAACGACCTGCCGTGGGCCTATCTCAACAAAATCTATCCATTTTATCAAAAATCCTCTGAATCCTGTCTTAAATTGCGCCTAAAATCCGAAATATGGCCGATACGCGCTTCGAACCAATGGTCTTTAACAGATACGACCTCACCGACCAAAAACTATTGGAGCTATATCGCGCCCTGCTGTATCCCCGCCTGATCGAAGAAAAAATGCTGATTCTCCTCAGACAAGGCAAAATCAGCAAATGGTTCTCCGGGATCGGGCAGGAAGCAATCTCCGTCGGCGCTGCTTTAGCCCTCGACCCCGATGAAATGATCTTTACCCTCCATCGCAACCTCGGGGTTTTTACCGCCCGAAATATGCCCCTGTCCCGCCTTTTTGCCCAATGGCAGGGAAAATCAGATGGGTACTCAAAAGGCCGGGAACGCTCTTTCCACTTCGGTACCATAGAACACCACATCGTGGGTATGATCTCCCATCTTGGCCCCCAACTCGCCCTTGCAGGCGGCGTAGCACTGGCACACCGCCTTAGAAACGAAGGAAAAGTCTCCCTCGCTTTTACCGGTGACGGGGGCACCAGCGAAGGTGATTTCCACGAAGCCCTCAATGTCGCCGCAGTATGGCAACTGCCCGTCATCTTCCTGATCGAGAATAATGGCTACGGGCTCTCTACACCCGTTAATGAACAATATCGCTGCGAAAAACTCGCCGACCGCGGCCCGGGATATGGCATGAAGTCCCTCACGATTGATGGAAACAATATGCTCGAAGTCTATCTAACAATCGCCCGGCTTGCCAACGAAATGCGCAAAAACCCCGAACCCGTCCTCCTGGAATGTATGACCTTCCGAATGCGCGGCCACGAAGAAGCCTCCGGTACAAAATATGTCCCCAAAAAATTGATGGAACACTGGGCCCTGCGCGATCCCATCAGCAACTATGAACAATTCCTCCGCGATGCCGGACTGCTCGACGATACCGAAATCAAAAATATCCGGCAAACCCTCAAAAAATCAATCGAAAAAGATCTCGAAACAGCTTTCAAAAGCCCCGACCCGGAATGTGACGAAACAACCGAACTCGCCGATGTCTATGCCCCTTTCATCCAAACTCCCGTCCAGCCCACAGCCAACACCCCATATAAAGAAATGCGCTTCATTGACGCCCTCTCCCAAGGCCTTAAAATGGCGATGGAAAAACATGATAACCTCGTGCTCATGGGACAGGATATTGCAGACTACGGCGGGGTGTTCAAAATTACCGAAGGCTTCGCCGCTCAATTCGGCCATGACCGTGTGCGCAATACCCCTTTGTGCGAAAGTGCAATCATAGGAAATGCCCTCGGCCTGAGCCTGAAAGGCTTCAAGGCAATGGTCGAAATGCAATTCGCCGACTTCGTGTCCTGCGGATTTAACCAAATCGTGAACAACCTGGCAAAACTCCACTACCGCTGGGGCCAATGCGCAGATGTCGTCGTCCGGATGCCAACCGGAGCAGGGACAGGTGCCGGCCCATTCCATTCTCAAAGCAACGAAGCCTGGTTCTTTCATACACCAGGGCTGAAAATACTTTACCCCTCAAACCCAGCCGATGCGAAAGGCTTGATCCTCGCAGCTTTCGAAGACCCCAATCCTGTCATGTTTTTTGAGCACAAAGCCCTCTATCGAAGTATCTCCGCAGATGTCCCCGAAGGATATTATACCGTGGAAATCGGAAAAGCCGCCGTCGTGCGCAAAGGCAAAGAATTATCCGTCATCACCTATGGAATGGGGGTACACTGGGCACTCAAAACCGTAGAAGAACTCGGTATAGACGCTGAAATCCTCGACCTGAGAACCCTCCTACCACTGGATTTTAATGCGATCGGAGAAAGCGTGAAAAAAACCGGTAAAGCCATCGTTTTACACGAGGATACCCTGACCGGAGGTATCGGCGCAGAAATTGCCGCCTATATCTCAGAACACCTCTTCGAGTATCTCGATGCACCCGTCGTCCGATCAGCTGCCCTCGATACCCCGGTACCGTTCGCTATCCCCCTGGAACAACAATTTTTACCCCCACGCCGATTCAAGGAAAAACTACTGAAACTCTGGCAATATTAACCCGCTAACCCTCCACCCTCAATTCATCCCTGCTTAAACTATCCCTTATTATATTATTTTTTTTTGCATTACATCTTTTTTTTCTTATATTTGCAGTGAGCTATCTATCTACATCCATTCTTTTTAGCCGTTCCTACTTCTTTGACGCATTCTACAGGTTTTAAATGCATTTGTTCTTACATTTGCACCTCAAAACCATACACGATGAACTTAGAAAAATTTGTTGCTGTAAGCGGAATGCCCGGCTTGTTCAAATTAGTAGCCAACAGAAACAACGGCTTAATCCTTGAAGACTTGAGTTCGGGAAAACGCAATTTTGTGCCCTCCAGGGGAAACCAATTCACGCCACTTGGCACAATTGGTATCTACACCAACGATGGCGATTCCACTGAGCTGAAAATCGTATTCCAAAATATGCTCGATCGCCTTAAAGACCTTCCTCCTGTAGAAATCAACGCTGATCATGACGCGCTGCGCAGTTATTTTGCACAAATCCTTCCCGAATACGATCGTGACAAAGTGAGCATCGGCGATATTAAAAAAACAATTAAGTGGTTCTCTTTCCTTAATGAAAGAAATCTACTCGCTGCCGAGGTCGCAAAGGAAGAAGAAGAGTAGTCTGCACAACGGCTCCTGCCGTACACAAAGGCTACCCTTATAATCCCAAACGGCCTTTGTGTAATCAACTGTTCAGATAACCTCTAATATTTTATGAAACTGGCAACTTCAACGAAGGAAGGGCAACGCCGTTTTGTTCCCCTGCATTTAGAAATTCAAAACTGGGAGAACGATCTGCTGCCTATTTATACAGACCTGCTGCAGCGGCCGATTAATCGTGCCGCAGACCTCGAGCAATGGATCGCAGATAAAAGTGAACTGGATGCCTTTCTCAGCGAAATATTCTCAAAAAAATATATCCGGCTTTCCCAAAATAATAAGGACACCGAGGCCGTCGAACGTTATCGCTTTGCTATTCAGTTCATTTATCCCAATATCACCCTCTGGGAGCAAAAACTCAACGCTAAACTGATCGCCTGCCCCTTCACCGATGAACTGCCCGCCGATACCTACGCCATATACCTCCGAATGGTCAATAATGCATGCCAAATTTTCAAAGAGCAAAATGTGCCCCTACTCACACAGGTACAACTCCAAACCAAAGAATACGGACGTATTTTTTCTCAAATGACCATAGGCCTGGATGGTAAACAAATGACACTCCAAAAAGCAGGCTTCCTGCTCGAAGAACACGACCGAAGCAAAAGAGAAAAAGTTTACCAAAAAATAAACGAACGTATCCTCGAAGATTCTGAACACCTCGAAGACTTGTTCGACCAACTCCGCTCACAACGGCATCAATTGGCTACCAATGCAGGATTCAAAAACTTCAGGGATTTCGCCTTCCGTCAACTCAACCGATTCGACTACTCCCCTCAAGACTGTAACCATCTGCACAGTGCCATCATCGCTGAAATCCTTCCCATACTCGACGAATTAAATGAGATCAGACGCCAAAAACTGAACCTCGATATCCTACGACCCTGGGACCTCAACGTGGACGTAATGGGCGATAACCCCCTCAAACCTTTCGATAATACCTCCGACCTAATCGAAAAATCTATCCATTGCCTATCCGATATCCATCCACAATTCGGCGCAATCATCTCCATGATGAAAGCTCAAAATTTACTCGATGTCGAATCAAGGCCGGGAAAAAGCCCCGGTGGGTATAATATCCCACTACAAGTGCAAAGAATGCCCTTTATCTTTATGAATGCCACCGGATCCTTGAACGATGTCCGCACGCTGATGCACGAATCCGGCCATGCAATACACTTCTTCCTCACCCGCGATTTCAAACTGCTTAGTGCCCGCCGCTTCCCCTCCGAAGTCTCAGAACTTGCAGCCATGACTATGGAGCTCCTCGCCATGGACCACTGGAATGTCTTCTTCCCCAAACGCCACGAACTCCTGCGCGCCAGAATTAATCAACTCGAAAACGTCCTGAAAGTCCTCCCTTGGATCGTGGCTGTTGATAAATTCCAGCACTGGCTCTACTTAAATCCTCAACATTCCCGGACCGAACGCAAAGAGAACTGGCTCCAGATACTGCAATCCTGTTCTTCTTCTGTCGTAAACTTCACCAACCTCAACCGCTACCAGGAATTTCTCTGGCATAAACAACTCCATATCTTCGAAGCGCCTTTCTATTATATCGAATACGCTATCGCCCAATTAGGTGCTATCGCAATCTGGAAACAATACCGCCAAAACCCGGAAAGAGCCATACATAACTATATGACAGCAATGAAAATCGGCAATACCCGGCCGATTAAAGAAGTTTATCAGGCAGCTGGAATTGAATTTCGTTTCGACCGCGCCTACATCAGCGAACTCTCTAACTTCGCATTGCAGGAAATCCACATGCTTACCGCTCAACTCGACGAATGCCGCGAACCCGCTATCCGCTAAAGGATGCCTGGGATTTTATGCCGCGACAACCATCTTTAAAGTGTGACCATCCCGAAAAACCTGGTGTTGTAAAAGCCCTGTGCAGCTTGCACCGCCAAAAATCCTGTAGCCGGAGCTACATGACCAAAAAAAGGAAGACACTGCAAAATGAACCCTCTTTGAGCCGGTGAGAAATCCCAAATGCGTACTATGCACAATCTTTTTCCATTGACCTGAAAAATCCGGCCAGCTACCCTATTTTTACCGGAAATTTATACCGTTATGGTCAATGGAAAAAAAGTCGTTGTCGTCTTACCCGCTTACAACGCAGAGTTGACGCTCGAAAAAACCTATCGGGAAATCCCGATGGATATAGTGGACGAAATCATCTTGTGCGATGATGCAAGTAAGGATAATACCTCACGTATCGCGCGAAGTCTTGGCATCCCTCATGTGATTGTCCATGAACAAAACAGGGGGTATGGCGGAAATCAAAAATCCCTTTACAGAAAAGCCCTTGAAATACAGGCAGATATCATTATTATGCTCCACCCAGACTATCAATACACGCCGAAATTAATCCCCGCTATGGCAAGTATTATCGGCTCTGACCTGTATCCCGTCGTACTGGGCTCCCGTATTCTTGGCAAAGGCGCACTTGCCGGCGGTATGCCCCTTTATAAATATGTCGCCAACCGTTTCCTCACCTTCTTCCAGAACCTGCTCGTCAATTACAAACTCTCGGAATACCACACCGGATACCGCGCTTTCGACCGCAAAGTCCTCGAAAAAATCCGTTTCGAAGCCAACTCGGATGATTTTGTATTTGATAATGAAATGCTCTCCCAAATCATCTTCGCCGGCTTCCACATCGCCGAAGTCACCTGCCCGACCAAATACTTCAAAGAGGCTTCTTCTATCAATTTCCGCAGAAGCATTACCTATGGTACCGGCGTAATCCGCGTGTCCTTCATGCACCTCCTTCAGCGCCTTGGTTGGGCCAACTTTCCCATCTATACCCCTACAAAATAATCGTCTGAATAAATACCTGCTTATCCGGATAATCCGTGGTGTAGTGCAAGCCCCTGCTTTCCCTGCGCATACTCGCTGAACGGGTAATCAGATAGGCAATCGTGATCAGATTCCGCAGCTCACACAATTGAGGGCTGATCGTCGTGGCATTGTACATCTCCTCCGTCTCCCGGTACAGCAAATTCAAACGATCAAGGGCACGCTGCAAGCGCACGTTAGACCGGACAATACCGACATAGTTACTCATGATTTCCTTTAACTCCTTAGTGCTCTGAGTAATCAATACCATTTCTTTGGGATCTGTCGTGCCGGCCGCATTCCATTCAGGTATATCGTTCCTCAGCAAAAAACCGCCCGCATACCCCAGAATATGCCGCGCAATACGCTCTGCAAATACCAGCGCTTCGAGCAGAGAGTTAGAGGCAAGGCGGTTGGCACCATGAAGGCCTGAACTGGTGCACTCTCCGACAGCATATAAACGTTTTATAGAGGTCTGACCATCCGTATCCGTTTTCACCCCACCGCAAAGGTAATGACAGGCAGGTACCACAGGGATCATCTGCTTTGCCGGATCAATGCCAATACTCACACATTTACTGTGGATCGTGGGAAAATGCGCTATAAAAGCCTCCATATCCAAATGCCGGCAATCCAAAAACATACATTCCTCGCCCCGGAGCTTCATTTCATTGTCTATGGCCCGCGCAACAATATCCCGCGGCGCCAATGAAGCACGACGGTCATATCGTTCCATGAAACTTATCCCGTCACGGGTCTTTAATATCCCCCCAAAACCGCGTACTGCCTCCGAAATAAGAAAAACGGGATTCTCACCTGCCGGGTTAAATAATGCAGTAGGATGGAACTGTACGAATTCCATATTCTCCGTCCATCCCTTTGCCCGATAAACCATAGCAATGCCGTCTCCGGATGCAATGACCGGGTTCGTCGTGTTCCGGTAAACCTGGCCAGCTCCGCCTGTAGCAAGAATGGTGAGCCGGGACAAAAAAGTCTCAATCCCGCCAGTCCGCTTATTCAATACATAAGCCCCGTAACATTCTATATCAGGCATCAATCGGGTCACAACATAGCCAAGATGGTGCTGCGTAATCAGGTCAACTGCAAAAAAATGCTCATGGACGATAATATTGGGAAACTGCTTGGCTTTTTCGATGAGCGTCCGCTGGATCTCCCACCCGGTTAGGTCTTTGTAGTGCAATATCCGGTTTTCTGAATGCCCGCCCTCCCGGCCAAGATCATAAAGATTATCTTTTTTGTCAAATCGTGCCCCCCAGGAAATAATATCCCGCACCCGCTCCGGGCCCTCGGTCACAACAATATCCACCACCCCCTCGTCGCACAGCCCATCCCCGGCATCGAGGGTATCCTCTTTGTGCTTGAAAAAAGAATCGGTGGTTTCATCCCACACTGCGGCTACACCACCCTGTGCATAGCGGGTATTGCTCTCCCCTTCACTGGTCTTGGTCAATACGGTGATCTCCCAATCAGGCCGTGCTTCCGCAAGTTTGATCGCCGTTGTCAGCCCTCCTATCCCCGAACCAATAATCAATAGGTCTGTCTTATTCATCCCTCTGTGTTCATTAATTTACGTAAATATAACCGCTGAACCAATCCTTTATGTTTTATTCTTATATTTTTATCTTTCCCCGTTTATCACGGACCATCCTGCATTCCCCATCAGGTACTTTGTCATAAAAATCTTTTTAGAAAAAGGATTCCACAGCAAACCCCAATAATCGCAGCATAAAATTTGGGTTTTTATACCCTTGCGATACTTTTTTTGCCATCAATTCGCCGCCGTTCTTCAGTCCGATTGAAACAAGACGGGTAAAAAATCCTAATTATTTGGCTATCAAGTGCTCGAGACTGGCGTTACCTTGAAAAAAAGTTAATTTCCTTTTCTTAAACGCGCTAAAGATTTTACCTTTGCACCGGCTTAGAAAAAACTAAATATTGAAAGGATTTTTATGAAAATTCGCGCCACTTTTATCATCGCTGCCCTGCTCGTCTTTTGTGTTTCCCATGCTCGCGCAGGTCAGGAATCCCATGAAGAAAAACCATATTTCGAATACGTTATCGAACACATCTCGGACGCCAACGAGTTCCACGTCTTCGGCGATGTCCATATACCATTGCCCTGCATCCTCTATGCCAAAGACCGCGGCCTCGATGTGTTTATGTCCAGTGCCTTCGAACATGGCCACAAAGTCGTCAATGGCTATGTACTCGACCACGGGGATGTAAAACGCATCAAAGGATGGTCAGAAAATATGGGGGTCCACCACATCGAACGTACAGGTGAAGAAGAAGGCAGTGAGGCCCGTTTCGCCTTCAGCGACGGAAAAGCCTATGAACTGGAAAGCCCAGGTCATTTCCTCCAACCCACTTCGTGGATCGATTTCTCCATTACCAAAAACGTCTTCACGATGTTACTGGCCTCGCTGATCCTCTTTGTCATTTTCTTCAGCGTGCGCAAATCTTATGAACAGCGGGACGGCCAGTCCCCGAAGGGACTCCAGTCTTTCATCGAGCCGATTTTCACTTTCATCAGGGACGAAGTAGTGAAACCGAATATCGGCCATCACTACGAAAAATATATGCCGTTCGTAATGTCCCTGTTCTTCTTTGTGCTCATTTGCAACCTATTAGGCCTCATTCCCTTTTTCCCCGGTAGCGCCAATGTCACCGGCAACCTCGCAACAACTGCCGCGCTGGCTTTCTTTACCCTCATCATCGTAACGATCAGCGGCAACCGCCACTATTGGCAGCACATCTTCTGGATGCCCGGCGTGCCCGTACCAATCCGCTTTATGCTCGCCCCAATAGAATTCGCAGGGGTATTCATCAAGCCTTTCACTCTGCTTATTCGTCTTTTTGCCAATATCACAGCAGGTCACGTCATTATCCTTTGCCTCGTCGGTATGGTCTTTATCCTGGGCGATAATGGCAAAAACCTGGGCGGAGTCATTAGCGGAAGCTTCCTGACCGTCGCTTTCGTCTTCATTATGAATCTCCTGGAACTCTTTGTAGCCTTCCTCCAGGCTTTTATCTTCGCGCTGCTGACTTCGCTCTACATCGGCGCAGCTATCGAAGAACACCACTAAACCCGATATGCTCGAACATTTTTTAACTTAATATAATTTTACCACAATGACTGGAACATTGGGAGCTGTTGGTGCCGGTTTAGCCGTTCTCGGCGCAGGCATCGGTATCGGCCAGATCGGCGGCCGCGCCATGGAAGCAATCGCCCGTCAACCGGAAGTAACCGGCGACATCCGTACGACGATGATCATTGCTGCCGCCCTTATCGAAGGCGCAGCGCTGTTCGCCATCGTAGGCGCTTTCTTCTTCTAAAAGCCGCCCTCCGGGCAAAAAAAGTGAAGCCGCGGCCTGCGGTTGGCAGGCCGCCCGCTCCTTGCACTAAAATACCCGGGCAGATATGCCCCCGCACCTATAATATTTTAATCATTTATATAAAGTCATCTGCATCATGGCCTTCTTATTTGGTTCGACTTTCTCACCGATTCTCCCGGATTTTGGGATATTCTTCTGGACTACCCTCATCTTCTTTATCGTATGGAGTGTATTGGCCCGCTTCGCGTTTAAACCTATCCAAAAAATGCTCAAAAAACGGGAAGAAGATATCCAAAATTCCCTCGACGAAGCAAAACGCGCCCGCGATGAAATGGCCAAGCTGCAGGCGCATAACGAACAGCTTCTGAAAGAAGCACAGGAAGAGCGCTCAAGGATACTGAAAGAAGCAAAAGAAGCAGGAGAAAATATTGTAAAAACCGCAAAGGAATCGGCCAAAGAAGAAGCCCGCAATATCGTCGTCGCAGCCAAAAAAGATATTGAGCTCATGAAACTCGAAGTCATGACCAATATCAAAAACGAAGTGGGCGCCATGGCAATTTCTGTCGCCGAAAAAATACTGGCGCGTGAACTCCAGGATAAATCCTCGCAGGAAGCCCTGGTTCAGAAATTAGTAGATGATTTCAAGCTCAATTAATTTCCCTGAACCCAAAACTGTAACGTATGTCCGTTAAAAAAGTCGCATCCAGATACGCGAAGTCCTTACTCGACCTCGCCGTGGAATCCAATAAACTGGAAAGTGTAAAAGGGGATATGGATGGCCTGCTCGCTCTGGTCCGCGAAAACAGGGAATTCAAAACTTTCCTCAAAAGCCCCGTAATTCAATTTACCAAAAAAAAGGCAATCCTGGAGCAGCTGTTCACCGGCAAACTGGATGAGCTTACTCTAAAATTCATCCTGCTGCTTGCAGGTAAACAGCGCGAAGCAATCCTCATCGAGGTCATCGCCGCCTTTCTCGACCAATACAGACAACTCAAACATATCTCCATCGTAAAAATCATCTCCGCCACACCCCTGCCAAAAGAACAAATAGAACAACTCAGGCATAAACTCGAAGCCAGTGCAATCGGCTTCGAAAATGCGGAGGTAATCACCGTTGTAGATCCAAAGCTGATGGGAGGCTATATCCTCGAAGTCGAAGGAAATGTGTATGATGCCAGCGTCCGCCATAAACTGGACAATCTCAAAAAAGAATTCAAAATCAACTTGTACGAATCCAAAATCGAAGCCCGTTAACCCTGTGGTCTTCCAGCTGTACTAATTTATTCTGCCTCTAAAACTTGATTCATCCTGCTCCGCAAGGGCACAAAAATTATCGAATATGATTGATGTAAGACCTGAAGAAATATCTCAGATTCTCAAACAGCAAATTTCCGGCTTCAACAATACAGCCGAATTGGAAGAATACGGCACCGTCCTCCAGGTTGGCGACGGTATCGCCCGTGTGTATGGCCTCAATAATGCACAATCCGGCGAGCTCGTTGAATTTGAAACTGGTGTGCAGGCAATCGTACTCAACCTCGAGGAAGATAATGTCGGCGTCGTCTTAATGGGTGCCAGTGATAATATCCGCGAAGGCTCCCGCGTACACCGCACCGGACGTATCGCCTCTATCGAAGTTGGCGAAGGCTTCATCGGCCGTGTCGTCAATCCGCTCGGCCAACCTATTGATGGCCGCGGCCCTATCGCAGGGGAAAAATACGAAATGCCCCTCGAACGCAAAGCACCTGGCGTTATCTTCCGCCAGCCGGTATCCGAGCCACTCCAAACCGGAATCAAGGCAATTGATGCCATGATCCCTATTGGCCGTGGTCAACGCGAACTTATCATCGGTGACCGCCAAACCGGAAAAACCGCAATCGCCCTCGATACCATTATCAATCAAAAAGAGTTTTTCGAGGCTGGTAAGCCTGTTTATTGTATCTATGTGGCTTGTGGCCAAAAGGCATCCACCGTGGCACAGGTTGCTAAAATCCTGCAGGACAACGGCGCAATGGATTATACAGTGATTGTCTCTGCATCTGCATCCGACCCTGCGCCCATACAATTCTTCGCACCCTTCGCCGGGGCTTGTATCGGTGAATTCTTCCGCGATACTGGCCGCCCCGCGTTGATTATCTATGATGACCTCTCCAAACAGGCCGTCGCATACCGCGAAGTCTCCCTCCTGCTCCGCCGCCCTCCTGGCCGCGAAGCATACCCCGGCGACGTATTCTACCTGCACTCCCGACTACTGGAACGTGCAGCTAAAGTCATCGCCAATGACGAAATTGCACGAAATATGAACGACCTCCCGGCTTCCCTGATCGCAGCCAAAGACAGCAATGGCAACCCACTGGTCAAAGGGGGAGGCTCGCTGACGGCGCTGCCTATCATCGAAACCCAGGCAGGTGACGTGTCCGCTTATATCCCGACAAACGTGATCTCTATCACCGATGGGCAAATATTCCTCGAATCCAACCTTTTCAACGCAGGGATCCGCCCAGCAATTAACGTCGGTATCTCCGTCTCCCGTGTCGGAGGCGCCGCTCAAATCAAATCTATGAAAAAAGTGGCCGGTACACTCAAACTCGACCAGGCCCAATACCGCGAACTGGAAGCTTTCTCTAAATTCGGCTCCGATCTCGATGCCGCTACTATGGCCGTTCTGGAAAAAGGAAAACGCAACGTGGAAATCCTCAAACAGCCACAGTATGCCCCCGTTTCCGTCGAAAAACAAGTAGCCATCATCTTCCTCGGTACCAATGGCCTCCTTAGGGATGTCCCGGTCAACCATATCCACGATTTCGAAATGGTGTTCCTCACCACCCTGGAACAACGATACCCGGAAATCCTCGAAAACTTCAAGGCCGGCAAACTGGAAAAAGAGGATACCGACCGCATGCGCGCACTCGCTTCCGAATTGGCAAAACAATACAAAAAGTAGTGCTGCCCCCCAACAGTCACTACTAAAGTAAACCTATGCTACGTCTTTTTTATAGATATTTCCATGCGCGCCGCGCATACAATAATTCTTGCTTATGCCAGGGAATTTAAAAGAAGTCAGGGAACGCATCCGCTCGGTAGTCAATACCCAGCAAATTACGAAAGCTATGAAAATGGTCTCGGCCGCAAAGTTGCGCCGCGCCCAGCAAGCTATTCAACAAATGCGCCCTTATTCCGACAAACTAAACGGGATGCTGCGCAATATCCTGTCCAACCTCGAAGGGGATGTCGCTTCCGTCTTTAGCCAGGAACGCCCCGTCGAACGGGTGTGTATCGTAGTGGTCACTTCGAACCGCGGTCTTTGTGGAGCTTTCAACTCCAATGTTCAAAAAGCAGCGGTTGCGGCAATCGAACATAAATACGCTGCCCAAAGGGCCAAAGGAAACCTCGAAATCCTTTGCATCGGTAAGCGTGGTTATGAATTCTTCCGCAAACGATACCCGGATTGCAAAATCCATGGCGAATATGCCCTGCTCTTTAATAACCTGAGCTTCGAATCGGTATCCGAGGTATCACAGCTACTTATGGATGGGTTCCTGTCCAAAACTTTCGACCGCGTGGACGTCGCTTATGGAAGATTCAAAAATGCCGGTGTCCAGATCGCAGAACTGGAGCAGTTCCTCCCGGTTCCAAAACTGGCTTCCCAGGGGAAATCCTCTGGCCTGCGTGCCGATTATATCTTCGAACCGGATAAAGCCCAACTGCTCGAATACCTCATACCGAGTATCCTCAAAACGCAGTTCTTTAAGTTCAATCTCGATACCCAGGCTTCTGAGCACGGCGCACGTATGACCGCAATGGACAAAGCGACAGAAAATGCCAGTGATTTGCTCCGCGACCTCCGGCTCAGCTACAACAAAGCCCGACAGGAAACCATCACCAAGGAAATCCTGGAAATTGTCGGTGGCGCAGCAGCCCTATCCGGCGGCGAATAAAAATATTTTGAAAGCGCTGCTTTTTGGTCTTAACTTCGCAGGATCAAAAAACAGCGCTTTCAAAAATGCGCCCAAATTATCGCCATGAAAGCTGTCATTCCTGTCGCAGGGGTAGGCACAAGGCTCCGCCCCCTAACCTATACCCAGCCCAAACCCCTCATCCCCGTAGCAGGAAAACCTATCCTCTCTTTTATCATCGATCAGCTCATTGAGGTCGGCGTCCAGGAATTTATCTTCATTATCGGGTACCTGGGCGAAAAAATCCGCGATTACGTCGAACAGGCCTATCCCAATATCTCTAAAGTATTCGTCACCCAGAATGAACGGAAAGGCTCAGCCCATGCCCTGTGGACCGCAAGGGAATCCTTCCGGTATGCCAACGAATTGATCGTCTTCTTCGGCGATGCAATCATAGATATGGACTTCCAAAAGGTACTGAAAGAACCTCATTCCTGTCTGGGCGTTAAAAAAGTACAAGACCCCAGGGCATTCGGAGTGGTCGAATATGGAGAAGGCAACCAGGTCAAATTCATGGTCGAAAAACCCCGTATCCCAAAGTCAAACCTCGCTATGGTCGGATTCTACCGGATCCGGGAAGTACCTATGCTGATCGAAGCACTCGAATATAATATCGAAAATAATATTAGCAATGACGGGGAATTCCCCCTTACCGACGCCCTGATGCACATGATCCAAAATGGCGTTATATTTACAGGGATCGAAGTGGATAACTGGTTTAATTGTGGAAAAAAAGAAGTACTCCTCCAAACCAATGCGACCTTGCTCGACCGGGAAGGATATGCCTCCTCTAACCTCCCTCCTTTCGATAACTCCATTATTATCCACCCGGTAAGTATTGGTGAAAATTGCCATATCGTCAATTCAATTATTGGCCCACACGTCACAATTGGCAATAATGTCCACATCAATTATGCTATAGTCGTGGATTCTATTATCGGAAATTTCGCCTCGATAAAGGAAGTTATCCTACAGAAATCTGTCGTCGGCAATGATACCGCAATTACCGGCCTTCGTCAAAGCTTCAATATCGGCGATAATACTGAAATTGATTTTAGCCTCCCCGCTTAATCGCGCTCAGATATCCCCCCTCCA
>Ga0068877_10000566_pt1 | contig 31762 bp, 15 predicted proteins | sample NOAtaG_FD_66437 | JGI IMG/M metagenome (GOLD analysis project Ga0068877, IMG submission 66437) | Freshwater lake microbial communities from Lake Erie, under a cyanobacterial bloom - NOAA_Erie_Diel6S_1000h metaG | ecosystem: Environmental > Aquatic > Freshwater > Lake | place: USA: Ohio, Lake...
CGGACTTGAGCCGTTTATACTAACAAAACCCGAACAGCATCGGGCGACATTCTGGTCGCGAATGGACCGAGCGGTGAAAGCCCCAGCGAGCGCGCGTACATGCGGTGGCTTCGTTCGTGGCTCGAGCTTCTCTCACGAAGTGCCATGCGTTGCTGATTGAGTCCTAACTACAGAACTTGCGCGCTCAAACTGCGGGCTCGAACTGCGGGCTTGAACTGCGGGCTATGCCCCATGATTGGAACGGCGCTGGGTGTCCTCTCGACTGTGCGATTGCCAGTTCAGTCGGACACCCAAGAGAGGCGAGGTCGAGTGTCGAGCCTTTAGCTTTTGCCTCGAGTGTCGAGCCTTTAGCCTCGAGTGTCGAGCCGCATGCGAAGCATGTTGCCGAATGCGTCGCGGCTTATGCATGCCGTGCATCGTGGACGACGGAACCCAGCAGAACTGAGGGAGGGAGCGGGAGGCGTGTTCGCACGTGACGCAACTGCTCACGGGCAGGCGCAGGCAGACTCGCAGGCAGACTCACGGGGGCTACGTGCATTTGTGTGCGTGTTCGCGAGGCTTGTTGCCCGCGTGTGAATGGTTGCGCGTGGCCGTTCGCATGGGATGGTTCCAGCCTGCGGCTGCGCCCGCATGGCGCAGGCAGAAGAAGGATGCATGTTGGCCGAAGTGGAACGCAACCGCGATGAGCCTGAGAAGGAACGGGGAAGCAGCGGGCGAAGGGTCATGAGAAAGGCATGAGAAAGGCATGAGAAAGGCATGGGAAAGACATGAGAAAAGCCCGAGAAGAGGCGAGGGCACGATGAAGCCAAGAACAGAGCGAAGCCACGAACAGAGCGAAGCCACGAACACGAGTTTCCCATGACAATCAGGCAAAAACATCTTGAGTTCAGCGACGCGATCGGTGGGCCAGGCGACAACTGCAATGACTGGCCTTCGGAGATCCACCGGGCGGAGTCTGACTGCGATGCCGAGGTGCAGGACTGCGATGCCGAGGTGCAGGACTGCGTTGTCGAGGTGCAGGACTGCGTTGTCGAGGTGCAGGACTGCGTTGTCGAGGTGCAGGACTGCGTTGCCGAGGTGCAGGACTGCGTTGCCGATGTGCAGGACTGCGTTGCCGATGTGCAGGACTGCGTTGCCGAGGTGCGGGACTGCGTTACCGAGGTGCAGGACTGCGTTACCGAGGTGCAGGACTGCGATGCCGATGTGCAGGACTGCGTTACCGAGGTGCGGGAAGAACCGATGCGGAGGAGGCGGCCAGACCGCTCGCCTTCAGTAAGGAAGCCTGGAAAAAAGCAAGTCGCGCAACAATGCGCGCGCGACGTGAAATGCTTCTTGGCACGGCGCGATGCCGAAGTCAACAGTCCTGCGACGTACACGCGAGGGATGAGCGACACAGTTGCGGGAACTCCGGAAGAGGGCAGGGATGGTCGACACACAATCGGCCAAGAAAGAACCTGGGGCGGGTCCGAGCGCTATCTGACGTACGCGCCGCAACCGAAAGTCTTGGTGTCGGCCCCGCCCCCTGAAGGACCGCTTCGGATAGCTCTCTGCGATGCTGCATGCGATGCGGCGCTCGGAGGCGGGCTTGCCTGTGGCGCCCTCCATGAGATACATGGCCTTCATCTCGACGACGGAAGTGCGCGCGTGCTCTCCTGCTCATCGTCTGCAAGCGCGCGCGGCGCGACCTTCGCAAACGACCGTTGGATTGTGCCTTTCGGCTGCATTCTGCACATCGTGCGCAAAGCGCTACGACATCCGGCGATGGCTGGCAGGTCTGTTGCATGGATTGGCAGCAGGATCCATCCCGGGCCCCACTTGCTGTCCGAGTTGCTTTGCGACAACGCGGATGCCGGGGCGCCGGTTTCCGGCTCTGTGGGTTCATCGCAGGCCTGGCTTGACGATGTGCTCGAGCGTCGATCCCTCTTCATCGCAGATATGCCGGGGGAACCTGGCGAGCGCGATTCGCTGCTTGCAACCCATGCGAGCGCGGCGACTCGATGGACTTCGATGCCGCAGCCTTCGATGCCCCACTTGGTGGGGACACCGCGCTCATCAAGGAGAGGCCCGTCGAGTGGATCCGGTCATACAGATGCCTTGGCGCATGCGCGACTATGGAGCGCGGAACTGGCGATTCGGCTCGAAGCATCGGGCGTCATCGTGATAGATGGCAGCGGATTCGACCATATCGCATGGCGTCGGCTTCAGCTTGCGGCTTCGACTGCGCGCGAAATCGCATTGCAGCATGTCGGGGCCGAAGGTTCGGGCGCATACGGTGGGCCGCTCGTTCTCGTGGTCACGCCACCCGATGACGCCTTGCCCAAGCGTCGAAGGCATGGCGATGGGGCGGTTGACAGCGAGCCCGCGTCTCGGCGGCTTCGGATTGCCGCGACCCAGTGGTCGGTACATGCGGAAGTTGCACCCGATACGGAGGCTGCCGGGGCATCAGAGGCTTCCCCGGGTGGAAGTGCAAGGATCGGATCCCTTGAGCGCCGTATCGGAGCGCGCGTCGATGGTGCGCCATCCAGTTTGCGTCTGCGATTCCGGTGGCGCATGCAGTTGATGCATGTTCGTACTGGCTTCAACAGACAGATGGACGCGGGGCCGGATGCCGGCGGCCTTATGGCTGCCGCGAACGACCCTCCCGTCAATTCAGGCACAGACGCACGCCAGTTTGCTGGTAGAGGCGCGGGGGCGGTGTACGAGGCGATTGCCAATCAGTCATTGGCTCTCTCGATCAATATGTCGCGAACCGCCTATGCCGACGCTGCCTGGGACGCTCTCCGTGCTGGCCGCCCGAAGATCCGCCATGCAGTTGAAGACAGCCAGGGCTTCGATTTGGACATGACGGCGAATTGCATATCACGAGATATATCGCGAGATATATCGCGAGGTATATCTGTGGGTGCACCTCAGGAAAGCTGGGGGGTGCGCTCTGCATAGGCATAGCCCAACCCCAAATCCGGAAGACCCGAGTCGCTTTCTCGCGGTGTGCTTTCCGAGGTGGCCCCTTGACGTGACGCGGGTGGCGCTTTGGCGCGCCTTGCACCATCTTCGGCTTCTTGGTTCTGCGGATGGCGACGCCCGGATCTGCCTGACGGACACGCGGAATCCTGTTCCGCGTGGAGGTCCAGCTTGCAGCGTCGACGGGGGTTCCAAGCGCTCTCAACGCGATCCGTCGGCATCGCATCAGACAGAGTTTGGGCAAGAAGAGCGCGCCGACGGTGCCCGTGGAATCCTTCGTGAACTCACCGCAATTCCATCGGTTGTCGTTGCGGCCAACCCGTCCATTCGATCCGACCGTATGGCGCACATCGTCGGATGCTGTCCCCGCGCCGGTGAACTTGGACTTCGAATCGGAATGACGGTTGCACAGGCGGAAGCCGCATGCCCCGGAATGCAGGCGAGGGTAGATCAGTGGTCGACGCGTCTTGCGCGGCTGGTCACATGCCATGACGAGGGTGGACGCGTTGATCGTGTGCAGGATGTGCTGCGGCGATTCCTTGTCGACTCAAGTTGCGATGTGCTTGTCTTGCGCTCCGATCCCGCGACCTGGTCCATCATGTTGCGGCGGATGGCGGTATGCCTCGAACGATGGATCCCTCGTGTTGCCGTCGAGTCTTCGGGCGAACGACGGTTTGGCTTGCTCGGCGACCTTGCCGGTTGCGCGACGCTGTTCCGATCAACCTATCTGACTGAGCAGGGGCTGATGCGGCGGATCGCCAACTCATTTGCCGTACGTGGGTTTGAGACGCATTTGGCGACAGCCTCCACGATCGGTGCGGCGGTTGCGCTGGCACACTACGGGTTTCAAGATGTCCGTCATGGCGACTTCGATGCAGGCCTGCGCGATGGATCGCGCTCGGGCCTTCGGCTCCGCAGACGCTGGCGTGCGGCGCCTCGAGGCGGCGAACTGGAGGCCTTGAGGGCGCTGCCAATCGAGGCGCTGCGGCTATCGCAAGGCGCCCTCGAGGGCCTGCATGCGGTTGAGGTGCGCACAATCGATCAACTGGCTCGCTTGAGACGGGAAGGCGTGGCTGCGCGCATGGCCGGCCGGATCGCTGATGAACCGGACGCGCATGAGCCCAGCCGCAGCGGGGGACGCAATGGCATTGGCGTCACTGGCAGCACGCGGAAGCAGCGGGCGCCTACCCGCCGAACAGGGCGACGCACAGCCTCTCTGAAAGATGAAGGGGCGCCTGCCGACTCGCTTTTCAGTTCTCACTTTGATTCGCTCGACAAGGTTGCCGACGCGGAGGAAAGGACGCATGATTCTCGAAGCGCAGAGCACGGTCCGGGGCTTCTGGATCTCCCATCCCCAGGCTCTGGACATACCGCGTCAGGTGGAGAATGCGGCGCCGGCGCGCTCATTGGCGACCGCGAGACGTCCAGTCCTCTTGTTCGGCTTGATCAGGCTCTTGGCGATGCATTCGAGGCGCTCATTCCTCTGCGGCTCGAGGAGTCCGTGGTCTTTACGAAGGCATTCGAGGGTCCATGCAGCCGTCTTGATGCAGTCTTCGTGGCATGTGGCCAGCTTGTCGACCAGCTTGTGACGCATCTCGATGCAAGACGCGAAGGCATGCGGGTTTCTCGCTGGCGCTTTCGGCATGCCGAATTGCCAATGGATCTCTCGACCGATGCATACATGACTTGTGTCCATGAACGGCAGAGGCGTGGCGCATCGGTGCCGCGGCCCGGGAGCCAGCGCAGGATTTCCGAAATGGAGCTGCGCTTGACTGCGCCCAGTTCGAGCCGCATCCATCTCTGGTCGATCCTGCGCCCAAAGCTTGAAGCGCTTCCGCTTGATCATGGCGTCGAGGAAATCGTGGTCCGGCTTGAGGAAGCAGCGCGCATGCGCGTTCTGCAGCAGCGGCTGCCATTACAGCGCACGGAGGCAACGACGACGCTTCATTCGGCGGCATCCTGCACGTCAGTGCGCGAAGCCCATTTCAGACGAGATCCGACGAGCGCGTCAGCTGCCGAGGCGCAAGGCATTCTGCCAGCAGATGGCGAACGGGACTCGCACGCCCATCGAAAGGAAACTGCTGCGGTATCGGCCCGCATATCAGCGGCCGACCGAGACATCTCGCCTTCGACGGTCGAGCAACTCGAATCGCATGATGAGGGACAGAAGCCCGGGGTCGAATCGCAGCGGCATGGTCTTGCGCCCAGACTTCAAGATGCGCTGCGTGCGGTCGCGGGTTCTCCTGCAGCATGGAGTGGCTTGCATGACGCCTGTGCTGGCTGGGTTTCAGTCCGGCATGTGGCATTGATCGCAGGCCGCAGTGCGCCCGACCCCGAGACGCACTCGGCCATCCGCGCTCGGGAGCGGCAGTGGATCGATCTTGTCACCGCACGCTTTGGCCGGGAATGCATTCGCAACGCTGCATTGATCGAGCATGGCCACGATTCGCGTATCACGGTATGCGAGCCCGGGACCGACGCCACGGCGAACCACGCAATACACGCGGGGCGACGTCCCAGTCAGTTCTTCAGAAGCGAGGAGCCAGCGACTTTCGTGGGGAACGGTTTCACTCATTCGCTCGCTGCCTGCATTGCAGAGCGTAAATCGTGGTGTGCGTCCTCATCGCCGTGCGCGTCCTCATCGCCGACGATATGGCCTTCGCTGCATTGGCGCGGATGGGAATGGCCTGTCTCCGCCATTGATGGATGGGAGCGCATCGCAGGCCGCTGGTGGGATATCCCCGCAACCTGCCAATCAGATTCGGTTTGTTGGCGGCCTCCGCCGTGTGACAGAGCCGCCAGCGAAGCCACGGCATACGGTCAGGCGGCGATGATTGCCCTGCTGAGCGGCAGGCTGCACGCGCGACTCCGCGTCGGAAGCGGGCTTTGGCTCTTCGTGCGCTTCCCCGAGCGCATAGGCGCTTCCTCGCCGGTCTCACGTCTGGATGCACAAGTCATCGGCACATCGAGGTTCGCTGATTTGAGGCCTGGTCAACTCTTGAGCTCTCGAGGCACTTCATGCGCCAACGCGCCTGACGAAGCACGCGGCGACACAGACGCGGATACAGGAGCCAGTTTGGAGGCCGATTCGGGTGTCGATTCGGGGGCCGATTCGGGGGCCGATTCGGGGGCCGATTCGGGGGCCGATTCATGGAATGCACGCTGCGAAGGCGCCTTCCAGATTGGACTTCCCATCCTTGTTCTTGGCGCATGGGGGTAGATCATGCCTGAAGATCCATCAGCCAAACTCTGGCAGCATCCGCTGCGACAGACACTCTCTGCCGGGGATGAGCGTGCGACGCACCTGCGGGCACATTCATCGATCGGTTCTAGGCTCTGTCTGACGGATTCGCCGGGCTTCAGTCCGCACGGCATCCCGGCTGGCGGCGTCGGGTTCAACTCGCCGTATCGCTGCGGATACGACTTCGTTTCCCCTCCTTCCCATCCTGGCGCCGATGCGGCCCTCGGGCCTTCGGCGATCCATCAGACAGAACCTAGACGGCGTACATCTGAGCGATGCTGGGGCGAGATCGCCGTTACCAGCAATCACAGCTTTCTCAGTGGCGCCAGCCACCCCGAGGAGCTTGTCCGCGAAGCGGCCAGGCTTGGCCACGCCGGCATCGCCTTGACCGACTTCGAGACTTTCGGTGGCGCCGTACGGGCACATGTCGCCGCCCGCGAGATCCATGTCGGCGATCGAGGTGGTCCGCAGGCAGGCGAGCGGCTTCGCTTGGCGCATGGGGTTCGCATGCGATTCTCGGTCGACGATGTACCCTCGGTGCAGTCGGTCGATGGGCACGCGCTCGGGAAGGGCGTATGGATCGGCGATGGCCAGACGGTCGATCTCCTGCTCTATCCGACCGATCGGGCGTCCTGGGGCGCGCTGTGTCGCCTGCTTACAAAGGCGCGAACACTGGCTCCCCAAGTCAGCGGAGATGAAACGCGGATTCGCGGGAACTTGCGCCCGGAGGACCGGCGACGGCGGCTTCCGCTCCATGACCTCGTCGAATTGCTGCATGAGCCCAGGCGTGGCGGCGATGGACTTCTCGCCGTGCTTTGTGCACCGCAGCTTCCGAGCCAGCGCGTGCTCGAGGCCGCGGAAGGGCTTTCGCGCCTGATGCCCGATCGATTTGCCGTGGCCCTGACGAGGGTCGATGATCCCGAGAGTGCGGCCGAGTCGGAACGATCATGCGTGCTGGCCGACGTACTTGATGTGCCGGTTGTCGCCTCGAGCGACGTCCGCATGCACGCACTCGTGCGCAAGCCGCTGCTTGACACGCTCGCGTGCATCAGGGACGGCGTGTGCATCGATAGGGCATCGCGCCAGGTCGCGCTGCACGCCGAACGCCGCCTGCGTCCGGTGGCCGACATCATGCGGCGATATGCGGATCGTCCCGACGCACTCGAGACGGCCTGGCGATTCCTTGACCGCGCCGCCGCCTTCTCGCTCGAAGAACTTCGGTACGAGTATCCCGACGAGGTGGTGCCGCAAGGGATGCCTCCGATGCAGCACCTGCGTGGATTGGTCTGGCGCGGAGCGCGGGAGCGGTACCCGCGCGGCGTCCCTGCGAAGGTCGCGCGTCAGTTCGAGCATGAATTCGCCATCATCGACGATCTTGGCTATGCACCGTACTTCCTGACGGTTCATGACATCGTCGCGTTCGCCCGGTCGCGCGGCATCCTTTGCCAAGGCCGCGGTGCCGCCGCCAACAGTGCGGTCTGCTATGCCCTCGGGGTCACGGCGGTCGATCCCGATCGAATCGACGTCCTGTTCGAGCGCTTCGTCAGCCGCGAACGGAACGAGCCGCCCGACATCGACATCGATTTCGAGCACGAGCGGCGCGAGGAGGTCATTCAGCATGTCTACGCAAAGTATGGGCGCGACCGGGCGGCGCTTGTCTGCGAGGTCATCAGCTATCGCGGCCGCAGCGCCGTGCGCGATGTCGGCAAGGCCCTTGGATTTGCACCGGATACGATTGATCGGCTGGCCAATGAGGTCGATCGGTGGGGGGGCGGCGGCCTCGGGGTGCGCGACGATGTCGCCGGCGGATCCTTTGATGTCGGCGTCGATCACGGGCTTCCAGAGTCGACGGGCTCGCGGCTTCGCGCGGCGGGCCTCGATCCTGAGGCGCCGCGCGTCAGGGCGCTCGTGCAGCTTGTCGGAGAGTTGCTCGGCTTCCCTAGGCATCGTTCCCAGCACGTCGGTGGGTTCGTCATCTCACGTTCGCCGCTTTCGGAGATCGTGCCGATCGAACAGGCCGCGATGCAGGATCGCACCATCATCGAATGGGACAAGGACGACATCGAAGCGCTCGGCATGCTCAAGATCGACCTGCTGTCGCTTGGCATGCTGACGGCACTCCGCAAAGGCATCGATCTGGTGAATGGCGACCGAGCGGCGCTGGGCGCAGGCGGTGTCGATTCGCGCCTCGATGATGCGCCTCCTGTCCGGCGCGATCTGGCGGACGTCAGTCCGCTCCAGCAGCCATCCAGGCCCGCCGTTTCCGTCGCCGCGGACGCCGGTCTCGGGGCACACGTCGACGCCACTCCACTTGTGTTCCATGCGATCCCGAGCGAGGATCCAGCGGCCTACGACATGATCTGCAAGGCAGACACCGTCGGTGTCTTCCAGATCGAGTCCCGCGCGCAGATGTCGATGCTGCCCAGACTCAAGCCGAGGCGCTTCTACGACTTGGTCATCGAGGTCGCGATCGTCCGCCCAGGGCCAATCCAGGGCGACATGGTGCATCCCTACCTTCGGCGCCGCAATGGAGAGGAACCGATCGTCTATCCAAGCGATGCCATCCGCACCGTTCTCGGCAAGACGCTCGGCGTGCCGCTCTTTCAGGAACAAGCCATGGCGCTGGCGGTCGTTGCCGCCGGGTTCACGGCAGGCCAAGCCGACGAACTGCGGCGGGCCATCGCGGCATGGAAACGAAGCGGCAACAAGATCGCCATGTTCGGCGAGGCGCTTGAAGGAGGCATGATCGCCCGCGGCTACACGCGTGAGTTCGCACAGCAGGTCTTCCAGCAGATCAAGGGATTCTCCGGCTACGGATTCCCCGAGTCGCACGCGGCCAGCTTTGCCCATCTCGTCTATGCAAGCGCGTGGCTCAAGCGACACCATCCGGCCGCCTTTACCACAGCGCTTCTCAACAGCCAGCCCATGGGCTTCTACGCGCCCGCACAGCTGCTCCGGGATGCCAAAGACCACGGGGTTGCGGTACGTGGCGTCGACGTGCACTGCTCGCGCTGGGACTCCACGCTCGAGCGGGGGCCGGACCCAAGCCCTTGGATCGCGGCCCCGACAGCGCCAGCACGCACGTTGTTCGAAGGATTCGGAACCCCAATCATCGGAGACGAGAGGCGCCTCGCGCAGGACGCTGCTGTATTCAGGATCGATGGAGCCAGCGTCGAACCCAGAATCGAGCGGCTTGACCGATCCGGATGCAGCCCGCTTCGCTGGCACGCCGTCCGTGCACGCGCCATCGAGCACGGTGTCGGTCCGTCGCCCTCCGCCCATATGCGCACGGTCCTCCGACGTGTCCACTCGAGAGGTCGCAGCATGATCGAGGATGCTTGGACCTGCGTCGATGACGTGTCCACCCTTCGCCACACGCACAATCACGCAGCGATCGAGGGGTATGATGGAACGCGCGAATCGCCCCGATGCAATCGCCCGGGCCGCCGCCCAGAGCCGCTATGCGCGCCCTCCGCTCCTGCAAGGCATCCACCGGACGCTGAACTTCGGCAGGCGGATTTCCTGAACGACTCGCCGCCTTCCGATTCACGACACGGCGCCGAACATTTTCTTGTGCCTTCACAGTCCGCCATCAGGCTCGGGCTTCGCATGGTGCGAGGGCTTGATCCGGAAGAGGCGCATCGGGTTGTCGAGGCCGTCGTGCGGCACGGGCCGTTTCGCAGCATCGCCGATCTGGCCGAGGCGTCGGAGGCGTCGCAGGCCACGTTACGCAAACTCGCGGCGGCCGATGCGTTCGGCTCCATGGCGCTCGATCGACAGCAGGCGATCTGGCAGATCATGGCGCTCCGAGATCGTGAGCGGCCGCTCTGGTCGTTTGGAACGCGTTCGGACACGGTCGACGCCGGAGTGGAGCAGCGTCCCGGATCCGCCTGCACGGGCGCAGGCGCATGCGCAGGCGCAGATTCGTGCGAGACGGAGCCCGCTCTTCCTCCTGTCACCGAGCTGTCGGCAATCGCCCGTGACTTCGAGTCGACCGGAGTGACGCTGAAGCGTCACCCGCTCGCCTGCCTGCGCGATCAACTTCAGAAGTTGCGCATCATCCCTTGCGGCCATCTCCGCGATGAACAGCGCGCACCGACAGGCAAGCGCGTGCGTGTCGCCGGGCTCGTGCTTGTCCGACAGCGTCCTTCGACCGCCAAGGGCATCGTCTTCATGACCATCGAGGATGAATCGGGCGTTGCGAATCTAATCTTCCGTCCCAAGGTCTACGAGCGGCTCAGGCAGTCTGTCCGAGGGGCGGTGCTTCTTGCCGTTGGAGGCAAGGTCGAGCGGAGAGATGGCGTTGTCCACGTCTTGGTGCAATCTGCGCGGGATCTCAGCGGTCATCTCGTCACGGAAACCTCCGCCATAACAACCCAGTCGAGGGACTACCGATGATCGTTCTCCGCGCAGATCGAAGGCGAGACACGTGCGCGCAGCCTCGGGTACGCTTTCCGCATGCACCGCGGCACCAGCGCCCTCCGCCAACAGATCGACTCGCCGACCAGTCTGCGTCATGCACGCAACGGGCGGTCGGAGATGTCGATCGTACGCTCGATCTTGTCGCTCTGGCCGAGCGTCGCGACGTCACCGGACGGGTCGGCCTCTCCATCGGCTGGCAAGACGGCGACCATCGCGTTGCTGGCTCTGGCAAGCGGGCTCGCCGTCGGGTGCGGAAGCGTCCGGGGAACAGACAATCCGCTGCTTCAGGAAGCACGCCCCGCCAAGCCTTCGTCGCTGAGTGCGGCAGATGCCGCGCGCGAGCAAGGCAAGTTGCCGAGCTCCTCGCAGTCGGACACTTCCGGCAAGTAGATCTTCTCGTCTAGGTTCTGTCTGACAGATCGCCGAAGGCCAAGACTGATGGTCCTTGAAATCCGCATGGGCGCCCGGCCGGCAAGGAGGGGAAACGAAGCTGTATCCCCAATGATCCAACCACGCGATACGGTGGGTTGAACCCGACGCCGCCAGCGGGGATGTCGCGTGGATCGACGGCCGGGGATCCGTCAGACAGAACCGAGCTTCAGCCGACGGTTTCGGCGGTGCGGCCTGGATCTTGAACCCGGGTTCGTATTCTGCGCACGCCAAGTTCTACGCACGCCAAGCGTCCTCGAGATACCGCACGAGAAGCAGCACGAGATACCGCACGAGAAGCAGCACGAGAAGCAGCACGAGATGCAGCACGAGGTGCAGCACGAGATACCGCACGAGATGCGGCACGAGATCTCCGCGAGGCACGCGTTTACCTGTCCGCCATGCACGCGCGGTACTGCGTCGATGCCGATTTCCGGCCCCGGCTTGTGCACGCCAACCAACGACTCAGCCTTCTGGGCCGAGCCGCCGATGTTCTTCCTCCTCGAACTCGGCCTCGCGGACATCCTTGCGCATCTCTTCCTTCGACTCGACGAGCTTCCGCATCCGCCGGAGCGCCGGGAACGCGACTGCGACAATGGCAACGACACCAAGCGTTCCGAAGCCACCGCTGACGACCGAGACGACCGGGCCAAACCACGACGCGACGAGTCCCGACTCGAACGCTCCAATCTCGTTCGAACACTCGATGAATACGCTGTTGACTGCGGTCGTGCGCCCCCGGAGCCCGTCCGGAGTCTTCATCTGCACGAGAACGTGGCGGATCACCACGGAGATGTTGTCGACGGCTCCGCTCACGGCCAGAGCGATCAGCGACAGCCAGAGCGAGGTGCTCAGTCCAAACACGATCATGCAGATTCCGAAGGCCGCGACGCTCCCGAACAGCGCCCGTCCGGCATGACGGAATCCTGGTCGTGCCGCGAGCCAGATGGCCATGAAGAACGCCCCGACGAAAGGAGCGGCGCGCAGCGCTCCAAGTCCGACGGGCCCGCAGTCGAGGATCTCCTTGGCGTAGAGAGGAAGCAGGGCGGTCGCCCCACCGAAAAGGACTGCGAGCAAGTCAAGCGTCAACGCGCCCAGGATTGTCTTCTCGCGCCAGATGTGGTGAGCGCCCTCGAACATGTCGCGGAGCCGTGGCGGCGCACCCGTGCGCTCCACCGGCCTCGGATTCAGGAACAGGGCCGCAACGCCCGCTCCAACGCAGAGGGCCGCCGTCACCAGATACACAAGCCACGCGCCTCCGATCGCAGCGATCAGCACGCCTGCGATCAGTGGACCCGCGACGGCTGCGAACTGGAAGAAGCCGGACTGCCATGCGATGGCGTTCTCGAACTTCGACATTGGAAGGAGCGACGGCAGCAGCGCTCCGCGCGCAGGCGCGTTGAAGCTCCGCACGCAGCCTGATGCAACCAGCAGGACAAAGAAGACCCACACCGGCGCCGCCGCCATGCTTGTGAAGGCCATTGCTATGGCAATGGCCCCGAATCCGATCTGCGTTGCGGCGAGAATCTTCTTTCGATCGCCGCCGTCCACGATCGTGCCGGCGGGCAGAGTCAGCGCGATGACCGGAAGCGCCCGCGCGAGCCCCGTCGCACCGAGGATGAGCGCGCTCCCGGTCCGCTCGTAGATCTCCCAGCCGATCGCCGTCGAGAGCATCTGAAGCCCCATGCTGGAAGCCACGAAGGCTCCCGCGAAGAACCGGTAGTTCGGTTCCCGCATGGCCGCGAACGCGTCATGGCGCCCGGGTGGTTCTTCCGAGCCCGTCGAGCGTCGGTCCTCATTGCTCGTGGTCACTCACCACCCGACTTCCGGAGTCCGAGCAGCCGGGCGGGGCACTCGTCACCGCAAACAGGAACCATCGACCTGCCCACGCGGCGCTTGATCCAGCGGTGATCCTGCTCACTGAACCCAGACTGGACAAGTTGCTTGGAGGTGCGCATCGGTCGCGAGTACTATCCCCGGAATGAACCGCGAAGGCAAAGACGGCGTCTCCTGCAGCTTCAGCGGCCCGATCCGCCGCGCCGCGCTCGCCGCGACGATCGGCGCTGTTGTCCTCTTCGGTCTCGGCTGCCAGAACCGCAAGGTCAAGGTCGAGATCAATGCGCAGGGCGATCAGGCAACCCGTACTTTCGCCACCAACGAGACGGACAAGCGGGCGCTCGATGCCGTCGAGCAGGCGTATGGTTCGCAGGCCGAGAACGACGCCGAACTCGGTCGCCGCTTCAAAGGCACGTTCGCCGAGGACATGTTGCCGTCCGAGATCGGGAACCGCGGCGCCATCGGGCGTCTCGACAGCACGCTCGGCTCGACGCGCGCCTACTACGAGCAGTTCGCGGATCGACGCGATGAGTGGACGGCGATGCGTGAGCGCGTCGAGGGCGGGATCCTCTGGATGCAGCTTTTCGGCCGGTTCATCGAGACGCGCCAGTTGAAGGACGACGTCGCCCGCGCCGAGTTCTCGAAGTGGTGGAACGGCGAGGCCATTCCCTTGGTCGCCGACGCCTACCTGATGTACTCGGGCATGCAGGCTGTCACCCAAGCGCAGCGCATCGGCGCCATGCCGCGGCGCTCCGAGGACTTCGGCCAGCGTACGCCGGACGAGTCGTTCCGAATCTCGGTCTTCCAGCCGCTCATCATCCTCTTCTCGGAGCGCGGATGGCTGAATGCAGACGAACTCGCTGCCGTCCAGTCGACGGGCATCAAGGGCATGGTCACCAAGCGCGAGCGACAGTGGCTCTCGGAGACGGTGTTCGAGCCCGCGATCAACCGCCTGCTGGTGCGCTTCGACCCGTCTCGGAAGGACATGAAGCTCAAGGACTTCGCGCCCATGGGCCTCGAGTTCCTGCTGTGGACGAGGCTCTCCCGCGAGTACCGAGATCTGATCCTCGCCTCACCCGCGATTTCGGACCCGGTGAAGGCCGACGTGATCGCGGGCAAGTGGGACTTCGAGCTCCCGCCGCCGTTTGGCTTCCGACTCCTCGAGCGACCAAAGGTCACCGACGCCGAGGTCGTGCTTGATACGGGTGCCGAGCCGTTCTTCACGAACGGAGTGTGGAACAAGGAGGCGCAGCGCGTCGAGTTCAAGAGTGGCTTCTACGAAGCCAAGTACCGCTACGCGCCGTACAACCCGCCGTACTACGCGTTCTGGTCGCTGCCGTCCCAGCGTCAAGAATCCGTCTTCGGCGCGGTCATCCTCGAAGGCGACAACCTCGCGCAGTACTGCGCGTGGGAGACAGCCCTGACGGATGAGCGCAGGACCGAGTGGGTTGCGGCTCTCGACGCGCTTGCCGCGACAAAGGACCCGCTTCCCGCCTACGCGTTCATCGCAGCGCTCGAAGTTGAGCACCCGGCTCCGATTCCGCTTGCGAAGTGGGTGTGCGAGCGTGCAGGCAAAGAGTTGCCAGACGCCTTCCTCTCAAAGGAAGAGCGCGAGGCCCGCGCTGCGAAGCGAGGGGCACCCGCGCCCTTGGAAGGTTGACGTTCCTGCGGACAGGCGGTCAGAAGCCGACCGACGATCGCTGTCCCTGCTTGATGACGCTCGCCTCGCCCTCCCACACCGCGCGTCCGGTGGAGGTGTTGGTGAGGCTCATCTGCAGAACGTACGCAACTTGGCGCGTGCTGCCGGAGCGAGCGCGGTCCTCGATCAGCTTCGCCGTGAGGGTCGCGTCGGGAACGTTGTTCGGATTGACCTCGTTGTCGCGGCCGGACTGGAAGTCCTTCAGCGCTTGGGCATCCTGCGCGATCTTGTCTTCCGCGCGCCCACCGGGCCCAGCGGTCATGATGACCTCGCAGCGGCCCGTGTTCAGGAGCGAGATGCGGATCTTCTTCATGATGCCGTCGGTATCGAACTGCTGGGTGGTCGTGTTGATGACCGGATTCAGCAGGACGCCTGCAGGCTGGTTGGGAAGGCGGGCGAGGACGCCAGAGTTCACCATCGACTGCACCACCTGGTCGGCGAGCAGATTCCAGTCCTGAATGTTCATGCGGTCGGCGTTGACGACGAGGTCATTGCCCTTCGGATCGACGTACTGGGCCTTCTGGCATCCAGCGAGACCAATGGAGAGGGCGAGCGGAATCGAGACGGCGAAGGCGAGAGTTCGGGTGTTCATGTGGAAGCCTGTGGACATGCCTCGGTTGAGGCGGTTTGGCGATCGATGGTGGTGGCGGGAGTCAGGTGCCGAGGAGCTTGTGCGCAGGGTCTCACGGGGATGCCGACGGGGAACGCGCCGGCGTGTCTGCGCACGCGACAGCGCTCAGTACTGCTTGTCGAGGAACGTGAGTCGCCACTGCACCGCCTGTGGCGACGGGGCGACGGAGGTCAACGTGATCGTCTCCTTCGGCTTGATCGTCACGCTCGTCAGCGATGACGTCGCGCTCGAGACGGGCATGCCGCCAGAGTCAGACCAGTCGAAGCGGTAGCTGAAGCGTTGCGTCGTCAGTTGATCGCTGTACACGTCGACGGCGACGCGCTTCATGTCGCCGTTGACCGTGCTCTCGCGCACGGAGACGATGTTCGCCTTGTAGTTCAGCCAGCCGTTGGTGACGATCTGCTTGAAGGGGACGGAACCGTCCGCGTTCGCAGTCCCCGTGGCCGTCGTGGTGTTCGCGGTGTTGCACGCCGAAAGGAGCAGCGCGGCGCCGACCGCGCCGACAAGCGATAGAGAACGCGTCACGTGAGGGAAGAGGTGATTGATGGGCTGCATGGAGGGGTTCCTGTCTCGAGTTCCCACGCCGGGCGCAACGGCCGTGTCGTGGAGGCTGTGCTGGGGAGGCTGTGTCGGGGAGGCTGTGTTGTGGAGGCTGTGCCGACCGCGCACCTGCGCGGCCGACCTGTCATTGGCTTGAGGGGCGACGAATGGTACGCACGACGGCCGGCACGCCGCTCTTTGGGATGCGGACATGGACGATCGTCTGGCCGTTTGATTCCGTCGCAATTGGACCGATTCTCTGACCATCGCCGAGTTCGATCTCGACCGCCCCGTCCGCCGGCGCGGCGACTCTGGCATACAGCACCTGCTTCGGGAGCGTGAGCCAGATCCGCTGATCCGCACTATTCGTCCCAATCTGATAGACCGCACCTGCGATTGCCGCCACCCACGCCATGTCGCGGTTCTGATCGGCGAACGCCTGCTGCGCGGCGTACGTCGCCAGAGCCTTGGTCGCGCTTGAGACGATGGTCATGGTGATGATCGCCGGGAGCCGCCGGTTGAAGTCGTCCGCGACAACGCGGTCCATGTCGGTGAGGACGCTCGACTGCGCGCTGAAGGATCCAGCGCGGACAGTGAAGGAGCTCGGCGCACCGTCTTTGAACTTCAGCACCGGGAAGTTCACTCCGACATATGGAACCTGGCGGATGAAGAGCGGGATGTCCAATCGGAACTCGTCGAGCCACGGCCCCATGCCGGACTCGACGATCACGTGAACAGTCGGAGGAATCGCCGCGCCAGCCGCTGCGGCCTCCGCGATCCGGGCGTCCTCCTCGGCGTGCGCCCGATCCGCCTCCGGAAGCATGCCGGCAACTTGGCGAAACGCGACGGTCGCTTGCCCCAGCGCCTCGGTCCGTCCGGTCCACTGGAACTGAAGCGCCTGCAGATAGGTCGAGTACGGGACCGCGAAGTTTGAGTATCCCTGCATGTCGCGGATCGGGCCGTACGCGGACTCGAGACCGCCCTTCACGGCGGGGTCCTCGGCCGCGGCGTTCGCGTCATAGCCCTCGCCAGTGGAGGTCTCGTTCGCCTTCTCCTCGAGCGCCTCGATTTCAGCGGCGTACTTCTCCGTCGCGTCGCGCTGCCATTCGAGCGCGCGCCTCAGGGACACGCCTGCTGCGTCGAGGTTGCCGCTCTCGAGGTGGTTGAGTGCCTGATAGGTCGTGCACATGATGCGGTCGTAGGGGCGACCGGTGTACCTGATGATCGTCTGATTGGTGAGGATCGCGGCGGCCTGCTCGGACACCCGCACCTCGGGAGCGTCGTCGAGGTACTCCCACATGCGTTCATCCGCTGCGCCAAACGCCTCGATGGAGCGTGGAATGTCGCCAGCAGCGGCGTACACCGCACCCGCCTCGAGCTCGTACAGCGTGCGATCCTTCTCGCTGTCCCTTCGGTCCGCGAGAAGGGGCTCTAGATCAATCGCTGCCTGCGCGTAGTTTCCGCTTTCGTAGGCGAGAATCACCGGCTTCATCCGAGATTGATGCGAACAGCCGGCAAGCGCCGCGGCTGCCAGTGCCACCAACACCCATCGACCGCAGACTCGTTGGAGCCGATCGTCCATCACCACCCCCAGGGCAGATTCTGCCAGAAGCTGTTGTTCTTGAACACCGGTGCTTCCTTGGTGTCGATCTTGGTGTCCGACTTGGACTCGCTCTTCACAGCGCTGCTGATGTCGATGGCGAACTTAGAGTTGCGGAAGAACTCCGCGTAGCCCTCCAGCACCTTCACCTCGGCGTCGGCGAGTTGCTGCGCCTGCTTCAGCTCTTGGAAGAACGCCGTCATCTCAGCGACGCGCGCGAGGCCCGCATCGGTCAGCTTCATCGCGATGCGGATTGGTCCGGTGCCAGGCTGAACGTTGATCGTGCCCTCGAAGGTCTCGAAATCTGGCCGGCTTACTCGGATCTTACGGAGCCCCTTCGTCGCCTTGACCGGATTGGGAGTCGAGCCGACCACCAGCCCGTCGATCTCGACGAGGAAGTCCGTGGGCTGCAACTTGAACGAGCCGCTTGCGATCGTCCATCGACCCTCTTGGTCCTTGACGATCTCCGGGATCGTGAAGTCCGAGGACGCGGCATCGATCTCAAGCGGCACGGCGACAAGAGACTCTGGCGCCGGGAGCGCACTCTTCTCGCAGCGCTTCTTCATCGCGGCCGCCATCTTGCCCGCGCTCTCGCGAAGGAGATCGGTCACGATGTCGCGCTCGATCGACAGATCCGGGGTCTGACGGACCGAGTCGCTTGCGCTCGCGACGCCTGTGGCGATCGTCGCGCCCTCGGCTCGTCCGAGGATGCGATACGACGCGTCGAGGCGGTAGCTCTCGACCTCCGACTGCACCCCGCGCGCAGGGTCGTTGAGGCGGCGACGATCGACCGACAGCGCGGTGATCGAGGCGACCAGGACGTAGTCGGCCCCCATCGACTGCGCGAGGCTCACCGCGGACGTGCTGTCCGAGAGGATCTTGTCGAGATCACGCACAGGGTCGATCGAACCAGAGCCCGCGTTCGCACCTTTGCCCGCGAAGGCCTTCACCGCGTTCAGCGAGTCCTCGCGGCTCATCGTCGCGAAGCATGCGCCGTCGAGCTCGCCGACGAGATAATCCTCGAACATCATGACCTTGTCGTCATCGATGCGGCGCTCACGGTTCCTGACGAAGATCGCAGCGACCGGCCGGCGCTCCGGCGTGGCGTCCGACTGGCCGCGGGCGGCGACCGGGGGGACAGCGGGGCCGTCGGTCGGCTTGCGTCCTGCGCCGATCGGGGGCGCTGCGTCGCCCTGCTGGATTCGCGTTTCCTCCGGCAGGACCGCGGCGGGCAGGAACATGCGCGGCGCCTGAGCATCGCTCCCGCAGCTTGTTCGGGCCGTCTTGCGGAGAATCGTGTTCTTGGCAACGCCGCGGTCGACGCCGCACACCTCGGCGCGCGAGAACTTCGGCGCCACCGAGATGACCCGGACAAACCCAATCGCGACTTCCTCGGATCCGAGACTTTCGCCGGTGTCAGGGTCGATCAGCTCCTCGCCTTGCGCGAAGGCCTCCCAGATCTCACCGACGGCGATCTCGGTTCCTTCGCCCCGGTTCAGCGTGACGACCCCATCGCGCACGACGAGAACCTTCGCCGGGAAGATGACGTCGGTCACCCTTTGGGCGATCCGATTGGCCATCCGGTCGGCGATCACGTTGATGACCGCTTCCGTGAGGTCGCCTCCCTTCTGATCGACGACGTACTGCGGGTTGTTCTTGAAGTCGAAATCCGTCAGTGTGAGACGCGCCGACTCGAGCAGCGTGCCCTTGGTCACGTCGTAGATCCGGCATACCGCGCTGAGGCGAATCTGACGCCGAGTCGCCTTCTGCCCGACGCCCTCGAAGTTCGCCGTCTGCACCTGATCCTGGAAGTCGTCGATCTGGACGACCGTGAGGTAGGGGATACCCGCAAGCTTGAACGGCTTCGCGCGCTTCGGGTCGGTGAGGTCGTAGTTGCCTGAGTCCTGATCGCCTTGCTCCTTCAGGATCTTTGCGAGATCGCCATGGGCGCGAACCTCGAACTTCCGCGTGTTCTGGAGCGCATCCGAAAGCTTCGCATCGAGCCCCTCCACGATCTGCGCGAGTTCGTTCTGCTGCCCGTATCCCGCGACCTTCTCGACGACCGCTGGCAGGGCCTGCACCGCAGGCACGCCGACGGCGATGCGCGACGGGGTCGCGGGTTCGGCTGCGGCGGGTGGCGACTGATCGGTCTGGGCCAGTGCTGATCCAGCGAAGAGGAGGCTCAGTGCCAACCCAGCAGAACGCAGGCCGACGAGACCAGACGCGGGGCCGGACGCGGGGCCGGACGCGAAGCCGGACGCGAGGCGGGAAACGCAGCGGACGCAACGGACAATGAGATGATTTGTCATTGGAACCTCAGATCTCTCGACACCAATCCGGACGCGCGGGAAATGTACCCTTCGGAGGGAAGGCGCGAAAGTGTGAGATAGGTCATAATCGACAGTCCTGAGGCGACGAACATTCCAGCGGTCGGCGGCTGAGCCGGCGCCGCCGGAGGGCGCACGGGGGCCGGTGCCGAGGTCGCTGGCTGGACTCCGGCGTCTGCGGAGTCCGAATCCAGCGGCGAACGCGCCACCCAATCCGCAGTTTCCAGCATCCGAGCCCCGCACCGAAACACCCATGCACGCAGCCCGACTCCTCCTCGACTCCATTCTCGACTACGCGGGGCTCTTTCCGCCCGCAAAGCTCGACATGGCGCCCACGGTCGCAAACTTCGCGCGGTACCGCCGTTCGGCCGACCGCTGGATGCTCGGGCGGCTCATCGTTCCGGTCACCCGGTTCCCCGAGTTCGTCGAGTGCGCCGATCCACACCTCCCGAAGACCGCCGACGCAGAGGGCGACGATCCATGGCCGCTCTCGGTGCTCGTCGCTCCTGCTTCCGACCGTCAGATCGTCGCGGACCTCGAGCGCATCGAGCGGTTCAACGCCCGCATGGAGGACCGTGAGTTCAGCAGGGCCCACGGTCGCGCCGCGATCGACACGATCGAGACCAAGGCCACGACCCCGCACGAGATCGACCGCGCGCTCGAGTACGTTCCCGATGAGATCTTCGCCTACTTCGAGGTCCCGGTTGACGGCGATCCGCGCGGGCTGATCGCAACGATGGCTTCGCTCGACACTGGCGCCAAGATCCGAACCGGTGGGCTGACGCCCGACGCGCATCCGACTCCCGCGCAGGTCGCTCGCTTTCTCAAGATCTGCCGCGCAGCGGAGGTGCCATTCAAGGCGACCGCCGGACTCCACCATCCGTGCCGCCACCTCGCGAGCGACGTCGGCTGCATGCAGTTTGGATTCCTGAACGTCTTCGTCGCGGCATGCATGCTGTGGAACGACGACAGGATGAGTGAGAAGGAACTCGAGGACATCCTCTCTGAGGAGCGGGCGGCTGCCTTCGAGTTCGGCCCGACGGGCCTCGCGTGGCGCAATCGCCACCTGCGCTTCGACGACATCGCGGAGGCCCGCGAGCGCTTCGCCCACAGCTTCGGTTCGTGCTCGTTCGACGAGCCGCTCGCCGACCTGCGCGCGCTCGGGCTCGTTTCGACCGAGGAGGAGGTTCTGCCATGATCCGACCCATGCAAGTTGACCCGAACGACCCCGATCTGCGCTCGTGGGTTCCTGGCGCGAACGCCTCCGACGGCGATTTCCCGATCCAGAACCTTCCCTTTGGAGTCGTCGATGGCGCCGTCGCGGTGCGAATCGGCGACTACGCGATTCCGCTGCCGGCGCTTCTCGAAGGGGGACTGTTCTCAAGCGAACTCTCGTCGGATGAGTCGCTTGTCGGCTCCGTGGACGCGCCGTTCCTGAACTTCTTCGCGGAACTCCCAGCCGGCGTGCGCAGGCAGGTGCGCGCCGAGATCGCGGCGATGCTCGTCGAGGGAGGCGACCCAGGCGTGCGCTCGAAGGTCGAGCCCCTTCTCGTCTCGCTCGGGGGCCATGCGCCTGAGTTGCCGTTCTCGGTGGGCGACTACACCGACTTCTACGCGTCGCTTCACCACGCGACGAACGTGGGATCGATGTTCCGTCCGACGAATCCGCTTCTTCCCAACTGGAAGCATGTGCCGATCGGCTATCACGGCCGCTCGAGCACCATCGTCGCCAGCGGCACCGAGATCGTCCGTCCGTGCGGCCAGACCGTCGCAAGCGACGACGGCCCGCCGAGCTTCGGACCTTCTCGTCTCCTCGACTACGAACTCGAGGTCGGCTTCTTCGTCGGAACCGGCAACAAGCTCGGGACGCGCATCGACATCCACCGCGCTTGGCATCACATCTTCGGCTTCTGCCTCGTGAACGACTGGTCGGCGCGCGACATGCAGAAGTGGGAGTACCAGCCGCTCGGCCCGTTCCTCGCGAAGAATTTCGCGACGAGCGTCTCGAACTGGGTCGTGACGACCGACGCGCTCGAGCCTTTCCTCGTCGCTGGACCAACGCGCACGAAGGACGACCCGGCGCCGCTTCCCTATCTCGTCGACCCGGATGACCGGAACGTCGACATCACCCTCGAGGTTTGGATCTCAAGCGCGGGAATGCGAGCGAAGGGCGTGGAGCCGACCCTCGTCTCCCGAGGCTCGTTCAAGGACATGTTCTGGACTCCGGCTCAGATGCTCGCGCACCACGCCTCGAATGGCTGCCGCATGGAGACGGGCGACCTTCTCGCATCCGGAACGGTGTCGGGCCCCGAGAAAGAGTCGCGCGGCTGCATGCTCGAGCGCACATGGCGTGGGTCGGAGCCGATCACCCTCGGCGACGGCACCGAGCGCAAGTTCCTGCAGGACGGCGACGAGGTCGTCCTGCGCGGCTACTGCGTGCGGCCGGGGCGACCTCGGATTGGCTTCGGCGAATGCCGCGGCGTCGTGATGGCGGCGATCTGACGCAACCATCGCCGTCGCATCGCCATCATCGCTGCGAATCCAGAGGGGCCCCGTGCCTCAAGTCGGTAGGATGCGCCCATGGCGGCACGTTCGTCCGGCGAAGATCCAGTCCCGCCCAGCGCCTCGCTGGTCGAGGTGCTGTATGACGAGTTGCGTGCGCTGGCCGCCAGCTACATGCGAGGTCAGGGCAGCTCGCACACGCTCCAACCCACCGCCTTGGTGAACGAGGCGTTCCTGAAGCTCGCCCGTGCGAGTCCAGACTCGTTCAAGGACCGATCGCATTTCATGGCGGTTGCCGCAACCGCCATGCGGCAAGTGCTCGTGAATCACGCCGAGGCGCGGTCGGCGCTCAAGCGGGGAGGCGGTCGGGGTGCGATGCCGCTGGAGCCGTCGATTGCAGCACCGGAACTCGGAGTGAACGCGGTCGACGTCCTTGCGATCGAGCACGGGCTCCGGAAGCTCGAGGCCCTCGACTCTCGCAAGGCGAAGGTGGTCGAGGCGAAGGTCTACGGGGGCCTCTCCCACGAGGAGATCGCAACGGTGCTCGGGGTTTCGCTTTCCACGGTCGAGGGCGACTGGCGGCTTGCCAAGGCTTGGCTTGCCCGGGAACTCGGGCGCGGCGAGGGCTCCTCTCACGGCAGCGGTGGCCTGTGACGGCGCCGCCGCGCGCCCCTCAGCCTGAGCCTCAGCCTGAGCCTCGACGTCGTCTTTGGACGCCCCGGGTGTTTGGCTCAGGTTTCGGACTCCGTTTCCTGTGTCTCTTGTGGGGCCCCACGTCGGGCCCCGAAGGAGCCATGGCTGAACCCCCGTCGAGTCGTAGGCAGGGATGCCGTCATGGGTTGATGGTGCGTTGATGGACGAACGCGAGCGCTTCCAGAGGCTCTCCGAGCTCTTCGATCGGGCGCGCGATCTGCACGAGCAGGACGCGGCCGAGTTGGTCGCCGCCGTCGAGGACCCGTCCCTCCGCGAAGAGTTGCGCGAAATGCTGGCGCTCGACCGCGGGGGAACTCCGGAAGTGCGAACAATCGTTGACCTGACGGGCGTGCTCGATGAGCCCGACCCAAAGATCGACGTTCCGACGCAGATCGGCGGATACGCGGTCCTCGGTGTCATCGGATTCGGCGTGAGCGGTGTGGTGCTGCGCGCGAGGCAGCCAGCGACAGACCGGGTGGTCGCCATCAAGGTGCTTGGAAGCGGCGCGTGGAACCCGAGCGCGCTGCAGCGGTTTCGCCGCGAGATCCGGCTGCTCGGGCGCCTTGAGCATTCCGGAATCGCCCGCATCTACGACTCGGGGACCGACACTTCGAGCGTCCCGTCGCGGCCGTACTTCGTCATGGAGTACGTCGCCGGACAGACGCTCAATCGCTGGGCGTCCGACGACGGAAAGGGCCGGCGAAGGGACCCTCGTGAGATCGCGCGGGTGTTCGCCGCCATCGCGGACGCCATCCAGTACGCGCATCAGGCGGGGGTGATTCACCGCGACTTGAAGCCGGGCAACGTGCTTGTTTCCAAGACCGCTGCCGTGAAGGTGCTTGACTTCGGCGTCTCTGGAGTGACGGAAGGAGTCGGCCACTCGGCAGGGTCGGCGTCATCCTCCGGAAGCCGATTGCTGCTCGCCTCCGAGATGGCGGCGATGTCGCTCCCGAGCCTCGGGAACTCCGTCGTCGGCACCGTCCCGTACATGAGCCCCGAACAGTTCGACGGGACCCGGTCGGTCGATACAAGGAGCGACCTCTACTCGATCGGCGTGATGCTGTACGAGTGTCTCGTAGGCGAGCTGCCATACAAGGTCGATCCGCGGGCGCTGACGGAGGCGGCCACGATCATCCGCGACGAGGTGCCATCGTCGCTCGGAACCGTCGATCGAAGTCTCCGGGGCGATCTTGAAGTGGTCGTCGCACGGCTTCTTGAGAAGGACCCAGCGAAGCGATACCAGAGTGCTGCGGAACTCGCGCTTGACCTGCGGCTGTTCGAAGAAGGCAAGCCGACGATGACGCGCCCCGTCTCGCAAGTCGAGCGGGCGCGCCGCTTCGCGAGCCGGTACCGGGCGCTCATCGCCGGCACGCTCGCTGTGTTCGTGGCGCTCGTCGGATTCCTCGGATACACGATTCATCTCTGGAGGCAATCGGAGAACAGAGGCGACGCGCTGGCCCAGGCGCTCGATGCGAGCGAGCGACTCGAGTACCGGCGTGCGATCCGAGACGCAGAGGCAGCGCTGCGCGGTGGCGGAGCGCTCGATGCGCGTCGGGCGCTGGCATCGGTGCCACCCGAGCGTCAGGGTTGGGAGTGGCGCTACCTCGCCGCGCGAGCGGGCGCGGAGAGCGAGGTGATCGAGGTTCCCGCCATGCCGGTCTCCATTCAACGCGGCTCCGGCTTTCTCATCATCGGCTGCGTCGATGGCTCCGTATTCCGGATCGAGCAGCCGCTCGGCGCGCCTGAGCTTCTCTTCCGGCGTCAGGCGACCATCTCGGAGATCGCGCTTTCGCCAGATGGCCGTGAGTTCATTCTGGTCGACGCAAGCGAGCCCGCGCTTCTCGTGTACGCAAGCCGCGATGGATCCGTGTCGAGGCGCTTCGAGACCGGCGTTGGCGGCGCGACCGGAGTCGCATGGTCGCAGGATGGAAAGGCGATCGCGGTGAGTGGCTTCGGAGGCGCGACTTCGGTCCTCGACGCCCGCACAGGCGAAGTCTTCCGAACGTTCGACCGCCTGACCGACGGACCGCGAGCGGGCGAAGGTCTGGTCCGGTTCCTGCCGGGCTCGAATGGAATCCTGTTCGGCTGCCGTGCATCGACCGAGGCGCGCATCGCGGCTTCGCCGGCGGACGACCCGATCCGTCTCGACTTGCGCGGCGGCGTCGTGGAGCGCCTGGGTGGCTGCATCGGACGGGATGGCGCGATCGCGCTTGTGGGGCTCTACTCCGGAGCGATCGCTCCTTTCAACGCGGTCAACGGTTCGCCGATGCGAATCATCAGCGCCCACGTGGGCGCTGTGCGCGCCATTGCGGCGGGACCCGGGCCCTATCAGTTCACGAGCGGCGCAACGGATGGCGCGATTCGGGTTTGGGATGTCGACACGGGAACCGTCATGGGCACCGCGGTCGGGGCCGAGCATCAGGTACGCGGCCTCGACTTCGACTTCGAGCATGGCGAGCTGCTCGCGGTCGGCGAGGATGGCTACGTCCGCAGTTGGGACATCGCCCGCGAGGTCGCGGAGCCCGTGCTCCGTGAGCATCGTGCGTGGGTCTACAGCCTCGCCTTCCTTCCGGATGGAACTCTGGTGTCGGGTGCGGGCGAGGCGCCGCAGCTCGACGGGCGGCTCTTGTTCTGGCAACTCGGCAGCTCGCAGGCTCCCGTGGCGGTCGAACTTGTTCCCAAGGGACGGGCCAGCATCGTCTGGTCGATCCGCGCGGACCCGCTTGGGCATGTGCTTGCGTCGTCGGATCGTGGAATCAAGTTCGTCGCGCGCGATGGAAGCGTGACAAACCACGATCTGCCGAGCGCAGTCTTTGCGATGGACTTCGTGAACGGCGGAGACTGGATCGCAGCACATCGCTTCGATAGCCGAACCCTCGACTTCTACCGACGCGATGGGTCGCTGGCACAGTCGATCGAGCGGGAGTCGACGACGCTTGGACCGCTGACAGCCCGGAAGGGCGGCAGCGAGCTCTTCGCCGGCAGCGGCAGCGTCTTGACCCTCTACGGGTTCCGGCGCGACGAGGCGTTCGCCAAGCGCCAGTGGAAGGTTGGGGGAACGATCACAGACATCGCAACGATCGACGGATCGGAGCGGGTTGTGGTCGGGATCTACGGCGGCGAAGTCGCGCTGCTCGATGCTTCGCGCGAAGGGACGGACGCGGTTCTTTGGAGACAGATGGTGTGTCCCGACCAGAGCGTCCGAGTCGCGCCTTCGCCGGACGGCAGCCGAATCGCAGTGTGTGGGAAGAACCCAGTCGTGCGAATCCTCGACGCCTCTGATGGGGAGCAGGTGCTCGCGCTTGGCGGGCACGGAGACGCCGTCCTTTCACTTGCCTTTTCACCGGATGGCTCGACGCTCGCGACCGGGTCGATCGACGGTACGGTGCGCATCTGGCGCGCGGCGGCGGAAGGCTTCACGTTCGGCGCCGGCAAGGGGTCACCGGAACTGCAGCGCGGGTTCAGTGCGCCGGGCTTCCGGTAGGGCGAAGACGCGAGGGCGTGGCTCGCCTCGGCACGTTTCCCCGCCCCGTCACTTCGCGGCGGCGTCGAGCGACTTCCAGTCGATGTCGATGCGCTGACCGACCTTCGGCTTGAGGCGGGCGATCGTTCCAGGGGGCACTTCGATCACATACTTCGCAGGCGTCGGGGTTCCGTAGAGCGGAAGTCGGGCCTGGTACGACTCAAGCGACTCGTCCTTGGTGCGCAACCTCTCGCGGACGGCCTCGTGCAGCGCGCTGATCACGCCGTTCCGATCGACCATGACGATGTCCATGTCGATCAGGCAGTCCTTCATCCAGTAGTTCAGCATCCGCGGACGCGGGTGCACGAAGATCATCGCCGTACCCTTGGGGAACTCGGTACGCGCGGCCATGCCGATGTCGCGGGCGGCGGGCTCGAGGCACAGCTCGCAATCGAACGACTCGCCGAAGAGCGTAAACGTTCGCCTGGGAAGATCCTTCTGTGGTCCGGCGTGCAGGATGTCGTTTGGTCCCGGCACCGTCGCAGGCTTCGTTGCAGGCACCGTGCCGTCCTTCCCTTCGGATGGCGGAGCAGCGCTCTTGGTGCCCTCTGCTGGCGCGGCGCCGGTGTCTTGCTTTGGTGGCGTCGACGACGCGGGCTGACTGACGGGCGGCTGGGCGTCCTTCGGCGGATCGGCAGGCGAGGCGTTCGCGGAAAGGCGGGGCGCATTCACGACGCAGAGCGCGGCGCAAAGCAGGTGAACACGGGAGCGCATCGACAGGTCTCCAGGCTCTTCAAGGTACAAGTACAAGCGGCTGAGCTGCGACGTCGATTTACGACAACACAGACAGACATAGGCCACGCATTACGGCCACGCATTACGACCACGCGTTACGACCACGCGTTACGACCACGTGTCACGACCACGTGTTACGACCACGTATCGACCGGCGCGTCTCCACGCGAGCGCCCGCGCTTCCCGGTCACCGACGCTGGCTTCACCTTCTTCTTCGACTGCTTCGTCGACTCCTTCCTCGACTCAGTCTTTGGCTTCGAACCCTTCGCCTCGACGATGCCGGCACGTGTCTGCGTAGCGGCCTTCTTCACCGACCCATTGCGCGTGCTGCCGTTTGCGTGGCCGTTCGTGCTCGCGGTTGCGAGGGCCTCGCGCTCGTCCGCGGTCCAGCCGGACTCCCAGCTCTTCGGGTAGTTCAGGTCGTCGATGGCAAGCGCAGCCTTCGTCGGGTAGAGCGGCGCGAAGGTGTCGCACATCACCGCAAGTTCGTTCGTGTGCGTGGCGCCGATCGAGGCCTCAACCGTGCCCGGGTGCGGCCCGTGCGGAATTCCCTGCGGATGCAGCGAGAGCGAGCCCTGCTCGATGCCGCGGCGGGCCTTGTAGTTGCCCTCGACGTAGTAGAGCACTTCGTCCGAATCGAGGTTCGAGTGGTTGTAGGGAACCACGATCGCCTGGGGATGGAAATCGAGCGGCCGTGGGCAGAACGAGCAGATGACGAAGTTGTGCGCCTCGAACGTCTGGTGCGTCGGCGGCGGCATGTGGTGCTTCGCAACGATCGGGCTGAAGTCGTCGATGTTGAAGCAGTACGGGTAGTAGCAGCCATCCCAGCCGACGACGTCGAGCGGGTGGTAGTTGTAGATGTACGAGTGCACCTTGTCGCGGCTCTTGATCCGCACCTCGAACTTGCCCTTCTCGTCGAACGTCATCGGGAGTTCGGGCAGACGAAGGTCGCGCTCGCAGTAGGGCGCATGCTCGAGGAACTGCGCGGTCTTCTTCGACATGTAGCGCGGAGGCGGCAGGATGTGCGAACCATTCACGCTCTCCATCAGGAGAAAGCGCGGCCCCGGCTCGCCGGCGCCCGGCTTGTCGAACACGAAGCGGTAGATCGTTCCCTTCGGGATCACGATGTAGTCCTTCGGACCAAACTTCAGCGCACCGAACATGGTGTAGACGACGCCGGAGCCGAAGTGGATGAAGAAGCACTCGTCCGCCATCGCATTCTTGAAGTGGTACTTCATCGGCTCGGAGGGAGCGCACACCGAGATCTCGACGTCGCTGTTTCCAAACAGCACCGTCCGTCCGGTGACCGGATCGCCCTTCGACTTCATCGCCATGCTCTTCACGTGGCGCATGCGCATGGTGTCGCGCTCGACATACTCGACCTTGGTCGAGTACAACGCCTTCCAGCCAATGACCTGGGTCGGCGGATTGATGTGGTAGAGCGTCGACGTCGGGCCTACGAAGCCCTCGGTGCCAAACACTTCTTCTGCATAGAGCCCGCCATCTGGGCGACGGAACTGAATGTGACGCTTGGTGGGAAGCTGGCCGAGCTTGGTGTAGTAGGGCATGTGTGCACTCCGCGCCCGTGAGTGTACCCCGCAGGCCCGAACGAACGCAGCCCCGGCATGCGCCGGGGCTGCGGTGAAAGTTGCTTCACGCGGACGAATCGTCCGAGATCGCTCAGCCAGGGACCTCGTCGGTGCCCGGCTCGGTCATGACGCCACCCTCTTGGCCCGCTGCGAGCGCGCTCGCGAGGCGGTCCTTGACGGTCGTGGTGGCCCCGCCACCACGGCGCTCGGCGCCCAGGGCCTCGGCCTCTTCGGCCGCGGCCTCGTACATCGCAGCCGCAGCCTCCTCGTCGTAGGCAGACTCCTCGACGAGCCGCTTGACCTTGGCCTTCGAGTAGGCCTCGAAGCCAGTGCCGGCGGGGATGAGGTGACCGAGGAGGACGTTCTCCTTGAGACCGAGGAGTTCATCCGACTTGCCACCGAGGGCGGCCTCGGTGAGCACCTTCGTCGTCTCCTGGAAGCTGGCGCCGGAAAGGAAGCTCTCCGCCTGGAGAGAAGCCTTGGTGATGCCGAGAAGCAGCGTCTTTGCGGTTGAGGCGCGTGGCTTCTTCGTCTTGCAGACGGGCTTGCCCTCGGCCTCGGCAACTGCGTTCGCCTCGCGGATCTCGTCGCGGTCGACGAGCGAGCCGACCGGCAGGCTCGTCCCGCCGCAATCGTCGATGCGCAGCTTGCGCGACAGAGCGTCGTTGACCTCGCGGAAGACGAACTTGTCGACGACGTCATTCGGCAGCAGTTCGCTGTCACCCGGGTTCGAGATCCGAACCTTCGAAAGCATCTGACGGAGGATGACCTCGATGTGCTTGTCGGAGATCGGCACGCCCTGCGCGCGGTACACGTTCTGCACCTCGTCGAGCATGTAGACGTACAGCGCGTCCTCACCCTTGATGCGCAGGATGTCGGCCGGAATCATCGGGCCTTCGGTCAGCGGATCGCCTGCCTCGACGCGGTCGCCCGTGTGGACGAGAAGCGCCTTGCCCTGCGGCACGTGGTGATCGTGCTCGAGACCGGCGTCGCTGACGACGCGGATGGTCATCTTGCCCTTGCGCTTGTCCGAGTACAGCTCGACGCGACCCGAGATCTCGGCCATGACCGCCGGATCCTTGGGGATGCGCGCCTCGAAGATCTCGGTGACGCGGGGGAGACCACCGACGATGTCGGCCGAGCGGGCCGCTTCCTTCGGCTGACGGGCAAGCATCTCGCCTTGGGCGATGCGCTGGCCGTCCTTCACCTCGATGCGCGCCTTCGCGGGCAGGTGGTGGAAGTCAAGGATGTTGCCATTGTCGTCTTCGACGGTGATCTGCGGGTGCTTCTCGCCCGTGTGCTCGATGACGATCATCTCGGCGCCTTCGCCGGCGCCCTTCTTGACATCGAGGCGGAACGTCACGTCCTCGACGAGATCCTTGAAGCGCACGATGCCCGACTTCTCGGCAAGGATGGGCGTCGCGTGCGGCTGCCACTCGCAGAGTTCGCCGCCCTTCTTGACGACGTCGCCCGTGCGGACGCGGAGTTCCGCACCGTAGGGGATCTTGTACTTCTCGAGTTCACGGCCCTGGGCGTCGACGATCGCGAGTTCGCCGTTGCGCTTGAGCGCAACGAGCGTCTTGCTGCCGTCGGCACGGACGACCTCGACCTCCATGCAGTCGCGCAACTGCACCGTACCGGCCGAGCCAGCCTTGAAGCTGTTCTCGAGAAGCGCGCGGGTCGCAGCGCCACCGGTGTGGAAGGTGCGCATCGTGAGCTGCGTGCCAGGCTCGCCAATCGACTGCGCGGCGATGATGCCGACCGCCATGCCGATCTCGACCGGCTTGCCGGTCGACATGTCCTGTCCGTAGCACTTCGCGCAGACGCCGCGGGCGGTCTGGCAGGTGAGCGGGGATCGGACGTGGATGCTGGTGACGCCGAGTTCCTCGATCCTGCGGGCGATCGACTCGGTGATGACCTCGTTGCGACGAACGATCGTCTCTTCCGTGATCGGATTGATGATCGTCTCGACGCTGGTTCGGCCGCGGATGATGTCGCGCAGCGGCACGTCGACCTCGTCGCCCTTGTAGATCGCCTTCTTCGGAATGCCGTTCGGCACGCCGCAGTCGTCCTCGAGGACGACGACCGACTGCGCCACGTCGCAGAGCTTGCGCGTGAGGTAGCCGGAGTCGGCGGTCTTGAGCGCGGTGTCCGCCAGACCCTTGCGGGCGCCGTGCGTCGAGCTGAAGTACTCGAGCATCGACAGACCCTCGCGGAAGTTCGCGCGAATCGGCGTCTCGATGATCTCGCCGCTCGGCTTGGCCATGAGGCCGCGCATGCCGGCGAGCTGCTGCATCTGGCTGACGTTGCCGCGTGCGCCCGAGTCGGAGAAGAGGAACACCGGGTTCAGGTACTTCGAGCCCTTCGCTTCCTCGATCGAGGCCTCAGCGCCGTTGTCGTCGCGACGATCCTTCTTGAGGGTATCGACGAGCTTCGCCGTCACTTCGGCGCGGCACTGCTGCCAAAGGTCGAGAAGCTGGTTGTGCCGCTCGCGCTCGGTGATCGCGCCGTTCTCGTAGTTGCGCTCGACGCGGTCGACCTTCTTCTGGGTGGCATCGAGGAGCGCCTTCTTCTCAGCCGGGATGCGGAGGTCGGTGATGGCGAACGACAGACCCGACACCGTCGAGTAGCGGAAGCCGGTCTGCTTCATCGCATCGAGCAGGTCGATCGTCGCAGCCTTGCCCTTGCGGGCGAAGGTATCGTCGATCACGCGCGCCGCGCCCTTCTTGCCGAGGGCGCAGTTGTAGAACGGCATGCCGTCGGGAAGGATCTCGCTGAAAAGCAGGCGCCCGAGGGTGGTCACGATGCGGCGGTTCGCCGGCATCGGCTCCGCGGCCTTCTTCTGGTCGCTGACGACCTCGCCGAAGCGCGCGAGGCGAACCTCGATCGGATCATGGAACGAGATCTTGCGCTTGTCGCCGTGGGGGAGCTGCGCGCAGAGAAGCGCCTCCTCCATGTCCTTGAAGCGACGGACGGCCTTCGTGTTGTCGCCGTGGCCGGTCGTCAGGAAGTAGACGCCCATGACGATGTCCTG
>Ga0068877_10000572_pt1 | contig 31679 bp, 24 predicted proteins | sample NOAtaG_FD_66437 | JGI IMG/M metagenome (GOLD analysis project Ga0068877, IMG submission 66437) | Freshwater lake microbial communities from Lake Erie, under a cyanobacterial bloom - NOAA_Erie_Diel6S_1000h metaG | ecosystem: Environmental > Aquatic > Freshwater > Lake | place: USA: Ohio, Lake...
GCGTGATCGAGAACACCGTGCGCGAGAAGCTGCCCGAGGGCTTCCAGCGCAGCGAGTTCCTGCTCCGCACCGGCTCGCTCGACATGATCTGCGACCGGCGCCAGCTGCGTCCGACCATCGCGCGGCTGCTCGCGCTGCTGCAGCGGCAGAGCGCCGACGCCGTGGCCTGACGGCGGGCCCGCTGCGGCCGACGGCCTGGCGCCTGCGGTGCCCGCCGTGCGGCCGTGCGGCCGCGGTCCTCGACGCCGGACCGGCGCCCCCGAGACGGAACCCGGTCCGGCCAGACACCGCTTGACCTCCAACCCATGACCACGCCCCGTTCGCTCGACGACTGGCTTGCCCATTGCGAGCGCCAGCACACGAAGTCCATCGACATGGGGCTGGAGCGGGTGGCCGCCGTGCGCGACCGCCTGGGCCTGCGCTTCGGCTGCCCCGTGATCATCGTGGCCGGCACCAACGGCAAGGGCAGCACCTGTGCGATGCTGGAGTCGATCGCGCGGCATGCCGGCTACCGGACCGGGCTCTACATCAAGCCGCACCTGGTGAGCTTCGAGGAGCGCTGCCGCGTGGCCGGCGCGCCGCTGCCGGCCGCCGAGCTGGTGCCCCACTTCGAGGCCGTGGAGGCCGCACGCGGTGACACGCCGCTGACCTGGTTCGAGTTCACGACGCTGGCGGTGCTGCGCGCCCTGAGCCGCGTGCCGATCGATGTCGCGATCCTGGAGGTCGGGCTGGGCGGCCGGCTCGACGCCGTCAACGTGATCGACGGCGACTGCGCGGTGATCACCAGCATCGACCTCGACCACATGGAGTACCTCGGCCCGGACCGCGAGAGCATCGGCTGGGAGAAGGCGCACGTGATGCGCACCGGGCGCCCGGCGATCGTCAGCGACCCGATGCCCCCGCAGCGGTTGCTGGACTACGGCCTGGAGATCGGCGCCGACCTGTGGCTGGCGGGCCGCGACTTCAACCACGCCGGCGACCGCCAGCAGTGGAGCTGGGCCGGGCGCGGCCGCCGCTACAGCGGCATGGCCTACCCGGCCCTTCGCGGGGCGAACCAGCTGCTCAACGCCAGCGGCGCGATCGCCGCGCTCGAGTCGCTGCGCGACCGGCTGCCGATCACCGCGCAGGCCGTGCGCACCGGGCTCGCGCTGGTGGAGCTGGAGGGCCGCTTCCAGATCGTGCCCGGCCAGCCGACGCTGGTGCTCGACGTGGCGCACAACCCGCACAGCGTAGCCACGCTGGCGCGCAACCTCGACGCGATGGGTTTCCACCCGCGCACGCACGCCGTGTTCGGCGCGATGCGGGACAAGGACATCGCCGGCCTGCTGGCGCCGATGCTGCCGCTGGTGGACACCTGGCACACCTGCGACCTGCCGACGCCGCGGGCCGCGGCGGCCGCGGAGCTGGCCGCCGCGCTGCGCGCCGCCGCGGCGGCGCGTGCACCCGACGTCCGCGAGCACGCCGGACCCGGCGCGGCACTGGCCGCGGCGATAGCCACAGCCGACCCGGCCGATAGAATCGTGGTCTTCGGTTCCTTCTACACGGTCGGCGGAGTGCTGAAGGAGGGGTTGCCGCGCCTGTCCGCGCCGCATCTCGGCTGAGAGGGTGAGAGGCAATCCGTGATGGCCGCTCGCCCTCTGACCTGAGCGGTCCGCCCCGCCGCCTGCATGCGCCTGCCCTTCCTCAGCCCGCCAGACCCCGAGGCCCCGGCCGGCGACGACGCGGTCGCGACGGCGCGCACCCAGGCCCGCCGTCGCCTCGTTGGCGCGCTCGTCCTGCTGCTGGTGGGCGTCGTGGTCTTCCCCCTGCTGTTCGAGAGCCAACCGCGACCGCTGTCGCCCGATACGCCGATCGTCACCGCGCGCGACCTCGGTGCGCCGCCGCGGCAGCCCGCTGCCGAGACGCCGCGGGCGCTGCCGCCCGACGCCAGCGTCGAGGCCCGTGCCGACGCGCGCGGCGCGGCTGGCATCGCGCCGGCACGGCCGGCCAGTGCAGTGGGCGCGGTCCTGCAGGGGGCGGGGGCGGTCGCCGCGTCGCAGCCGGCCGCCACCACGCCCACCACGACGTCCGCCACGACGTCCGCCACGACGTCCGCCACGACGTCCGCCACGACGTCCGGGCCGTCGGCCGCGCCGGCGCCTGCGGCCGCGAGGCCGACTCCTCAGGCGGCCACGACAACGACCGGGACAACGGCGGCAGCGACACCCTCGGCGACGCCGCCCAAGGCGCCCGCCGCCCCGCCAGCCAAGCCGCCAGGACAGGGGCCGACGGCGGCGCAGGCCACCACGCCGCCCGCCGCACCGTCCGCGACACCCGCCGCGACCGCGACGGCCCTGCCGCCCGCGCCCGCCAGCGCCCCCGCGGCATCGCGCTTCGTCGTGCAGGTGGGCGCCTTCACCGACGCGGCGACCCTGCGCGAGACCCGCGCGCGCGTCGAGAGGCTCGGCCTCAAGACCTACACCCAGGTCATCGAGGGCGACTCCGGCAAGCGCACGCGCGTGCGGGTGGGTTCGTTCACCACGCGCGAGGAGGCCAACGCGGTCGCGGCGCGCCTGAAGGCCGCCGGCCTGCCGGGCAGCGTGCTCGCCCTCTGATGCCGGATGCGGCACTCGACGGCGGGCTGGGCGCGCTGGCCCGCCTGGGCTGGGTCGACGCGGTGCTGCTGCTGGTGCTCGCGGGCTCGGTCGGCGTCGGCCTGCTGCGCGGCTTCGTGTTCGAGGTGATGTCCCTGGCGGGGTGGGCGGCCGCCTGGTTCGCGGCCCAGTGGGCGGCCCCGGCCCTCGCGCGCTGGATCCCTGTCGGCGTCCCCGGCGGCGGCCTGAACCTCGCCGTGGCGTTCGCGGCCGCGTTCGCGCTCGCGCTGCTGCTGTGGTCGCTGCTGGCGCGCCTGGTGAAGCTGCTGGTGCACGCGACGCCGCTGTCGGTGCCCGACCGGCTGCTGGGAGCCGGCTTCGGCGCGCTGCGCGCGGGCGTGCTGGGGCTGGCGCTGGCCACCGTGGTCGGGCTGACTCCCGCGGCACAATCGGAAGGCTGGCGGCAGTCGCACGGTGCGCGCTGGCTCGGTGAAGGAATACGGTGGCTCGCTCCGCTTCTGCCCGCCACGGCGCGGCGGTGGCTCGGGCCCTGAACTGCGGAGCGACCCAGGTCCATGTGCGGCATCGTCGGCGTCATCTCGAAGGCGCCCGTCAACCAGCTGATCTACGACGCGCTGCTGTTGCTGCAGCACCGCGGCCAGGACGCCGCCGGCATCGTGACGATGCAGGGCACGCGCTGCTTCATGCACAAGGCGCGCGGCATGGTGCGCGACGTGTTCCGCACCCGCAACATGCGGGCGCTGCCCGGCAGCGTGGGCCTCGGCCAGGTGCGTTACCCGACGGCGGGCAACGCCTACAGCGAGGAGGAGGCGCAGCCGTTCTACGTCAACGCGCCCTTCGGCCTCGTGCTCGTGCACAACGGCAACCTGACCAACGCGCAGGCGCTGAAGGCCGAGCTCTACGACGTCGACCGCCGCCACATCAACACCGGCAGCGACACCGAGGTGCTGATCAACGTGCTCGCGCACGAGCTCGAGCTGGCCGTGCGCGATCTGCCGCTGACGCCCGACGCCGTGTTCGGCGCGGTGGCGGCGGTGCACCGGCGCGTGCGCGGCAGCTACGCGGTCGTCGCGCTGATCGCGGGCCACGGGCTCCTCGCGTTCCGCGACCCCTACGGCATCCGCCCGCTGTGCTTCGGCACCGGCGGCGAGGGCGACGTGATGGTGGCCAGCGAGTCGGTGGCGCTCGAGGGCACCGGCCACCGCCTGGTGCGCGACGTCGCGCCCGGCGAGGCGCTGTTCGTCGACCTCGACGGGCAGGTGCACGCGCGCCAGTGCGCCGAGGTGCCCACGCTCAACCCCTGCATGTTCGAGTATGTCTACCTGGCCCGTCCCGACTCGGTGCTCGACGGCATCAGCGTCTACCAGGCGCGGCTGAACCTCGGCGAGACGCTCGCGCAGCGGGTCATCTCGACGATGCCGCCGTCGCAGATCGACGTCGTGATCCCGATCCCCGAGAGCAGCCGGCCGAGCGCGATGCAGCTGGCGCTGAAGATCGGCAAGCCTTACCGCGAGGGTTTCGTGAAGAACCGCTACGTCGGCCGCACCTTCATCATGCCGGGCCAGTCGGCGCGCCGGCGCAGCGTGCGCCAGAAGCTCAACGCGATCGGCATGGAGTTCCGCGGCCGCAACGTGCTGCTGGTGGACGACAGCATCGTGCGCGGCACGACGAGCAAGGAGATCGTGCAGATGGCGCGCGAGGCCGGCGCGCGGCGCGTCTACATGGCCAGCGCCGCGCCGCCGGTGCGCTTCCCCAACATCTACGGCATCGACATGCCGACCCGCGAGGAGCTGGTCGCGCACGGTCGCAGCGTCGAGGAGATCCGCGAGTTCATCGGCGCCGACGCGCTGGTCTACCAGGACGTCGACGCGATGAAGCGCGTCGTCGGGGCGCTGAACCCGGCGCTGGACGGCTTCGAGGCGAGCTGCTTCGACGGCCGCTACGTCGCGGGCGGGTTCGGCGACGGCGAGCAGGCCGCGCTGCAGGCGCAGCAGCGGCTGCAGTTCGAGGACGACGAGGGCGAGGGCCGCTCGCGGCTGGCGCTGCAGGGCAGCGGGGCGGCGGCATGATCCCGCGCAAGGACCTGCCCGCCGACGCGCGGCCCGACACGCTCGCGGTGCGCGAGGGGCTGCCGGCATCGCCCTGGGGCGAGAACTCCGAGGCGCTGTTCCTGACCAGCTGCTTCGTGCATCCGGACGCCGCCACCGCGGCGCGGCGCTTCGCCAACGAGGAGGACGCGTTCGTCTACAGCCGCTTCTCGAACCCGAACGTCACGATCATGGAGCGGCGGCTGGCGGCGCTGGAGGGCACGACCGGCTGCATCGGTACCGCGAGCGGCATGGGCGCGATCCTGCTGCTGGTGATGGGCCTGCTGCGCGCTGGCGACCACGTGATCTGCTCGCAGAGCGTGTTCGGCGCGACGATCCGGCTGCTGCAGTCGGAGTTCGGCAAGTTCGGCGTCGAGACGAGCTTCGTCAGCCAGACCGACGTCGATGCGTGGCGGGCCGCTGTGCGGCCGTCTACGCGGCTGCTGCTGGCCGAGACGCCCACCAACCCGATGACCGAGGTCTGCGACATCGCCGCGCTGGCCGATGTCGCGCACGCCGCCGGCGCGCTGCTCGCCGTGGACAACTGCATGTGCTCGCCGGCGCTGCAGCAGCCGGCGCGGTTCGGCGCCGACGTGATCATCCACTCGGGCACCAAGTTCCTCGACGGCCAGGGTCGCGTCAACGCGGGCGCGCTGTGCGCGAGCGAGGAACTGGTGGAGGAGCGCTTCGCCCCGGTGCTGCGCTGTGCCGGCATGACGCTGTCGCCCTTCAACGCCTGGATCGTCGCCAAGGGCCTGGAGACGCTGGCCGTGCGCGTGCACGCGCAGAGCGACCGCGCGCTGCAGGTCGCTCACTGGCTCGAGCAGCACCCGGCCGTCGAGCGCGTGTTCCACCCGGGGCTGCCTTCGCACCCCCAGCACGCGCTGGCGATGCGCCAGCAGGGCGGTCGCGGCGGGGCGGTGCTGGCCTTCAACGTGCGGGGCGGCCGCGAGCAGGCCTTCGGCGTCGTCGACGCGACCCGCGTGTGCAGCATCGCGGCCAACTTCGGCGACGTGCGCTCGATCATCACGCACCCCGCCAGCACCACGCACGGCCGGCTGACCGAGGCGCAGCGCCAGGCCGCGGGCATCGGGCAGAGCATGATCCGGCTGGGCGTCGGGCTGGAGGACGTCGAGGACCTGAAGGCCGACCTGGCGCGCGGCCTGGATCGGATCGGCACATGAGCGGCCCGCCTGCCTCGCCGGTGCGCACGCGCATCGCGCCGTCGCCCACCGGCTTCCTGCACCTGGGCACCGCCCGCACCGCGCTGTACTCGTGGGCCTTCGCGCGCCACCACGGCGGGCAGTTCATCCTGCGCATCGAGGACACCGACGTCGCGCGCTCCACCGCCGAGGCCACCGGGCAGATCATCGAGGCGATGCGCTGGCTCGGCCTGGATTGGGACGAGGGCCCGTTCTTCCAGATGCAGCGGCTGGCGCGCTACCACGAGGTGGTCGAGCAGATGATCGGCGCCGGCACCGCGTACCGGTGCTGGTGCACGCCGGAGGAGCTCGATGCGATGCGCGAGGCGCAGCGCGCGCGCGGCGAGAAGACGCGCTACGACGGCCGCTGGCGCCCGGCGCCCGGCAAGGTGCTGCCCGAGCCGCCGGCCGGCGTGCAGCCGGTGGTCCGCTTCGCCAACCCGCCCTCGGGGGTGGTGCGCTGGGACGACCTGGTCAAGGGCCCGATCGCGATCGACAACGAGGAGATCGACGATCTGATCATCCTGCGCCCGGCGCCGGAGGGCGCCACGGTCGACGGCGCCTTCGGCGTGCCGACCTACAACTTCGCGGTCGTGGTCGACGATCTCGACATGCGCATCACCCACGTCTACCGCGGCGACGAGCACATCAACAACACGCCGTGGCAGATCAACATCTTCCGCGCTCTCGGCGCGCAGCCGCCGCAGTACGGCCATTGCCCGATCATCCTCGGCGACGACGGCCTGAAGCTGAGCAAGCGGCGTGGCGCGGTCAGCGTGACCGCCTACCGCGACCTCGGCTACCTGCCCGAGGCGATGCTGAACTACCTGGCGCGGCTGGGCTGGAGCCACGGCGACGAGGAGCTGTTCTCGCGCGAGCAGATGGTGCATTGGTTCGACGGCAGCCACCTGGCGCGCAGCCCCGCGCAGTGGGACCCGGCCAAGCTCGCCTGGGTCAATGCGCAGTGGCTGCGCCGGGCCGACGACGCCCGGCTCGCGGCGCTCGTGGGCGACCAGCTTGCCGGGCGGGGTGTCGTCGCCGGCGACGGGACGGTGCTCGCGCGCGCCTGCGCCCTGTTCAAGGACCGCTGCACGACGGTGGTCGAACTGGCCGACTGGGCCGCGATGCTCCGCGCCGAGGTGCAGCCGAGGCCGGAGGATCTCGCCACCCACCTCACCGAGGCTGCGCGTGCCGGGCTGCGCGACCTGCGCGAGAGGCTGGCCGCCGTGGAGTGGACCGCGCCGGCAATCGCCGCGGCGATGCAGCAGACGCTGGCGGCGCACCGGCTGCGGATGCCTCAATTGGCGCCGGCGCTGCGCGTGCTGGTGTGCGGCCGCACCCAGACCCCCTCGATCGACGCCGTGCTGGCGCTGTTCGATCGCGACACGGTGCTGGGCCGCTTGGCCGCCGCCTGATTCCGGGCTATACTTTAGGGCTCGCTTGGACGGCGACTGGGCCACCGGGTGCGATGGGGGTATAGCTCAGCTGGGAGAGCGCTTGCATGGCATGCAAGAGGTCAGCGGTTCGATCCCGCTTACCTCCACCAACCGCAGCGCCGGGCGCCGTTCGCGAGAGAGAGAGATTGCCGGGGTCCCCTTCGTCTAGAGGCCCAGGACACGACCCTTTCACGGTTGTAACAGGGGTTCGAATCCCCTAGGGGACGCCAAAGAGACAAGTGCGCCGGCACTTGGGGCTGTGAGGCCCGGACGCCGGCACCGACGCGGAGTGGTAGTTCAGTCGGTTAGAATACCGGCCTGTCACGCCGGGGGTCGCGGGTTCGAGTCCCGTCCACTCCGCCAAGATCGAAAGGGCTGCGGCATCCAGGTGCCGCAGCCCTTTTCCTTGTGCTTGCCCATTTGTTTGCCGGTCGCTTGCGCTTGCTGCGCGCGGCCCGGCCGGTCGGCAAGCCCGGGGCGCCAGCGGCGCTGTCGCCGCGACATCCGCGGCCTCCGCGGCCGCACGCACGCGCTCAGGCGTCGGGGGTGTCGGTCGCGGGCGGTGCGGGCGCCGGTTCGCGCCGGGGCGACTTCAGGTCGGGCAGGTTCTGCAGGTCTGCCAGTTCCTTCGCGTCGATGCCGAGCAGCGCAGCCGCGGCCTGCACGTCGCTGCCGCAGCGGTCGAGCGCGCACTCGGCGAGGTGCCCTTGCGCCAGGCGCTGGGCCTGCAGCAGCAGGTCGGCACGCGGCACATCCGGGTCGTCGAGGCTCGTCTCGAGGGCGGCCATGGCGTCGTCGAGGCGCCGGCGTCTGCGCTCGGCGGCGGGTGTTGCCGGCGCGCACTCCCTCAGCGTGAATCCGAAGCACTCGGGATCGCCGTCGGAGATCAGCGCCGCCGCCACGTCGACATCGATCGGGGCGTGGCCCGACTCCGGGCGCAGTTGCGTGCGCACCAGCTGTGCCAGACCGTGACCGTGGACCCCGGCGATCAACGCCGGCACGTCGCCCGGGATGCGGCCCAGCCAGTCGGACAGCGCCCTGCCGCGCAGCTGCGAATCCGACGCCACGCCGACCATGGCCACGAAGGCCGGGTTGGCCACCGCGATGTGGCCGTCCGGGCCAGTGACGACGATCCCGTCGCGCGTGGTGTCGACCAGCCGCGCGAGGGCAAGACTCAGGTCGCCCGATGCCTTTGCCCCGCCCGACAGCGCCCGCAGCCGCAGCAGCAGCCGCATGCCGTCGCGCGCGCGGAACGGCGTCGCCGACACCGACACCGGCTCGCCGGAGGCCGTCAGCGCCGCGGCTTCGCCGGGCCGTCCGCCTGCGAGCACCTCGTCGAGCAGTTGCTGGATGCCGGGCCGCGAGGCGGGCTCGAACAGCGCCAGCGTCACCGCGCCGGCCAGCGGCCCGTCGTGGCTGTCGAACAGTCGGGCGGCCGCGTGGTTGGCCTCGACCACCCGCTGCGACTGCGCCTCGACCGTCATCGCCGCGTCGCTGGCCAGCTGGAACAGCTGCCGGTAGCGCGACTCGAGTTGGCGCGCGCGCCAGTAGCTGCGTTCCATCTGCTGCTGCACGTCGAGGAAGCGCTGCTGGCTGGCGGCGACCTCGCGCAGGTCGCGCCCGACGGCGATCACCGGGCCGCGGGAGCCGAGGCGCAGCGCGGTGTAGGCCACGGGGATCTCGCCCTCGTCGGCCGGCAGGTTGACCTCGCGGCGGCGCGCGACGCCGGTCAGCGCGACGTCGGCCAGCATCAGCTCGATCTTGCGGCGTGTGCCCCCGGTGACCGTGTCGGTCCACGGCCTGCCCACCCAGTCCTCGGCACCGGCCGGCAGCGGCGCGGCCGCGCTCAGCGCGACGCCGGTGACGACACCCTTGCCGTCGACCACGACCGCGATGTCGGAGGCCAGCGACACGAAGGCAGCCGCGACCTCGTGCGCGCAGTCGGAGAGCGCGCCGAGGTCGGCGGTTCGTGCGGCGCGGCCGTTCACTGGCCCGTCCTGGCAGCGGCATCCATGGACCGTCTCCCGTTCTCCCTGCCCAGAGGGTCCTCGCTCCGGGCGGCGTGTCGAGGACAGGGCCTCGACCGGACGCGGTGTTCAGACGCGTGCCAGGCCGAGCAGGTGCGCCATGTCCTTGACGAAGATGCGCACATGGGCCATCGGCCTCTTGCGCACCAGTCGCTTGTTCATGTAGGCATCGAAGGTCAGCGTCTGCACGTCCTTGTCTCGGCAGATGCTGACGAAGCGCTCGCGCCGCTTGTCGCTGCTGTACCAGAAGTGCTGCATCACGCCCAGCACCCAGAAGACGCGGCCGTGCTCGCGCATGAAGCGCTTGCGGGCCTGTGCCAGCGCGCGGACGTTGTCGGTGGCGAGGAACTCGCGAGCAGCCTCGGCCGCGAAGCGGCCGCCCGCCATCGCGTAGTAGATGCCCTCGCCCGAGGCCGGGGCCACGACGCCCGCGGCGTCGCCGGCCAGCACGACGTTGCGCCCATCGTCCCAGCGCGGCAGCGGCTTGAGCGGGATCGGGGCGCCCTCGCGGCGCACGGTGGGCAGACCGTCGAGCCCGGCGGCGCGGCGCAGTGCGCTGGTGGCGTGGCGCAGCGAGAAGCCCTTGTCGGCGCTGCCGGTGCCCACGCTGAGCGTGGCACCGTGCGGGAACACCCAGCCGTAGAAGTCGGGCGACAGCTCGCCGCGGTAGTAGACGTCGCAGCGCGACCCGTCGTAGTCCGGGCCCGGCTGCTCCGGTGCGCGCACGATCTCGTGGTAGGCGAACACGAACCGGCCGCGGTCGGATCCGGGCACCGCCTGGCGCGCGACCTCGGAGCGCGCGCCGTCGGCGCCGATCACGCAGCGTGCGCGCACCGAAGCCGTGCGCTCGGCGCCGTCGTCGAGCCGGTGCCGGAAGTGGATCACCGCGAGCCCGTCGTCGGTGCGCTCGATGCGCTCGAAGGTGCCGGTGCAGCGCACGGCGCCGGCCTCGACCGCGCGCGCGCGCAGCCACTCGTCGAACACCTCGCGATCGACGAGGCCGACGAAGCCGTTCTCGATCGGGATGTCCACGCGCTGGTCCGAAGGCGCGATCATCCGAGCGCAGCGCGCCTTGGCTACCAGCAGGTGGTCCGGGATCCCGAAATCGCGGATCAGCCGCGGCGGGATCGCCCCGCCGCAGGGCTTGATGCGCCCGCCGCGGTCGAGCAGCAGCACGCGGACGCCGACGCCGGCCAGGTCGTGCGCCGCCGTGGCGCCTGCCGGGCCGCCGCCGACGACGACGACGTCATAGGGTTCGTTCTGGGCTGGCTGCTTCATCGTGGACCTCATCGTTGCAGGCCGCCGAACACGGCTGCGGCGGGCGGGGTGTCGTGGCGGACCAGGGCGATGCGCGCGGCCAGCGCCGCCGCCGCGACGAACATCGTGGCTTCGAGCAGGAAGACCGCCGCATAACCCGCGCCGGGCGAGCCGAGCAGCGCCCGCGCCACGTCGCTGGCCGCGGCGCCGAACAGGCCACCGGCGGCAAAGCCGATGGCCTGCGCCGCGCCCCACAGGCCGAGTCGGGTGCCCTCGCGCCGCTCGCGGCCGTGGCCGGCCAGGCCCATCATCGAGCCGATCGCGGCGATCGAGAACGCGCCGTTGGCCGCCCCGAGCATGAACACGTTGGCGTGCAGCGGCCAGTTCGGCGCCAGCGCCCCGGCGAGCACCAGCCCGAGCAGGGCCACGCCCGAGGCGAGGCACCCGCCCACGGTCCAGGTCTGCAGTGAGCCCATCCATACACCGCCGATGCGCCGCCCGGCCAGAGCCGCCAGCAGCATGCCGGCCAGGGTGCCGCCGTGCTGCACGCCCGCCAGCTGGGTCGTCTGGCCCGGCGTCATCCCGAACAGCAGGCCGGCGAAGGGCTCGAGGATCAGGTCCTGCGTGCTGTAGGCCAGCATCGAGACGAAGACGAAGATCGTGAAGCGCCGCGCCTCGGGCTCGGCCCACACCTGCCGCAGCGCGGGCAGGAAAGCCTGCCGGTGGGCTTCGGGTGCGGCGGCGGCCGGCGCCGCGGTTTCCAGGCGCCACAGCGCGGCGGCGGCGATCGTCACGGCCAGCAGCGACACGGTGCCCGACACCGCCACCAGGCGGGCCGGCGTGAAGGGGTCGAGGAAGCGGCCGGCCAGCCCGGCGGTGACCGCGAAGCCGACGATCATCATCACCCAGACGACGGCGGCTGCCGTGGCGCGCTTCGGCGGCTCGACCTGGCGCGCCAGCAGGGCCAGCAGCGAGGTGCCCGCCGCGCTGACGCCCAGGCCCACGGCGACGAAGGAGACCGCGGCGAGAGCCAGTCCGGCGGAGGGATCCGAGGCCGCCCAGGCGGTGCCCAGCGCCGCGCCGAAGCCGCCCAGGCCCAGCACGGCCAGACCGCCGAGGATCCATGGCGTGCGGCGCCTGCCGACGTCGGAACCGTAGCCCATCCGCGGCCGCGTGGCCTGCACCGCGTGGTGCAGCGCCACCAGCAGGCCGGGCACCAGGGCCGGCAGCGCCAGCTCGACGACCATCACCCGGTTGATCGTCGACGTGGTGAGCACGACGATCGACCCGAGCATCGCCTGCACTAGGCCGAGCCGTAGGATCAGGCCCAGTCCGGCGCCGGGCCGGGCGGGCAGGGCTTGGCCGGACGACATCGGTGCGCCCTGCACTCAGCCGCCGGGCGCGCGCAGCGCGAACGCGGCGGCCAGCATGCCGAGCACGTACAGCGGCACGCCGAGGCCGCTGAGCCACAGCGCGTGGCGCGCCGGATCGCGCAGGAAGCGCCGCATCATCAGCGCCTGGCCGGCGACCAGCGCGAGCACGACCAGCGCATGCAGCGGGCGGTCCCAGGAGGCGAGCAGACCGACGACCACCGCCTGCGCGGCCAGCATGGTCGCGCAGGCCACGCGGGCGGCGCGCGGCACGCCGAGCTGCACCGGCAGCGAGCGCACGCCCATCCGGCGGTCGCCCGCGACGGCCTTGAAGTCGTTGAGCGTCATGATGCCGTGGGCGCCCAGACCGTAGAGCAGGGCCACCAGCAGCGAGGAGGGCGCCGGCATCGCGCCGCCGGCCATCACGGCGGCGCCGGTGACCCAGGCCAGCGTCTCGTAGCTCAGGCCGCAGGCGGCGTTGCCCCACCAGCCGTTGGCTTTCAGGCGCACCGGCGGCGCGCTGTACAGCCAGGCGAGCACCAGCCCCAGCACCGCCGCCCCGAAACCCCAGGGACCGAGCGCGGTGGCCACCGCCAGCGACAGCAGCGTCCACGCGACGGCCACGTACAGCCCCCAACGGCCCGGCATGCGGCCCGACGGGATCGGGCGCTGCGGCTCGTTGATCGCATCGACGTGACGGTCGAACCAGTCGTTGACGGCCTGGCTGGTGGCGCAGACCATCGGGCCCGCCAGCACGATGCCCACCAGCGCGAGGCCCCAGTTCCCGGCGAGCGGGACCCCCGATGCGACGACGCCGCACAGGAAAGCCCACATCGGCGGGAACCACGTGATGGGCTTGAGCAGCTCGGCCACGGCCGAGGGGGCCGGCCACGAAGTCCGTGCCGGGGGCGGCGTGCGCGCCGTCAGTGCCATCAGCGCATGGTGCGCCTGACACTCAATAGAGTCAACTCGGATTTACACACCGTGCCGTCCTGCGCCAGGCCCGTGAGGCCCGGGATCCGCCGTCGGGTCGGCTGTGCGCGCCCGGGACGGCCGACGGGCGCCATCGGCGGGCCCGGCCGGCCAGGGGCGCCTCAGGGAGTCTCGGCGGGCTCGGGCGAGTCGCTGAGGCCGTAGCGCCGCAGCTTGACGTACAGGCTCTGGCGCGACAGCCCGAGCAACTGCGCGGCCGAGGCGCGGTTGTCGCCCGTCATCTGCAGCGCGGTCTGGATGCACAGCTGCTCGATCAGGTCGGTCGTCTCGGCCACGATCTCCTTGAGCGGAGTGCGTCCGACGAGCTCCGCCAGCTCTGCCGCCGAGCGCTGCAGCGTCGGCGGGCTGCCGGCGGCCTCGGGCCGCAGCCGGCGCTCGATGTCGCGCACCGCGAAGGCGAGCACGCCGCCTTCCGCCGTGGGCACCACCGCGCCGGTGACTTCCACCTCGGTCCGGGCACCGAACTCGCCGCGAATGGAGGTCTGGAACAGGCCGACCGTGCCACGCTGGCGCAGGTTACCGATCAGCACCCCGATCTCGACCCCGGTCCGTCCCACCCAGCGGTCCAGCGGCTGCCCGCGCACCTGGCTCTCGCTGCCCATCTGCACGAGTGTCAGGAAGGCTGGGTTGGCCGACAGCACGACCCCGGCGTGGTCGCAGAACACCAGCCCGTCGGGCGAGTGCTCGACGAAACCCTGCAGCAGGGCGGTCGGGGGCTCGGCCGCGCCGGGCGCCGCCGCTGCCGCAAAGCCGCGCCCGCCGACCCCCGCGACCTGGGGGGGTGGGAGCAGCCGCAACAGCACGAACGAGGCGTCGTCCTGCCGGTACATCGATGCCGACACCTGCACCGCGCTGCCGGCCGCCAGCTGCAGCGGCACCGGCGCCTGCCGGCCGATGGAGCGGGCGGCGGCCAGCAGGTCCTGGACGCGCGGGCCGTGCGCGGCATCGAACAGGCTCCCGATCGGCGAGCCGACCAGCCGCGAACGGGCGCCCGCGCACAGCGCACGTGCCGCCGGGTTGGCCTCGACGATGCGCTGCGTCGCGGCGTCGATGATCAGCACCGGCTCGCTGGAGACGTCGAACAGGTGCCGGTAGCGGGTCTCTGCCTCGCGAAAGCGCCAGTACTCGCGCTCCAGGGCCTGCTGGGCCTCGACGAGGCGCCGCTGCAGGGTCACGACGGCCCGCAGGTCGCGCCCGATGGCGACGATTCCCGGGTGGGCGCCGGTGCCCCTGCTGCGTACCGGCAGGCGCACTGTCGTGTACAGCACGGGCACGTCCTCGTGGCCGGGCAGCGCATGGTTGACCTGGCGCCAGCGCGGCGGCGCAGGATCGCCGGAGTCGCGCGCATCCGCGAGCAGCTGCTCGATCTTCGGGCGGCTTTCCGCCGTGACGGTGTCGGCCCAGGCCTGGCCGCGCCAGCGGCGCAGTTCGCGCTCGGGCAGCTCGATGCCACCGGCCATCACGTCGAGGACGGCCCCCTGGTCGTCCAGCACCAAGGCCACGTCGCCGGCCGTTCCGGCCAGTCGCGCCGCCGAGGCGGCATCCAGTTCTCCCAAGGGCGGGGTGCCGGCAGTCGCGCGGGGCATTGGCAGTAGGCGGGGAGCTATCGGGACGAGCTAGTGATTGTCTTTCGGGAATGGCGACCGTCCCGTGCCCGCCCCGCCCGCGACGTCGCCGTCAGTGGGATGCGTTGCGCTCGGCCACCAAGCGCGCGGCCTGGAGGAGCGCCTGGTTCGCGTCGACGGCGCCGCCGTCGGCGCCGCACGCCGCGAGCAGCTCGGGCCGCTCGACGAACAGCGGGCCGCCCAGCATCACGACGACGCGGGGGTTCTGCGAGGCCGCGCGCACGCCGGCGATCGCGCTGGGCAGACGTTCCAGCTGCACTTCGCTGCCGACCGAGAAGCCCACCACGTCGATCCACTCGCGGCGGACGCGCTCGGCCGCCTCGCCGGCCGCCCCACCCACCGCGCCCACGACGTCCCAGCCGGCACGGCGGAAGAACTCGGCCAGCATCGACAGGCCGAATCCGTGCTGCTCCCCGGAGGCCTGCACGAACAGCGCGCGGTGCGCGCGTGCCGCGGGCTCGCACTCGGCGGCGAAGGCCTGGCTCAGCTCGCGCATGACCCGCTGCATGCGGCCGACCGCCAGCGTGCACTGGGCGAAGTCGATCCGGTCGTCGCACCAGAGCTCGCCCAGAAGGCGCGCTGCTGGCTGCAGCAGGTGCAGGAAGATCGTCTCGACCGGGCAGCCGCGCGCGCGCAGCGCATCCAGCATCGATGCGGCTTGCGCATCGGCGCCGTCGAGCACCAGCTTGGTGTAGGCACGCACCTCGCGCTCGCCCGGCAAGGCCTCGCCGGAACGGGCCGCAGGCGCCCGCGGGTTCGGCTCCGCCGGCGCGGCCTCCTGGCGGTGGCGCAGCGCCAGGCGCGGAATCACGTCGTCGTCGATCGTGCGCGCGAGCGCCTGCACATCAACGCGGCGCCCGCCTGTTGGCCCACCTCGTCGCGAATCGTCCCGCATCGCTCGCCTCCCTCCTGCCGCAGCGCGACGCCCCGTCGCGTGCCTGCTGGAACCGGCGGCTGCATGAAAGCCCGACATCCGCGCGGACGGCCGCACCCGGCCTCCACGCCGACGGTCCCACTGCAGTCGGCAACCCCGATGGCTCGTCCGCTCGGACCCCTCGCGCTCCCCCACCCGGGCCACAAGGTTCTACCCCTGTGTCGAGTCGGCGTCAAAGCAAATCGACGCGCTGTTCCCGGAAGATGAAACGCTGGCGACCAAGAAACCCTCGCCCGACACAGCCTGGGCTTGAGTCGATGATCCCCGACCCTGGGGAATGTGTCAATCCGGCCTTACGTCTCTGCTGATTGACATGTCGGGGAGGTCCGCCTAGGCTCCAGCCATGGGTTCCTCCCCGAGCATTGCCCCGCCGCTTCACGCCGGCCGGGCGCCGGCCGCCTCGCCGCCGGCGGGCGCACCGCTGTACACCGACGAGGAGAGGCGGCGCCGGGACGCCAGCCCCTGGACCGTTGTCCAGGGCGTGCTCGCCCCGCTGCAGTTCCTGGTCTTCCTCGTCAGCCTCTTCCTGGTGATGCGCTGGCTGGTGACCGGCGAGGGGTTGCTGGCGGCCACCGTCAGCGTCGTCCTGAAGACGGCGATGCTCTACACGATCATGGTCACCGGCTCGATCTGGGAGAAGGTCGTGTTCGGCAAGTGGCTGTTCGCGCCCGCCTTCTTCTGGGAGGACGTGTTCAGCATGGTCGTGATCGCGCTGCACACGGCCTACCTGGTGGCGCTCGCCGCCGGCACCCCGGGCCCGCGCGGCCAGATGCTGATCGCGCTGGCCGCCTATGCCGCGTACGCGATCAACGCGGCGCAGTTCCTCGCCAAGCTGCGCGCGGCGCGGCGCGACGAGGCGGCCCGCCGGGCGGCGGCGCCGATGCCCGGGCTGACCGCATGAACCACCGCGCGTTCGCGATCCAGCCGGTGGCCGTCGAGCCCTGCGAGCTGCCCGTCGTGCACGAGCGCGGCCAGCGCGAGGTGTTCTGCGGTCTCACCGGCATCGTCTGGCTGCACCGCAAGATCCAGGACGCCTTCTTCCTCGTCGTGGGCTCGCGCACCTGCGCGCACCTGCTGCAGTCGGCGGCCGGCGTGATGATCTTCGCCGAGCCGCGCTTCGCCACGGCCATCATCGACGACCGCGACCTGGCCGGGCTGGCCGACGCCAACGACGAGCTCGACCGGGTCGTCGCTCAGCTGCTGGCGCGCCGGCCCGACATCAAGCTGCTGTTTCTGGTCGGGTCGTGTCCGTCGGAGGTCATCAAGCTCGACCTGCAGCGGGCCGCCGAGCGCCTGTCCCGGACCTACCTGCCGCAGGTGCGGGTGCTCAACTACTCCGGCAGCGGCATCGAGACGACGTTCACGCAGGGCGAGGACGCCTGCCTCGCGGCCCTGGTGCCCGAGCTGCCCGTGACCAGCGGGCGCCAGCTGCTGGTGGTCGGTGCGCTGGCCGACATCGTCGAGGACCAGTTCGCCCGCCTGTTCGAGGAGCTCGGGGTCGGCCCGGTGCGCTTCCTGCCCGCGCGCCGCGCCGGGCAGCTGCCGCCGGTGGGCGCCGAGACGCGCGTGCTGCTGGCCCAGCCGTTCCTCGCCGACACGATGAAGGCGCTGGCCGCGCGCGGCGCGCGCCACCTTCCTGCGCCGTTCCCGCTCGGTGCCGAGGGCACCACGGAGTGGCTGCGCGCCGCCGCCGCCGAGTGGGGCGTGCCGGCGACGCGGTTCGCCAACGCGGTGGGCCCGCGGCGCGAGCGTGCGGCGCGCTCGCTGGCCGGGGCACGGCAGCGGCTGGCCGGCCGGCGCGTCTTCTTCTTCCCGGACTCGCAGCTCGAGATCCCGCTCGCGCGCTTCCTGCACCGCGAGCTCGGGATGAAGCTCGCGGAGGTCGGCACGCCCTACCTCCACCGCGCCCATCTCGCGCCCGACCTCGCCATGCTGCCCCCGGGCACGACGCTGGTCGAGGGCCAGGACGTCGAGCGCCAGCTCGACCGCTGTCGTGCCGCGGCGCCCGACCTGGTCGTCTGCGGCCTGGGGCTGGCCAACCCGCTGGAGGCCGAGGGCCTGGCCACCAAGTGGTCGATCGAGCTCGTGTTCACGCCGATCCACGGCTTCGAGCAGGCTGCCGACCTCGCCGCGCTGTTCACCCGTCCGCTGCACCGGCGTGCGCTGCTGTCGCGCGGCGCCGCAGCGCCGGAGGCCATCGCGTGAAGCTCACGTTGTGGTCGTACGAGGGCCCGCCGCACGTGGGCGCGATGCGGGTGGCCACCGCGATGCGCGAGGTGCACTACGTGCTGCACGCGCCGCAGGGCGACACCTATGCCGACCTGCTGTTCACGATGATCGAGCGGCGCGACCGCCGGCCGCCGGTGACCTATACCACCTTCCAGGCGCGCGACCTCGGGGGCGATACTGCGGAGCTGTTCAAGAACGCCGCCCGCAGTGCCTGCGAGCGCTTCCGCCCGCAGGCCCTTCTGGTGGGGGCCTCGTGCACCGCCGAGCTGATCCAGGACGACCCGGGCGGCCTGGCCGCGACGCTCGGCCTGCCGGTTCCGGTGGTGCCGCTGGAGCTGCCGGCGTACCAGAAGAAGGAGAACTGGGGCGCCGACGAGACCTTCTACCGGCTGGTGCGGACGCTGTGCCCGCCGCCGCCGCCCGATGCGCCCGCGCGCACGCCGGGCCGGCGCTGCAACCTGCTGGGCCCGACGGCGCTCGGCTTCCGGCACCGCGACGACATCGTCGAGCTCGAGCGGCTGCTGGCCGAGCTCGGGGTCGAGGTGCACGTCGTGGCCCCCTACGACGCGACGCCGGCCGACGTCGCGCGCCTGCCCGAGGCCGACTTCAACGTGCTGATGTACCCGGAGCTGGCATCGGCCGCGGCGCAGTACCTGCAGCGCAGCCATCGCATGCCCTGCACGCGCACGGTGCCGATCGGCATCGGCGCCACCCGCGACTTCGTGTGCGAGGTCGGGACGCTGGCCGGCCTCGACGCGGCGGCCGTCGAGGCGGCGCTCGACCGGCTGCAGGCGCGGGCCGCCTGGTACTCGCGCTCGGTGGACTCGACCTACCTGACCGGCAAGCGCGTGTTCGTGTTCGCCGACGCGACCCACGCGCTGGCCGCCGCCCGCGTGGCCGTCGAGGAGCTCGGGTTCGAGCTCGTCGGGCTCGGCACCTACACCCGCGAGCGGGCGCGCGAGGTGCGAGAGGCCGCTGCCGGCTACGGCCTGCAGGCGCTGATCACCGACGACTACCTGGAGGTCGAGGCCCGGGTGGCCGAGCTGCACCCCGAGCTGGTGCTCGGCACGCAGATGGAGCGGCACATCGCCAAGCGGCTCGGCATCCCGTGTGCCGTGATCTCGGCGCCCGTGCACGTGCAGGACTTCCCCGCCCGCTACGCGCCGCAGATGGGCATCGAGGGGGCCAACGTCCTGTTCGACACCTGGGTGCACCCGCTGATGATGGGCCTCGAGGAGCACCTGCTCGGCATGTTCCGCGAGGACTTCGAGTTCCACGAGGGTGCCGCGCCGTCGCACCTGCCGCGCAGCGCGCCGGCGGCCAACGAGCCGCGCCACGACGAGGCGTTGCCGGCCGTGGCCAACGGCGCCGCACCGGAGGCGCCGATGGTCACCGCCGCGTTGCACGCCACCCCCGCCGCCGCCGGCGCGCCGGATGCGGCCGCGCCGCCCTGGGCGCCCGATGCCGAGAGCGAGCTGCGCAAGGTCCCGTTCTTCGTGCGCGGCCGCGCGCGCCGCAACACCGAGCGCTACGCCAGCGAGCGCGGCCTGAAGACCATCACCGTCGAGACGTTGTATGACGCCAAGGCGCACTTCAGCCGCTGAGCCCGGCGCTGCTGGCGCCACGCCGATCCGCCTCGTGCTGGTCACGATGGACAGCCACCTGGCCACGGCGATGGATCGCGCGCGGCTGCAGCTCGGGCGCGAACTGCCGGGCCTGCAGTTCTCGACCCACGTCGCGGCCGAGTGGGCCTCCAACCCGGCCGCGCTGGAGCGCTGCAAGGCGGCCATCGCCTGCGGCGACATCGTCGTCGTGACGATGCTCTTCCTCGAGGAGCACTTCGTGCCGCTGCTGCCCGTGCTGCGCGAGCGGCGCGAGCACTGCGACGCGCTGGTGTGCGCCATGTCGGCCGCCGAGGTCACGCGGCTCACCCGGATCGGCCGCTTCGACATGGACAAGCCGGCGAGCGGCCCGATGGCGCTGCTCAAGCGGCTGCGCGGCCAGAAGGGCACGGCGGCGCAGGGCGGTGCCCAGCAGATGAAGATGCTGCGCAGGATCCCGCAGCTGCTGCGCTTCGTGCCGGGCACCGCGCAGGACGTGCGGGCCTACTTCCTGACGCTGCAGTACTGGCTGGGCGGCTCGGAGGACAACGCGCTGAACATGATGCGTTTCCTCGTCGACCGCTACGCCGCGGGTCCGCGCGCGGCGCTGCGAGGCCGGCTCAAGCCCGCCGCGCCGGTCGAGTACCCGGAAGTCGGCGTCTACCACCCGCGGCTGGCTGCGGCCGGGCGCAAGGCCGCCGGCCCGCTCGCGCGGCTGGGCGACGACGCCGCGGCCCTGCCTACCCTGGTGGCCGACGGCCGCGCGCGCGGCCGCGTCGGGCTGTTGCTGCTGCGCTCGTACCTGCTGGCCGGCAACTCGGCGCACTACGACGGCGTCATCGCTGCCCTCGAGGCCCAGGGGCTGCAGGTCGTTCCGGCGTTCGCCTCGGGGCTGGACTCCCGCCCGGCGATCGAGCGCTTCTTCCTGCGCGACGGCCGACCGGTCGTGGACGCGGTGGTCTCGCTGACGGGCTTCTCGCTGGTGGGCGGCCCCGCCTACAACGACGCCAAGGCCGCCGAGGAGATGCTCGCGCGGCTGGACGTGCCCTACCTGGCGGCGCACCCGCTCGAGTTCCAGACGCTCACCGAGTGGGGCGGATCGACGCGCGGCCTGCTGCCGGTGGAGAGCACGATCATGGTCGCGATCCCGGAGCTCGACGGGGCCACCGCGCCGTCGCTGTATGCCGGGCGCGGCGGCGCCCCGGGCAGCCAGTGCACCGGCTGTTCCAAGGGCTGCCGCTTCGAAGGGCCTCAGGCCGGCCAGGACATGCAGCCGTGCAGCGAGCGCACGGCGATGCTGGCAGCCCGGGTGGCGCGGCTGGTGGCCCTGCGCCGCAGCGAGCGCGCCGAGCGCCGCGTGGCGATCGTGGTGTTCAACTTCCCGCCCAACGCCGGTCGGGTGGGCACGGCCGCGTTCCTCGGCGTGTTCGAGAGCCTGTTCGAGACGCTCAAGGCGATGCGCGACGCCGGCTACCGCGTCGAGGTGCCTGCCGACGTCGATGCGCTGCGCAGCGCGATCCTCGAGGGCAACGCGCGCGCCTGCGGGACCGACGCCAACGTGCACGCCCGCATCGGTGCCGACGACCACGTGCGTCGCGAGCGCTGGCTGCGCGAGATCGAGGCGCAGTGGGGTCCGGCGCCGGGACGGCACCTGTCCGACGGCCGCTCGATCTTCGTGCTGGGTGCGCAGTTCGGCAACGTGCTGGTCGCGGTGCAGCCCGGCATGGGCTACGAGGGCGACCCGATGCGGCTGCTGTTCGAGCGCAGCTTCGCCCCGACGCACGCCTTCTCGGCCTTCTACCGCTACCTGCGCGAGGACTGGCGCGCGCACGCGGTGCTCCACTTCGGCACCCACGGCGCGCTCGAGTTCATGCCTGGCAAGCAGACGGGCTTGTCGGCGGACTGCTGGCCCGACCGCCTGATCGGCGACCTGCCGAACTTCTACCTGTACGCCGTCAACAACCCGAGCGAGGGTACGATCGCGCGGCGGCGCAGCATGGCCACGCTGGTCAGCTACCTGACGCCGCCGCTGGCGCAGGCGGGCCTGTACAAGGGCCTGGTCGAGCTCAAGAGCTCGCTCGCGCGCTGGCGCGCGCTGCCGCCCGACGCCGCCGAGCGCGGCGCGCTGGCCGAGCTGCTGCAGGCCCAGGCCGCCGCGCTCGAGCTCGCGCCCGCCGAGCCGGCCTGGGGTGCCGGCGCCGCGCAGCAGGTGGCCGGGCTAGGCGAGCGGTTGCACGAGCTGGAACTCACGCTGGTGCCCTACGGCCTGCACGTCGTCGGACGCGTGCCCGGCCCCGAGCAGCGGCTGCAGATGCTGCTGGCGATGGCCGAGGCTGATATGGGCGACGGGCCGAGGCCCGACCGCGCGACGCTGGAGGCGATCGTCGCGGGCGGCAGCCCGGCCGGCGCCGAGCGCTGGGTGCAGCTGAACGGGATGCTGGCCCGCGACAGCGAACTGCCGGGCCTGCTGCACGCGCTGGACGGGCGCTACGTGCCGCCGTCCCCCGCCGGCGACCTGCTGACCCGGCCCGAGGTGCTGCCCACCGGCCGCAACATCCACGGTTTCGACCCCTTCCGGATGCCCAGCCGCTTTGCCGAGCGCGAGGGCGTGCGCTTGGCCGAGATGCTGCTGCAGCGGCACGCGGCCGAGGGCGGCGGCGTGCCGGAGTCGGTGGCCATCGTGCTGTGGGGCACGGACAACCTGAAGACCGAGGGCACGCCGCTTGCCCAAGTGCTCGCGCTGATGGGCGCCGCGCCACGCTTCGACAGCTACGGACGGCTGGCCGGCGCGGTGCTGCGGCCGCTGGCCGAGCTCGGGCGGCCGCGGATCGACGTCGTGACCACCGTGTCGGGCATCTTCCGCGACCTGATGCCGCTGCAGATCCGGATGCTCGCCGAGGCCGCCTTCCTGGCGGCCAGCGCCGACGAGCCCGAGGAGCTGAACTTCGTGCGCAAGCACGCACTGGCCTACCAGCGCGAGCAGGGCTGCGACCTGGAAACCGCCGCGCTGCGGGTGTTCGGCAATGCCGAGGGCGCCTACGGCAGCAACGTCAACCTGCTGGTCGACAACAGCCGCTGGGACGACGAGGACGAACTGGCCGAGACCTATTCGCGCCGCAAAGGCTTCGCCTACGGCCGGGCCGGCCGCCCGGTCGCGCAGCCCGCGCTGCTGAACCGGGCGCTGGCCGACGTGCAGCTGGCCTACCAGAACCTCGACTCGGTCGAGCTCGGCGTGACGAGCATCGACACCTATTTCGACACGCTCGGCGGCGTCAGCCGCGCGGTGCGCCGCGCCCGCGGCGGCCAGGACGCCCCGGTCTACATCACCGATGCCACGCGCGGCAGCGGCACGGTGCGCACGCTGTCGGAGCAGGTCTCCCTGGAGACCCGCACGCGCATGCTCAACCCGCGCTTCTACGAGGCGCTGCTCGAGCACGGCTACGAGGGCGTCCGCCAGATCGAGACCCACCTCACCAACACGCTGGGCTGGAGCGCGACGACCGGTCAGGTCCAGCCCTGGGTGTACCAGCAGATCACCGAGACCTTCATGCTCGACCCGTCGATGCGGGAGCGTCTCGCGAAGCTCAATCCCACGGCCAGCGCGAAGCTCGCGCAGCGGCTGATCGAGGCCAGCGAACGCAGCTACTGGCAGCCCAGCGCCGACGTGCTGAGCGCGCTGCGCTCGGCGGGCGAGGAGCTCGAGGACCGTCTCGAAGGTGTTTACGAAGGAGCGGCAGCATGATGGAAGTCTCCTCGGTCCCGCTGACCGACCTGCGGCGTGGCCCGCGTCCGGCGCCGGGCGCGCCCCCCGACGGGGAGGGCAGCGTGCAGGTGCAACTCGACCCCGGGGTGCGCATCGGCAACGCCAAGGTGTTCGCCGTCTACGGCAAGGGCGGGATCGGCAAGAGCACGACCTCCAGCAACCTCAGCGTGGCATTCAGCAAGATCGGCAAGCGCGTGCTGCAGATCGGCTGCGATCCCAAGCACGACAGCACCTTCACGCTGACCAAGCGGCTGGTGCCCACGGTGATCGACGCGCTGGAGAAGGTCGAGTTCCACAGCGAGGAACTGCAGCTCGACGACTTCGTCTACGAGGGCTACAACGGCGTGATGTGCGTCGAGGCGGGCGGCCCGCCCGCGGGCACCGGCTGCGGCGGCTACGTCGTCGGGCAGACCGTCAAGCTGCTGAAGGAGCACCGGCTCCTCGACGACACCGACGTCGTGATCTTCGACGTCCTCGGCGATGTCGTCTGCGGCGGCTTCGCCGCACCGCTGCAGCACGCCGAGCGCGCGCTGATCGTCACGGCGAACGATTTCGACTCGATCTTCGCGATGAACCGCATCGTGCAGGCGATCGGCGCCAAGTCGAAGAACTACCGGGTCCGGCTCGGCGGCGTGATCGCCAACCGCAGCGACGCCACCGACCAGATCGACAAGTTCAACGAGCGCACCGGGCTGCGAACGATGGCGCGCATCCCCTCGCTCGACGCGATCCGCCGCAGCCGGCTGAAGAAGTGCACGCTGTTCGAGCTCGACCCGGAGCCCGAGGTCGAGGCGGTGCAGAAGGAGTACCTGAAGCTGGCCGCCACGCTGTGGGCCGGGGTCGATCCGATGCCGGCAGTGGCCTTGAAGGACCGCGAGATCTTCGACCTGCTGGGGTTCGACTGAAGGCGGTCGCACGCACACGCTGCCGGCCGATTGCACTGGACAGAACGCGACAGGAACCCCGAGATGCGACGCAGCATCCGACGAGGACACGATGCAGACCCGCCCCGATGACACCTACTCCGAGCGACGCAGCCAGATCGAGGCCTACTTCGATCGCACCGCGCTGAACGCCTGGGACCAGCTGACCAGCGACGCCCCGGTCAGCTCGATCCGCGCGACCGTGCGCGCGGGCCGCGACCGGATGCGCGAGACGATGCTGTCGTGGCTGCCGGCCGACCTGCACGGCACGCGCGTGCTCGATGCCGGCTGCGGCACCGGCAGCTTCTCGATGGAACTGGCGCGGCGCGGCGCCGACGTCGTCGCGATCGACCTGTCGCCCTCTCAGGTCGAGATCGCGCTGCGGCGCGTGTCGCAGAGGCTGGACACCTTCGCCGCCGGCGGCCACATCGAGTTCCGCTCGGGCGACATGAGCGATGCCGCGCTCGGCGAGTTCGACCACGTCGTGGCGATGGACTCGCTGATCCACTATCGCGCCGACGACGCCGTGGCCGTGCTGCAGCGCTGGGCCGAGCGGACGCGCGGCTCGATGGTTTTCACGTTCGCGCCGTCCAGCCCGCTGCTGCTGGCGATGCACGCGGTGGGCCGGGTGTTCCCGCGCGGCGACCGGGCGCCCGCCATCGAGCCGCTTGCCGAGCGTGCGCTGCGCCGGATGCTCGCCACCGACGACGGTCTGGCGCGCTGGTGCTGCGGCCGCACCGAGCGCGTCAAGAGCGGGTTCTACACGTCGCAGGCCTTCGAGCTGAGGGTCGCGGGGGCCTGATGGCCGGATCGACGCTCGCCCGCATCCTGCGCTCCGGTCGGATCGACTGGTCGCGCGTCGGCACGCGCTGGCTGCCCTTCGCCGATGCCGCCTCGCCCGACCTGCCGCTCGGCCGGCTGGCGAGGCTGGCGCTGTTCCAGGTCAGCGTGGGCATGGTCGCGGTTCTGACGATGGGCACGCTGAACCGCGTGATGATCGTCGAGATCGGCGTGGCCGCCTGGCTGGTCGGGGTCTTCATCGCGCTGCCCCTGCTGGTGGCACCCTTCCGTGCGCTGATCGGGCTGCGCAGCGACGAGCACCGCAGCCCGCTCGGCTGGCGGCGCGTGCCCTACATCTGGTTCGGCAGCGGGCTGCAATTCGCCGGGCTGGCGATCATGCCCTTCGCGATCGTGCTGCTCGGCGGCGACACGGCGGTGCAGCTGTGGGCGGGGCATGCCGCGGCTGCGCTGGCCTTCGTCCTCGCCGGTGCCGGCGCGCAGACGGTGCAGACCGCCGGTCTGGCGCTGGCCACCGACCTCGCGCCGGAGGAGACGCGGCCGCGCGTCGTGGCGCTGATGTACGTGATGCTTCTGGTCGGCATGGTCGGCTGCGGCGCGCTGTTCGGCTGGCTCCTCACGGACTACAGCGCCACGCGCCTGGTCCAGGTCGTGCAGGGCACTGCGGTGGCCACGCTGGTGCTCAACGTCGTGGCGGTGTGGAAGCAGGAGCCGCGCGACCGTCAGCGGGCGCGCCAGGCGCCCGCGCGGACCGGCTTCGCGCAGCGCTGGGCGGCGTTCAGCGCCCAAGGGCGTGCGGGCCGATTCCTGTGCGCGGTCGGCGTCGGCACGGCGGCTTTCGGCATGCAGGACGTGATCCTCGAGCCCTACGGCGCCGAGGTCCTCGGGTTGCCGGTCGCCCAGACCACGCTGCTCACCGGGTTGACCGCGGCCGGCGCGCTGGCCGCGTTCGCGCTGGCGGCACGCCTGCTGACGCGCGGCGCCGATCCGCTGCGGGTCGCCGGGGGCGGGGCAGTGGTCGGACTGCTGGCCTTCGCGCTCGTGATCTTCGCCGGGCCGCTGGAGTCGGCCGATGTCTTCCGCGTCGGGGTGCTGCTGATCGGGTTTGGCGGCGGGCTGTTCGCCGTGGGCACGCTGAGCGCGGCCATGAGCCTCGAGAGCGGCGGCCTGCACGGGATGGTGCTGGGCGCCTGGGGCGGCGTGGTCGCGCTGGCGTCCGGCGCGGCCGTGGCGCTGGGCGGCGCCTTGCGCGACGGCGTCGCGGCGCTCGCCTCGGCCGGCGCGCTGGGCGAGGCCCTGGCCACGCCGCTGGCCGGCTACGGCGCCGTCTACCACCTCGAGATCCTGCTGTTGTTCTGCGCACTGGTCGTGCTCGGCCCGCTGGTGCGCAGCCGCTCGTCGCGGCCGGTGACGGCCGCCCCCGGACGCTTCGGCATCGCGCAGCTGCCGGGCTGAGTCTCGCCGCCGGGTCCACTCGTTTCCTGCCAACCCTGACCCAAGGAGCCACCATGGGAACCGGAGCCATCACCTCCTACGTCGACGTGGCCCAGCTCGTGCTGTACGCGTTCTGGATCTTCTTCTTCTCGCTGTGCGTCTGGCTGGTTCGCGAGAACCGCCGCGAGGGCTATCCGCTCGAGACCTGGGACGGGCGCAGTGCCGAAGGCTGGGTGCCGATGCCCGAGCCCAAGACCTACCTGCTGGCCGACGGCACCGAGGTCCAGGCGCCGCGGCCCGTGCCGCCGGCCCGGCCGCTCAATGCCGACCGGCTGCACGGCTCGGAGGGCACCGCCATCGAGCCGGTCGGCAACCCGCTGCTGGCCGGGGTCGGGCCCGGGGTCTGGAACGAGCGCAGCGACAAGCCGCTCACCGACTTCCACGGCGACATCGCGATCCGGCCGCTGTCGTACTTCACCGACTTCAGCGTCAGCGACAAGGACCCCGACCCGCGCGGCATGACGGTGTACGACGCCGAGGGCGATCCTGCCGGCACGGTGCGCGACCTGTGGCTCGACCACACCGAGATGATGTTCCGCTACCTCGAGGTCGAGGTGCCTGCCGGCGGCGGCACGCGCCGCGTGCTGCTGCCCGTGACGTTTGCCCGCATCACCCGCGACCGTGTCGACGTGCGGGCGCTGCTGGCGTCGCAGTTCTCCGACATCCCCGGCACGAAGTCCGCCGACTCGGTCACGCTGCTCGAGGAGGAGCGGATCACGGCGTACTACGGTGCCGGCACCCTGTACGCGACCCCGGCGCGCGCCGAACCGCTGGTGTGAGGAGGGACGGGCGATGAAGGTGGTCCGTCGCGCGCCGCACCGCGGCCCCGAGCACGAGCACGAGCCGCAGTTCGGCCTGCCCGAGCGGCTGCCGCCCGGCGAGCGGATCCTGTGGCAGGGCCAGCCCGATGCCGGCGGCGTCATGCGGCAGGTCTTTCGCCTGCGCGGGGTGGCGCTGTACTTCGCGCTGATGCTCGCCTGGCTGCTCGCGGTGCGGGTGCACGACGGCGCGACGCTCGTCGATGCGCTGCGCGGCAGCCTCGGCTTCGCCACGCTGGCGGCCAGCGCGATCGGCCTGCTTGCGCTGACCGGCTGGATGACGGCCCGCAACGCCGTCTACACGCTGACCGACCGGCGCGTCGTGATGCGGATCGGCATCGTCCTGACCGTCACCTACAACCTGCCGCTGCGTTGCATCGACGGCGCGAGCCTGGCGCGTCAGCCCCGCGGCGCGCGCGGGCTCGGCGACATCGCCCTGGCGACCCGGCCCGACACCAGGATCGGCTACCTGCACCTTTGGCCTCACGCGCGGCCGTGGCGCCTCACCCGCACCGAGCCGATGCTGCGCTGCGTTCCGGACGCCGCACGCGTGGCCGGGTTGCTGTCGTCGGCCTGGGCGGCCGCCAACCAGCAGTCTGCGCAGCCGCAGGCCGCCGCGGAGTCCTCGGGCCGGTCGCAACCGCTCGCGCCCGACCTGCCCGCGCTGGCGCCGCGCTGACTCCCGCCACCGATGGGCACCGCAGTTCATCCGGACCAGGCCGCGCCGCTGCTGCCGCGCGCGGCGCTGCTCGCCGTGGCGGCGGTCTTGGCGGTCACGGTGCTGGCGGTCGGCTGGGTGCGGATGTCCGGGGTGGACATCCACGAGCCGGCCGGCGCCGTCGTCGAGCAGAGGATGCTGCGCTTCGTCGACCTGCCCGACGGGGGAATCGACGTCGTCGATGCGGCCAGCGGCGGCGCGCTGCAGCAGATGCGCGGCGAGCAGGGCTTCCTGCGTGGCGTGCTGCGCGGCCTGGCGCGCGAGCGGCGCGCACGCGGGGTGGGCGCCGAGCTGCCCTTCGTCCTCAGCCGTCACGAGGACGGCCGGCTCCAGCTGACCGATCCGGCCACCGGCCGCCGTATCGAGCTGGCCTCCTTCGGATCCGACAACGCCGCGGTCTTCCTGCGCTGGCTGCCCGGCCCGCACGGCGACGCCCGTCCTTCGACAGCAAAGGCGAATCCATGACCACCACGACCCCCGCCCCCGCGCTGCGCGACCTGGACAACTCCGCCCAGGTGCTCGAGCGCGCGAAGACCGAGAACCTGATCTCGCCGCGCTTCTACACGACCGACTACGCTGCGATGGACCGCATCGACGTGGGCTCGCTGCGTGCGGAGTGGGACGCGATGCTCGCCGAGTACGAGGGCGACAACAACCACGACCACTTCAAGCGCGACGACAGCTTCGCCGCCGAGATCCGGGAGCTGCCGCCCGAGCTGAGGAAGGAGTTCCTCGACTTCCTGGTGACCTCGATCACCAGCGAGTTCTCCGGCTGCGTGCTCTACAACGAGATCCGCAAGCGGGTCGACAACCCCGACATCAAGCAGCTGATGACCTACCTGACGCGCGACGAGTCACGCCACGCGAACTTCATCAACCAGAGCCTTAAGGACTACGGGCTGGCGGTCGACCTGCAGGCGCTGAAGGCGTCGAAGGCCTACACCTACTTCAAGCCGAAATACATCTTCTACGCCACCTACCTCAGCGAGAAGATCGGCTACGCGCGCTACATCACGATCTACCGCCAACTCGAGCGGCACCCCGAGCTCCGCTTCCACCCCATCTTCCGCTGGTTCGAGCGCTGGTGCAACGACGAGTTCCGCCACGGCGAGAGCTTCGCGCTGATCATGCGCGCGCACCCGGAGCTGCTGCGCGGCGCGAACCTGCTGTGGGTGCGCTTCTTCCTGCTCGCCGTGTACGCGACGATGTTCGTGCGCGACCACACCCGGCCGGCGCTGCACCGGGCGATGGGGCTCGAGCCGGACGAGTTCGACTACCGCGTCTTCGACATCACCACCGAGATCAGCAAGCAGGTCTTCCCGGTCTCGTTGGACACCGACGCGCCGGCCTTCCGGGCCGGGCTCGACCGCCTCGTGCAGGCACGCGTGGCGTTCGATGCCGGCGCGGCGCGTGGGGGGCTCGCCGGGCGCTGGCAGCAGGCGCGTGCCGCGCTGCGCGGGGCCGCAACCTTCGTACGGCTCTACCTGCACCCGGTCCGGCGGCACGACCTGCCGGCCCAGATCCGCGTCGCGCCCTCGTGGTGAGCGCAGCGCGATGATCGACTACCTGCTGCCGCCGCTGGCCGCCGCGCTGCTGTGGTGGCTGGGCACCGGGGTCGTGATCGTGCTCGACCGCCGGCCGCGTGCGGCCCGCGGTCCGACCTTCGCGCTCGCCACGGCGCTCACGCTGCTCGCGGTGGTCGCGATCGAGCGCACCGCGCGCATGGACACCGCGCTGGCCGCCTATGCCGGGTTTGCGGCCACGCTGGCCCTGTGGGGCTGGCACGAGCTGAGCTTCCTCGGCGGCTGGATCACGGGCCCGCGGCGGGCCGCTATCACCCCCGGCGCCGGAGGCTGGCACCGGCTGCGCGAGGCGGTGCAGGTGCTGCTGTGGCACGAGATCGCACTGCTGGCCACGCTGGCCGCGCTGTGGATCGCCTTGGGCGACGACCCCAACCCGGTGGCGGCCTGGGTGTTCACGCTGCTGTGGGTGATGCGCGTGTCGGCCAAGCTGAACCTGTTCCTCGGCGTGCGCAACCTCGCGCTGGAGTTCCTGCCGCCGCGCTTGGAGTACCTGGGCAGCTACTTCGGGCGGCGGCGCTTCAACGCGCTGATGCCGGTGTCGCTGGTGGCGGGGGGCGCGGCGGTGGCCTGGCTGCTCGTGCTGGCGGCGGCCGACCCGTCGGGCGGCGTCGGCGCGGCCCGCGTCTCGCTGGTGCTCGTCGCGTCGTTGCTCGCACTGGCGCTGCTGGAGCACCTGATGATGGTGCTGCCGCTGCAGCCGGCAGCGCTGTGGCGCTGGGCGCTGCGCCGCGAAGCCGCGGCCCTGCGCTGAAGGGGATGCACGATGTCCACCCGTGACCCCCACGCCGGCGGCAGCGCGGTCGTCATCGGCAGCGGCTTCGGCGGCCTGGCCGCGGCGATGAGACTGCGCGCGCGCGGCTGGCGCGTGCAGGTGCTCGAGCGGCTGCCCAGCCCCGGCGGCCGGGCGCGGGTGCACGAGATCGGCGGCCACCGCTTCGACGCCGGGCCGACGATCATCACCGTGCCGCACCTGTTCGAGGAACTGTGGCGGCTGTTCGGGCGCAGCCTGGCCGACGATGTCCCGCTCGTCTCGCTCGACCCCTACTACCGGATCCGGTTCGACGACGGCACCTGGTTCGACTACAGCGGGGACCCGGAGCGGATGCGCGCCGAGGTGGCTCGCTTCAGCCCGGAAGACCTGCCGGGCTACGAACGCCTGATCCGCGAGGCCGACATCGCGTTCGAGGAAGGCTTCGCCGATCTCGGCGCCAAGGCCTTCGACCACGTCGGCCACCTGGTGGCAGCGGTGCCCAACCTGGTCCGGATGCGGGCCTGGCGCACGATCTGGCAGCTGGTGTGCAAGCACCTGCGTGAGCCGCACCTGCGCGTGGTGTTCAGCTTCCACCCGCTGCTGATCGGCGGCAACCCCCAGTCGGTGTCCAGCGCCTATGCACTGATCCACTCGCTCGAGCGCCAGTTCGGCGTGCACTGGGCGATGGGCGGCACCGGTGCGCTGGTGCGCGGCATGGTTCGGCTGCTCGCCGAGCGGGGCGTGCCGGTGCGCTGCAACGCCGACGTGCGGCGCATCGTCGTCGAGCGCGGCAGGGCGGCCGGCGTCGAGCTGGCCGGCGGCGAGCGCATCGACGCCGACATCGTAGTTAGCAATGCCGACGCGGCCTGGACCTACCGCGAGCTGCTGGCCGACCACCCGCGCCGGGTCTGGACCGACCGGAAACTGGCGCGCGCGAAGTACTCGATGAGCCTGTTCGTCTGGTACTTCGGGACGCGGCGCCGGTTCGACGACGTGCCGCACCACCAGATGGTCCTGGGGCCGCGCTACGAGGGCCTGCTGGGCGACATCTTCGACCACAAGCGCCTGGCCGACGACTTCAGCCTGTACCTGCACCGTCCGACCGCCACCGACCCGGCGATGGCCCCACCGGGCTGCGACACGTTCTACGCGCTCGCGCCCGTGCCTCACCTCGACAGCGGCATCGACTGGGCGCAGCGCGCCGAGGGCTTCCGGCAGCGGATCCAGCAGCGCCTGGAACGGACGGTGATGCCCGGGCTTGGCCAGGCCATCACGGTGTCGCACGTCACCACGCCGCAGCACTTCCACGACCAGCTGTGCTCGGTCAAGGGCGCGGCGTTCGGCCTCGAGCCGCGTCTGCTGCAGAGCGCCTGGTTCCGGCCGCACAACCGCAGCGAGGACCTGCCCGGTCTGTACCTCGTGGGCGCCGGAACGCACCCCGGCGCGGGCGTGCCCGGCGTGCTGATGTCGGCCAAG
>Ga0068877_10000573_pt1 | contig 31649 bp, 53 predicted proteins | sample NOAtaG_FD_66437 | JGI IMG/M metagenome (GOLD analysis project Ga0068877, IMG submission 66437) | Freshwater lake microbial communities from Lake Erie, under a cyanobacterial bloom - NOAA_Erie_Diel6S_1000h metaG | ecosystem: Environmental > Aquatic > Freshwater > Lake | place: USA: Ohio, Lake...
AGTGAATTGTGGTGCCGGCGCGGCCGGCTGTCAAGGGGTAGTTGCTAACTCACTTTTGCTCCCTTCTCGTACCATATCCAGCAGCAGGCCTTGGAGGGACTGCTTGTCCTGGAGACGCTTGTAGACACGCCGCTCGACGTCGGTGCCGGCGATGTGGGCGATGACCGTGGTGCGCTTCTGGCCGGGCCGGCGGACCCGGGCGCAGGCTTGCTCGTAGACCTCGTTGCTGTGCACTGGGGCGTACCACACGATGGTGGTGGCTGCCGTCAGGGTCAGGCCGTGGCTCATGGTCGCCGCGTTGGCCACCAGCACCCGTGGGTCTGGCTGGCTCTGGAAGGCGCCGAAGATGCGGTCGCGCTCGGTCTTACTGGTCTCGCCGTGCACTACCTCGACGCTCCAGTCGGCCCTCAACGCCTGGGCTACAGACTCCAACGCAGCAGTCAGGGGGACGAACACGATCACCTTGCCGGTGGACTCTTCGATCAGCTCCTTGAGCACCTCCAGTCTCGGACCGGAGGGAAGTACGACCTCGGTGCCATCGGTCCCGTAGGCCACGCCACAGGCGATCTGGATGAGCTTGTTGGCCTTGACCGCCTCGTTGACCGCCAGGATCTGCCCGCCCGCATACTCGGTCGCCAGCTTGGCCAGCATGTCCTTGTAGGCTTTGGCCTGCTCCTTGGTCATCGGCGCCTCGCGGGTCACCACAGTCTGCTCGGGCAGGTCCACGCAGTCCTCCAGGGCGAAGCGGATTGCCGGCTGCATCATGGCGTGCACCGTGTCCGTCGCGTCCTGCCGGGCCACCCACTTGAAGGGGGTCAACTGCTTCATGACCCGGTCGCGGAACTTGCCGAAATACTTCGGGACCTCGGGGTTGTCCGGGGTCACCAGCCGGCACTGCGCCCAGGCGTCCGTCGGTGCGTTCGGAGTGGGCGAGCCCGTCATCCCCCACACTCTGCGGTTGTGCTGCTTGTTGCACACCGTGTTCAGTGTCTTCCATCGCTCGGTTCCTGAGTTGCGGGCCAGCGCCAGCTCGTCGACGACCACCAAGTCGATGTCATCTCGCTTGGCCAGCTCGTCGCGGATGGTAGTCAGCCCGTCGATGTTGATGATGTAGACGTGCACGTCCTGCGCCAGCAGCTTGATGCGCTTATCGCGGGTGCCGTGCAGCACCGCGCAGTCCAGGTGCGGGAAGGTGAAGAACACCGAGTCCGCCCAGGTGCGCTCCATCGTGGACAGCGGGCACACGACGATCATCTTCCTGACCTGCTTGGTACGCCGCAGGTAGTCGTAGGCCCACAGGGCCGAGTTCGTCTTGCCCGTGCCCATGCCGTTGAGGCAGTAGGCCCGCGAGTGCATGGCCAGGAAGTTGGCCGTGGTACGTTGGGCTGCGAACGGGTCGTGCGCCCCGTTGACCTTGGGCCAGTCGTAGTGGATGGGCATCGGGTCGGGGACCTCGAAGCCCAGGTTGCGCAGCACCCGGGTCTCGTCGGGGCGGTGCGGCACCGCCACCATGCGGGCGTTGACCTTGATGGCCGTCGGGATGACGGTCGTTACTCGTTCAGGGTTGCGCAGCTTAAGTACGACTGCTTTCTTGCGCTTGTGGATAAGCATTGTGGGTCAATCAGTGAGCTTGATGGCGGTGAACATCGCGGTCAGTTCCTTGTCGGTGGGCTTGGGCTCCTCGGTGACGTAGTGGCCGGTGTTGCCGGACTGTGTCTTCCACACCCAGATGAACTTGTCTTCGTGGACGTTGTACCCTCGCTTGAGGGCGGCCAAGTGGTTGCACCCCAGGTGGCGCAGTTCTTTGACCAGGGTGTGGTCGTAGCGCCGCTCGAACGCCTCACTTATCTGGGTTGTAAGAGCCACTGCCCTTCCTCCATCCACGGTTCTTGGCCCGCGACTCCACAGCCACGTTGCCTTTCGCGTTGGTGCCGCCGTTCTCCAGGCTCACCTTGTGAGCCACATCCTTGCCGTCACCGACCTTGGCCCGGCCGTCCTTGATGGCCTCGCGCCGTGCGGCGTTGTTCTTCACGCGCTTGGCGACTTCCTCCGGTCGGGCGTTGTACGCCTTCTGGTACTCCAGCTTACGCGCAGTTGACTTGGTCATGATGTTCTCCTTCAAACACGGGAACAAGTTGAGAAACGTCGTCCACCACTACGGCAACCCCGCCATGCTGGTGGATCTGCATGATGACTCGGTCCTGGTTAGCGGTTGTCTCCCTCCGCTTCCCAGGGGCCTTGGTTTCGATGGCGAGGAACCTACCCCGCCAGCAGCACACGAAATCGGGGATGCCCACCACGCCCATGCCGTTCTGCACAGGCTGGTAGTACCAGACCCCCTTGTCCTTGAGGAACTTCCTCACCGCTTCCTTGACTCGTCCCTCTGGGGTGGGCATGGGTCAGTTCCTTCCTGCTCTTTGATGTAGACATCTAGCCGTTGGGCCAGCTCGGTTTCAAGCGTCGTGGCGCTCTTCTTGTTGAGGACTACATGCACCAATTCCGTGCTGGTCAACCACGAATACTCCGTACGCACCACTTCACTTTCTCCCCTTGTTGAACTGGCATGCTGTGACCGGGCACCACCCGTTACACAGCCCCGATGGTCGAGCGGGCCAGCTATCTCTTTCGTATGCTGACTCCAACTTGCGAACACGTGGCAATAATGCCTGCCATGTCTCGGGTAGTGAAGACCTCTCCAGGGGTTTCCAGTCGATTCGCTTGTCTTTAAGCCACACAAAGCCCGTCGTGACTTTGTTGACCTGGGGGTAATGATGAAAAACGTAATTGGCGTACAGGTCCAACTGCTCGGTGGGCTTCCTCTTACCCGTCTTGTAGTCCAGCACTGCGGCCTTGTCGCCATGGACGACCAGCAAGTCCGCGATCCCGCGACTCCACGAAGTCTTCCAGTCCGTAGGTTGAAACGCACGGTCGATGGCGAACTTGACCTCGGTCAACTTCTGGCCGGGCAGCCGGGCCAGCTTGTTGGCCAGTCCTTGCCACTGGGTCATCCCTTCGGGTAGGGGATCACCCTTGTTGATGCAGTCCTCGAACGCGCTGTGGACCTTTGTCCCCCACTCGGTGTGCACCGAAGGCGGCTCCACGACGTCGCGGGCAACCTTCAGGTGGAAGAACTTCTTGGGGCAGCTCTCGAACGAGTCGAGCTGGCTGTAGGTCCATGCGGGCATGTTCATGGGGTTACGCCCCAGAACGACATTCGTCGCTGGGGGCCTGTTGTTGAAGCCTGACTGTAGGGTCAGGCAGGGTAGTTGTCAACGCTTGGGCGGGGGGTACTGGATGGCTTTCGTGAGCTTCTCCCCGAACGCTGTCGAGGGCTTGGCCGCTACCTGCACGATGCGCTTGCGCTTGACCGGGCCGCTGACCTTGGCCTCCTCGATGAGGGCATCGAACTCGCGCTCCTTGCGCGCCCAGAAGTCCTTCAGTCGCTCGTTGCGATCGGCCCACGACACGTTGCCCATCGACTTGAGGAGTGCGTCGCGCTCGCGGTTCCAGGTGTCGTACTGCCGCTGAAGCACCTGGATCTTGGCCTCGGGGCCGAGCTTCTTGCCAAGCACCCGCTCCTCGAACTCGATGATCTTGCGGTCGCGCTGGCGCTTGGCCGCCATGTACTGGCGCTGGTACTCGTTGCGGTCGTCGCGCTTGATCTGCGCTACCTCGATCAGGTTCTCCATGGCCTGGGCGCTCTGCCGGCCTACAACCAGCAGCTCGTTGAGCACCTCGGACTCGTCCTTGAATGGCATGGCCCGCGGCTTGGTGACGGTGGATCGCAGCTTGCGAACGTGCTGATGGAAGTACGACGAGTCCACGAGAAACTGCACAGCCCGCCGCGCTCGTGTTAGGTCGTAGCTTATCATAGGGGGCCTTGTAACGTGTTAGCAGAAGTGCCACCACACTACACCTACTTCCCCCTAGGATCAAGTTACTTCGCCGCACCGTAACAACCTGCCACGTCGCCCTCGCTCCAGGTCACAAGCTCGGGCCACCACGTGGGCGGAGTCCGCATGAGCGCCTGGAGCAGCTCCAGCATGTCCTCGGCGTCGTCTTCCTTGACCACGTAGACCAGCTCGTCGTGCACCATGAGTGCTGGCGACAGGCCAGTGGCCTTGCGAAACGCCAGAGCGTTGTCGGCGATGACGTCGCGGGCCAGCGCTTGCACGAGGTTCTCCACACCCTTGCCGGCGTAGATGCGGGCGCGATGGCGACCTTGGCCGTACCACCATTCGGACTTGCCCGTGACTTGGTCGCGTTCCTTGACCAGGGACGGGTAGTAGATGCGCCGCCCGGAGGGCAGCCGCACCGCGTTCTTCTCGGTCACGCACAGGCCCCACGGGTCAATGGATGACTCGATGCCCTGGAGGATGTTGGGCAGGTGCCCCTGAAAAGCCGCCCAGCCGTCGACGATCTGAAGGTACGACTCGCGCCACTTACTCACGATGGTCGCCGACTGGTCGTCAGTCAGCTCGATGCCCGCCAGGAGCTTGGCGACCTTCTGGAACGTGGGTGCGCCGGCGCCGAACCCCAGGCCCAGGTGCGCGACCTTGCCCACTTGGCGCTGCTCCTTGACGACCTCTTCCACAGCCACGTTGTACAGTGAAGAGGCGAAGTCCTTGTAGAGGTCGGCCTTCTCCGGGTCGGCCTGGAACAGCGCCATGGAGGATGGGACCTTCCACAGGAAGTGGTTGACCCGCAGCTCGATACCGGACAGGTCCGCCACGATGACCTTGTGCCCCTTGGGTGCCAACAGGCTCATGCGCAGCGCGTCGCTCGTCTTGGGCTTGCCCGGCGAGATGCGCGGCAGGTTCTGCATGTTGTACTGCTCGCCGGACCAGCGTCCAGTGGTGTCTGCGCCCACGTACTTGAGCGGCACGGGCAGCTTGCCACCGCACACCTTGGCTGCACGCAGGAACGCTTGCAGGCGCGTCTCCAGCAGCGTGGACTTCACCTCCAGCCGAGCACGCGCAGCAGCGGCCACCAGCGGGTTGCGATGCTCTTGCAGCTTGATGAATGCCTCGTCGGTCTTGGCCAGCGCCGGCACCGTCTTGTCGGGGTTGGTGGGCGAGGTCTTGTACGGCACCTCCACGCCGAGCTTGGTCAGCAGTGCCGCGAACTTCGGCGCCGAGGCTAGCTCTGCACGGATCTGCTCTTCGATGCTCACGCCGTGCTCCAGGGCAACGGCTGTCATGCCCTCGATGTCGAGTTGCTTGGCCAAGTCCAGCAGAGAGCGTTGCTTCTCGGCACGCACGTCGTTGAGTGCGCCCTCCACGAGGTCTACGTCCAGCACGAACTTGGGCTCGACCAGCGTGCGCGTGGTCATGTCGATCTGCACCAGCTCGTTCTTGGGGAAGCCCTTGGCCAGCAGCTTGAAGAGCTTGGCGCACAGCTCGGTGTCGACCTTGTTGTACTTCTCCATTGCGCGGAGCTCATCGGGCGTGAAGTCCTTGAGGTGCTTGCCCTTGGTGTTGGTCGCCTCCAGGTCCAGCTTGGCGCCGACTCCCAGCTCCTTGGACAGCGCCTTGAGCGACACGCCACAGGTCTTGCCGTACTTGCTGCGGGCCATGGCTGCGGTGCACCCCCACATCTTGGGGCGGATGCCGAAGCGCCACGCGAGGATGAGCGCATCGAAGCCGCTCATGTTGTGGCCGATAGCCATCTTGGTCGACCAGTCCAGCGCATCGAGGTGGCGCTTGATCTCGGCCTCGCCGAAGATGACGTCGGTGGGGTAGTCCGCGCACTTGATGGCCACCGAAATGATCTCGGTGTCGGGGTGCATGACGTACTCGGTTGGGGACATCTTCGAGAGCGTGTGGTCGGTCGACCAGTACGACTCGAAGTCCAGGTATACGGGCATCACGTTGTTGGTTCTCCTTGTAAGTGCCGTCTCTCCGTGCTGTCACGCCGATGCACATTCCACTGGCGTTACGTGGTTAGGAGACCCGCCCACCCGCGAATCGCGGGCCCCTGAAGGTGGGCGAGCCGCATGTGCAATACGGAAATGCGACTCAGAGGCCCTCAGTTTTCCAACTTCCTGGCCACGACGAAGGCCGTCCACAGCGCCTTCATCTCTTCGCTGGCCTCGATGGCGAACTTCATGAACTCGATGAGGTTGTGCAGCTCGTGCACGTCCTTCTCGTGGAGCTGGGCGCCACCGACATTGAGGTGTCGATCTGCTTGCGGATATGGTGGTGGGCCGATCGCGGAGCCCCCTGGGATGCTTAGCGCGGAGTTCATTTTCAGGTACTCCCCGTATGCGGTCGAGTCCCGCATCGTCTGGTTCATGAGCTGGTGGTGGTGGTGGTTCAGCATCTCCCGGTACTCGCTGTCGGTAATTCCGCGTTCTCCTCAAGCTCGATCAGCTTGTCCAGGTAGTGCCGGGCCTTGAGCAGATCGACATGACCGCCCTTGTCGCGCCAGCGGCTCACGTACTTGACGATGTTCCCCTCGAAGTACCCGAGGTTGTTGGCTGCGATGTAGTCCCAGGGCTGGATCTCCTTGGACTTGTAGTGGTCACCGCCTATCTGGACGTTGTTGGCTGGCGTAGTCAGGGGTGTGCTTCTTTCGCGGGTCATCAGTGTCCTTTCGTTGGGTGGTGGGTTCGCCTGTCGTCGGGTTGAGCCCGAAGAAGGCCATGAGCTTGCTCAGGCGGGTCTCGATGCGAACGAGTCGCCCGAGGATTTCCTTGTCGGTCATTGTGGGGGCCCCGCAGTGAGTCCTAACAGGCTGGCCATCTGCTTGCGCTTGCGCACGCGCTCCTGCCGTTGAGCGGCGGTGAGCTTGTCGCGCTTGGCGTCCTTGCCCACGCCGAGCTTGTAGACCTTCAGGCTGTCGCGGTCACGTGAGTCCTTCTCCCAGCGCACGATGTGGGCCGCGCCTGCACGGTGAAGCTCGCGTGTGTACTGGAGGACTGTCACGTAGTGCAGGCCGGTCTCCTGCGCCAGTTCCGCACAGTTGAGGTCGCCGTCGAGCAGCAGGCGGATGAGCCGAGCCTGCGTGAACGCGTTGATCTTGATGATCGTGCGGCCCTTGGTGGACGGTGGTGGGGTCATGCTCCGAACCTCGCGTGCACCGTGCCGAACAACAGGCTGACGGCGCCCACGACTACGGCCACCATGACCGCAGCCTTGAGTCCGTCCATGGCCCAGTCGCGTCCGTAGAACTCAGGCTCGTCGTCCTCTACCTCGCACGCCTGCGGGTGGGGGCAGTCTTGCCGGCCTTGGTCGCAAGGGCCGGTGCATCCATGCTTATTCACCATGGGGCTTCTCCGTAGCTGTCGAGGTCGCGTTTTCTTCGCGGGGCTCGGTTGAGGTAGGTGACTCCTTCGTGCTCGTAGAACAGGAAGGGCCAGTCGGGGCGAGGACGGACTCGACAGTGGTGAAGCGATGCAGGTTCGCGCACTCGTAGCGCCTCCTGGTCGCGTTGTTCGTCCGCTTGCGAGTCTCCAGCACCTGGGTCCAGGTTCCGCATGTGGGGCACTTCAAGCTGTGCCTCCTGCGCTTACGCCTTCATCGTCGAAGGGCTTGCCGCCCAGCTCCTTGACCAGGGTGTCGATCTGCTTGCGGATGTGAGTCACCTCTTCGGCCATGCGCTCCACGGCGAGGTGCAGCGCCGCAACAGACGGGGCGTAGGGCTGCGCTTCTTGGGGGGCTTCGGGGGCCGCGGGCTTCTTGGCCAGCCCCATCTCCGTGTCGCGCTTGAGCCGCAGGGCTTTGCACTTGGTGAGTGCTGCCTCGTCGTACAGCCGGTACGTGCGCTTGGCCGTGGTGATGCGGTGGGCGGGGAAGATTTCCTTCTCGTCGAGGAACTCCAGGAGCTTGTCGTGCCCCATCCAGTTGATGACGGTGTGAAGGTCTTTGGCGGTGTACATGTTCATGATGAATGACTGAGTTGTTGAACAAGTGCTAACGATTGTGACTGAGGGCTAACTGGTTAGCAAGTGGCTAGGTCGTATTCTTCTCCTTCAGACGCTCGGCTTCGGGTTGTGTGGTCATTTCAGTTCTCCTTCACAAGCAATGGTTGCGTTGACCGCTTCCTCATCGTCGCCGCATGCCCTCCACAAGGCGTCCTTCAGCACTTGGTTGTTGTGGTGCAACCGGCGCAGTTCGGCTGCGGCTTTCCTGCCGGTGTGGTTGCTGATTCGACCCTGTACAAACTCGTCGTCAAGCGCATCAGCCAACCGCAGGGCGGTAGGTTGTTCAGTCATGTTTTCTCCTCCGCCCGTGCGATGGCGGCGCGTGCGGCGTCTTCTACAGTGCTGGGGGACACGCCACCATACACACCCATACGCAGAGCGAGCTTTGCTACCTCCAGCAGTTCCGCGTTCAGAGCGTGCAGGCGGCGCAGTTCGGCGGCGGCTTGCGCTGCCGTATTCCCGCCCAGATACGCTATTAGCTGATCAGCCAGCCGCAGGGCGTCGGGCCGATTTGCTTTCGCGTCTTTGCGCAACTGCTTCATCCACCAGTTGTGGTTTTCCAACGGCGATATTTCTTCACTCATGGTGGTTCAACTCCTTCAACTTGGCCTCGATGGCGCGGGCGTATGCGTCAAACTGCCGCTCGCAGTCGTACTGCACCATGCCGTCTCGCGGATAAATGAGGTACGCTTCCAGTCCTGCGCGGCGGTACAGGCCGTCAATCTCCTCCTCGCTCAACCCTCGCCACTCGCGGCGGGGCGGGGCGACTATGCGCCAACGCACCGCATGACTAGGCATTTCTGCTACGTTGAGGAACCGTGTTCCGTCTAAGCATTCAGTCTCAAACTCAAGCGAGGTAGCGCCAACAGAATTCCACGCCACCGGCTCCTGCTCCGGCTGCTCCAGCGCGGCCTGCCACGTTTGCCACATGAGGTGCGTGTGGCTGCTCCAGTAGCCGCCCGCGCGCCCCGCGCGGGTGTCCGGGTCCACGCTGTAACCTAGGCTCTTGGCGTGGCGCTCAAACGCGGCGCGGTCTGCCACCGGCTTCTGCTCCGGCTGCTCCAGCGCGGCCTCCAGGGCGTTGATGGCGTCAGTGCAAGGCAGGATTGCCATCGCTCGACCGCAGCGGCTCAGTTCATCCACGGCGTGGCGCAGGACTTCACGCGCCTGCTGGGCGGCGGTTCTCAGTTCAGTCATGTCTTGCTCCTTGGTGATCATCGAGGCTTGGCGTAGTACCACGCTTCTATGCCTTCATCTTTGTATACGGCGGGCGGGTTTGACCTGCGGGGTTCTTTAGGTGCGTGCTGGACTCTCTTCACAGGCTCCTGTTGTTGCCCCGGCTGCGCCAGCGCGGCCTTGAGGGCGGTGATGGCTTCACCCTCTGGGCTGTTTACGCAGCCGTCCCAATTACGATCCAACGCCTCCAGCGCCTGCTGCACCGTGGCGCGGGGCAGGGTAATCAAATCGCTCATGTCAGTGCCCTCCAAATCGCATAAATCGACCACCCCAGCACCGACACCATGCCAATGATGGCAAGCGTCAGCAGGGTGTGCCAGAACCTCTCAAGGCCCTGTCCTTCGTACTTCTGTTTCATGTCTTGCTCCTTTCCGGCCAATCAGCGGGCCGGTCGGTCCACTCGATGCCTTCTTGCCGAATGGCTACTTTCCGGGCGAAGTGCGCGGCCTTTTTTGCTGTGTAACTTGGGTGGGCATCAACGCTCCACCAACCACCATCCCACCAGCGCAGCACATCCGCGTTGCGCCCGTAGCTTGCAGGCCACCAGCCGATGCTGGGTGGCGGTCCTTTTCTCCAGTTCATTTCATGCTTCCTCCCCAGCCATCGTGGCCTTCAGACGTTCGATGCGCTTGGTGTGGTAGGTCACCATGGCGTCCGCGTATTCACGGGCACTGTGGGCCTCCAGCAAGCGCCTCGTCGTACTCCTGCGCTGCCAACACTTCGGCAGCAGCGGGCTGGAACAGGGACTTGAACTTGATCCAGGCGCTCATCAGATGACTCCCGCCAGACGCGCAGCGATGGCCGCAGCGGTGAGACCGTCCGAGTCCAACCCCTCGGTGACCTTCTCCCTGCGCACCACGACCTGCGAGCGCACGACCGCAGTCTCGACCGTGTCGATGTAGTGCTTGGGCACATACAGCTTGATCTGCGGCCAGAGCTTGATCGCCTCGTTGAGCGACTTGCACTTGTTGAGGAACTGCACGATCTGCGTCTGCCGGTCGTTCCAGACCTTCCTGATCTTTCGCTCGGCCTTCTCGCGCTCGACGACAGCCATGACGTGCCGAGCGACGGTGTGGTGGATGTGCAGGTCATCGGCTGCTGCGGCTTCGATGTCGGAGTAGGGAACCCGCACCACGATCTTGCCTTCCCACCCCACGGACGTGCCCGGGGGCACGGGGACGAGGGCTTTGGTGAACTTCACGTGCGCGGTCGTCTCGTTGTGCCCATCGTCGTGCCTGTACAGCGTCTCGAATGCAACGGCCGAGGCTTTGTTGACCCACGACGACGGCATCTGGGACTTCAGGTGCAGGTGCTCGCCCCACAGGATCTGGGTCGCAAGCGACTCAACGCCGTCGCCGATGAAAGACTGGACCTCGAACGAGGGGGCAGGGGTTGCGTCGACTTCTGCTGCGCGCAGATGGTTGATTTGGCGCTCCACATCGGTGATGAGCTGCTTGGAGATGCGAACGAGTGCCATGATGGCTTACCTTTCAATGATTGAGTGAGGAAGTGGCCCCGAAGGGCCGGGGATCATGCGCGAGACTTGAGCCAGTCGTTGATGACTGCTCGTGCCTCGCTCTTCTGCCGAGCCGTTGCCGTAGGTGACAGCGCCTCGTGGCAGATCTGGAGTAGCCGCTCGAAGGCAGCCAGGAGTTCGTCGAGTTCTTTCATGATGCGTCCATGGTGAAGTGGATGACGTCGCCGTACGGCGCCTCCACGTCAGTTGAGATGCACCACACGACAGGATAGGCGGGCTTGCTACTCGGGTCGAACGACGTGTAGCCGTCGGTCAGGCACACGAACACCTCGGGGTCGATGCCCTTGTCCTCGATGTACTTGAAACCAGCCTCCATGTCGGTGCCGCCGCCAGCGTAGAACTCCAGGGCGAACTCCTCACCGCGCTCGAAGGTGTCGTGCTTACACACCGAAGTGTCGACGTACAAGACGTGCACACGCTCCGGGCTGCACAGCTCGATGATGCGAGCGAGGTGGCCGTTGTAGTAGTTCAACTCACGCGGGCTGATGGAGCCGCTGACGTCGATCTGGATGACGACCTCGCCCATCTCGGCGACCTTGCCGGGGGAGGGCAGGTACTGCTCGAAGCGACGGTTGGGCCGCGCCCACGACACCTCGCCGCGCTTGAACGACGTCATGTAGCGCTCAAGGATCTCGTACCAGGGCGTGCCCGGGTCGATCAGGTCGGCGATGATCTTCTGGAGCGATGCGGGCAGCTTGCCTTGCATCTTGGCAGCCTGGGCAGCCTGCGCGACTTCCACACGCGTCTCGGCGTCGATCTTGTCGGCCTCGTCGGCAGTGAGTGGTGCCCCACGCTCGATCAGGTCGTCGCCGATACCGCCGGGGCCGGGCACGCGTCCACTGCCGTCCTGCTCCTCGGGCAGCTTGTTGTAGATGGCGTCGACCGTGTCGTCCTTGGAGCCGGGCATGTCCACGCCGCCGGGGATGAAGTCACCGATCTTGGCGTCCTTGAGCATGTCGTTGATCCAGGCGTCGCCGGCGATGTTCCACCGCTTGGCCTGCCGGGCACCGCGCCGTGAGGCGTGCTGGCCGATGACGTGACCGACCTCGTGGGCGAGGAGGAACACGGCTTGGTCGACCGTGAGCTTCTCGATGAAGTCCGGGTTGTAGTAGATCTGACCGCGTTGGTCGACGGCGGCAGTCGGGATCGACTTGTCGGCGATCAGCTTGCGCTTCAACAGGATGGAGGCGAAGAAGGGGTGCTGTGTGACGATGGCGACCTTGGCCTTGTCGAGCTTGGTGATGGTCATGGTGTTGTCCTTTCAGTGAGTGAGTTAGACGTTGGGTGGGATGGCGTGCAGTTCCATCGGCGTGTCCTCCATGAGGGCCCGCGCGGCTTGCTTGTGTCGGTGGTCAGTGACGGCCTGCTTGCGGTGGTACGCGAGGTTGATGACCATAGCCTCATTCATGCGGGCCGTTGAATGGAAGTGGGCCCAGTGTCTTTCCCCCGACAAAAGTTCGGCCACTCCAGCGCGGTGGTTGTCTTTGACTCTAGTCGGGTCGAAGTATTTGTCGTGGTCTTTCAGCAGGTACTGCACGAGGTCGACCTCCATGATGCGGACCACCTCAGCACGTACGTCGTCGGCCTTGGGGACGTCCATGTAGTGTTTGCTTGGCCGCACGCGGCCAAGCGAGATGCCGAAGTTCTCAGCGACGATCTGGGCGATCTTGGCCGACTTGGACGACCAGCCGCCCACAGCCACACCGTCTTCGATCATGCGAGCTGCCATCTTGCGCAGCCGTGGGGGGATGCTCCTGGGGTCCAGGGTCATCGTGGTCTTGATGCCGGGCAGGGCCATTACCCGGGCTGTCTGGAACATGTCCGTTGTTTTCACAGGGTTACTCTCCTTTGAGTTTGATGAGGGTGCCGTACCAGATGAAGGCTTCGGCGAGTGACACGTGCCCAGGCAATACGTGCGAGGACTCTGCGCGTCCATCGTTGAACACGTTGATGGCTGTCTCGTCGGGGTTGGTGAACTGCACGACGTTGACGTAGAACGTAGGCGAGCGCCAACTGAGTTGGCGGAGCTTGCTACCCGCCGCATCCATCAGAAGTACGCAGCCATCTTGTCCGCTGCCTCTGCGAGCTTGGCGCGTGCGTCGTGGCGCACCATGGCGCTGCCCTTGACCATCTCGACGTTGTCCAGGTAACGCTTGGCCAGCGTCTCCAGCTCGTCCATGTGGGCGGTCAGCTCAGGCGTCGGGAACAGCATCAGCGAGCGTGCCTCCTTGATGCCATCGAGCACGTTGGAGATCACGCTGTTGTGGAAGCGCTCACCCTTCTGGCCCTGGTACTCACCGAGCCGCTCCACCAGCGCACCTAGGGGCTTGAGCATGCGGTTGATGGTGTCGGCGTTGGCCGCAGCCAGCGCGTCGTTCTCGGCCTGCTCACAGGCTTGCAGGTCGGAGTCGGACAGGTCGAACAGGAAGTGCCTCGCGTCGGGCATGGGCTGGAACTTGTACTCCAGCGACATGCTGCGTCGGAAGGCATCAGCGCTCGGGTACTCGTCAACGTGTGCACGTCCAGCAGCCCGGCCCGAGTTGCGGTACGCGACGTCGTTGAGCACCAGTTGGTCGTAGTGCGGCATGTAGTGGTCGAGCATGTTGTCGACCTTGGCCGTGCGGTGCTTCACCTCCTGGGTGTAGGCAAAGTAGTTGGCGTTGGGGAGAATCCTCGGGCCAGCGTCCACGTAGGGCAGGGTGTGCGTCTTGTGGTACGTGTACACCTCGTTGACGGCCGCCATGATCCGGTTGATCGGGCTGTGCTTATCCTGGAACAGCTTGGTGAGCACGGTGATACCGGCGTCACCTTCGGCGGCCTGCACCTTGGCAGTCAGGGCGTTGTCGCGCTTGGTGAGTGCTGCGCGACGGATGGTGAGCTTGACGAGAACGGCCTTGTCGGCCAGCTTGGAAACGCGAGTCAGCATTTGATGCTCCTGAGAAATTCATTGAGTTCGCGGTTGATGAACTTGCCCATCAGGACCTTGTCCAGGTCGTCTCTCGTGATGGACTCTTCGGTGAAGATCTTGTAAAAACCTCCCCCTGGGGTGAAGCGGGCACGCAGCCAGATTCCGCTCGCCGCTTGGACCTTCGAGCGCAGGCTGTCCCCCGAGCCCGGCTCCAAGGTGTCGGCTACTTGGCACACAGTCTCGAAGGACTCGGGGGTGTGGCCTACCACGGCTGTGACGTCGGCGAACCAGTCGACGAACCTGCCGTCCCTGTCTTGCTGCACTGTGAACAGGTAGGTGTTCACTTAGCCTCCTTTCAGTTAGTAAGTACGAGGATGGCCAGGGCCGTGGCCTTCGCCTCTTCGACGCTCTTGGCCTCGATCATGGTGGGCGGGGGGTTGCCGCCCGGGCGGTCGATGCGCCACTGCTGCATCCTGTCGGCCCAGTTTGCAGCGCGGGTCAAGCCCAGGTACGTGATGCGCCCCCGGATGCGCCAGTTGATCAAGTTGGCGTCCATGTCGTGCAGGTCCCACACTTCGCCGTCGCCGGTGTTGTATCTGGGGCTTCGCCACTCCAGGCGAGTCACATCAGCACCTCGGCGTTGCGCGTCGCCCACTCGGAGAACGAGCGGGTGTTCTGCACGTCCTTGCACAGCTTGAGCGAGTCCTTGACGGTCATGACGTCGAACTCCTTGGGCAGGCGGGCCGTGTAGGTCGTGATGCGGTCGAAGTTGTCCTTCGTGGCCTTGCGGGCCAGCGCACCCGTGATGGCGAAGCGCACTGCCGGGTCATCGGGCACGTCGGCACCCTTGGGGTCGAGCAGCAGCGCGTCGATGTTGGGCAGCGCACGGAAGATCTTGCGAAAGCCCGTGTACTCGGCAGCCGCGCCCTCACCGACCTCGCCGGCCACGTTGTCGAAGTAGAGCTGCTCGGGCAGCGAGTCGGGGATGTAGGACGTGCGCTCCCACGAGCGCGGCGTCGGGTTGCAGAAGCGGTTGGGGTCGAAGTCGCTGATGAGCCCGGGCCGGAAGCGCAGGAACTGGATCAACTCCACAGGCCAGCCGGCGTTCAGTGCGTACTCGCACAGGTCGTCGAGGTTCTCCGTGAAGTCGAAGCGCCGCGTGCGGTTGGCGAGCTTGCTGGTGATGCGGTTGGCGCCGGACTTGTCCTCGGTGCGGTTACCCGTGGCGATGATGAACAGTTGCTCGGTCAGCGAGAGCTGGCCAGCGTGGCGGTCGTAGATGACGCGGCACAGCGCGTTCTGCATGGCCACGCTGCCGTCGCTGAGTTCCTCCAGGATGAGTGCTGCGCGACCTTGGCCCTGGCGGATGGAGTAGAACTCCTTGGAGGCCAGCCAGTCGCTGTGGTCGCCCTTGGCGGAGGGCAAGCCCAGAATGTCCACGGGATCGCGCAGGCTGGCGTTGAACTCGATGACCTTGCCGGGCTCGATGCCCAACTCGCTCACGATCTCGCGGGCACAGGCGGACTTGCCACCACCGGGGGCGCCCAGGATGAACGGCACGACCTTGTTGCCGTTGGGGGCCTTGAACTGCTCCAGGATGGAGGCCTTGATGTGTTGATAGCGCATGTTAGTTCCTGTGTGAATGAATGAGAAAGGGAACGAGGGGTTAGATGCTAACTGATTCAGATGTTAGGCGGCAAGAGTTCCTTGTAGGGGTTGGTGTTGAAGAGTTTGGCCACGGGAGCGAACTCCACGTTGCCCTCGGCGTCGCGGTTGACCATGCACACAGTGGCCACGGGCTCGCCTGTACTGGCGTCGGTGCACTGCATGAGCGCGAGGTCTTGGTTCTTGGCTGCGCGCAGCAGGTTGTTGAAGTTGGCCTTGTGGCCAGCGGACAGGGCAGGGGATGCGTGTGTCATGCGGTCTCCGGTTGCGGGGTTGGGTTGAGTTTGTGTGCCACGAGGGGCACCATGCCCTGGATGGCGAGGGTCACCATGTCCTCACGCGACAGCAGCGTCGTGCCATCGTCGGGGTGCGGGTGGGTCTGGGAGCGGTGCTTGGATGTGGTCACGCTGAAGCGGTCCTGGTTCTCGTACCACCTACTGGTGGTGCAGTCGTAGACGAACAGCGGCCATGAGCCGTAGCTGTGCACCACGTAGCGCAGGTCGTCTTCGGTCCACCGTGCGTGCAGGTTGTTGCCGTTGAAGGGGCGGCGACGCCTGACGAAGGGTCGGGCGTCGCGGTTGGCGACGCGGTCGATCATGTCAGCTCCTCCGGGATGTCTACCTCGTCACCGAGGCGGGATGCGACAAAGCAGCGCATGGCTGCAATAAGCGGTGTGGGGCTATCCCATTCGCCGTTGGCACACCATTGCTCTCCGTTGATGTCCTCGAACGGCTCAGGGTTGATTCGTTCCCGCTCAAAGATCGGCCCACCTTGGGACCAGTTGGTTGATGGCGAAAACCGCATGGTGCGGTCGCGGTCAAAAAACAGCCCGTCTCGTGGGTCTTCCGCAGCCCACCATTCAATTTCCAGGCACTTTGCCACTGCCCAATCAAGCGCGGCTTCGGTCAGTTCACTTGTCTTGATCTTCATGCGCCCACCCTGCGCAGGCTGCGGATGAAGGAGTCCGCTCTCGGGCTGTTGCGCTCCACGGTCTTGATGACGAAGCCCTGCGCCTTGGCGGCTTCGAGGAACACGGCTGCGTCGCAGTCCTCTTCGAGGTACAGCGTGTCCCCATCGTGGCTGCGGTAGCTGTAGCTGCTGATCTTCGGGATGATGTGCAGGGCCACGGCGAGGGTGCGCGGGACTTCGAGCCATCCATGGCTCGGGTCGGAGTGGAAGTTGAGTTGGAGCAGGGTGCTCATGGGGTCTCCTTGGTTGAGGGTTGGGGGTTGATTGCTATCGCTGCGGGCAGCAGCAACAGGGCGGCGTGGTTGTCTGGTTCGAGCCTGTAGAGGACTCTCACCGCTGTCGGGTCCATGTCCATGTATGGACCGCAGTCGTCCCAGCCGACCAAGGCTGCGATTGCGCCCGCGGCTGCGCCCGCGGCTGCGCCCCAGGCTGCGCCCCAGGCTGCGTCTCTGGCTGCGTCTCTGGCTGCGTCTATGACTGCTTCTCTGGCTGCGCCCGTGGCTGCGCCCCAGGCTGCGCCCCAGGCTGCGCCCCAGGCTGCGCCCCAGGCTGCGTCTCTGGCTGCGTCTCTGGCTGCGCCCGTGGCTGCGTCTATGACTGCGCCCGCGGCTGCGCCCCAGGCTGCGCCCCAGGCTGCGTCTCTGGCTGCGCCCCATCGGTCGGGGTGGTCTCGCAGGGACTTGAGGACTCTGTCTATCCTCGCAGCGTTGGGCAGGTGCGCCCATGGTGTGGCGGTCATGGACCCGGCTCTCCGGCGTGAGTGCTGCGCGTCCTGGCCAGGACCTCGTCGAAGGTGGGCAGGCGTTGCATGGTGTCGATGAACTTGTAGGACTGACACACGGCGCAGCCCGGCTCGAAGTCCGGGCACCGAGGTCCTGCGATGCGTGCGAGGGTGTGCAGTCCCTCACGGATGCGCTGCTTGCGCAGCGCGTTGTTGCGGGTGCGGATGCTCATCGTGCGACTCCTCTCCAGTAGTAGCCCCTATGCTTGGGGTTGAAGCAGTTGAACTTAGGGGGCAGGTGCGACACCCCCTCCTCGAACCAGAAGAGGTCCGGGGTGTTGGCGTCGAAGTAGTGGAAGCGGGTCGATTCCCACCGCTTGAAGATGTCGGTGACCATGTACCAGCCTGAGCGCTTGGGCATGCTGTGCTTGCATGCGAACCATGGAGTGAGCTTCATTGGTTGCCCTTCTGTTGGGTGAGGATGGCAGCGACGACTTTCGCCACGGACTTGGGGGTGTTGGGGATGAAGGCCATGCCCTCGCACGCAGGCAGTTGCTTACAGATGGGGAGGTTGCTTAAAACGGCGTGGCCGATGCAGCCCTCGCAGCGGATGTACTCGTCGCTGACTACGAGCACCTCCATGGGCTTGCGCTTGCGACTGCGACTGCGAAAGCTTGCGTCGGGCAGCCACGTGAACGTAGCGCCCACCTCCGTGTTGGCGTCACTGAACCACGTGAACGTGTCGAATACGCGTTGGGCGTCCATGGCGATTCAGGAGTGGAACCCGTAGTGGGTGTTGTGCCAGACGGCACCGATGAGGTAGCCGATGCTGCCGTCCTCCTTGAGGTAGTGGGCGAACAGGTCCGGGCCGTCACCGTCGCGCATGATCTGGACCTTGGGGTAGGCGTGAGCCGACCACGTTGACAGGTAGCCGATGGCGACCCACAGGGGTTTCCAGTCGCAGTTCGGGAGGCATTTGGCGATGTTGGCCATGTCTTCCGAGGTGAGCTGGAGTTCGATGGTGCGTGGCATGAGTGCTCCTGGTTGGGCTCGGGTCAGATGAATGCTGCGAGCAGCAGGCCGATGGCTGCGCCGAAGAACCCGGCGAAGAGGGCGTCGATGCGCCGGGTGGGTTGGTCTTCCATGGGGGCTCCTTGGTTGGTTAGGTGTTGGTGAGGATGTGCTTGACCATCAGTGTGGTCTGGAGCACCTCCAGTGAGGTGTCCATCAGGGGGATGATGCGGTGCGCGGAGTCATCATCGGGGGAGGGGTAGTCAGTGACTACCCATGCGAACAACTCGCGGCTCAGGGTGATCTGGGCGAGCGTGCTGGTGTACCAGTCAGGACCATCGCCGTCGTACCATGCGTCGGGCTCGGAGTAGCACACTCGGCACAGGGTCCAGGATTCTCGGCGCTCGGGCTGCCACACCAGGGTGCCTTCGCCCAGGCGCTTGAGCCACTGATCGTTCATGCGGACGCGGCGGCGGCGGTCCTCTTCATACTCGTCCTGCGCAGCCAACTCCTTTCGCACCCACTCGTACATCGCGGCGTATTCAGCCTCGCGCTTCTCCACCTGGGCGGAGTGCAACTCGGCCAGCAGGCCACGGTCCTGCTCACGCAGGAAGGACGCCCATTCACGCTTTCCGCCTTGACGGCGCAGGTACGTACGCACGTTGGCTAGGCGCCTGCGACCCGATCGGGGGGCGCAGCACGGGCACCCCATGCCGCCGGGACCGACGACTGCGTGGCGCTTGTAGACAGATGACTTGGCGCTTGTGTGCATGGTGTGTATACCCACGTTAGGGTGTGGAGGGGGTAATAAGACAAGCAATTAGACAAACGGGGGGTGGGCTTGTCTTAATGCAAAAGGCCAAAACACACTAGCGGGTAGTGTGGGCTGCTACATTTTTGTGCAATTAGACAATTAGACAACTTTTGGCGGAGGATCAGCGCCTTTTTGGGGGTCTCGGAATTTGCGCGGCGCGTGGCCGCTTTCAGACCCGTCGTCGTCTCACGTACACGTGGTCCTAAATGTTGTCTAATTGTCTAATTGTCTAATTACAAGATGGAAATCATCGTGACACACTAGCGGGTAGTGTGTTTTGGGGGTCTTGGTAATTAGACAACTAATAAGACAAAAACGGATCTTGTCTTATTACATGGGGGCACACTACCCGCTAGTGTCCCCGAAATTCAGCGCCCCGAAGGGCCCGACGACACACTACCCGCTAGTGTGTCACGATCATTTTCGGAAATCCGTCGGACTCCATGATCGTGACGGACTGGTGCGCGATGAGTGCTCCGCGGGCCCCTTTGCCCGCAACACACTACCGGCTAGTGTTCCTGTCGTTCTTGGCGTTCCAGAACTTGCCGGGGCCGGGCTCGCGGAACTGGTTGGGGTATCGGAACCCGTTAGCGCATGCGGCCTGATAGATGCCGGGGCTCTTGATCTTGGAGCCCGGACGGGTGCCAGAGTAGCCCGGGCGTGCGCTGGTTTGGGGGATGCGGGCCGCTTGCACGGCGTTGAAGTCGAGCGCAGCGGGGAGTCTCGGGCCGCGCACACTAGCGGATAGTGTGCCGGCTGGTACTCTGTGGATTGTGGGCATGATGCCTCCTGGTTGGGACACTAGCGGATAGTGTCGGGGTTTGTAAACCTACTGGGAGGGCCCCCGAAGGGGCCTACCCGCTAGGCTCACTCGACGTCAGCGCCGTCGGTCTTGATCGAGGCCATCACACGCTGGGCGTGATAGATGGACACTTGCTGGTTGAGGATCTCCAGGAGTTCGCGGTTCCGCACGGACACGCTGGCGTCCTTGACCATGCCCTCCATGCGCTTCATGAACTTGTCGACCGCCTCGGACACGTCGAACACGGACACGATGGGCGCCTCGGGCTTGGCATCCTCCCAGGGCAGGGCGAGGAGGCGCTCACGCAGGGCGGCGCGGTCTTCGGCCTTCATACCCTTGGCGCGCTCGGAGTCGAACCCGAACTTGTCCTTGCCCTTGGGGATGAACATGCAGGTGTTCTTCTCGAACCAAGCCCGCAGGGAGGCCCGGCGCATGCCCTTGCCGATCGACTCCACGAGTTCGTTCGCCGGGGTGACGTTGCCGTGGTCGACGGCGTGCAAGGCGCACTCCACCGCCACGGCTTGGACGTCTTTGGTCAACTTGGCCGCGGCCTTGCCGATGCGACCGATGGCTTGCATGAGTTGCTTGATATCCATGATGAGGTTCTCCAGTAAGTGAATGAGAGGGGATTCGGGCACCGCCCGGTAATGCACACCCCGTGTTTGCGAATGTGCATTGGCTGATGGTGCCGGGGTACTTGCGCCCCCCTAGTGGCGCGACGGTCAGTTGCTTGGTCGGAACCGTCAGTCCGCGATATGAAAAGTTTTGTGGAAAATCCGGGAACGTGCCTTAGTCCAGACCATCGGAGCACGTACGGAAACCATCCTGCGAGGCAGGTTGCGACATGACGCCCGGCCATCACGGGGTTTCCCCCCTTTTGGCGTGCGACTATCCGCGGCGTCTCGGAATACAGTACCCGTGGGACACACGGGCGGAAACCTACCTTGCCCCCGGCTCTTCGCGTTGTTTCGCGCTGGACGCCGGGTCTCTCCAAGGGGGCTGTTAATCACTGCCCCCTGTACCATAGGCGGCGCTGATACTCGACCCCCCGGGGTGGCCCCACCCCCGCCCCCACCCGGCCCCCCTGGCTTACGGGCTGCGCTCACGACGACCCGACACCCACGACATACACACGTTACGCAGTACCTACTACTCCGTCGCACCCCCCTCCCAACCAGAAAAACCCACCCAGACCACATACACACGTCGCGCACCACGTGCTAACATGTCCCGCATCACATGGAGATACCGCAAATGCGTGTGCGTGGGGACTTCTGGAACGTCGGCGGCCTGATCGTGCTGTGGGCGGTGTGCTGCGTGGCCATCGGAGCCGCCTTCCGGCTCATGGCGTGGCTGTTCTGCCTGGGCTACGGCTGCTGAAAGCCCGTCGTGAAGCGCCACAACCTCTTCCTGCCCGACGAAATGGTCGCTGAGGCCCGAAAACTGGCCCAAAAGCGTGGGGTTGCGCTCGCCGACGTCATCCGAACGGCCCTGGACAAGTACCTGCAAGCCGTCAGGCGCGCTGCGGAGGCGAAAAATGGGTCCCAGTGACGACGAAATCGACGATTTCCCCCTCGAACCGGACTTTCGGCCGGTTTCGTTGCCCCCCGTACCCCCTGAAATGCTCTTCTACCTCGCCCTTGGGCGCGAGGACGAGCTGGTTGTGGCCTCCAGGTACGGTTTCTCGGTCGAGGACTACCACCGGCTGTGCGAATTGCGCCCCTTCCAGGTCGCGCTGGCCTCTCAGCGGGCCCAGTTGGACAAGGACGGCATCACATTCCAGGTCATGGCGGCCATGCAGGCTGCGGAGCTGCGCGACAAGACGTGGATGCAGGCCATGGGCCCCGAAGTGCCCCTGCCGCAGCGCCTGGAGGCCCTGAAGACCTTCGCCAAGCTCGGCAACCTCGAACCCAAGGAGGTCAAGGGCCCGGTGGGTGCCGGCACGGGCTTCTCGATCCAGATCAACCTGGGCGACAGGAGCATCAGCATGACCAACAGCCCACGCCCCATCCAGGCCGTGCAGGATGTCAACGTGCTGGAGGCTGAGTGACTCCATGAGCGTCTACGACCCGACCAAGACCCAGCGCGGCTTCATGCTCGATGAGGCCTACGTGCGCGTGCTCGCCGGGCCGGTGGGCGGTGGCAAGTCGGTGACCTGTGTGCACGAGCTGGTGCGCCTTGCCTGTGGGCAGGCCCCGAACAAGAACGGCGTCAGGAAGACCCGGGCGGTCATCGTGCGTAACACCGCCGACCAGTTGGCGCTCACGACGAGGAAGACCGTCTTCGACTGGCTGCCCCCGGGCGAGGCCGGGGTGTGGAAGGCGGTGGAGAAGACCTTCACGCTCATTGCCACGCTGCCGGACAACACCCGCGTGGAGTCGGAGTGGCTGTTCATCGCGCTGGACACCCCTGACGACGTGCGAAAGGCTCTCAGCCTTGAGACCACCTTCCTGTGGGGCAACGAGGCCCGGGAGCTGCACAGCGAGGTCGTGGACGGCCTGCTGGGCCGTCTGAACCGCTACCCCTCGATGAAGGACGGCGGGCCCACCAGGAGCTGCGCGCTCTTCGACACCAACATGCCCGACGAGGACACGTGGTGGCACGACAAGATGGAGAACCCGCCGTCGAACTGGGCGATCTACAAGCAGCCGGCGGCCATCATGAAGCCCGAGGTCTACACGGAGCGCTTCGGCGAGGAGCCCGAGGAAGTCTTCGAGGACAAGGACCTCAACGAGTGGGTGGTCAACCCGGAGTGCGACAACTACGACCACCTGCCCAAGGCCTACTACCCCAACCTGATCCCGGGCAAGACCGAGGACTGGCTGCGCGTGTACCTGCGCTCGGAGTACGGCCGGTCCCTGTCCGGCACTCCCGTCTACGAGAAGACCTTCACGTACGACTTCCACGTGGCCAGGGAGCCGCTGAAGTTCATCCGTGGAGAGTCGTACCCGATCGTGATCGGCGTGGACTTCGGGCGCACGCCGGCGGCCGTCCTGAAGCAGCGCGACCCGCGTGGGCGCGTGCTGACCCTGGGGGAGATCACCGCTGAGAACATGGGCATCGAGACGTTCATCAGCACCAAGCTCAACCCGTTCATCGCCAACAACTTCGCCGGCGCCACGTTCGTGTGCGCCCCGGACCCGGCGGGCTTCGCCAAGCAGCAGATGAACGAGATGTCGCTCGTGGACGTGCTCAAGAAGGCCGGGTACAAGTGCGTGCGCCCGCCCACCAACGACCCCGAGCGGCGCATCCAGGCCGTCGAACGCTTGCTGGTTCAACAGTTGGAGGGTAAGGCGATGTACCTCATCGACCCCTCGTGTGAGACGCTGATCCGGGGGTTTCGCTACGGCTACCGCTACAAGATCAAGAAGAACGGCGAGCTGGAGGACCGGCCCGACAAGAACTCGTTCTCCCACGTGCACGACGCCAACCAGTACGCCGACAGCGTGATCGACATGAACGTGAGAGGGGTAGCTCTCCAGTCCGGCCGGCGCGAAGTCAAGAAGGTCGAGCGGGTGTACTGAAACACCGAAGCACGTGCTAACATCGCCGCAGCCACCATCTAACCGGGCGATACATGACTCCGACCCTTGGTATCAGCGTGGGCGGGATTCTGCCCGCCATGTCGGCCAAAGACGTCGCCGACCAGGAGCGCAAGGCCGCGCAAGTTGCGCAGGCCCAGCCGCTCATCCGTGAGCTTGCAGGCCACGTTCGCCGCTGCTGGACCGAGGCTCGCAAAGCCAAGGAGCAGACGGTCGAGCCGCGCATGTTCAAGGCGGTGCGCGCCCGGCGCGGGGAGTACGACCCCGACGTGCTGACCAAGATCCGCGAGCAGGGGGGCTCCGAGATCTTCATGATGCTCATGAGCAACAAGTGCCGTGGCGCCTCTGGGTGGCTACGTGACGTGATGCTCGGCCAGGGCAGCGAGAAGCCGTGGACGCTGCGCCCCACACCCTCGCCGGACCTGCCGCCCCCGTTGATGGAGGAGTTGCGCCAGCACGCCGTGCAGCAGGTGGCCATGGTTATCCAGGCCACGGGGCAGGCCCTGCCGCCCATCCAGTTGCGCCGCTACCTCAACGAGTTGCGCCAGGAGTACGTCTACAACCTCCAGGATCAGGCGAAGTACAGCACCCGCCGCATGGAAGACAAGATGGAGGACCAGCTCATCGAGGGCGGGTTTCTCGCGGCGGTGGACGCCTTCATCGACGACCTGACCACGTTCCCCTGCGCGTTCCTGAAGGGCCCGATCATCCGGCGCAAGCCCAGGCTGAAGTGGAACCCCGACGCGATGGGCGGCTTTCAGCTCTCGATCATCGACGACCTTGTGCTGGAGTGGGAGCGCGTCGACCCGTTCATGGTCTACCCGAGCCCGGCATCCACCGGCATCCAGGACGGCTACCTCATCGAGCGGCACAAGCTGCGCCAAGCCGACCTGGAGGCGCTGATCGGCGTCGAGGGCTACGACGACGGCGCCATCCGCATGGTGCTTGAGGACTACGGTCGCGGCGGCTTGCAGGAGTGGCTCGTCGTTGACTCGACCAAGGCGCAGGCCGAGGGCCGCTCCACGACTGCGGTCATGAACAACTCCGAGCACCTGATCGACGCGCTCCAGTTCTGGGGCATGGTCTCGGGCCAGATGCTGCGCGACTGGGGGCTTGATGAGACCGAGGTGCCCGACACCGCCAAGCAGTACCCCTGCGAGGCGTGGCTCATCGGCGACAAGGTCATCAAGGCGTCGCTGAACTTCGACCCGCTGGGGCGCAAGCCCTACTACAAGGCCTCCTACGAGGACGTGCCGGGGACCTTCTGGGGCAACTCGGTCTACGACCTCATCAAGGACTGCCAGGAGATGTGCAACTCCGCCGCCCGGGCCCTGGCCAACAACATGGGCATCAGCTCGGGGCCGCAGGTGTGGGTCAACATCGACCGCATGCCGGCAGGCGAGGACATCACGAACCTCTACCCCTGGAAGATCCACCAAGTCACGAGCGACCCGATGGGGTCCTCGGCTGCGCCGGTGGGCTTCTTCCAGCCCAACTCCAACGCCCAGGAGTTGATGATGGTGTACGAGAAGTTCTCCATCCTGGCCGACGAGTATTCGGGCGTGCCGCGCTACATGACCGGCAGCTCGCCCACGGGCGGGGCGGGGCGCACGGCGTCTGGCATGAGCATGCTCATGAACAACGCCAACAAGTCGATCAAGCAGGTGGTGTCCAACATCGACCGCGCCATGAGCGAGCTGCTGGAGCGCCTGTACTTCCACAACATGAAGTACAGCGACGACCCGGAGCTGAAGGGCGACGCGCAGATCGTGGCTCGCGGCGTCAGCTCCGTGCTGGCCAAGGAAGCCGCCCAGGTGCGGCGCAATGAGTTCCTGGCCGCCACCGCCAACCCCATCGACATGCAGATCATGGGCCTGGACGGCCGGGCCACACTGCTGCGCGAGACGGTCAAGCAGCTCGATGTGCACCCCGACGAAGTGGTGCCGCCCCCGCAGCGCCTGCGCGTGCAGCAGCAGCTCCAGCAGATGATGCAGATGGGCATGCCGCAGGGCCCGCAAGCACTGCCGAACCCTGGCCAGCAGCCAGCTCCCGGCGGGCAGCAGTTGATGGATGGTGCACCCGTGACGGACAACTTTGAGCCCGCAGGGGCTTGACGTTAGCACCTACTTCGGATACAACCGCGACTGTTAGGAGCTGAACCCATGAAGCGCTCGATGCAATCACACGCCAACGAAGAGGCCAAGGCCTTGAAGCGCGGCGGTGCGTCGCCCCGGCTGATGGCCGAGGAGAAAGCCGAGTACGCCAAGAAGGGCGTGAAGTTCCCCGCCAAGACACCCGCAATGAAGCGAAAGGCCCGCTGAAATGAAGTCCCTGATGAAGACCAAGAAGGTCGGTCGCTTCTACGACGGCGGCGAAGTCGAGGCCATGGGCTCGGGCGATCTGCCCGCCAGCGTCGACACCAGCCGCGACTCCCCTGCTGCCGAGCCCAGCTCGTTCAAGGAGGCCTTCGCCTCTGCTCGTAAGGGCGGCGCCAAGACCTTCGAGTACAAGGGCAAGAAGTACACGACCGACACTGCGCCGGCGCGGTCCAGCGCCCCCGTTGCAGGACGCCCGCGTGGCGAGTCCGGCCCCGTGTCAACGACCCGACAGATGGCCGACCGCGCTGCGGGCGACGCCATGAACGCAAGGGCGGCCTCGGAGGCTCGCGCCGCCAAAGCCCGCGAGAGCGAAGCCGATATGCGCCGCGAGTCTCGCGGGCGCAGCGCGCCCGACACCACGGCGCCCAAGCGCAAGGTGCTGAGCACCGAAGGCGTGGACTCCAAGACGCTGCTCCCCCAGAAGTACGCCTCCGGTGGACTGGTCAAGCGCGGCGCGCTGAAGTCCCACGGCAAGGCCTGCTGAAATGCTAACCCGGCCAGACGCCCACCAGTACCAAGCACTGGCGCGGCTGGTCCGCGACCCCGACGGAGAGGTGCTCCTGGCGCTGCTGGACACCGAACTCCGAAGGCTGCAACTGAACTTGCTGGACTCGTCCGGCGAAGCGACTCCAAGGCTGCAAGGCATGGCCAAGGAAGTCGCTGAGATTCTCGACCTTCTGCGGAACGCTCCGCAGGTGGCAGAGAAGGTCCGAGCGCCCAAGGCCTAACGCCCGGCGTCGGTTTTTCAACTTGCCCAAGCCCCATCCTTGCGGGGCCGGCGATGGAGTATTCATGGCATTGCCCAAACAGGTCCAGGCGCAGGCTGATGCGCTGGAGCAGTACGAACGTCAGGTTGCAGACGCCCTCAAAGCGAACGAACCCAAGCCGGACGACCCTCCACCCGATTCGCCCAAGGACCCGCAGGGAAGTGCTCCGGCACCAGCCCCGGCTCCTGCGCCGGCTGAGCCGCCGAAACCGGCTGACGATGACAGCAACACGTGGCGTCAACGCTACCTGTCGCTGCAAGGTCAGTACAACAGCCAAGTGCCTGCGCTACAGCAGCAGGTGCAAACGCTCACGGAATCGGTGTCGCAGCTCACGCAGCAGTTGAAGGCCAAGGAGGCTCCGCCTCCCGCGCCCGAAGCCGATCTGGTGACGAAAAAGGACGTTGACGCTTTTGGTGAGGACTTGGTGGACCTCGCTCGCCGTATCGCCAAAGAGGAATTTGGCAAGCGCGAGACGAAGTACGTCGAGCGAATCGAGGCGCTGCAAGGGCAGCTCGCCGAAGCCAAAGGTCAGGTCGGTGAAGTCGTGGAGTCCACGGCCAAGACGGCGAACGAACGCTTCTTCGAGGCGCTCGACGCTCGCCTTCCGGGCTGGGACAAGGTACAGGCTACAGCCGAGTGCCAGGAGTGGCTCGGCGCCCGGATTCCAGGGACCACGGTGACGTGGGATATGGCACTGAAGGACGCAGCCGGCCGCCGCGACGTGAAGACGGTTCTCGAAGTCTTCGAGAACTTCTTCGGCAAGCACCCGACGCTGGACCCGAACGCTAAGGCACCGGCCCCCGCACCCGCCAAACAAGAGCTGCAACGTCAGGTCGCGCCGAGCAAGTCGAGCGCCTCCACCCCCACTGCCAACACCAAGCGCACCTACACGGGCGCCGAGTATCAGACCGAGAGCATGCGGCTGATGCGGTTGATGCAGAAGGGGGCGGTGGACGAGGCTGGCTGGCTCGAAGCAGAACTGAACGCTGCTCTCGCGGAGGGACGGGTCACACCGTAAGTCCCCGGGGGTGGTGAGTTGAAAACCGTGAACTAGGAGCTTCTCACATGTCTACCATCACCCCAGGCGCAGCCTATGCCGTACAGGCCCCGTTCAACACGAACCCGGCCTACTCCGGCACCTTCATCCCGGCCGTCTGGTCGTCCAAGCTGAACGTCAAGTTCTACGCGAACACGACCTTCGGCGATGTCTCCAACACCAATTGGGAAGGCGACATCAAGAACATGGGCGACAAGGTCATCATCAACAACATCCCGACGATCAGCATCAACGCCTACACCGTGGGCCAGTCGCTGACGTACGAGGTGCCGACCCCGAACACGATCGAGTTGCAGATCGACAAGGGCTTCTACTTCGGCGTGAACGTCTCCGACGTGCTGGAGTATCAGGCTCAGCCCAATCTGATGGACATGTTCACCACGGACGCGTCCAACCAGATGAAGATCAAGGTCGACACCGACTGCTTCCTGGGCACGTTCAGCGACGCGGCTGCGGCCAACGTCGGCGCCACCGCTGGTGCGCTGTCCGGCCAGTACAACATGGGCACCGACGCGGCGCCCCTGGACTACGCGGCTTCTTCCAACGCCCCGCTGATCCTGAACACGATCGTGTCGATGGGCAACATCCTGGACGAGCAAAACGTGCCCGAGAGCGACCGCTTCGTGGTCCTCACGCCGTACGAGCGCCAGCTCCTGATGCAGTCCCCCCTGGCCCAGGCGTACGTCACTGGTGACAGCCAGTCGATCCTGCGCAACGGCAAGATCGGGCGCATCGACCGCTTCGACATCTACGTGTCGAACCTGCTGCCCAAGGCCGCCGCCAACCAGAACTACACGGGTGGTGCGGACGCCGGCAAGATCAAGCGGCACGTGATGATCGCCGGCCACAAGTCGGCCATGACCTTCGCCAGCCAGATCAACAAGGTCGAGAGCCTGCCCAACCCGAACGACTTCGGGACCCTGGTGCGCGGCCTGATGATCTACGGCCGCAAGGTCGTGAAGCCGGAGTCGCTGACCTACGCAGTCGTCAAGGGCTGACAGCAGTAGCTGACGCGGGGGCCCTTCGGGGCCCTCGTGTTAGCATGTGGGTAGGTCCTAACTCAGCTCGGAGTCTTCATGGCTGTCACCACTGTGGCGTCGCTGCTCGGGCGAGCAGCCGTCGTTCTCCAAGACCCGACGAACATCCGCTGGCCTCAGTCTGAGCTGCTGGACTGGCTGAACGACGGGCAGCGCGAGATCGCGCTCTACAAGCCCAACGCCTGCGCCAAGAACGTCTCGTTGCAGCTCGTGGCCGGCACCAAGCAGGTGCTGCCTGCTGACGGCGTATCTCTCGTGGACGTGGTGCGCAACATGGGCACCAACGGCAGCACGCCCGGCGACGCGGTCCGTGTGGTCACCCGCGAGATCCTGGACGCCCAGATCAAGGGATGGCACAGCTCCACGCCCAGCGCCGCGACGAAGCACTACGTCTATACGCCGCTGGACCCCAAGACGTTCTACGTGTACCCGCCGCAGCCGGCCTCCGGCATGGGGCAGGTCGAAATCATCTACGTGGCCGCGCCAACAGACGCGACGCTGGTAAGCACGATCTCCATCGACGACATCTACATGACGTCGCTGCTGAACTACATCCTGTTCAGGGCGTACACCAAGGACGCCGAGTACGCCAACAACGCGCAGCTCGCCGCCGCGTACTTCGCGCAGTTCCAGGGGGCCATGCAGGGTAAGACGGCGTCCGAAGTCGCCACGAACCCGAACGCCTCCATGGGGGGCTTCAACCCTAACTCGCCGGGCGGGACGAAGTGACGCCAGTTCCGTACGAGTCCTTCTTGCCGCACGTGCTGCCGTACGCGCCGGCCTGCTTTGACGCGCAAGCTGTCATCGCGGTCCGCAACGCGTGCATCGACTTCTGTCGAGACACGCTCCTGCTGCAAGAGGATCTCGACCCGATCAACGTGAAGGCCGGGGAGAACGTGTACGACATCGACGTGCCTCGGGGCTACATCCTGGCCCAGGTGCTGTCGCTCTACTACGTCGGGCGCAAGCTGGAGCGCAAGAGCCAGCTCGAACTGGAGCGGCTCTACACGCGGGACTGGCAGTCGCTGGTCGGCGCACCGCAGGTCTTCACGCAGTTCAACCAGGAAGAGGTCACCGTGACGCCCCGGCCCGCTGAGGCTGCGCAAGGGGCTATCACCGGACGAATCGCGCTCGTGCCCAGCCGCACCTCAACCGAAGTCGACGGCGTTCTGCTGGAGCGGTATCTGGACGACGTGGCCGCCGGCGCTCTGGCCCGGCTGCTCGTGACCCCCGACCAGCCCTACACCAACCTTGCCGCTGCTGGCATGTACGCATCCAGATTCCGCTCAGGCGTCGCGCAGGCGCGTGCCTTCGTCAACGGCGGCATGAACCACGCGCCCATGAGGGTGCGCTTTCAACGAATCACGTAACGGGAGCCCACCATGGCTGTCATCTACCGCACCGCTACCAAGACCAACCGCATGAACGCGGTGGTCACCGACATTGGCGCCAGTGGCAAGCTCAAGCTGTTCACGTCCGCCGACGTACTGCTGGCCACCTTCACCCTGGCTGCCACGGCCGGCACGGTCTCCGGCACGGTGCTGACCTTCTCGGACGCCAACGGCGCCGCGGCGGGCATCCTGAGCACGACCGCAGTAGCGGCCGGCGTTGCGGCCAAGGCTACGGTCACGACCAGCGCGGACGTCGACATCATCACCGGCCTGACGGTGGGCGCCAGCGGCGCGGACCTGATCCTCGACAACCCGAACCTCGCGGCCAGCCAGTCGGTCACGATGAACAGCGCGACGATCACGCACGCTTGAGGTAGCGCATGGCCGCATCACAACTTGGCTACACCCCCGGCTCAGGCGCAAACGTCGCCACCGACCAGGACGACGGCGGAGCCCACCACCAGAAGGCGCTGATCGAGCACTTGCAAGGGGGCGTGCCAACGCCCGCATCGCAGACCAATCCGGTGCCGATGGCTCTTTACGGAGAGGCCATCGAGGCTCTGGAGGCCATGCGAATGGCCGTCCAGGCGCTCACGCGCACGATGGGCCAGATGCAGCCCGACACCGCAGCGCGCATGCGGGTCGCCATCGACGCGATCAGCGGCGGCCTGACGTTGGCCACGATCACCACCGTGGGCAGCGTGACAACTCTGGCCACTCTTACCAACCAAACCCAAATCGGGGGCCTGCCGGCTACCGAGCAGATTCCGTCTCTCATGAGACTCGGCGCCGACTCCCTGCGCCGCAACATTACGGTGAGCTGACATGCCAACCACCAACGGAAACCGCAAGCTCCTCGACCTCAAGCGCTGGGAGTTCTGCAACCCGGCGCCCCAAGCGACGGCCGCCGCGCACTTCATCATTTCCAGCCGCCACTACCGGCAGCAGCAGTTGCTGGTGTCCAGCAACACGTTGGCGCAGCTCTACAACCCCAACGAAGACGGCTTTATTGGGGTGCCTTCGCCCGCCCTGGCCGGCACGTTTGGCGCGGGCGCGTGCGGGGTGGCCGGCAGCTTCAGCACCGGCACCACGGTCGCCGCATCCAGCCTGACGGCAACCGCTGGTAGCACCACCAGCATCACGACCAACCAGAACTTGCAGCGCGACTTGCGCGGCTACTCGGTGTTTTTCACGGGCGGCGCCAACGCCGGCAAGCTCAAGACCATCGCCAGCAACACCATCGGGGCGAACGCGGTCATCACGTTCGAGGGCGCACCCGAGGCGGTAGCGTTCGACAACACCAGCCAGTACCGCCTCAAGACGCCGGTTTTCTACGTCCTGGGCGCCGGTACGCTGGCTGCGGGCAGCTTCCGAAAGTACGACTTCGCCACGAACACCTGGACGACGCTTTCACAGACGGGCCTTCCCGCATCGGTGGGCACCGACGGCCGGCTGTGCAGCACCCCGGCATGGATCGACAGTGGGTTCAAGAGCTTCGCCACCGGCACCGCCACGGGTGGCACCAGCACCACACTGGCGAACACTGGCAAGACTTGGACCACCAACCAGTGGGCGAACTCGCAGGTGCGCATCACTGCCGGCACGGGCGCGGGGCAGATCCGCACCGTGGCAAGCAACACGGCCAGCGCCGTCACCGGCAGCGTGGCCTGGACGGTCACGCCCGATGCCACCAGCCAGTACAGCCTGGAAGGCAACGACGATTTCATCTACTTCATGGGCAACAACGCGGTCACGATGTACCGCTACAGCATCAGCGCAAACACCTGGACCACGCTGGCGCCCACGGCGGCGCGTGGCGGTGCCCCTGGCGCGGGCATGTCGGGACACTGGATTCACAGCGTCGCTGCGGCGGACTGGAACAACGAGAGC
>Ga0068877_10000578_pt1 | contig 31484 bp, 20 predicted proteins | sample NOAtaG_FD_66437 | JGI IMG/M metagenome (GOLD analysis project Ga0068877, IMG submission 66437) | Freshwater lake microbial communities from Lake Erie, under a cyanobacterial bloom - NOAA_Erie_Diel6S_1000h metaG | ecosystem: Environmental > Aquatic > Freshwater > Lake | place: USA: Ohio, Lake...
GGCTGCTCCCAGTTCTTGCCGACGGCGCGCAGGATCTCCTGTTCGCCCCCATCGAGCCGCTCACCGCGGCAGGCCTTCTCGACGACCTGTGCGACCTTGTCGGCACGCCCCGTCGGATCAAACCGCAGCACAGGATCAAGGTGGGGGGAGTAGGCGTACCGCACGCGCCCCTTGCGCGGCACCTCGCCCTCGCCCGCCATCGCCGCCCCCGGCAAGTTCTTACGGGTCGCCGAGCCATGCCGGTAGTCGGCCGTCACCGACAGCCCCTCCGCCGCCGCCGTGTCGGCCGCCTTGGTGCGCTTCGATCCTCGTCCGCCAGTTCCATTCGCCTTCTTTGCCACGGTTGGGTCTCCCGAGGCCGCAGAAGGTACCCGAACGATCCGCCCCCGTGAAGTCAGAACCGTGGGAGAGCGTGCGTTTCTGCAGCCAGCCTCCAATCTCGCCCGCACGCCGGTTGGAGAGTCGATCGAGGGCGGGTAGATTGACGGGATGGGCGACTGGGAAGACCTCTGTGAATCGCTTGGACTCACCGTCGGGGCGGAGTGGGAGGATGTGCGTTGCGCGACGACTCCGGCGCGCCGCAGGGCGAACCGTTCGGGCATGGTCCTCGTCGACCATGAACCCTCACACCAGAGCCCCCTGCTCGGCGGGTGGGGGCAGATTGAGGTGTTGAATCGGTGGAGTGACGAGCTGGCAGGGTTTGGGCTCGTGGGAGTGCCAGACGCCCGCCGAAAGGTACAGCGCAATGACTGAGGCGAACGATGCGGCGCCGACCGAAGCATGGCGATTCGTGCACGCCCTCCGAGCTGCGTGCCCAGGAGAGTTTCTCGGCGAGCCTCGCCCGATTCAGTACGGAATCAAACTGCAGATGAAGATCGGCGGCTACCTCATCGTTTGGTTTCGCCACGGTGGTTTCGTGTCTGGGTTGAGCGCCGAGCGGATGGTGCCAGCCGCCACGGTGCTGGCGACATTGGATCAGGTGGTTCGTCAAGAGTTGGCGGCGTACATAAGGAGGCCGGGACTCTTTCGGGCGATCGAGACATGGCGCGAACACCTTGAGCGATCTGGCCATGCCGAGCATGTCTCAGTCGAAGCACAGACAGCCTCTGCAGAGTTTGTTGCGCGCAGCCGTGATGAACCGACGAGAGCGCATCCTGATCCCATTGCCGCGGTCGCGTCATCTGGCACGATCGGCGTCCGGAATGTGCGCGCCTCGACCTTGGCTCGAATCGCGGGTGAAGCGGGCGGACCAGCCGGCTGGTCGCAAGCGATTGGTCGTCGATGCGAGCGGCTGGCGTTCGAAGCTATTTGCGAGTTGTGCGGAGACCGCTGTGTTCGCATCGACGGTGATGAGGCGCGCGTGCGCTTGCACTTCGAGAAAGGTGAGCGCATTCTCGAGTGGCTCAACGCGTCGGCCGAACAAGGAAAGTCATGGGACATCGAGGAGCGCGATGTCGTGTCAGGCGAGGTGCTGCGTCGGCACGAGGTCAAGGCCCCCACGGCACAGTTGACAGCGGCGGAGTTTGCATCCGCGAAGCGATTCGGAGCCAACTACCTCGTCTGGCGGGTAGACCCCGAGACAGGCACTTGCGAACGGCTTAGCGTCCGCGAGATGGCAAACGGTGCACAGCGGCTCATCCCCGACGAAAGCACCAGCACGAAAGTGCCCTCACCGCCGAAGCCTCCCCATCTGGTGGGCGTGGATGTCGAGGGCGCGACGATGGTCGTGCTCGGGTCCTCTACTCCTGAGTTCTGCCGAAGGCTTCGGCGCCAGCACCAAGGCTTCGTCGGACTGTTCCGTGGCAATCTGGTCGTGGCCTTTAAAGTGACGCCAGAACTCGAGGCGCAGCTTCCGCGGAGCGCGTCGAAGGTATGGATTGTGAATCGGTCGCGGGCGGGGTGTGAGCGTTTGTACGCGGCGTTGCGACTCGCTCAAATGAGCCTCGCGACCGGCGGCCGTCCTGCGCTGTTGTTCGTAGGGGTTAGGATGCGAACAGATATTGGCACGGGGCGTGCCCTGCGAAGTTCGCATGACGACGCACTTCAATCAGCCCGTAGGTAGGGGGAAGATCGATATGCAAGACAGACAGAGCGGAGGCTTGCGGCTCGTTGGATTCCATCGCTGCATTGACATGGCTGTGCACTACATGTTGCCAGCACTGGTGTTTCCGAGGGTGTATCGCAAGTTTCTTCAGCAAGAGTGCGATGTTGCTTCCAAGGTCGATACGCCGCATACGAAGCGACTCGTGGAGCGTGTTGGCTGGTCTGCAGGCTACTACCGTGATGCAGTCGAGTGCGACGACGAGGCCATTGATGGCCCTTGGGGGCCGCAGCAGCTGTTGCTGCACGCCACGCTCCCGATCATGCAAGCATTTCCTGAACGCGAGCAGGAAGTTCGAGTGCGCGTGCTTCTAACGATCATTGATCGGCTCGGCGTTCCGAATGAGCAATTGGAGAGGGCAGCGAAGGTGGCCATGCTCGCCGATGCAGAGAGATGGATTTCCAGTCCGATTGAGAACCCCAAGTGGGCCTGCAATCACGCCGTGCGGGCATTCGCGAGCCTCACGGCGGCAGAACTGGGTGTAGTCATTCCTTGGAACGACGAGAGTGTGACTCGGCTCGGCTTGATCTCCCCGAACTCGTCCCCAACTGGCTTCTCTGTAGATGGTCAGCTCGTAGGTTTAGGTCGTGCCGCTCACGATGTCACGGATATGGCGGGCTTCGCAGGAGACATGCTCGAGTTCATGAGTTGGTTACCACTGTTCGGCGCGACGCATGTTCCTGAACTGGAGATGCTTGATAGAGGGTGGAGAGGTTACCTGGTCGAACGTGTCCACCTTCATGACCGTGCCGCTGGCGTCATCTCCAGTCTGCTTGCGATTCAACTCTGTTGGACGGAAGCCCACATCGCGAAGCTGGAAGCGGCGCTAAAGGGAAGGCGACGGCCGTGGCTGCTGCATGCGCGTCGGATGCATGTGGAGTTCTTGATTCAGGAGATGCAGGGCGTCAAGGGGCGCTCACCGATCTTCGGTGGGGCGCCGCCGCAAGTCCAAGCACAGTTGCGTGCTCAGATTGCTCAGCGAGTCAAGGAGCACGGCCAGCCGCGCGTTGAAGCAGTGCGCGATGTTCTTGCGGACCACCTTTCACGCTTCGCGCTTCTGACCGAAGATTGGGAAAGCGAGCTCAATGAGAAGGTGCCAGAGCAAGCAGCACTCATCGCGGCAGGGGTGCGGGCAAGGATTGATGCGGTGGAAGGCGTTACGGCGGAGCCCGAGATCGTCGGGGCAGTTGATGCGGAGGGACTTGGCTCGATCGGACGACTGAAGCCGCCTCGTTGGCGTGGGCTCGTCGCTGAAGAGACGCGTCGACTCTATGACGATGCGGAGGCGAGTTTTATCTCTCGAGTGAACTGGCAGCCGACCCCACGGATTCCCGATCCTCCGAAGCACTGGTCATCGATACTCCGTGGGTACGCGACCGCGGTGGAGGCAGAGCTGCTGTTCGGATACTTCAATCCAGCCCTTGCAGCCCTCGCGCGTGACAGCGAGCGCTTTCCGTCTGAGACACTGAAGCGGATTCGAGATGAACGTATTGACGGCAAGGCGTCCATCGGCACTCACTTCGCCAGATTCGTGCTCGCAGCGCGGGCGAATGGATCCTCGGACGGTGCGAGGTCGCCCTGCCTTGGGGACATGCACTTTCTGCTCACGGTCTCTTCAAGTCGGCACAGCAGTGATCCAGGGATGCCGCTCATAGGACACATTCAGTCGGCGCTTCCAAGAGAACTTCGTGTCCGGAGGAATGCTGAGATTCTGGGTGGCATAAACGAGTACCGCACGGACTCGGCGCATCCTCGGCAGGCCGACTCCGACCGCGAGATCACCCGCGAAAGAGCCCTGCTTGGGCGGCGCATCATGCTGCACTACCTATCTCTACTCGTTGGGCTCCGCCACGCGTCGAAATGAATCGAGCGACAGATGAGGAGGCGCAGCGGGAGAACGCGAGCCCTCACTCGGGCGGATGCCGCCCTACCCACCCGATGACGACTAATCCCATGGCGGGCTGATGTTGAAAGTAGATCCGTACGCACTGATCGGGGGAGGTTGCCTCTTTAGGCTTGAGATGGTGTTCGAAGTAAGAACGCTGGCCCGCACCGTCGTCCCAGGTCCGTGCCTGCCGTGCGCGTTGCTTATTGTTCACAGTCTGCGATTCTCCAGACGCGCGTTCGCCGTGGTCTGTAAGCCATTGCAGCACATTTCGGCCGAGTACCGCTCCATCCTGCGTCTCGCGGGCGAGTTGCGCAAGGCACTCAAGCGAGCGCGAAACCTTCATCGCTGTACTGGTGTCGGTCCGGATCCCGTTGACGCCGTCCCAGACATCGTTCCCGAAGCGGAGGTACTTTGGGTGACGGATCTGCGCCAGCAGTACCGCATCGCGTACGGTTGATGGTGGGGCCTCATGAACTGGCTCAAGCTGCCGCGACGGAGAGGCATTCGCGCCAGCTGCCGACGCGCGCAAAGACTCGATCAGCGCCTCTTTCTCAGCTTCGAGGTCGCGAACGCGGGCTGCGAGCTGGTCGCAGCGGTCCGTCGCAGCCGACCATTTGTCGAACAAGTCGTCAACCCAAGCCTGGTCGAGATGGCTGGATTTCACCCTTTCACGAACGGCGTCGATCTCCTCATGTCGCGCTTCGCGGAGCAGATCGCCAATCAACGACGGGCTCGCAATGCATAGACCGCTCTGTGACACAATTGATCGCTTAAGCTCTGCGCGAAGCCGACGGGCGGCGGCGTAGCTGTCAACGGCACCGTCCATCAGACGCTGCGCTGTCCAGAGTGCATGGTCGAATGGGCTGGGGAACCGCTCGACAGCCGGCCAGTAGAGGCGGATTGCGCCGCCGTAGCACGACCAGTCCTTGCCGCGGCCTTCGGTGAGCGCCCACGCCGCTTCGTCGTCGATCCTCAAGACGATCGCAAGTCCGATCAAGTCCCGTGCGATCGAGCTTTCGATCCCGGGGTGAAGAACGAGTCCCTCTTCGTCGGAGATGACCACCACGGGAACGGAGCGGTCACGCGCCCAGATCAAACGAATCGCCTCAAGTCCTCCGTCTTGGCCGCGCAGGAAGATGGGTGTTTTGGGTAGCCGCGTGCCGCGATAGTGCCAATCGAATGGCAGATCGAAGAGCAAACTCAGAATCCGTGGGGGATTCGGATCGATGTCGAACGGTGCAAGGTTGTTTGCAAGCGCGCTCAGCTCGATACCGAGACAAGTTTGCTGGTCGCTACCTCCGGCCTCGATCACGGTTGAGAACTGACCCATCGCCAGAGGTTCAGTCAGGCTCCAGCGCTCGACTCTCCCGCGGCGGCATTGATGGACATCGTGTTGAATCGCGATGGTCCGCCCGTCCTCGGACAGGAGCAGCGTTCTGTCCGCGGACAGCTGGCCCTTCATCGTAAACCAGTCGTCGACAGCCGTTCTGATCAGTGAAAGCCGATCGGTGGTCGAAGCGGAGAAGGCGGTACTGGATTCGAGCGCGTATCCGGCGAGTCGTCGCATTTCACGAAGATACCCTGACTGGCGCAGGCAGTGCATGGCGGCACACGCGCGACTTCTCCCGACCGAAGTTGCTGCCACCTCGGACGGCGTTTGTCCGACCGAGCATGGGGCGTCGCGTCGTTTCGATCGCGCGGATGTTGCTCGGCGGCCTCTCACATGGAGGCCCTCCGTTAACTGTTTCGGGATGCGCCCTCGCCCCAAGGGCGCCCTTCGAAAGGGCGCGGGATCCGCCCCTTCCCGCGTTGCAATGTTGTATTCTATTTGTCCATGGGCGAACTTGGTTCCGAACATCGAATGGATGACGGTCGCGGCGGCTCGGCGCGCCCGTTTGCATCGACCCCTCCCGCGTTGAAGACCCCCGTGGGAGTCGCGATCTGGTTGGCGGTTGTCGGCGCTGGCCTCTTTGTTGGCTGCTTCGGCCTGCTCATCCCGTCGGTGTGGCAGGCGAGCGAACTGGACGCACGGGCGGCAACACTGTCGAAGTACACCGCTGACGCCGAGCGGCTCGCCGATGACGCCTCGCGAAGGCAGAAGACGGCTGAGGCAGACTCAAGGTCGGCCACATCCAAGCTCGATGCGGTGCAGGCAGACCTGAAGACCGAGGAATCGCGGTTGGCGGCGGCGAAGGCTGAACTTGGGAAGGCGGAAGCCGCGAAGGTCGCCGCAGAGTCGGCGGCACGCGACGCGCTTGACAAGGCAACGCGCGACGCCGACGGCATCACGAAGGCCGCTCAGCAAACGGTGTCGGCGGCGGAGTCGCGACAGAAAGAGCTTGAGCAGGTGGTGACGCAGCTGCAGTCGCGAAAGGCGACGCTCGATTCGGCGGTTACTGCGGCGGAGTCGCGCGCGGCCGCGGCAGAGTCGCAGTCGTCTGCAGTGCAGCAGCGCCTTGAGGGGCTCAAGGCGAGCGAGACCGAACTGCAGAAGTCGCTCGATGCGCTCAGGCGGAGCCTCGATGCCATGCCTGGCTTGACCGAGCAGCTGGCGAAGTTGCAAGGCGACATCAAGGTGCTGGAAGCGCGCCGTGTTTCTGAGCAGGCGCGGTTGGACGCGCTGTCGGCAGCGGTGCGGGAGGCAGAATTGCTCGGGCAGGATGTCGAGCGGCTCAAGGCGGAGAAGCGAGATCTTGGTACCGACAAAGATCGCCTCGCGGTTGAGGTCGACGGGCTTCAGCGCCGTGTCGATTCGTTGAAGGCGGCCATTGCGTCCGCGGAGTCCGCGGAGCAGGCCGCTTCGCGGTTGAAGGCGGCCTATGAGGCGCTGATCAAGGTCATGACTGAACTTGGCAACCGCGGCGGCAATCCTGCGCCGCCGGGCACGCCATCGGGCAGCGGGGGAAGCGAATGATCATTCCGACGTTCATCGGGTCGGTCGCGTTGGGCGGCCTTGCGGGCATCTCATCGGTCGTGGCAGCCGTGATCGCGCGGCGTGCGACGAAGGAGGCGGACGAGATGCGTCGGCTCATTCCGCAGTGGAACGAGCTGCGTGATGTGGAGTCTCAGATCCTGAGCGCGAAGGCTGAGCTCGTGCGGTTGGATGCGAAGCGCGTCGAGCTTTCGGCGGGTGTACAGAGGTCTGAAGAGCTGTCGGCCAAGATCCCCGGCCTCGAGAGGCACATCGCCGAGCTTGAGGCGAAGAAGGAGTCTCTCCTCCCGATGGAGGCGGAGTACCAGCGCCTCTCGATCCTCCACAGCCAGAAGAAGCTTGAGCTGGATCAGTTGCAACAAGATCGGATTGCACTTGAGCGTCAGCTTGAGGAAGCGAAGGCTGCGACCGATCGCGAGCGGAAGATTGCCGACGAGCAGCGCGCGGCGGCCGCTGCAGCGAAGGCCGAGGCGGAGATTGCCCGGCAGCAGCGCGATGCGTTTGCTGCCGAGGCCGATGGGCTCCAGAAGCGGATCGCCGGGCTCGAGGCCAAGGCCTCTGAACTGCAGTCCGACATCGCGCGCCTCTCGGCGCAGGAGTCAGGACTTCGGACTGAGGTCATGCAGCATGAGCGCGCGCTCGCCGAGGTGCGCGAGCGCATCGCCGAGGCGCGCGCCACGCAGGCCGCCTTGGAGTCGCGGCTTGTCGAGTTGGCGAGGCAGGAGGAGCAGCTTCGCGAGACGCTCTCTGGCCTTGAGGAAGAGATTCGTGTCCTGACGTCCGAACTCGCGAGCCTGAGAGCAGAGCGCGAGGGGCTGCGTACGGAGATTGACGAACTGAAGCGCCGGATTGCGGAACTGCAGAAGGAGAAGGCCAGGATCTCGTCGGATAGCGACGCGCTTGCGCGGGACCTCGCGGGGATGCGAGCGTCGGCAGCGGGCAGCAAGTTCACCCTCCTTGAGGCCACAAACGATCTGTTCTCGCCGTACATAACCCACGAGCGTGACGCTGGCGACTTTGGATCAGAAGAAGATGCGCTCGAGATGGTTGCAGCGCATGCAAATGGGCTTGGCTTCCAGTACCCGGATCGCGTCCTCCGTGCGTTCCATACCTCACTCAAGCTTGGGCGACAGGCGCCATTGCTGGTGCTCGCAGGAATCAGCGGCACGGGCAAGAGCCAGTTGCCGAGGCTCTACTGTGACGCACTTGGGATCAACTTCCTGCCCATGGCGGTGCAGCCGGGCTGGGATAGCCCAGCCGATCTTGTGGGCTTCTTCAGCCATATTGAGCACCGCTTCAAGCCAACGGTGCTCGCGAGGGCGCTCGTCCAGATGGATGAGTACTTTGAGGAATCGATGTCCGTCTTGACTCGGAAGGAACTCGACAAGTTCCTCGAGCGTCGTGACGCGCGAGAAGATGGCATGCTTCTTGTGCTGCTCGACGAGATGAATCTCGCACGGGTGGAGTACTACTTCAGCGATTTCCTTTCGCGTCTCGAGCTTCGCAATGCGTCGGGGTTCGATGCATCCGACCCCGAGAAGCGAAAGCGCGTCGAGCTCGTGTTGGAGACGCCTGGCGCTGAGGGTGCGCTGAAGCACATCTCGGTGTTCCCGGGCGACAATGTGCTCTTCGTCGGGACGATGAATGAAGATGAGTCGACGATGGCGCTGTCAGACAAGGTCATCGATCGTGCGAATGTTCTTCGATTCGGAAAGCCCGAGGTGCTGAAGGCGGAGACCGGCGGTGAGGTTGATCCATGCGAGTACTACCTCACTCGTGAGCAGTGGCGCAGCTGGGCGAGCACCACCGTCGAGAGTTCTGCCGATGCCAAGCGCGTTTCACAGATCGCCAAGTGGACTGAGCAGCTCAACGGCGCTCTAGATGCTGTCCAGCGAGCATTTGCGCACCGGACAGCCGCTGCAATCAAGGCGTACTGCCTAGCGTATCCCCCTGGCACATTGAAGTCAGATGCGGCTTTGCGAAACGCTTTCGCCGACCAGATCGAGCAGCGTGTGATGCCAAAGTTGCGTGGCGTCGATCCCTCCACGCCAGATGGCCAGAGGGCGATGGAAGGGCTGCGTGAGCTCATCGGTGAGCTTGGCGACGGCGAGCTCGAGGACGCGTTCATTCGTGGCCGAGAGGCGAACGACGGGCAGAGCTTCGTTTGGTACGGAGCGCGGCGGAAGGTATGACCGGCGGTTGTCCTTGGCTGCACGGAATCGACGGGACCGAAGGTGCGGCAAGGTCGGTCGTTGCGCGGCCGAGTAGTGGCGCATTCCGGGTGAGTGGTGCGCGCGACACCACCGCAGTGGTCGGAAGCGACCTGCGCGGGTCCGCGAAACGCCAGTACTTTCATGAACTTCCCAATCTGCATCGTGCCGTTGATCAAAGGCAGATCGACCACCACGCGCCAGGGAAGGACGATCCATGTAGGGTCGGCCGAGCGCTGCTTGGACTAATCGAGGTTTGGCTGGATGCCGTCGAGAAGCTGCAGGGCGGTGGAAAGCGGGGAGAAGCGGTGGAGCCTGCCGCTGTCCACAATGCGCTGCGCGAGGTCGAGAACGAAGACGAACGCGACGCCCCCGATTCGCTCATCTACAGAATTGCCAAAGAAGACCGCGGACACTTGGCAGCGCTTTGCGCTGATCCGCGCGTCATGCTGCGGCGCGAGCGGCAACTCTGCCCTCTTGGTCGAGTTCGTGAGCTTGACCCATCGTGTATGCGGTGGCTCGACATGCAGCCCGGAAGGTCCATTGCAGAGAAGGCTGGTCAGAAGCAGCAGATCCGTTCGATTGTCCGAGTCCAATCGGCGGCGACGCTCGAGAATCGCGTCCTGCGTGACTTGATCCTCCGAGCAGGTGCTGCAGCAGATAGCTACTGTCGAGCAAACGCCAGGTTCCTGCGGAGTACCCGTGTTGTGGCCGTCCGGCGGTTCGCACAGGAGATCCGATTCGCGTTGGAGATGAGTGCGATCGCGGGGGTGCCAGCGCTCAGTGGCGTCCCAACACCGAATTATGTGCTGCAGACCAGCAAGAAATACAAAGGCGTCTGGAAGACCTGGCTTGCGCTGCTTCGGAAGCAGCAACAGACCCAGTCCCTGCTCCAGTGGGGAAGTCGTTGGATATCCGAACTCGCTTTCATCGGCGCACTGGAGGCACTGGAGGCCTGGGAGGGCATCAACGCGACGCTCCAGCACCGGCTGATGTGGCGGGGTGAGCCTCATCATGGCGAGTTCTTCGAAAGTGCTGCGCCCGTTGGCGCCTATCTCCGCACGGGACAAGCGCGCCGCGCTCGATTCGATGTCGTCCGTTCGAGCCAGCTGGCGCGGGGAGTGCGCCCTGCCGAGTGGGAGCGTTGGGTGCAGCTGCTTCCCGACTTTGCGGTTGTCGCGGCCGATCCCGAAATCAGGCCGCTCCTAGTTTGGTCGATCGTGATTTGCGACGAGGAGCAGGACAGACATGCGGACACGATCTATGAAGCACTGGCGCATAGCCTCAATGCGGTGAAGGCTGATGGTTTGGTTCTACAGTTCGGAGGCTCAGCGCCGTGGGGTCTTCGGCCTGGGTTGCAGGTGGCCCAAGTGCATCGCGCAACGGATGCGTTGCGGATTGCTGGGGAAACTGTTCGCCAAGTCGCGCACCTCGCGGGGGGGCGCCGATGAGCGGACATGGGCTCGATCCTGGCGCCAGTTTGGGTGCAGTTGCGCACTGCAGTGTCGCAGACGATCACGAATCGCTCGCGGCCGATGCGGCGTCTGGGGTGCTTCCCGCTTCCGTGATCCTTGACAACAACGCCCTCTCGCTTGCGCTCGAGACGGCCGTACCGCTTTCACCCTTCGGGGTCGGGGGCCCGTGGCCTCCCGAAGCGCAGGTCGGTCCGCGGGAGGGCGCACGGCGCTTGCCGCTCGCATTGGCACTGGCGACCCTAGAGCGACCAGCGGGGGCGCAGCGCGATGACGCGCGTAATCTGATGTGGAGTTGGCCTCGCGTTGGGCGATTTGATGATGAGGAACCTGGACAGGAGCATCTTGCCGCGCTCGTGCGTCGAACGATCGGTCGATTCGCAGAGACAAAGAGCGCACCGCTCGTACTGGCGGTGCCGAACGGGTTGCCCCTGATCGAACAGAACATGCTTCTGGGGCGCCTTGGAAGGAGCGTGCGACTCGTTTGGCGTTGCATGGCGGCGGGCCTCTACAGGTCGTTTCTCCAGACCGGGGTCGGAGCGTCGAGTCGCGGTCTCTTACTTGGGCCCGAAGCGAAGGTACTCCATGTTCACTTCGGAATGGACGGGTTCGAAGCAACGCGATTCACATATGCGCGACACCGAGGCGCGCAGGGCCCGGCGCTTCTTGTTCCCCGCCGCTCGCGCCCCCGGCCTGGTTTGAATGTCAGCGTTGCAAACCCCTATCTCGGACTGCAGCTGTGCGCGCACGCGCACTGGTCGCATTCGACCGATGTTGACCAGCTCTGGTCATCGATGTTCGCCGCGCCGGCCCCTCTGAAGGTCCCGAAGGCGGGCCTGATTCGGGTGCGTCGCCCTTCGATCTTGCGCGAGGACCGCCGAGCGGGCTGGCCGAGCGTGCTAGAAGCCGCGATACAGTCGCGCCAGCAACTCGAGGATGCAGTCGGGAAGTGGGCTGGCGAGGTGGCGGCGCTTCTCAACCATGACAGCGAAGGCAAGCCTCATGTACTGCTCGCGACGGGTGACTTTGCACACATCGCCGACGATGGGCAGGTCGACGACTTGCTGTCGCGACCCGCACGGATGATCGCGGAACTCGCGCGCGGTGCCCGTGTGCCGGTTGAGCGGCTCGAGCCCGCCGCAATCGCAAAGGGTGCCGCTTTGTATGCGTCTCGCCGCACGCGACAGTGGGCGACCTATCTCGATGAACTGCCACCTGTCGAGATCGTCGTTCAATCGCAAGGCGGCGCGCGCTGGGAACACCTTCTCAAGGAATCGCATTACGACGCAGGGGCGCCCGTCGAGATCAAGCTCGATCACTTTTCGCTCAACGCTGGAGAGCGGCAGATCCTCCTTCCCGTGTATGTCCACGAGTTCGGCGAAGACACTCCTGATGTGCTTGCCTCCAAGGTCGAGTTTCAGCACGCGACGCGGAACAGGACTGAGGCAGAAGTCGTTGTCGAGGTTGAGGCGGCGACAGGGCTGCCAGTCGTCCGTGCCACGGTTCACGGCGACCTCAATGAGACAGCCGAGGTTGATTGGGTCAACGATCGGGCGTCTGCGCACACCGGAATGACGAAGGCCGGGTATCTCGACTCGTTACCGCGTGCGTTCCCACCTATCGAGACGCGTGTTGCCGGTGATTGGTGGGTGATGGGCGGACGCTATAAGACCGTATCGCTAGTCGGCATCGACAGCAGCGAGTACACCGGCGACCAACTTGCCGCACGCCTTCCGCAACTGTTCGCAGCCGGTGAGGCTCGATTCACGATCGGCCTCACCGCGTTCCTACGACTCGCGAAGAAGAAGGAACGATGCCCGACCTCATTGGCGTGGCTTGCTGCGACCGATTCGGACGGCAGAAATCCTCGTTCGCCCGCGCTGGAGAACGCAGCGAAGACGCTCTTTAAGGCCGTGCTGCGAACCTGGTCAGATCCAAAGCTCTCGAACAAGGCAGGTCAGGCACTCTGTGCGCTCTGTTGGAGTGATCGCGCATGGGTCGACCACCTGCTTGGCGAGTCGACAGACGTTTGTTCCGTTGGCGAGTACCACTACAGCATCGCAGGGCTCGGCACTTGCGTTTCTGAAGAGCATGACATGGCGGACGCGGTTGAAGCGCTTGCCCGTCGTATTCGCTCGAATCTGCAATCAGCCACGCTGCGGAGGACGAATCCCAAGGGTGTTGGCACGCTTGGCGCATTGGGAAATCTGCTGTCTCTGCGCGCAGAGGCGATGAAAGAAGTTTCCGATCGAACAGCACATCAGCTTGCGGATGACGTATCGGATTTCATCGCAAGGTCGCTCCATGGCGGCGGCTTCAAGACCAAGTTCCAGTCATGCCTTCGTACGATGGTGTATCTCACCAGGCGCCGTGCGTATCAGTCGGACTTCCTTTCCTCGGACTCTCAAGCGTTCGCGCGAATCGTAAGGTCGTGTTCGCGAGTGTACATCGCAACGCGACTCGTAACTTCGGGGAAGCACTGGCACGCGATCACCCCAGCAATACTCGACGCGGTGAAACGTGACCTTAAGGAGCTCAAGCGCGAAGGCAAAGCGCGAAACGGTCGTGCAATGGACGCGACCTGTGCAATCATCGACTCAGTTGGCATGTCTGAGTTGAAGTTTGCGAGCAACCAGTATCCGAGCAATCCTGCCAAGCTTCTGGAGCTGCTCGTGCAGGTCATCGAGTACATCGAAGGACGAGGCACTGGAATCCTCGTGATCGACGATTCCGGCGATGGCGATGGTGATGGCGACGGCGACGGCGACGGTGGGGGTGCCGCCAACGACGGCGGTGCTGGCAGCGCGGGCGCCGCAGCGGCTGATGGTGGCAACTCGGATGGCGGCGGAGGCGGCTGAGCAGAATCAGTCAACGCGCAGTAAAGGTTGGTCTAAGGGCGCGTGGCAGACTGGCTACAGATCTTCTGAAACTCGCATCGCTCGCACTTTCCTGTATCGGGCTTTGCGGCGAAGTCGCGGCGGGCCAACCCCCCGAACAACCCCGTCACCCGCTCGATCGCCGACGAGCACTCCGCTGGCGAAATCCCGATCGCCGTCCTCGGCGCCTGCTGCGCCGACAGATCGTGCAGGTACGCCGCCTTCACATCGAGCCCCTCGGATCGAGCCGCCGCCGCGTACACCTGCAGCTGGAACCTGAAGTTCTCGTCGCTGGCTGAGTCGGTTCCCGACTTGTAGTCGACGATCGCGAGGCTGTTAGGCCTTCCGCCCTCGCGGTCGAGGATGACATCCGCGCGCCCCGAGAGGAATCCCTGCGGCAGATGCAATTCGAACGGCCGCTCGGTCGCCCACACGCGCTCGAAGTCGTCGCGGTGGTTGTTCAGGTAGCGGGTGACGAGATTCCTCGCCTTCTGCTTCATCAGCGGTTCGCTGGAGCGGTTGGCGAAGGGGAAGTAGAGCTCGGCGTCGAGGATCTCATTCACCCTGTTGAGGTCGGGAATCCGCTTGCGCTCGCGCGCCTCTTCGGCCACGCGGCGCAGCACATGGTGGATCGCGCGACCGAAGCCGAGTTCTGAGACAAGCTGCGACTCAAACCCAATCGAGCGCTGGAGCCGGAAGCGATACCCACAGTCTTCGTAGCGTATGAGCTCAGTGAGGCTGATCGAGACGGGCTTCGATGGCGTGGCTGCGGCACGCGAGGCGATCTCGGGCGGCAGCTCGGGGCCTGCCCAGGCGGGAAGCTGCAGCGGATAGATCGTGTCGACGAACCGCGAGCGCTTCGAGGACATCCGCTCGGTGCGCTCGAAGTGCGACACATAGAGGGCGTCGCGCGCACGGGTCATGGCGACATAGAAGAGGCGACGCTCCTCCTCTTCGCCGCCCGCGTAGCGCGCCTTGATCTCGGGCGCGAGCACATCGTCGGGCAGCGTCCACTTCGCCACGCGCCCCGCGCGGCTTGCGGGAAAGCGGCGGTCCTGCAGCGCTGGCAGAAACACCACGGGCCACTCGAGGCCCTTCGCGCCGTGGACGGTCATGAACTGCACGGCGTCGACGCCCGTGCCATCCTCGCCCTCGAACTCCTCGTATGCCTCTTGCGCGTAGTAGCGGAGGTACCCCGCAAGGCGCTGGTAGTACTCGGGCCCGCGGTCGCTGCCGCCCTTGAACTCGCGTTCGCCGGCCTCGTTGACCTCGTACCGGCCGCGCCGCGTGACATGCTCGAAGTCGGCGAGGATGGTCGAGAGCCGCGCCAGCGCGCCCATCCGCGGAAGCGTCTCGGCGTCGTCTGGGTTCCATTCGTTGACGCCGAGGAACTCGAACAGGCGGTAGAGGTCGTCGATTAGGTTCGCAGAGACCTTCGATTTCTTGATGTAGCTCGCCCAGTCTTCGAGCAGTCCTGCGATCTCTTCGACAGGCTGTGTGCTACGGAAGGCCTGCTTGAGCTCCCCGGCCACCCCCTCGGGCGTGAGCTCGACCTCGCCCCCGAGTTCGGGGTCGTACCAGCCCGTTCCGCCGAGCCAGAGATGCGCCTTCACCGCGGCCTGCACCTCAGGCTGCAGGAACAGGCCCGAGCGTCCACCGCAGGTGAGCGGGATAGAGCGCGCCCGGAACGCATCGATGAACGGCTTCGTCGAGGTGCGTACCGAGCGGAAGAGCACGGCGATGTCGCGGAAGGGAACGCCCTTGTCATGCAGCGCGAGCACCGAGTCGGCGACAGCAGTTGCCTCGTCTTCCGCGTACTCGGTGCGGAACGGGATGATCGCCGGCCCGTCGTGCAGGCGCGTCGGCTTCATCAGCTTCGCGATGCGCACGAGGATCGACTGCGCGAAGCAATCCGCGCGATGCACGATCGGGGCGACCGATCGCCGGTTCTCGTTCAGGATGACCTGTCGCGCGCCGCCGAACCGCTCGCCGAATCTCTGAATGTAGTCGACATTCGAGCCGCGCCACTGGTAGATGGCCTGGTCGTCGTCGCCGACCACGCACACCTCGGCGCCATGCGAGGCGAGGTGCCGGATCAGCCGGTCCTGCGAGGGATTGATGTCCTGGTACTCGTCGACGATGAGGTGCTTGAGCGGCGCCACGATGCGCGCGCGCGTCGCAGGGTCCTCGAGCGCCTCGACCGCGCACTGGACGATGCGCGCGTAGGTGAGGAGATGGAGCCTGCCAAGGATCGCGAGGTACTTCCGGTACATCGGCCCGAAGTCAGTCCCGTCGATCGCCTCGATGGGCAGGCACTCGTTCGAGATCACATCGGCGGTGCGTGCGAACTCGTGCACTGCCTCCCACACCTTCGGCGCGAGCGACTTGAGACCGATCTCGGTCCGGAACCGGAACAGCAGGGCGGCGTGCCGATGCTCGTCGACCACATCGCAGTTGCCGTACTCGGGCAGGTGGTTCTGCAGGAGGCGCAGGCAGTAGCCATGGATCGTCCCGACATACATCTGCGCGAGCCGGCCCGCGGCGTCCTCGCCAACGAGCTCGGCCACGCGCTTGACAATGCGCTCCTTGAGCTCGGTCGCCGCGCGATCGGTGAAGGTGAAGGCGACGATCTCGTCGCTCTTGACACCCTCTGCGATGAGCGCCGCGACCCGCCGCGAGACGCTCTCGGTCTTGCCCGATCCCGCACAGGCAATCACCTGCACATGGCAGCCGCGCGTGTGCGCGACCTCGAACTGGGCCGGCGACAGCGTGATCTTGGCTGCTTCCTGCATGCTCACGAGTTGCGATCGCTTTCGTCCAGGTGCTGCCAGAACGCGCGATGGCGCCTGAGGCCGCGGGCCACGGCGTCGGGGCGCCCGATCGGCTGCGCGGCGACGGGCAGCACGGCATCAAGCGTGTCGCCGATGTGCTCGCGTCCGACCACGACCAGGCCGTGCGTGTGCCGGCTGGCCATCACGCACAGGCGGCCGGTCTCGAGGTCGAACTCGCCGGGGTTCGCCATGCTCGACAGCGGATGGACCACCACCATGAGCTTGCGCTCGAGGCCCTGCCAGCGCTCGGCGGTGTCGACCTTGACGGCGCTTCGGAGCTTCTCAGGGAGGTGTGACAGCACCGACTGCACCATGACGCGGTGTGACGCCGCGACGCCGATGTCCTCGGGCCGAAGCTCCTTGCTCATTATGTCGCGGTCGGTCGCCGATGTGGTCGCCTTGCGCTCGAGCGCACGGACGACGGTCGCCGCAGCCGCAGCGCCAACCTCGGGGTCCGCCTGCGCGAGTCCGCCGTCCTTCGGCATCGGGACCAGCACGCGCGCGACAGAGTGGGCCATCAGCCTATCGAGCGCGGCATCGACGCCCGCAACCGTGCTTGACTTGGAGGTTGAGAAGCGCAGCGAGCGGTCGCCGACCAGCGCCGCGCTCTCGAACTCGAAGTCGTAGAAGTCGCGGATGAGGTTCGCGGTGTCGTGCGGCAGGCGCCAGGTCGCAGGCAGCGAAACGGCGTGCACATCAAGCCGCTCGCGGAGCACCTCTGGCGCGGCGCGATGCGGCGGATTCATCGAGGTCTCCCACCGCTCGGTCGGCGCCGAAACGACAGGGGGGATTTGCCCAGGATCGCCGATCAGGATGAACCGGTCGCAGAACCTCAGGAGCGGGATGAACGACGCCATCGCCATCTGCCACGCTTCGTCGATCAGGAAGTGGTCGATGTCGGGTGCGGACTCGATGAGCGCCCACTTGGCGGTGGTGCCGACGATGACCATCGGGCCATCGGGGATGTCCTTCGCGGCGCTCTCGACATGGCAGCCTTGGACAGGGGGCGTATTGTCGGCGTTGCCGCCGATGAACCGACAGACGCGGGATGCACCGATTTCCGAGGCGAGCCGCTGACACACATCGTCGGCCTGGCCATTCGTCTGGCACGCGACTCCCACGCGCTTCCTGGCCTTCAACGCGTGCGCGCAGACCGCGACCAGCGTTCGGGTCTTTCCCGCGCCAGGGGGCGACGAAACGATGGAGACGGACTTGGACTTGCGCGTGGTGTTCCACAAGTCGAGCGCAATCTCGTCCATGCGCGTCTTGAGCCGCTCTCGGTGCGACTTGCCACTCGTGGGGCGTGCGCGATCAGCCATCCTGTACCACCCTTGTCGTGGTTCCGTCGAAGTGCTCGGTGTCGGGCGCTGTGTCCGATGGCTCTCGTGCTGCGAGCTGTTCGAGGATCCATGCTCCAGGCGCCGTGCCGTCGGTGGCGAGTTCCTTTGTCTGGAAGACCATGCGAGCCAGCCTGCGCCGCAGCTCGGGATCGAGCTTCTCATGGAACACGACGCCCACGGCGCCCCGCTTGGGCATCGGCCCGGTGGGGTTGGCTTGCATCGCAACGAGCCGGATGGTGCGGGTCTTCCCCTTTGGATCAGGCGTGATCTGGTGGATCTTCCAGACGCCCTTGCCGTCCGCGTCGCCTGCGATCACGACCGAGTCCTGCTCGCGCAGCCTGAGCGGGAGCGCGCCGTCGGTCGCGACGGTGAGTTGCTTGCGGATGGTCTTCGTACCGATGACCACGGTTTCGACCGACAGGACATCGCCGGCGAACGCATTGCCTTCAGCGAGCAGTTCGGCCTGACACGCGCGGTCGAAGGGAACAAGCGCCGCGCGCGCCGCGATCATGTCGGCGTCCTTCTGCGCGTACGACATCGCTGCGGTGGTCGGTGAGTGGTCGGTCTCGGGCGATCGCACGAAGCCTCCATCGGAGTGGTACGCCTCCGAGCCCTCGAATCGCGTGAGCTCCTGCATGCTCGACGAGGAGATCAGCGCAGCGCCCGGGTTCTCACCCGCCGCGTCGTCGTAGATCTCGAGGCCCGCTTCAAGCAGTTCGAGCCGTCGGCGAATCTCGCTTTCGAGCGCCTTGCGGATGCGGTCGGCGTGCGGTCGCCGGGCCGCGTCGGTCTGTGCGTCGTTCCACGCCTCGACCGCGGGCGCCAGCACGCGCTCGAGTTCGGGATCGAGCGAGGTCGATACCGCGAATACCTCGGCGTCCTTCGCAAGCTTGGCGCGACCCTCCTTGCCATCTGGTCCGAGCCACGCGAGCAGGTGCCCCAGATGGTTCTCGCGCACGGGTTCGCAGGGGAATGCGAACATCTCCCGAAGCCGAGCGGTCAGGTCGATGCAGAGCACGCTGTTCGGGTTCTGCGTCGCGTCGAACATCTGTCCGCAGCGCCGGCCGGTGCGGTTCAGGCGTGCGAGCAATTCCGGGTCGGCCTTCTTGGCGCGGCTGTAGCGAAGCGCGATGAAGTGCAGCATCTCGGCATGCGTGCTGCCCGGAATCCACAACTGCCGAAGCGCACCTTCGGCTGACTCGAAATGGCTGCAGAGTTCGTCGCCGAAATCGGCGACCATCACGGCCACATCGCTTCGCCTGCGCGCTTCGGGAACCGTGCGGATCTCGATCGCCCTTCGCCCGCGCTTCCAGCCGACCGCCCAAGGCGACGACTCGCCGCCCATGCGTACGAATGCCGCGAGCATTCGATCCTTCGCCGGCGGCACCGCGATGGGGCGATGTTCCAGTCGTGCGATCGGCCCACCCGCGAGGTACGCTCGAAGCCTGAGTGCCGTGTCGCGCTCAGCGGCCATTGGCGCCCTCCGTCGTGGCAAGCATTCGCACGATCTCGCGCTCATGCTCATTGGCGGGCTTCGCGCCCGACGCGAGTTGCCTCACGCGCGCAAGCGGGACTTCTCCGAGGAAGCGCTGCACCTCGTCGCCGAGCACTGCGCCGTCGCCGCTCGCCGCGGCGCGGTCGCGGCAGGAGTCGGCCCGCTCGCAGAAGCTCACGCAGGCCTCGCAGTACGAGACCTCGGCCTTCTGAATGACAGGGAGGCCTGCATTCGGTGCAAGCTTGAGTGCCTGCGCCACTGAAGACAGCGTGGAGAGTCCTGTCCGAGCGCGCTCGGCCTGTCCTTCGAAATCCTCATTGGCGCGGATCGAGATGCGGTTGCTCCCGCTCCGGCTCAGTACCAAGAAGCCCGTTGCCGAGACCGCGACCTTGTGGTCGAGCTTCGCCTCCTGCAGCACCAGCCGCAGGCCATGCACATACATGCCCGCCTGCGCGCGGGAAGTCGCGAGTTGGGTCTCGTCGGTGTATCCGCCCCGATCGGGATAGACCTTGACCTCGCCGACGACGAGCGTCGGCACGCCGTCACGCAGTACGACCGCGGTGGCGTCAATGCAAAGGGTCGCATGGGGCAGCATGACCCCGCCCGGGATGCGAATGGTGGCGCCTGCAGCGAGAGTGCGGTCGAGGCGCCCAGACGCCAGCTCCCCGAGCCATTTGGTGGTGCTCGCGAGCGCGTCGTCGACTTTCGCGAATGGGCCTCCGTTCCGCTTGAAGCGGAAGTCCGCAAATCCCCTCGCCGAGGCAGGTAGCACGCCAGCGGCGACGAGGTCCGCTCTTAGCACCGCCGCGTCGTCCTTGAACATCGCGCGCTCGAAGCTCTGCCCGCGTGCGAGGGCGAACGGCGACTGACCGAAGGGCACCTTGGCGCCCTCCGCGCGCGCGACTTCGACCATCGGGATGTTCAGGATCGCCGACGCCGCGTTCGCCGCGCAGCGGGGGTTCTTCGCCCACTGCTCGAATCGTCTTCGCGTGTCCTGTGCCGAACCGTCGCTTTCCGCCATTTCTGCAAGATAACAGCAGGAAGGTCAGCGACCAAGCGCTTGACGAAGGTGTATCCGGGTTTCGTCGTCCTCGCACCAGACATAGACGCCGCGGATCGCTCTGGTCAGCAGGATCCGGTAGCCACGGGCGAGTCGGGTGCGGAGTTCGTCGAGGCCCGCTCCCTGGACCTTGCGCTTCGCGTCCTTCTTTGCGGCCGCCAGTGTCTTGTTCCAGGCCGATTCGAACGACTGCTTCGGATTCGGCACCCATCGATCGGTACGCCAGACGAGGTCGGACAGCCAGAGTAGGCCGATGTAGTCCCAGTCGAACCCGCGTACCACATACGGACAGCCGACTTCGGAGAGCATGTTCGCGCCCATCCGGGTGTGGGGGAGGGCCTGAATGAATGCGGCGTAACTGGAGCCGCCCGGAACCACGTTCCAAGGCTTCGACCACAGGACATCTTGACGCCCGTCCTTACACGGGATCGCGAAGTCCATGTCCTCCGGGCGGACCTTGTGCGGATCAGCCGCCTTCTTGGTGCTCCATTTGCGGCCATATGAAGCGAGCAGTCGCGCTGTCATCCTCGCCTCGACATGCCGATTCAGCGCGCGCTCCATGTCAAGCGGCGAGTCCACGATCTCGAAGGTCATCCCTGCCTGCGCCGGCGAGCGCAGCCAGCGGTCTGGCTTCGCGTCGTCGGGAATCGCGCTTCCTGCGAGGAAGTGTGTGACCCAGTCGACATACTGCTTCGAGCCGGCTGAGCGGAACTGCGAGTCCGCCAGCGAGACCTCGACGATGGTTGCGGCCCTGTTGTCCCGCGCCCAGTCGTGGATCGATTCGATGCTGGTGGTCTCGTTGTCGCGATAGCTCTGCTCCGAATCCATCAGGAAGACCGAGACCTTGGACTGCTTGATGATGTGCCAGCCCTGAGGGCCCGCGTGATGCGTCCATCCGCCCGGCGCGATTCCCTCCTTGCCCTTCGCCGTCGGGTCGATGAGGGCGTGCGCCTCGTCGACGATCGCGATCTCGGGATGGAGTCGTGGCCTCTTACCCTCGCGCGCGGCGAGCTCGATGTTCTTGCGCCAATCGGCGATCTTGACGTCGTTGCCAGCCGCACGCTTGTCCTTCACCCATTTGGGCGAGAGGCCTGGGTTGAACTCGTTCGCACCCTTCACGAGTCCGCGCCCCGCAGGAGTCTTTGCGATGACATCGAAGATCTCCTTCCAGTTCGACTTCTGCGACGCGCTGGTGGTCACGAGCACGATGTCGCCCTTGCGCTTCGATTCCCGGGCGAGTGCTGCCCACAGCTTCGCGGCGAGCACGGATTTTCCCGAGCCGGGCGGCCCTTGGATCACGACCACCGCCTTCTCCTTGCGATCGACGGCACGCTGGATCGCATGAAGCGACTTCTCAAAGCCAAGGTGTTGCGAGTCGAGGAGGACAAAGTCCCGGTTCGCGGGATCGAGAATCGCGTCGGCAACCGCCCGGACGAACACCCGATCCTGCTTGTAGACCCCGCGGTCAAACTCATCGGCCCACTCCTCGTCGGGACTGTGCAGGTGCTTTGCGATGAAGTCGGGGAAGCGCTCCTGCAGTTCGCGTGCCTCGGCCGAGAAGACGGGATACTCCCGCACGAGGTCGTCGTGCGGCGCGGCGCGGTAGGCGCCGAGGTCCGTGGCGCGCGTGAAGAGCGCGCAGGCGGAGACAGCGGCGGATCGAGACTGCACGGCGCTGTGGAAGCGGCGGCAATACTCCGCGTATCCGCGCGCTTGCTCACAGGGGTGAAGCACCATGCCCTGCGATGGCCGTGTCACCATGGTTCGTGTCGGCCCTGCGGAGTCGCCTGTTGTCTCCCAGTGCTTGAGTTCAACGATCACTGCAGCGGGTTGCTTCGCGGAGTCGCGACCAAGCAGCACGACATCTGCCCATGCGTTCGAGGCGGGAAGCCGATACTCGACATCCAGCCCGGATTGCTCCTTGGACCGAACCGCAACATGCAGGCCCGCGAGCGGCTTTGAGTTCAGGGCAGTCGCGAGCACGGGAAGCGACCGCTCCCACGCCCGTACTTCTTCTTCACCGAAACGCGCGGTTGAGTCCTGGAGGGACCGAGTCAGCCCCTGCAGGTCGTGTTGCGTGCGCCGGACGAAATCCTCGATCGTAAGCAGCATGCGCGGAGGATAACGAACTCCTTCCGCGGCGACCGTGCGCCATTGAACCAGGAACCGTGCTGTGTCCGGGCAGTGGAATCCGCTGACTGTGCCTGCCTCGATTCCGTAGACACCAAAGTTGGCGAGGACGCGCGCCAAGAGAACTCCACGGACCAGACGCGCAAGACATCAAAGAGGCGGCTACGCCGCTCGTTGACCCCTAGTTTCAAGGCCGAGGCCGTGCGCCTCTGCCGCGTCGGCGACCGCAGCGTCGCCTAGGTCGCCAACGACGTCGACCTGACAGAGACTGCCCTACGCGAGTAGGTCCAGCGCACCGATGCCGACGTGGGCAAGGGTCCTGCCGGCGCCCTCATGAGCGACGAGTGTGCCGAGCTCGGGCGTCGCCGTCGCGAGAATAGGCAGCTCCAGATGGAGCGCGACATTTTGAAGGATGGGCCGTGGTCTCAACCGGTCATTGCAACGCCACTTCGGGTCTGATGACCCAGCCGAAAGGTGGCATGAATGGCATCGACAAGGAATCGCGGCCTGGCCCAGGAGCAGAGGCGGGACCTCTGGCCCCGCTGGCGGGAGAGACAGCCGCTGACGGAGATCGCCGAGGCGCTCGGCAAGCAGCCGGCCTCGGTGTTCAGCGTCGTCCGGGCCTGCGGCGGCTTCTCGCCCGCGCCGCGGACCAGGTCAGGATCGCACCTGACGAGATCGGATCGCGAGGAGATCAGCCGCGGCCTCGCCGCAGGGGACTCGCTCCGGTCGATCGCCAGGCGGCTTGGCCGGCGTGCGTCGACGGTGAGCCGCGCGATCTCGCGCAACGGCGGCCGGGACCGGTACCGCGCGGGCGACTCCGACGATGCGGCATGGGATCGGGCGCGCAGGCCCAAGGCGTGCCTGCTGGCCGAGCGGCCGAGGCTGCGGGCGCTGGTCGCCGCGAAGCTGTCGGACGACTGGTCTCCCGAGCAGATTTCAGGCTGGCTGCGCGAGGAGTTCGGCGATGATGCGTCGATGCAGGTTTCCCATGAGACGATCTACAGGAGCCTCTTCATCCAGGCGCGCGGCGTCCTGAAGAAGTAGCTGGTGCACCACCTCCGCTCGGGCCGGCTGTTCCGCCGGTCGAGGCATGCGACGACGAAGGGCCAGGGCCGCGGCAGGATCAAGGACGCGGTGTCGATCCGCGAGCGCCCGGCGGAGGCCGAGGACCGCGCGGTGCCTGGGCACTGGGAGGGCGACCTGCTGTCCGGCTCCGGCAACACGCACGTCGCGACGCTGGTGGAGCGGCGGTCGCGCTTCACGATCCTCGTGAGGGTCGGGTCAAAGGACACCGCGACGGTCGTGAAGGCGCTCGAGCGGCGGGTGCGGACGCTGCCGACGCAGCTTCGGCGGACGCTGACGTGGGACCGCGGCACGGAGATGGCGTCGCACGCGGACTTCGCGGTCGCGACGGACGTGAAGGTGTACTTCTGCGACCCGCAGAGCCCGTGGCAGCGCGGGACGAACGAGAACACGAACGGCCTGCTGCGGCAGTACTTTCCGAAGGGAACGGACGTGTCGTCGTTCACGCAGGCGCAGCTTGACCGCGTGACGCGGGGGCTGAACGGGAGACCTCGGCAGACGCTCGGCTTCAAGACGCCTGCGGCTATCATCAATCAGGCGTTGCGGTGATTGGTTGAGACCATCGGCGCGTTCTTAGGAAGTCCCTCTCGAGCATCAGGTTGCGGACCTCGGCCTCGAGCTCGCGCACCCGCGCCTCGGCGTCGGCCTTCGTCCGCGGCTGGCCCTTCTGCACGGGCTTGCGCCTCGACCGCCGCGCCGCGCGCACCCAGCCGAGCAGGGGGTGGTGCGGCATGCCGAGGTCTTCGTCGGCCTTGCGGATGCTCAGCCCTTCCGACAGCACCAGGCCGACGGCGGACTCTCGGAGTTCACGTGTGTACGCTCGCATCGCGGACATGAGACACGCTCCTTCTGGCGGGGGCAATCCCGCCGGTTAGGGGTGTCCGCGAATCGGGTGGAGGTCCAGTCCACGAATCGGGTGGAGGTCCGCACCAGATAGTCATCGTGAATAGAACTGCGAGCGGGCGGTTTAGTTGAGAAGTTGCACGTCGCCTCACGCTCCGTTCACGACCGCAATATGGGAAACTCGCGAGAGACGGCACGAGGTGAGCGTAGGAGTTACGACGATGCTTGAAGAGGATGACGAACACGGAGCAGGGTTCGCGGTCAAGCGGGCGGATGAGGTTGCCAGGCTTTCCGCTGGAATCCTGAGCGATGATGACTTCGCCATCCGTTCGGCGATCAGTGCTCTTGACGAGGAGCATGAGCGAGGGCTGATTCCATGCGGCGGTGAGGTTGTTCGTAAGCGGATCGAGCCGCTCCTGGCTGAAGCTTTCTCTGCGGCGGTGAGTGCTTGCGCGCTCGCCAGGGGAGCGGCGGGCGATCTCGAAGTTTCAACCCCAGACGGCACGCACCGTGTGGAGATCAAGGCACAGTTGGACAAGGCGAAGTCCGCCGAACTGACGCAGGCCGACTGGGTGCGCAATGAGACGGACGTGCTCCGCTACCTCTGCCTGCATGACCCAGATTTTGCGGCGCGGTTGAGTGCCCGCAACCGCGGGGATTTAGCGTCGGATCACGGCTACTTCGACGGATGGAGCTTCGTAGATCTTTGGCTTGCCGATGTGGCCGGGATGACTTCCCTCTACGCACGCATCGAGAACGGCGTGAGAACGCCGACTGACCTGCGCGCATTTCTCGGCCGCAAGCACCTCCTGCACCTCTGTCAGGAACGCGACGCGTTGCTTCCTCTTCTCTCGATCGAGAAGATCGCAATCGCAGTCGCGAATCCTGCCGCCGTCGAGTATGCGCTCAAGGTGAACAAAGCCAGCGAGATCGCCGTCCAGATTCGAGTCGGGGGCGGCAAGCCAGTCTTCACCTACCACGTCTATCCGCCGGGCTATCTGGCCATTGACGGGTTCGTTGGTCGGCACAAACTGCACGGAACAGCGCTTCCTGGTGCGCGTTAGCATACATGGGCAGTACCCGCGGTGTCGGGCGTCGGGTGACGCGGAGACGCAAGGGTCGAAACGAGATATGGCAATCGATTTACGAGGAGATTGATGGATGGGGCTCACACAATCGCAACAGGAGGCTGTCGATTCGGACGGACAAAACCTGCAGATCATTGCCTGTGCGGGGTCGGGCAAGACTGAAGTCGTTGCGCGCCGTGTCGCGCGATTGCTGAAAGATGGTATCCCCGCTGGGCTTCGGCCAGCGAACATCGTCGCATTCACGTTCACGGAGAAGGCCGCTGCGGAGCTGAAGGACCGGATTGTCGCCCGTACGCGGGAGCAGGTCGGCGAGGTGCCGGGACTGGCGGAACTTTATGTCGGCACGATCCACGGCTACTGCCTGGAGATGCTCAAGAGCGAGTTGCCCAAGTACCTCAAGTATGAGGTGCTTGGCGAAGTGCAGCGGACGCTCTTTGTCGATAGGAACAGCAAGCAGTCCGGCCTCACGGACGCTGTGACCCTCAACAGCCAACAACTGCGTCGATATGTCGACACGAGGGTCTACTGTAGAGCGCTCGATGTTCTTCGCGAGGACATCGTCGATCCGACTGCATTGGCGGCGTGCGATGTCGCCCAGAAGGCAAGGCGCTATGACGAGCTTCTAGAACGTTTCAGTTTCCTCGACTATTCGGCGATTCTCGCGGCCGCCGCCGACGCACTTGAAGGGCACCAAGAGCTTCGCGAGCGGCTTCGCAGCCGCGTTCGCCACTTAATCGTCGACGAGTACCAAGACGTCAACCCAGTACAGGAGCGCATTGTCAAGGCGCTCCATGGCCTCGGTGCCGCCCTCTGCGTCGTAGGCGACGATGACCAGACGATCTATCAGTGGCGTGGCAGCCATGTCAAGAACATCATCACCTTCAAGGATCGCTATCCGAAGGTGAAGCCCGTCCGACTTCAGGAGAACTTCCGCAGCAGCCCGGCGATTGTCGAGATAGCGCGGGAGTTCATCGGGCGGAACACGAACCGGCTCCCGAAGTCGATGCAGCACGCTGGCGCGCCGAAGTACGAGGAAGGCGACCTTCTCGCACTCGAGTTCCCTGACTCGGCGGCGGAAGCGGCGTTCATCGCCTCCAAGATCAAGGAGCTCCGCGGGATTGCTGTCAAGGACGGCGACGCCGAGCGGGGGCTGAGCTACTCTGACATAGCTGTCTTGCTCCGTAGCGTGTCGAAGAACGGCGGTCCGATTGTCGATGCGTTGAAGGCGGCCGATGTCCCCTTCATCGTCGTAGGCCTCAGCGGCCTCTTTGCCGCGGCGGAGGCCGAGGCGGCGCGACGCTCGTTCTACTGGATCGCTGGTCACGGTTCCGAAACTGAGGCGACGGTGAGAAAGGCCTGGCGCGATGCCGCGCTCGGCATCGGTGACGCCTTGCTTGACGAAGGATTGCGGTTCCTTGCGAGCACAAAGGCGCAGTTGGAGGGCGCGGCGCAGAGCAACTGGAGTCAATATTCTCTCCAGCGGACGTTTCTCAATCTCCTCAAGGTACTGGGTATCAAGGAACCCTCGGTTCCCGGCGGCCGTGGGGAAGTGGCTTTCTACAACCTTGGTAAGTTCAGCCAGGTGATCTCCGACTTCGAGCAGATCAACTTCAAGTCAAACCCGCCAGAGAAGTACGAGACTTTCGCACGATTTCTCGAGCACCAGGCGAACGATGCCTACGAGGAGGGCGGGCAGGATGCGGCGCACGCCTCGCCTGATGCCGTCCGCATCATGACGGTGCATCAGGCCAAGGGCATGCAGTGGCCCGCCGTCTTTATGCCTGCCTTGATTCGGAACCGATTCCCCTCCAAGCGTCAAGGGGGGCGAAACGTCTGGCATCTCATTCCGAAGGCGGCCGTCAGTGATTCCGATCGATACGACGGCGACATCGAGGACGAGCGCCGTCTCTTCTACGTGGCTGTTACCCGGGCGGAGAAGTTCCTGTTTGCGACCTATGCGCCGGTCATCGGAAACCAACTCTATCAGCAGCCCTCGGAGTTCATGGTATGGCTCAGGCGCTGGAAGGACATCAAGCGATATGACATCTCGTTGCTCAAGCGCTCGCCGCGTTGTGCGCCGCGCCCCAAGCGCGCGATCACGAGCGTCGTGCTGTCTTTCTCGGAGTTGAAGTACTTCTTTGAATGTCCCTATCAGTTCAAGCTCCGCGTCCTCTTCGGCTTCAACGCGCCGATTCATGAGGCGCTCGGGTTTGGCAAGTCGCTGCACGACTGCCTCGCCGAAGTGCATGGTCGTGCGCTGCGGGGCGAGTATCTCTCCGAAACGGATGCCGCAGGTCTAGTGGGTCGACACTTGCATGCCCCCTTCGCGTATCCCGCGCTTCGCGACAAGTTGCAGCAGGCGGCGGAGCGCGTTGTCTCGGAGTACCTTCGGGTACGGCAGGCGGATCTCCCGAGGATTCAGTACTCCGAGAAGGCGATCGAGATTGATCTTGGCGAGGGGGTCAGCGTCGTCGGGCGAATCGATCTGGTGAAGCGCACCGATATCAACCAAACTTCGATTGTGGACCTCAAGAGTTCCGAGCAGTCGCAGGATGAGTCGCTCACGGAAAAGCAACTCCATATCTATGCGCTTGGCTACGAGCAGCTGACGGGAGAGCGTGCGGACTTGGTCGAGATCTACAACCTCGACGCGCAGGACTCGCAGCCTCGGGCGGTGGATCAGCACTTCATCGACGAGGTCAAGTCGGATGTCGCGAGGGCTGCGCGCGCCCTCCGCATCGGCGAGTTTGGCGCGTCGCCTTCTCCCGTGAAGTGTCGGAAGTGTGACCTTGCGGGCCTGTGTGCTTCTTGTTCGAGTTGAGGATGGATCGACGGTAACGAGCGCCTGCTTGGCGCGCATCAAGCGGAGGATGACCATGCCATCAGAGAGCGATGCTGAGCGGGCCCGAGCGGACGCTATGAAGCGGCTGGAGGCGACGCACGAAGCTGATCCCCGAACCAGTCCGTTCGGGTACTTCTCGGGCGATGACTGGGAAGGTGGTGCAGGTATGTTCCACTGGTTTGAGTCCGAAGATGCGCTGATGCGAGGCATCACGCAGGATCTTCCGAGCGCTGTCGGCGACTTGGATGAAGACGAACTCGAGGAGTACCGAACGGAGCTGGCGTCAGTCCTTCAGACTTTTCCGCCGGGCAAGCGCCTTGGATCCAAGTGCTTCTCTGCGCTTCAGGATGCGCTCAGCGGGTTCCAGTCGCTCGAATGGATGGGTACATTCACAGACCTCTGCAAGTCGATGGACGGGTGGTCATCGAAGGTCCGGGCGGACTTCAGAGCGATGTCAGACGACGACGACTGCGAGGCCGAGGATGAAGATCTCGCGCAGTCGGCGCGCCCGATCGAGTCGGACGAGGTCGACGAGTTCATCGCGTATGTGCACGCGTACGGCTTCTAGAAGCGTGACTGCGACCGAAGAAGGCGGGTGCGAGCGTGGTGAGTAGGTCGCTGTAGGTTCGGTCCGCGTCGCGGCTGAGTGTTGCACGACGTGTGGTTCATCGGATTCACTCCTGCTTGCTGTCCTCTTGCGCATCGACGGACGCTTCCTCGCGGCAGCTCTCGTTGGACGCGCTTCGCGGTTACGCTTGATCGACTCGCAGTGTTCAAAGGATCGAGTTCCAAATGCCAATCAAAGTCGTTCACACCGCGGACAACCACGTCGATCTTCCGTATCTGCGCTATCCAGAAGAGGCGCAAAGTCGGCTTCGGGCGGAGCGAATGGAGTCCCTTCGCCGGGTGGTGAAGGGTGCGAACGACCGACGCGCCAATGTCGTCGTCGTTGCGGGCGACCTCTTCGACCGCACCGAGGCCAAGGCGAGCACGATCAAGGACGCCGTGGCCGTGCTGAAGGAGTTTGAGGGGCAGGAGGTTCTTGTGCTCCCTGGCAATCACGACCACTGCGGAGGGTCGACTGAGGGGGTGTGGGACAAGTTCCGGAAGCATGCGGGGGAGGGCCGCATCCTGGTGCTTGACCGCCCAGAGGTCCATGCGATCGAGATCGACGGCGATCGAGTCGAGTTCTTTCCGTGCCCATGCATGTCGAAGACGAGTTCGACCAATGCGATTGGCTGGGTGGGCGGCGCGTCACGCGATCCTTCGGCGATTCACATCGGAATCGCTCACGGCAATGTCGAAGGGCTTGGGCTCGACGAAGAGGACCACTACTTCAACATGACGACCGCGGAGCTCGAGTCGTCGGGATTGCATGTCTGGCTCCTCGGGCACATTCACCAGCCTTCTCCATTGGAAAGTGGAACTGGCCGGCGAAGCTTCTTCATGGCCGGATCCTCGACCCCAGAGTCGGTTCGTCGCTCGAGCGAAGGATCGGCGTGGTGCATCGAACTCGATGGGTCGGGCGTGACGCGCTACGAACGATTCCAGACTGGCGCGGTCTCGTTCCACAGGATGACACGCGACTTCTCGCACGGCGACGCGGCTGACCCGATTTCGAGCCTCGAGCGCGAGGTTTGCTCACTGCGTCCCGAGTCCTCGGTTCTCGATCTCGTCCTGACGGGAGAACTTGGCCCAGACGGCCTGCGGTCGCTCGATGCACTGCGTGCCAAAGTAGCGGGCATGCCCTTTATCCATGCAACCTTCAATGCCCAGGTGACCGAGCGCCTGTCGCAGGATCGAATCGCCAGGCTGTACCCCGAAGGCACGGCTGCGCGTCGACTGCTTTCACACCTGCTCGAGTCGTCGCACCCAAGCGATGCCGCGACTGCGCTTCAGGTCATTCAGTCGCTGACGGGCATGTCGGCCAATCGCAAGGGAGGGCGTTGAGATGCATCTGCTCTCTGCTCGGCTCCATCCCTTTGGTGCGCTCGTGGATCGAACCTACTCGCTGGATTCGGGTCTGCAGACGCTGCTCGGACCAAATGAGTTCGGAAAGTCGACCTTCCGAGAGGCGGTCATTCACGCGCTCTTCACTCCGACGAACCTCACGCCGGCAAAGCTCCGCGACACCATCGGGCGATGGTTCCCGCTCCCGAGTGCGACTTCGGCGGCGGTCACGCTTCGTTTCAGCAAGGACGGGAAGGTCTACACCGTCGAGAAGCGTTGGGGTGCCTCTTCGCAGTCGATTCTCTCCTCGGATGACGGCACTCACGACGAGAGGGATCCGCTGCGTGTTCAGGAACGCTTGGCTGAGCTGGTCATTCACGACGAGGCGACCTATCGTCGGATCTTGTTCACGTCCCAGGATGAGATGGCGCGCACGATCACGGATCTCCGTGAGGGTGGGCTTGGACTGGTTTCAAGGGCTGCTGCTGCCGCTGCTGGTGCGCGGCAGGTTGCGGGAGACGTTGACCTCGAGGCGATGGCGACTCAACTCCGCGCCGAAGTCGAAGATGCCTATGGTCGATGGGACATTGCGCGTCGCGAGCCCGTGCGCGAAGCCAAGTCTGGCCAGGGTTCTGTCTCGAATCCTTGGAAGAGGGGTGTCGGCGCCGTGCTTGAATCGTGGTACGGCTGGCAGCGTGCGGTCGTTGACGTCGCAGATCGGCGTCAGTTTGATTCAACGCTCGACGCGCTGACAGGGAAGCTTCGGAACGCGAAGAGCGAGGTCTCTTTGCTTGAGCCCGTCGTGCGTTCCATGGAGGTGGCCGTCGACGCGCTCGCCGAGCGACAGGCACTCGCAAGCCGATTGGATGCGGTGCGGCAGCGGATGGCCGCGATGCGCGACGTGGATCGGGACTGGGGCGCCGCCGAGGTACAAGTGCCGCTCAAGCGTCAGCAGCTTGAGGAGAAGGAGGCGCAGTCCGTTCGTTTGGAGCAGGAACTCGCAGGCGCGCGCAGGCGCGCGCAGGCAAGCGTTGCGCGGGCGCAGCTGACGACAATCCGAGCCGCGGAGTCCGAGCTCGACGGCGCGCGGATTGCGCTTCAAGCCAGCAAGTCGGTCGAGCAGTCCGATCTGAAGCGAGTGCAAGCGCTGGAGACGGGGCTCCGCGAGGTGGAGATCAGCATCGACGCGCAGAAGCTCGCGGCGACGGTCATGAGCGACCGGACCACGACTGCCTCGATTTCTAGCGGCGCGGAACTGCCAGAGACGTTCGAACTTGCCGCCGGGAAACCACTGAGTCTTGAGGCAAGTGGCCAAGTCAGGATTTCGCTCGAAGGGGTAT
>Ga0068877_10000580_pt1 | contig 31459 bp, 30 predicted proteins | sample NOAtaG_FD_66437 | JGI IMG/M metagenome (GOLD analysis project Ga0068877, IMG submission 66437) | Freshwater lake microbial communities from Lake Erie, under a cyanobacterial bloom - NOAA_Erie_Diel6S_1000h metaG | ecosystem: Environmental > Aquatic > Freshwater > Lake | place: USA: Ohio, Lake...
GCCGCAAACGCATGGCAGGACATCCAGACGTTGCAGACATCGGTGACATTCGGTTTGTTGGTGCGCAACATGCACAGATGGGGCGCGCACCTGATGGTGCTCACCGTCTTCCTGCACATGGCGCGCGTCTTCTACCACGGTGCATACAAGCCACCGCGTGAGTTCAACTGGGTGATCGGTGTCATCCTGCTCACGCTCACACTGCTCCTGTCGTTCACCGGGTACCTGCTTCCGTGGGACCAGTTGGCGCTGTGGGCCGTCGCGGTGGGAACCAACATGATGGGTTACACGCCGGTGTTCGGCAGCCAGGTGCGTTTCGTTCTGCTCGGCGGTGTCGAAATCGGTTCCGAAACGTTGCTGCGCTGGTACGTGTTGCACGTGATCATGCTTCCGTTCGTCATCGTCATCTTCATGGCCATCCACTTCTGGCGCGTCCGCAAGGACGGCGGAATCTCCGGCCCCTTGTGATGCAGGAAATCAAAGTGATGGAGGAAATCAACAATGACTGAGATCCCTGAGCACCTCCTGAAGCGCGCACAAGCTGCACGCGAAAAAGCAGCCGGCGGCGATGCCGCTGGTGGCGACGCAGGTGGCGATCGCATTCCCGATCAGTTGCTCGACCGCACGAAGGCGGCCGGCTCGGGTGTCGCCGTTGCCGACAAGCCGACGGCTGTCGTTGCTGCGGCGGCTGCCGGTGGTCTGCCGATCGGCGCCGGGCCGGGCGGACACACGCAACGCCTCCTCACCGTCGTCAAGTCCGGTTCGATCCAAGAGGTGAAGGCAGCACCTGTCGACAAGGTGCACACGTGGCCGCACCTGTTGGCCGTCGAGTTCGTCGCAGCACTTGCGTGCACGGCGTTTCTCTTCATCTTCTCGTGGTTCGTGAACGCGCCTCTTCTTCAGGCCGCGAACGTGAACCAGACGCCGAACCCGTCGAAGGCCCCGTGGTACTTCCTCGGTCTGCAGGAACTGTTGACGATGTTCCACCCCATGATCGCGGGTGTGACGCTGCCGGGCATGGGTCTCATCGCGTTGATCCTCGCCCCCTACATCGACAAGAACCCGTCGAACAAGCCCGAGGATCGCAAGTTCATCACCAGCCTGATGACCGTGCACCTCATGTTCTGGGCGGTGCTCGTCATGATCGGTTCGTTCTTCCGCGGCCCGGGATTCAACTTCGTCTTCCCGTGGCGCGACGGCATCTTCTTCGAGTTGTGATCATCGGGATTTGAGAGGAACACACACATGAGCACTCCCCTCATCATCGCGTTGGCGGTCGCTGCGATCGTCATCCTCGGCGGCCTCGTCTTCGTCACTGCTGCACGCAAGTCAGAGGTGCGCGGTGCGGGCGCCCTGTCGCGCGAAACCAAGAAGCGTGATCGCGGCGCCGCGGCATCGGCCGCCGGTGCAACGGGTCGCGCCTACGAGTCCGCGGCAACCTCGACGTCGACCGAAGTCGCGGTACGCGACTCCGTCGAACTCACCGAGTGGGTTGCCCCCGACCCGGAGGCACTCGGAGAAACGCGTCGTGCGTTCTTCAACCGTGCAACGGTGACGCTCATGAGCGCGTCGCTCGGAGCATTCGGCGCGTCGCTCATCGGATTCCTCTGGAAGGGGTCCGCCGGCGGTTTCGGTTCCAAGATCGCGGTCGGCAAGATCGACGACGTCATTCAGGGCATCAAGTCGAACAAGGGCTTCATGTACTACCCCGAAGCTCGCGCCTGGGTCACCGAGTATCCGAAGGACTCCCTCGCCAAGGCGCAGGCCGTGTACGGCAGCCAACCTGCGGTGCTTGCCGGTATGGAAGCAGGAGTCGTGGCGTTGTACCAGAAGTGTCCGCACCTCGGTTGCCGTGTTCCCGATTGCAAGAGTTCACAGTGGTTCGAGTGCGGATGTCACGGTTCGATGTACAACCGCGTCGGTGAAAAGAAGGGCGGCCCCGCGCCGCGCGGAATGGATCGCTTCGGCGTTGCCGTCAACAACGGCGTCCTTGTCATCGACACCGGTGCCGTATTCGGTGGTCCGCCGATCGGCGTCAACACCACGGGTCAAGAGGCCGAAGGTCCGCACTGTCTGGCCGCAGGCGGAGGTGGCCACTGACCATGATCGCAGGTCTCACCGTCAACGTCGCGTGGATCGTTCTCGCGGCGATCACCGTGTCATGGGTGATCTACGGATTGTTCAACATCCGCGGATCGCGTCGTGAATACGGATCCGAAATCGAGTTGGCTGCAAACCGCAAGCCCTACTACGACGACGAAGTTCTCGAAGGCAAGAAACTCGAGCGCACGCAGTTGCTCGGCCTGGCCTTTCTCGCCGTCATCACGATCTCGCTGCCGCTGTACTGGGTGCTCGAACCGAGCCGTCAATCGAACGCCGAATTCGGTTGGTCGAAGCGCTTCGCGAGTTGGGGCGGCAAGCTGTTCGACGTCACCGCCAACGGTGGTTTCAACTGCGCGGGCTGCCACGGTGGCATGAAGGCCAACGGCGGCAACGCGCCGTTCGCCGTCACCGACCCGAAGACGGGCGAGGTCAAGGCCGTCAGTTGGAAGGCGCCGGCACTCAACACCGTGTACCAGCGCTTCTCGGAATCAGAGGTGCGTTTCATTCTCGAATACGGTCGCCCGTTCTCTCCGATGTCGCCGTGGGGCACCATCGGCGGTGGACCGATGAACGAGCAGCAGATCCAGACTCTCCTCGACTACATGAAGAGCATCCAGTTGCCCCTCGAAGAGGGCAAGATGCCAAAGGCGAAGGCGGATGAAATTCAGGCCGAGGCCGAGCGACTCGTCAAGGCGGGTGCCTACAAGTCGGTCGGTGAGGCGCTGTTCAACCTCGACATCGACGGTGGCGCGTACTCGTGCGCACGTTGCCACACGAAGGGCTGGTCGTACGGGGACGCACAGATCACCGGCGGCGGCGCATTCGGCCCGAACCTGACCGGTGGATCCACCGTTCGCCAGTTCCCGAGCCAGGACGAAATGATCGCCTTCATCAAGAACGGCTCGGAGTATGGCAAGAAGTACGGCGAGCAGGGGCAGGGCGGCGGACGTATGCCCGGCTTCGGCGCCACGTACACCGACGAGCAGATCAAGGCGATCGTGGAATACGTGAGGGGTCTCTAGATGTTGTCAACTCTTCTCGCCGTCGGGTGGGAACCCGAGATCCGCGGTGCTCTCACCGTCATCATCGGTGTCGTTGCGTTGATGGGCAGCGTCTATCTGATTCTCGGAACCAACATGGGCGCGCGCCTCGGCCTGCTCGTTGCGCTCGCCGGTCTGTTCGGCTGGATGGCCACGATGGGCGCGATCTGGTGGACCTACGGCATCGGCCTTCAGGGTCGTCAGCCGACTTGGAAGCCGGCCGCGCCAATCTCCATCGTGCGTGACGCGCGCTTGCTCGACCGCGCCGAAGTCATCGGTGCTCCGATCAAGATCGACGCAGGTGCGACACCGACCGATGTCGCCAAGGCTGCTCAGGCAGAACTCGTTGCCGCGGGTTGGACCCGTCTCGACGATGCCGACCCGCGTCGCGGACAGGCCGTTGCCTCTGCCGACGACATCATCCAGAACAAGGCCAAGGAGTATGCGGCCGGCGAATACACGGCGGTCGCCGTGTACGACCGAGGTGGCGAACGCTGGCCAAAGATCTCCGAGTCGCTCGACTTCACCGCGTTCATGCACAAGCCGCGCTACGCGTTGGTGGAACTCGCGTCGTTGGTGCCGCAGCGCACCGAACCCGGTCGTGCACCGGCACGCCCCGTCATCGACAACGAACAGCCGCACCGCTACTTGCTCATGATCCGCGACCTCGGGTCGAAGCGTCAGCCCGCGGTGTTCATCACCATCGGATCCACGATCATCTTCCTCATCCTGTGCTGGCTTCTCCACCGTCGCGATCGATTCGTGAAGGAGAACATCGCGGGTGAGTTGAATCCGGCGAAGGTCTAGAAAGGGTCGGCACCGTGGGGCAGTACCTTCCGATCATCGTTCTGCTGGTGCTGGCGATTCTCTTCGGTGCTCTCAGCTTTCTCGCGTCGACGCTTCTCGCCCCGAAGCGTCCGAATGCCGCAAAGGAAGCACCCTACGAGTGCGGCATCGTCCCCGGACGGGAACCGCCGCAACGCTTCCCTGTTTCGTTCTACATCGTGGCGATGTTGTTCATCATGTTCGACATCGAAATCATCTTTGTCTACCCCTATGCGGTCGACCGTGAGTTCCTCGGTTCGTTTGCGTTCTTCGAGATGCTCGCGTTCAGTGCGGTCTTCTTCGTTGCGTTCGTCTACGTCGTCGCACGCGGCGCGCTCGACTGGGGCCCGCTGCAACGCGCCGGTCGCATCGATTCGTCGCACGAAGGTGTCGTGTCTGCGAACCGCACCACGACGTCGACCATCCGTCGTGTCGGTGCCGAAGGTCGCATCGAACCTCTGCAGGAAGGTGCGGCCGCCTGATGGGTGTGCGTGACGTTCTCGACGAAGGTCTCGGTGGCCTGCAACACAACTTCCTGACGGGGCGCATCGAAGACCTCGTGAATTGGTCTCGCTCGCGCTCATCGTGGCCGGCATCGTTCGGTCTGGCCTGCTGTGCGATCGAAATGATGGCAACGGGTGCGGCGCACTACGACCTCGCGCGTTTCGGCATGGAAGTGTTCCGCGCATCGCCGCGACAGGCCGACATCATGATCGTTGCGGGCCGCGTCAGCCAGAAGATGGCACCGGTTCTGCGTCAGGTGTACGACCAGATGATGGAACCCAAGTGGGTCATCTCGATGGGTGTGTGCGCCTCGAGTGGCGGCATGTTCAACAACTACGCCATCGTGCAGGGTGTCGACCAGGTGGTACCGGTCGACGTGTACGCACCGGGATGCCCGCCCACCCCCGAGACCCTCATCCACGCGATCGAGACGTTGCACCAACTCATCGAAGACGGTGAGATCCTGCGCCGCCGCAAGGAGACCGGTGCGGGCGCAAACGTTCACATCCACGAAATCCCCGCCGGCTCGGTGAGCACGCCGGTCATTCTCGGAAGCCGCTGAAAATGAACGACGACGCGACCCTGACCGAGCACGCACCTGCACCCGCGCCGATGCGTTACGGGTGTCACGTCAGCGACTCCCGCGGCCAGACCGTGATCCATCCGACGCGTGATAACTACGTCGCCACACTGAAGGCACTCGTCGACGACACGTTCGTGTTGTGCACCGACCTCACCGCCGTCGACTACTCGACCTACGCCTCGCGGGTCGGTCGGCCGACCGAGCGATTCGAGGTCGTGTTGAATCTCATCTCGCTCGAGCGCCGTGAGCGCATCCGTGTGCGCGTCGCGGTTCCCGAGTCCGATGCCACCCTGCCGTCGGCGTTCGATCTGTATCCGGGTACCGAGGCGATGGAGCGCGAGGTGTACGACATGTTCGGCATCGCGTTCACGGGTCACCCCGATCTCTCGCGCATCCTGATGCCCGAAGACTGGGTCGGCCATCCGTTGCGCAAGGACTACGCGATCGGCCGCATTCCGGTTCAGTTCAAGGGGAGCCCGTCGTGACCGATCTCATCACAGCGACACCCGGTGCAACCGCCGAGGGCAATCAAGAGATGCGCGCGCGCAGCGAACTCACCGCGCGCGAGGTGATGCGCGAAGTCGGTGCGGTGCTGCGCATGACCGAGGCGCAGGCGGCCGCGCTCGCCACCGACAACGTCGACCCCACCGAGGTTCCCGAAGATCAGACGATGATCATCAACATGGGCCCGCAGCACCCCAGTACCCACGGAGTGTTGCGCCTCATGCTGGAACTGCAGGGTGAGCGCGTTCTGCGTTGCAAGCCGATCATCGGCTACCTGCACACCGGCATGGAAAAAACGGGCGAGGATCTCACGTTCATGCAGGGCGGTACCAACGTCACGCGCATGGACTACCTGTCGCCGCTGAACAACGAACTCGTCTTCTCGATGGCCGTCGAGAAGTTGCTCGGCATCGACGGCGACATTCCCGAGCGCGCCGTGTGGATGCGCATGCTCCTGTCGGAACTCAACCGCATGAGCAGCCACCTGCTGTTCCTCGCGACGAACGGCATGGACATCGGCGCGGTCTCGATGATGATCTACGGCTGGCGCGAGCGCGAAGAAGTGTTGCGTTTCTTCCAGAAGGTCACCGGACTGCGGATGAACCACAACTTCATCCGACCGGGCGGACTCGCCGCCGACCTGCCTGCGGGTTGGCGCGACGACGTGCTCGACATTCTCGATCGTCTGCCCGATCGTCTCGGCGAATACGACATCCTCATGACCGAACAGCCGATTTGGCGTGAACGTCTGCAGGGAGTCGGTGTCATCACCGCCCAAGAGGCGGTCGCTCTCGGCGCGACCGGTCCGATTCTGCGTTCGACCGGCGTGGCATGGGACCTGCGTCGCGACATGCCCTACCTGCGCTACAACGACGTCGAGTTCGACGTGATCGTCGGTTCGTACGGCGACGCATTCGACCGATACGCAATTCGCCTGAACGAGATCCGCGAGTCGATGAAGATCGTGCGTCAGATCCTCGATCGCATGCCGTCGGGTGACTACCGCATCCAGGACAAGAAGGTCACGCCACCACCGCGTGCGCGTATCGACGAGTCCATGGAAGCACTCATCCATCACTTCAAGATCTTCACCGAGGGATTCAAGGTGCCCGAGGGCGAGGTGTACGTCGGCATCGAGAGCCCGCGCGGCGAAATCGGTTGCTACATCGTGAGCGACGGCTCACCGAAGCCGTACCGCATCCACATGCGCGCGCCGTCGTTCGTCAACATCCAGTGTCTGCCGCACATGATGCGCGACGGACTCGTGGCCGACGCGGTTGCCGTCATTTCGTCGGTCGATCCCGTTCTCGGCGAGGTCGACCGATGAGCCGCCTCACCGATGCCAACGTGGCGATCGCAAACGAAATCATCGCCCGTTATCCACGGCCGAAGTCGGCGCTGATTCCGCTGCTGCACCTGTCGCAAGAGCAGAACGGCTGGGTGACCGACGAAGCGATGAAGCACATCGCGGAGCTCGTCGGCGTGACACCCGCCGAAGTTCTCGGCACGGCATCGTTCTACGAGATGTTCAAGTTCGAGCCGGTGGGCAAGTACGTCATCAACATCTGCGGCACCATGTCGTGCGCCCTCATGGGTTCGGAGGAGTTGCTGCACCACGCGGAGCACCGTCTCGGCATCAAGGCCGGTGGCACCACCTCCGACGGCCTGTTCACGATCGAGCACGCCGAGTGCCAGGCGGCCTGCACCGAGGCGCCGTGTCTGCAGGTGAACTACCGCTATCGGTTCCGCATGACGACCGCACAACTCGACGCGCTGATCGACGACCTGGCGGCAGGGAAGTTGGCCGAGGAGATTCCACCGCACGGCACGCTCGCGCGTGTGCGCCAACACATTCCCGCCGACCGCGCCGTCGGTGCGTTGCCACCCGAAGCACCCGGCCAGGAACCCGTGTGGATGAACGGAAAGGCGGCGCTGTGACCGGAACGTACGCACACGCAGCAGGTTTCTACGCAGGTGACCGACCGAAGATCGTCACCTCGCGTTTCGAGTACGCCGACTCGTACACCATCGAGCGCTACCTGGCGACCGATGGATACAAGGGACTGCGTGCGGCACTTGCGCGTCCGGCCGCCGACGTTCACGAGGAAGTCAAGAACGCGACGGTCTTGGGTCGCGGAGGCGCAGGATTCCCCGCCGGAACGAAGTGGGGACTCATGCCCGCGGGCAACGTCCCGCGTTATCTCGTCGTCAACGGCGACGAGAGCGAACCCGGCACGTACAAAGACCGCCTGCTCATGGAGCGCGATCCGCACCAGCTGATCGAAGGTTGTCTCATCGCGTGCTACGCGGCGGGTTTGTCGCGCTGCTTCCTCTACATCCGCGGTGAAATGGCGACGGCGCAAGAGCGCGTCGCGGCTGCGTTGAACGAGGCGTACGCGGCGGGCTACGTGGGTCGCAACATTCTCGGGTCGAACTTCTCCGTCGACATCGTCCTGCACTGGGGTGCGGGTGCGTACGTCGTCGGTGAAGAGACCGCACTCATCGAAAGCCTCGAGGGCAACCGCGGCATGCCGCGGTTGAAGCCGCCGTACTTTCCGGCCGCGATCGGTCTCTACGGCCAACCGACGATCGTGAACAACGTCGAGACTCTGGCGAACCTGCCGTGGCTCGCGCGCAACGGCGCCGAGGCCTACACCGCGATCGGAACGAAGACCTCGCCCGGCACGCGCATGGTGGCCGTCTCGGGTCACGTGAAGCGTCCCGGTGTCTACGAGATCGTGAACGGCACGACCACGTTCCGAGACCTTCTCTACGGCGAAGAGTTCTGCCAAGGCATCCGCAACGGCAACAAGTTGAAGGCGTTCGTGCCCGGCGGCGGTTCGGCACCCTGGTTCCTGCCCGACCAACTCGATCTTCCCTTCGAGGCGAGCCAGGTCGGCCCCGCCGGTTCGATGCTCGGCTCGGGCGCGATCATGGTGATGGACGAGACAACCGACATCCCGCACGCCGCGCTCACGTTGACTCGCTTCTACGCGCACGAATCATGTGGCAAGTGCACTCCGTGTCGCGAGGGCGGCACGTGGCTCGAACGAATCCTCACCCGCATCGTCGAGGGCAACGGCACCGATGCCGACCTCGAACAGCTCATCGAAGTCGGCACATCGATCTGTCCTGGCGACTTCCCGCATGCTTCGAGTGAACGTCTCGGTCTCTCGGCCGTGCCCTTCCCGTACAAGATGACAACGATCTGCTTCGTCGGCCCGTCGGCGTACGCGCCGGTCAACTCTGCCCTCACGTTGTTCCCCGAGGAATTCGAGGCACGCGTCACGAAGCGCAATCGCATTCCCGTCACTGCAGTGGGCGGTGAGTGATGAGCACCACGGAATCGAACACCGACTCGAACACGGAACAGGAAGTGGTCGTCGACCCGAACGCGGTCACGATCAACCTGAACGGCCGCGACGTTGCCGCGCGCAAGGGTGAGTTCATCATCGCTGCGGCTGATCGCGCGGGCGACTTCATCCCGCGCTTTTGCTACCACCCCCGCATGAAGTCGGTCGGCATGTGCCGCCAGTGCATCGTCGAAGTCGAGGGACCACGTGGGCCGATGATGGTCGTGTCGTGCATGACACCCGTCGCCGAGGGCCAGGTCGTGCGCACCGAAACCGAGCAGGTGAAGCGCGCGCAGGAAGGAATGCTCGAACTTCTTCTCGCGAACCACCCGCTCGACTGTCCGGTGTGCGACAAGGGCGGCGAATGCCCGCTGCAGGACCAGGCGTTCTCGCATGGTCCGGGCGAAAGCCGCTACGTCGAGGAAAAGCGTCACTACGAGAAGCCGATCGCAATCAGCGACCTCGTTTACCTCGACCGCGAGCGCTGCATTCTCTGTGATCGTTGCACGCGCTTTGCGAGCGACGTCGCCGGCGATCCGCTGATCTCGTTCACGCACCGCGGCAACAACACCCAGGTGCTGACGTTCCCCGACGAGCCATTCGCCTCGTACTTCTCGGGCAACACCGTGCAGATCTGCCCGGTGGGTGCGCTCACCGCCAAGCCCTACCGCTTCAAGGCCCGTCCGTGGGATCTCGAGGAAACCGAGAGCACGTGCACCACGTGTGCGGTCGGTTGTCGCGTCTCGGTGCAGTCGAGTCGCGACCAGATCGTGCGTCTGCAGGGCATCGACAATCCCGACGAGCCCGGCATGGGAACCCTCAACTGGGGTTGGTTGTGTGACCGCGGCCGTTTCAATTTCGAATCCATCGCCAGCGACGAGCGTCTGACCGCTCCGATGCTGAAGGGCGAGAGGGGTCTTGCACCGACGTCGTGGGCCAATGCACTCGAAGTTGCGGCTCGAACGATTCGTCTCGCCGTCTCGTCACGTGGTGCCGACAGCGTCGCCATCCTCGGCGGCGCGCGTCTCGCGAACGAGGACGTTCGTGCATGGTCGATGCTCGCCGATGCGATGGGCATCACGATGCGTGATCCGCAGATCGATGACGGCCTGCCGGCTGCGGTGTTCGAGCTTCCGCAGGCAACCATCGAAGACGCGGCGTCCGCGTCGACGATCGTGCTGCTCGCCCCCGATCTGAAGGAAGAACTGCCGGTTCTGCACCTGCGTCTTCGCGATGCGGCGACGAAGCGTGGCGTGCGGATCATCGAGATTGCACCGAAGGCATCGGGTCTCACGCGTCACGCATGGAAGTTCGTGCCCTACGAACCGGGCAACCAGGTCGCCGCGGTCAAGGCCGCCCTCGCCGACGCATCCATTGCTTCGCAGTTGGCCGGCGGCAACGTCGTCGTCGTCCTTGGTCGCGCGAACCTCGCCGAGTCGGCCGATTTCACCCTGCAGGCCTACAACGCGCTCGCTGCCGCGGTGTCGGGTGTGCGTGTCCTGCCGGTCTTGCGTCGTGGCAACGTACGAGGCGCGCTCGAACAAGGTCTCGCACCGACGTCGGCCGGTGATGCGCGCGACATTCTGCGTGCGGCGGCCGACGGTCGCATCGAGTGCCTGGTTCTTCTCGGCGCCGATCCGCTGAGTGACGCACCCGATGCCGACCTCGCGCGACGCGCCCTCGCGTCCGCGCGCAGCATCATCGCACTCGACACGTTCCCGACCGCGTCGTCGGTCCTTGCCGACGTTCTGCTGCCCGTGGCGGCCTACGCCGAGCGCACCGGCAGCGTCACGAACATCGAGGGAACCATCAGTTGCCTGTCGCAACGTGTCACCGCCCGTGGCACCAGCCGGCCCGACTGGATGGTGGCGATCGAACTCGCCGAACGTCTCGGCCACGACCTCGGCGTCGGATCACTCACCGACCTCGCAGCACAACACGTCGAGGCGGCGGGCAGGACCACGCTCGACACGCGCAATCTCGTCGCACCCGACCGCAACTCCTACGACCTGCGCCTCGTCGTGTCGCGTCGTATGTACGACCGCGCGGTCGGCACCGTAGCCAGCCGATCACTCGCCAACCTCGGTGCGGGTGCCGCCGTGCACCTGAACCCGCGCGACATCGAAGCCATCGGAACGGCGGTCGGTCGTGAAGTGCGCGTGTCGACTTCGCGCACGTCGATCGTTTTGCCGGTGCGTGCCGACGTGACCGTCACGAAGGGCACCGCGTGGGTGCCGTTCAACCAGACGGGCGCCGACATCCGTGAACTCATCGACGGTGACCAACCGGTCATCGATGTGCGAGTGGAGAACCTGAAGTGAGCGTCGTGTCGTTCCTCGCGATTGATCCGCTGCTCGAGGGCGATCTTCTCTGGACGCCGCTCCTCATCGTGCTCGTGAAGGTACTGGTCGTCTTCGTCGTCGGTCTCGTCGCCACGATGTTGATGGTCTGGTTCGAACGCAAGGCGATCGCCGGCATGCAGAACCGCGTCGGCCCGAACAAGGCCGGCCCCTTTGGTTTGCTGCAGACTCTCGCCGACGGCATCAAGTTGTTCTTCAAGGAAGACCTGCTGCCCGAGCGCGCCGACAAGTTCGTCTTCCGACTCGCGCCCTACCTGTCGTTCGTCCCGGCGTTCCTCGCATTCGCCATCATTCCGCTGGGCGGCGACTTCCGTGACGGCAACGGTGGTTTCGTGACGTGGTTCGGCGAAACCACACGCGTGCAGCTGGCGGACCCGCCGGTCGGCGTGCTGTTCGCTCTCGCCATTTCGTCGATCGCCGTGTACGGCATCATGCTCGCCGGCTGGTCGAGCGGCTCGAAGTACCCGCTTCTCGGCTCGGTGCGTGCGTCGGCGCAGATGGTCAGCTACGAGGCGTCACTCGGTTTGTCGCTCGCAGCGGTCATTCTCGTCTGCGGCACGCTGTCCACGAGCGGCATCGTCGACGCCCAGTCGTCGCTCGGATCCTGGAACCTCGTTGCGACGGGTGTCGTTCCGTTCCTCATCTTCCTCGTTTCCGCCACGGCCGAACTGAACCGGCCACCCTTCGACTTGGTGGAAGCCGAACAAGAACTCGTCGGCGGATTCAACACCGAGTACTCGTCGATTCGTTTCGCCTTGTTCTTCCTTGCCGAGTTCATGAACACGATCACGATGTCGGCGTTCATCGTCACCTTGTTCTTCGGTGGTCCGCAGCCGATCACGATCGGCGACACGACCCTCGACATTCCGCTCGTTCCGAACGGCCTCGAGGGCACCGTCTGGTTGCTCCTCAAGGTGCTCGTGTTCCTCTACATCTACGTGTGGTTCCGTGGCACCCTGCCGCGGTTCCGCTACGACCAGCTCATGGACCTCGGTTGGAAGTTCCTCATCCCGGCATCGCTCGGGTGGTTCATGCTTCTCGCGGCCCAACGTCTGGCCGATGATCGCGGCTGGGACCAGTGGATCGTCGTGCCACTGTCACTCGCGGTCATCATCATTGCCTTCGTCATGATGCAACTTGCGTTCCGCGCGAGCGACCGGAACCGTGAAGCCGAAGGGGTGCAGTTCTAGATGGGCTACCTGGGAGGATTCCTCGTCACCGTGCGTCAGCACGGCAAGCGCAACCGAGTGACCACCGAGTACTCGGGCGGTCGCATGTTCCGTCGCGGCAAGAAGGAATCACGCGACGAGAAAATCGAAAAGCCCGAACGCCTGCACGGCCGTCACGTCCTCAATCGTTACGAGGACGGCATGGAGAAGTGCATCGGCTGCGAACTCTGCGCCGGTGTGTGCCCCGCGAAGTGCATCTACGTGCGCGGCAAGGACAACGATCCCGCCAACCCCACGTCACCGGGAGAGCGCTTCGGCTTCGTCTACGAGATCAACTACCTGCGTTGCATCCACTGCGACATGTGCGTCGAGGCGTGTCCGACTGAGGCCATCACCGAGACGAAGTTGTTCGAGTTCTCCTTCACCAACCGACGTGATGCGATCTACACCAAGTCGGAACTCCTCGTCGACGATGCGGGCAAGCCGCAGCATCTGCCGTGGGAGGACTGGCGTCCGGGTGAAGACCTCCACACATCGGGCTGGATGCGCGCCACGTCGCCCAGCGGCGACGCCGATTTCGAGGGTGTCGTGTCGTGGAGCGGCGAACTCGGCTACGGGGTGCGCGCCGCCGAGGCCGAGCAGGCCGAGAGGGACGGCCGCTAGATGGAGCTGTTCGTTTTCGTCTGCGCCGCCATCATGGTGTTGGTCGGCGCGCTCGGTGTCGTTCTGCGGTCGAATCCGGTGCACGCCGCGCTCAGCATGATCCTCACGCTCTTCGGTGTCGCGGTTCTTTTCGTCGCCCGCGAGGCGAATTTCCTCGCCGCGGTGCAGGTCATCGTCTACGCGGGCGCGATCGTCGTGCTCTTCCTCTTCGTGATCATGCTGCTCGGCGTCGACCGTGCCGAGGATCTGCGTACCGAGCCCCTCGGCAACATTCAGCGCCCGTTGGCGCTGGTGCTCGGCGTCGGCATGTTCGCCGTTCTCACCACCGCGGTGGTGCGTGCGCGCGAGTCGCTGCGGTTCAAGGGAGATGGCGTGAAGACCGCGACCCTCGAAGACGCCGATGGCAACATCCGCCAGATCGCCCGGTCGATCTTCGGCGACTACGTCGTTGCGTTCGAGCTCACATCGGTGTTGCTCATCGTCGCGGTCGTCGGAACGGTGGTGCTTGCGCGTCGCCGCAAGTCCGAAAGGACGCCGTCGTGATCGCCGCCGCAGTCGTCCCCACCACCACGTGGTACCTGGTTCTCGCGGCGGGACTGTTCGCCATCGGAATGATCGGCGTCCTCGTGCGTCGCAACCCGCTCATCATGTTCATGTGCATCGAGCTCATGCTGAACGCGGTGAACCTGACCTTCGTCGCCCTCGCCACCGAGCTCACCGACATCAACGGCCAGACGGCAGTCTTCTTCGTGCTCGTCGTCGCCGCCGCGGAAGTCGTGGTCGGCCTCGGCATCATCGTTTCCATCATGCGCCGACGCCAGCAGGCAACGGCCGATGACCTCGCGGCACTGAAGGGTTGATCGAATGCTCGATGTCGTTTGGTTGATCCCCGCCCTGCCACTGGCCGGGTTCCTGCTGCTCGTCCTCTTCGGTCGTCGTCTCGGCGAACCGAAGGCCGGTTATCTCGCCGCGGCGATGTGTGGCGGCGCCTTCGTCGTCACCGCGCTCACGTTCTTCGACATGCTGTCGAAGAACGCGGAAGAGCGCTCCCATGTCGTCGATCTCTTCTCATGGATCCCCGTTGGTTCGCTGGAAGTGAAGATGGCGTTCCTTGCCGATCCGTTGTCGATCACGATGGCACTTTTCGTCACCGGCATCGGCACTTTGATCCATCTCTACGCCGTCGGCTACATGCACGGCGACCCGAAATTCTCGAAGTTCTTCATCTACCTGAACCTCTTCGCCTTCTCGATGCTGATGCTCGTTCTCGGCGAGAACCTTCTCGTCACGTTCCTCGGCTGGGAGGGCGTCGGCACCTGCTCGTACTTCCTCATCTCTTTCTGGCACACGCGTGAGAGTGCGGCGACCGCCGGCAAGAAGGCGTTCGTGACCAACCGCGTCGGTGACTGGGGCGTGATGACGGCGATGTTCCTCGCATTCGCTTCGGTCGGCACGCTCTCGTACAAGGGCATCAACGACGCTGCGATCGGCGGTTCGCTCAGCCAGGTCACGGCGACCGGCATCGCACTCATGCTCTTCATCGGAGCGTGCGGCAAGAGCGCCCAGTTGCCGCTGTACATCTGGCTGCCCGACGCAATGGAGGGCCCGACACCCGTGTCGGCGCTCATCCACGCGGCCACCATGGTGACAGCAGGCGTGTTCCTGATGACGCGCATGAACCCCGTCATCCACGAGGCCTACACGTGGGCACCGATGATCATCGCGGTGGTCGGTGCGGCGACTGCGTTGTTCGCGGCAACCATCGCCGTTGCCCAGAACGACGTGAAGAAGGTGTTGGCGTACTCCACCGTTTCGCAACTCGGGTACATGTTCCTCGCCGTGGGTTCGGGCGCCTACATCGCGGCGATCTTCCACATGATCACCCACGCGTTCTTCAAGGCGCTTCTCTTCCTTGGTTCGGGCTCGGTCATCCACGGCATGCACCACGAACAGGACATGCGCCGGATGGGTGCTTTGCGCAAGCTCATGCCGGTCACCGCCGTGACCTTCATCATCGGTTGGCTGGCGATCGCGGGCGTTCCGCCGTTCGCGGGCTTCTGGTCGAAGGACGAAATCCTGCTCTACGTGTACGCAAACAACCGCGGTCTCTACGTTGTCGGCCTCGTCACTGCGTTGCTCACGGCGTTCTACATGACGCGCCAGGTGATCATGGTGTTCTTCGGTGAGGCGCGGTGGAACGACCACAGTGAAGAGCACGGTGCGCACGGCGATTTCAAGCCCCACGAAAGCCCGCGCATCATGCTGATGCCGCTGGTCGTTCTCGCCGGCTTGTCGATCGTGGGCGGTGCCCTGCAACTGCCGTTCACGAAGGATCTGCACTTCCTCGAAAAGTGGCTCGAGCCTGTGGTCGAACACGGTGAGGCACACATCAAGGGTTCGTGGGCCTATGACAACAAGTACCTGCTGATGGGCGTGGCGATCGTCGTCGCCCTCGCGGGTATCGCCGTTGCCGTCGGGGTGTACGGCAAGAAGAAACTGAAGGCCATCGAGCCCGACATCCTCGCGAACGGCTGGTTCTACGACCGCCTCGTCTCGAACTTCATGGGTGGACCCGGCCGCCGCGCATTCGATGCCGTTGCGTGGGCGGATGCGAACGTGATCGACGGTGCCGTTCGCGGAACGGGTGTCGCCGTTCGTTCGACGAGCGGTGTTGCACGCAGGCTGCAGAGCGGATTCGTCCGCGCCTATGCCGCCATCATCGCGATCGCGGTGCTCCTCATGCTCGTCTGGTTCGTCTACAGGGGGATCGCCTGATGTTCGCCGCCGAAGCCGCGCACGGCTCGACCCTGTCGTTTCCGATTCTCACCGCACTCGTGTTGGTGCCCGCCATCGGCGGCATCCTCACGATCCTCACGAGCAATCGTCGACCCGAGTCGACGAAGTTCGTGGCGCTGGTCGCCAGCACCGTCACCGCGGGTCTCAGCATCTGGTTGCTCTCGTCGTTCGAAACGGCCGACGCCGGATTCCAGTTCGTGTCGCAGCATCCGTGGATCCGTGATTGGGGAATCGGTTGGCACGTCGGTGTCGACGGCATCTCGCTCTTCCTCGTCGTTCTGACGGGCCTTCTCTTCCCGCTCGTCATTGCGGGTATCGACCCGCACCACGACCACAAGCGCTACCTCGGTTGGATGCTCGTCCTCGAGGCGGGTGTCATGGGCAGCTTCATCAGCCTCGATCTCTTCCTCTTCTTCCTCTTCTTCGAGATCGTTCTCGTCCCGATGTACTTCCTCATCGGTGGTTGGGGATACGACCAGCGCGTGTATGCGGCGACGAAGTTCTTCCTCTACACGATGTTCGGTTCCGCGTTCATGCTCGTCGGCATCATTGCAACGGCGGTGCTCGCAAAGAACAGTCTCGGCTACGTCACCTTCGACCTCGTGCAACTCGCCGAGGGTGCCGAGTTCGCCGCGTCGACCGGACGCTGGCTGTTCATGGCCTTCGCAATCGCCTTCGCCGTGAAGGTTCCGCTCTTTCCGCTGCACACGTGGCTGCCCGACGCCCACACGCAGGCGCCCACCGGTGGTTCGGTCATTCTCGCCGGCGTGCTGTTGAAGCTTGGTACCTACGGCTTCCTGCGCTTTGGCCTCTATCTCTTCCCCGAAGCGTCGGTGTGGGCGCGACCACTGTTCCTCACGCTCGCCGTGATTGGCATTCTCTGGGGTGCGATTGCAGCCACCATGCAAAAGGACCTGAAGCGTCTCGTCGCGTACTCGTCGGTGGCGCACCTCGGTTTCATCGTCCTCGGCACCTTTGCGTTCACGTCGCAGGCCATCACCGGTGGTGTCATGCAGATGGTGAACCACGGCATCTCGACCGGAGCTCTCTTCCTTCTCGTCGGAATGATCTACGAACGTCGCCACACGCGCGAGATTTCGCAGCTGAAGGGTCTGCAGTCGGTCGCGCCGATCTTCGCTGCCGCGTTCATGGTCGTGATGCTGTCGTCGATCGGTGTGCCGGGCCTCAACGGATTCGTCGGCGAGTTCCTCATTCTCATCGGTTCGTTCGGCAACGCACGCTGGTGGGTCGTCGTCGGCGCGACGGGCGTCATCCTCGCTGCTCTGTATCTCTTGTGGGCCTACCAACGTGTCTTCCACGGAGAACCCGACGAGGACAACAAGTCGTTCGCCGAACTGCGTCCGCGTGAAGGGATGCTGTTGCTCGCGTTCATCGCGCCGATCATCTTCACGGGCGTCTTTCCGAAGCCGATGCTCGACCGCATCGAGCCCAGCGTGAAGGCGCTGGTTGCGCACGTCGAGACGAACACCGGTCGCACCCTCGAGTTCGAGAAGAAGGAAATCGCCCCTGTCGATCATTCGGGTGACCATTCCGACACCGAGAAGTCCGACAGCGAGAAGCACGACACGGAGAAGTCCGATTCGGAAGGGCACGGAGGCTGACGATGTTTGCTGCTGAAACCCTCGCCGGGCCGTCGATCCCGTGGTTCACGCTCAGCCCGTTGCTCGCGCTGCTCGCCGGAGCCTGCGTACTTATGCTCGGTGGTTCACTCTTGCCGCAGTGGCCGCGGGGTCTCTACGGCATCGTCAGCGCCGCAACCGCGGCAACTTCGATCGTGCTGTGTTTCTTCCTGTGGGACAACCTGACCGACGGTCGGCCCGAGACGATCATCGCCGACGCGCTTGCCTTCGACCACTTCGCTGTTCTCGGCACCATCACCATCTGCATCGCAGTGCTGCTCGCGAGTCTGACCACGAGCGACTATCTCGTGCGCGAAGGCGAGGACGGACCGGAACTTTTCGTGCTCTACCTCGCCGCTGCGATCGGCGGCATCGTCATGGTGGCCGCGCAGGACCTCATCGTGTTGTTCCTCGGTCTCGAGACGCTCAGCCTCGCTCTCTACGTTCTCGCTGCGAGCAACCGCCGGCGCGAGGAAAGTCAGGAAGCCGGGCTCAAGTACTTCATCCTCGGCGGATTCTCCTCGGCGTTTTTCCTCTACGGCATCGCCCTCATCTACGGCGCGACGAAACACACCAACCTCGGTCGGATCATGGAAACGCTGTCGACCGAGCAGGCGTTCCCGCGCAACGACGTCTTGTTGCTTGTGGGTATCGGTCTTCTTCTCGTCGGACTCGCCTTCAAGGTCGCCGCGGTGCCGTTCCAGGTGTGGACGCCCGACGTGTACCAGGGTGCGCCGACGCCCGTCACGTCTTTCATGGCATCGGCCGGCAAGACGGCTGCGTTCGCCGCGTTGTTGCGCGTCAGCGTGACCGCGCTCGAAAGCCGTGTCGACGACTGGCGCCCGGTCGTGTGGGTGCTCGCGGTTCTCAGCCTCGTCGTCGGTTCGGTGCTGGCAGTCACGCAGACCAACGTGAAGCGCATGCTCGCGTACTCGTCGATCAGCCACGCCGGGTTCATTCTTCTCGGCGTCGAGGCGGCGTCGCACACCGGTTCGTCGAGCGCCGGCGACGGGATCGCATCGGCGATGACGTACCTGCTTCTCTACACCGTTCTCGTCATCGGAACGTTCACGATCGTCGGCCTCGTTGCCGGCAAGGGTGACGGTGCATCGAACCTCACCGACTTCCGCGGTCTCGGTCGCCGTCGCCCGGCCCTCGCACTTGCGCTCACCGTCTTCCTGCTCGCGCAGGCCGGGATGCCGTTGACCTCCGGATTTGTCGCCAAGTTCGGCGTCATCCGCGCCGCGGTCGAAACGCAGAGTTACGCCATCGCGATCATCGCGATGCTTGCTTCGGTGATCGGTGCGTTCCTCTACCTGCGCATCATGGTCAGCGCGTGGATGGAAGATGCCGAAGGTGAAGATGCGGCTCCGCCGGTTCCGTTCCTCTCGGGTCTTGCCGTCACGGCTGCCGTCGCGTTCACTCTGGTCGTTGGCATCGTTCCGGGCTGGTTGCTCGACGCGACGCGCCAAGTGATCACGCTCGCCGGCCGCTGATTCAGCGTTCGAGTTCTTCGACCTCGTAGCCCGCGCTGCGCGCAGCGTCGACCACGGTGTCGGCGTGTTCCGTGCCGCGCGTTTCGAGAACGATCTGCACGCCGGTTTCCCGCACGTGCAGATCGACGCCTTCGCGCACGTGTTCGACCTCGATGAGGTTTGCGCCCTGGCCCGCGAGAAGCGTGAGCAGGTTCGCAAGTCCGCCCGGCCGGTCGGGGATGCGTGCGAAGAGGAGCAGACGCCGTCCCGCCTGCGTTTCGTGGCGGCGGACGAGACCGGGCAGCAGCCCGAGGTCGACGTTGCCACCCGACAGCACGACACACGTGACGCCGTCGGTTGCCGGACGCACGAGACCACGCATCAACGCCGATGCACCCACTGCACCGCCACCCTCGACGAGCAACTTCCCGCGCTCCATGAGGAGGATCATCGCATCGGCGACGTCGTCCTCTTCGACGACGACGACATCGTCGACGAATTCCTCGATGATCGGTCGCGTCACCGCACCGGGTTTCTTCACGGCAATGCCATCCGCGAGTGTGACGACCGGACCTTCGGGCGCGGGCAGGTGTGCATACGGCGCGCACGCCGCCACTTGCACGCCGATGACTCGGATGCGCGGGTCGTGTTGTTTCAGTGCGATCGCTGCGCCGCCGGTGAGACCGCCCCCACCGAGCGGAATGACGACCGTGCGCAGGTCGGGGATGTCCTCGATGAGTTCGAGGCCGAGTGTGGCCTGGCCCGCGACCACCGCGGGGTCGTCGTACGGGTGGCAGAAATTCATGCCGGTGGCGGCCGCACGCTCTTTGGCGAGCGCGACCGCATTGTCGAGCGAATCGCCACCCTCGGAGATCGTCGCCCCGTAGGCGCGGCACGCGGCGATCTTCGAGATCGAGGCGCCGGCGGGCACGAAGATTTCGCATGCGATGCCGTTCACCTGCGCGGCGAAAGCGATCGCCTGGGCGTGGTTGCCCGCGCTTCCCGCAACGACACCGCTCGAGGCGGCCGCGCCGAGCGAGGCGACCTTGTTCATCGCACCACGGATCTTGAAAGAACCCGTTCGCTGGAGGTTCTCGGCCTTCAGGACGATGTTGCCACCGCATCGGGCCGTCAGCGCCGCGGACTCGGTGATGGGGGTGCGCTTCACGTAGGCGGCTCCGGCCGCGCGTGCGGCGAGGATCTGGTCACGAGATATTGGTGACGTCCCCATCCGGAATTACCGTACCCCCGTGCGCGCAATCATCATTGCCAACCACGGCGACGCCGACGGGGGCGAGGTTGCGCAGCGCTTTGCCCAATTGGGGTGGTCGTTCGAGACTTGGAACCGTGAGCGGGCCCCCGAATGGGAGCCGTTGCCCGACGACGTCGGCCTCGTCGTTCCCCTCGGGTCGGACTGGTCGGTTTATTGGGACGATGTGGCACCTTTCGTTGCCGCCGAAGCGGAGCTCTTGCGGGTCGCCCACGGCCGCCGGGTGCCGATTTTCGGCATCTGCTTCGGCGGCCAGATGCTGGCCCACGCCCTGGGGGGCCGGGTCGAGCGGGCCGATCAACCCGAGATTGGGTGGTTCTCGGTCGACCCGAACCCTGAAATGACCCCTTTTTTGGCCCAAAATCCCCCGTTTCACCACAATCCCTGGTTCCAGTGGCGCTACGACCGTTTCGTACCCCCCATTGAGGCGACGGTGCTGGCGACGGGGGTGCAGGGGACCCAGGCCTTCCTCCTTGACCGCAGCCTCGGCCTGCAGTTCCACCCAGAAATCACCCCGGCAATCATCGAACGGTGGTCGACCGGCCACGGTGCTGCGGAACTGGCCCGCATCGGCGTCGACCCGGAGGCACTCGCCGCCGCGACTCGTTCACATGCGCACGTGTCCGCACACGCCGCGCATCGTGTCGTCGATTGGTTCGCCGAACACGTGATGCCGCTGCGCTGACATCGCCACCACGCGCATCGTCGAGCCCGACAACTTCGCCTCTATTTCTGTCTCGGCGGGGGGTGGGTAGTAGTTTCGGGGGCGATGTCCCCCTTCCTGCGGTCATACCTCACGGTCGTGTGGTTCGGGCTCGCGGCCTTCCTCCTCGGAGGCCTGCTGCTCTGGCTCGCGTCCTTGCTGCGGCCCGTCAAGCCCACCCCCGAAAAGGTCCTCGCCTACGAAAGCGGCGTCGACCCGGTCGGCGAGGGATGGTCGCAAAGCCAGATTCGCTACTACGTGTTTGCGCTCCTCTTCGTCGTGTTCGACGTCGAAGCGGTGTTCCTCTTTCCGTGGGCGACGCAACTCGAGCGCTACGGCTCGTTTGGTCTGATCGAAATGGGCGTGTTCGTTGCGGTGCTGCTGCTCGGCCTCGTCTATGCCTGGCGCAAGGGGGTCCTGCGCTGGGTCTGATCCGCGCGGGACACACAAGATTCGAGAGGAACGGACACTCATGGGACTCGTAGATCGTGGGCGACTGCCCAAGTCACTGAATTCACTGTTCAATCTCGGGCGTTCGTATTCGCTCTGGGTGTACCAGTGGGGCCTTGCATGCTGCGCCATCGAAATGGGTGCGGCGTTCGGTTCGCCGCGTTACGACGTGATGCGCCTCGGCGTCATTCCGCTGCCCGCAAGCCCTCGTCAAGCCGACCTCGTCGTCATCTCGGGAACGGTCACCGACAAGATGGCCCCGGCCGTCAAGCGTCTCTATGAACAGATGCCCGAGCCGAAGTACGTCATCTCGATGGGCAGTTGCGCCAACTGCGGCGGGCCGTACTGGGACAGCTACTCGGTGACGAAGGGCGTCGACCAGATCATTCCCGTCGACGTGTACGTGCCCGGCTGTCCTCCGCGTCCGGAGGCACTGCTCGAGGGCATCGTCCTTTTGCAGCAACGCATCAAGAACGAAGACATGGGTGCACGTTGGCGCGGCGAAGGAACCGTTTCGCTGGCCGCCTCAGCCGAAGCCGAGCGCAAGGGAGAACCCGTTGTCGTCGCTCGCTGAGATCACTGCCGTCCTGGGTGACGCCGTCGAAGAGTCGTTCGAAAAGGGCCCCGACGGCAACGTCGACACGTGGGTTCGTGTGAAAACGTCCGCGTGGCGCGACGCAGCGAGCGCGCTGCGCGAAAAGCTTGGTTACGACTACTTCTGCTTCCTCTCGGCGATCGACTGGATGCCGTCGCCCTACGGCCGCGGTGAGGAAGACCCGACGGCCGAGCGCGAGCCGATCGACTCCACCATCCGACAGGGCTACACCGGCGGTGCGACGCGCATGCAGGTGTTCGCGCGTCTCGTGAACCACCGCACCCACCACGGGGTCACGTTGAAGGCCGACGTGCCCGACGACTCGTTGACGATCGATTCGTGGGTGGGCGTGTTCGCCGGTGCGAACTGGCACGAGCGTGAAACGCACGAGATGTTCGGAATCACTTTTGCCGGCCACCCCGACCTGCGGAACATGTATCTGCCCACCGACTTCGAGGGTTACCCCCTGCGCAAGGACTTCCCGTTGCTCGCACGCATCGTGAAGCCGTGGCCGGGAATCGTCGATGTCGAACCGCTGCCCGGTGGCGGCGACGAAGAAGGAGGCGCCGAATGACCATGTTGGGTGACCGCCAGCAGCTCGCGTACATCGCGTCGCAGGCAGCCGATGCACGCGTGAACGTCGAGCTCGAGACCGAGGGCATGACCCTCAACATCGGCCCGCAACACCCCGCGACGCACGGCACTCTGCGCATCATCGCCCGTCTCGACGGCGAGCAGGTCGTGTGGGCAGAACCGTCGTGCGGATACATGCACCGTGGCTACGAGAAGCTCACCGAGGTGCGCACTTTCCCGCAGGTGACAGCGCTCGTGAACCGCATCGACTGGTTGGGAAGTTTCGCAAACGAGGTGCCGTTCATCCTCGCAGCCGAACAGCTGATGGGCATCGAGGCGCCGCCGCGCGCGCAGTGGATCCGCACCATCCTCTTCGAACTTTCCCGCATCGCGAACGTGTCGCTGTTCCTCGGCGACCTCGGCGTTCAGTTGGGTGCGATCACGCCCGTCTTCTTCGCGTTCCGCGACCGCGAGTACGTGCTCAACCTCATCGAAGGTGCAACCGGCGGTCGCTTCCACCCGAACTTCGACCGCATCGGTGGCCTGAAGGACGACCTGCCCGCCGGCTTCATCGACGAGACGCGCGCAGTCATGCGCAAGATGCGCAAGTTCTGCGACGAAATCGAAGGCCTCCTCTTCGGCAACGAAATCTTCGAGGCTCGTACGCGTGGCATCGGCGTCATCCCGCGCGACGTCGCTCTGCAATACGGACTCTCCGGCGCGAACCTGCGTGGCAGCGGCGTCGACTGGGACCTGCGTCGCGACCAGAAACTGCCGATGGCTTGGGACAAGGTCGACTGGAAGGTGTGGACGCACCCCGACGGCGACTCGTACGCGCGTTGCTGGATTCGTCTGCAGGAAGTCCGCGAGTCCACGTTCATCGTCGAGAAGTTGCTCGACTCGCTGCCGTCGGGCCCGGTCATGGCCAAGGTTCCGCGCATCATCAAGGTGCCCGAGGGCGAGGCCTGGGTGTCGACGGAGAACCCGCTCGGTGAGATGGGCTACTACGTCGTCTCGAAGGGCGAACTCGGTCCGTTCCGCGTGAAGATTCGCTCGGCGAGCTTCAACAACATCTCCATCGTGCCGTGGCTGCTGAAGGGCGTGTACGTGCCCGACATCATCACGATCCTCGCGTCGCTCTACTTCATTCTCGGGGACATCGATCGCTGATGTTGGGTCTGATCGCCAGCATTCCGTACTGGGCACAGTCGCTGTTGCGCGTGCTCGGCGGCATCGTCGCCGTTCTTCTGCCTGCGGGAACCATCGTCTACGTCTTTCTCTTCAAGATGATGTCGTTCATGCAGAGCCGCCTCGGACCGATGGAAGCCGGTCCGTTCGGGTCGTTGCAGTTGTTCGCCGAAGTGGGGAAGTGGCTGCAGAAGGAAGACCTCTACCCCGAGCGCGCCGACAAGTTCATCTTCAAGATCGCACCGCTCATCGTCCTGTCAAGCACGTTCCTTCTCGTCGCCGTCGTGCCGTTCGGCCCCGATGCGTGGTTCACCAACTTCGAGGCGGGCGTCTTCTACGCGCTGGCTGTCTCGTCGGTGTCGGTGCTGGGCATTCTCATCGCGGGTTGGGCGAGTGCCAACAAGTACTCGCTTCTCGGTGGCTTGCGCGCGGCGGGTCAGTTGATCGCATACGAACTGCCGATGGTGCTCGCCGTCATCGGCGTCGTCATCCAGGCCGGCACGATGAACCTCCAGCAAATCGTCGTCGCGCAGAATGCCGGATCGATCTTCGGTTGGGACGGCCTCGGCAACCCCTACATCCTCACGCAGTTCATCGGCTTCATCATTTTCATGATTGCCGTGCAGGCCGAACTCACCCAGACACCCTTCGACATGCCGATCGCCGAATCCGAACTCGTGTCCGGATACATGACCGAGTATTCGGGCTTCCGCTTCCTCATCTTCTTCATCGGTGAGTTCGCGACGGCCGGTGTCTTTGCCCTCATCGCCTCGATCCTCTTCCTCGGCGGATGGGGCGTTCCGTTCTCGTGGTTCGGCTGGACCACCATCGACAGCATCGACAACTGGATGAACGTCGTTGGTCCGCTGATCATGTTCACGAAGATGATGCTCCTCGTCTTCGTCATCATGTGGGTGCGTTTCAGCTACCCACGTTTCCGTGAGGACCAACTGCAGCGCTTCGCGTGGAAGGTTCTCATCCCGCTGTCACTCGTCAACATCATGGCGACCTCGGTTCTGAAGGTGGCGTTCTAATGGCGAAGGTCCCCGGCCTGCTGAAGGGTCTCGGTGTCACGCTCGGCACGATGGTGGAAACCGTCACGAAGGGTGCGAACACCGTCCAGTACCCGCACGAAAAGGAAACACCGCCCATCCGTGCGCGCGGCGTCATCGCGTTGCACGAGGGCAACTGCACGTCGTGCATGCTGTGCGCGCGTTCGTGTCCGGACTGGTGCATCTACATCGAGGGCCACAAGGAACTCGCCCCGCCGCGCCGTGCGGGCGGCAAGCCGCGTCAGGTGAACAAGCTCGACCGCTTCGACATCGACTACGCGTTGTGCATGTACTGCGGCATCTGTGTCGAGGTGTGTCCGTTCGACGCGCTGTTCTGGAGCCCCGAGTACGAGTACTCCGAGCCGCGCATCGCCGACCTTCTCCACGACAAGGCGAAGTTGGGCGAGTGGATGGAAACCGTTCCCGAGGCACCCGATCTCGAGGCCGGCGCGGAAAAGAAGGGCAAGAAGTAATGGTTGCCCAGAACATCGCCTTCGGCATCGTCGCCGCGATCATGGTGTGGGGTGCGCTGCGCGTCGTCACCGTGAGCAACGTGGTGCATGCGGCTCTCTGGCTGGTGCTCGTGCTTGCCGGCGCGGCGGCCCAATACGTGATTCTCGCCGCCGAGTTCGTTGCGATCACCCAGGTGCTCGTGTACATCGGCGCGGTCATGGTTCTCTTCCTCTTCGGAACGATGCTCACCCGGGCGCGCATCGGCGTCGAAAATGACCTCAACAACAAGTCCTGGTGGCTGGGCGTGCCCTCGTCGGGGCTGCTTCTCGGTGTGCTCACGCTCGCCCTCGTCTCGGGTTTCGGTGACGAGGAGCTGCCCAAGGACGCGGCCGTCGTTTCGACCCAGCAGATCTCCGACCAGATCTTCGGTCCGTACCTGCTGCCGTTCTGGGCCCTGTCGTTCGTGCTCCTCGTCGCCGTGATCGGTGCGATCGTTCTCGCGAGGAAGGACTGACCCGTGCTCGTCAACCAGTTCCTCATTCTCGCCGCCGTGCTTTTCTGCATCGGCGTTTACGGCGTCATCGCCCGCCGCAACGCGGTCATGGTGCTCATGTCCATCGAGCTCATCCTCAACTCGGTCAACCTGAACCTCATCGCCTTCGCGCTGCGCAACGGCAGTGTCGACGGCCATGTCTTCGCGCTGTACATCATCGCGGTCGCTGCGGCTGAGGTCGGCGTCGGCTTGGCACTCGTTCTGCTCGTGTACCGCAACCGCAAGTCGATCGGCCTCGAAGAGCTGTCGGAGATGAAGGGCTGATCATGTTCGCTGCCTCTGAAGCCGCTGCCGAAACCGCCGCCGTCGCCCTGAAGTCGGGCTGGTTCCTCGAGAACGCGTGGATCATTCCGATCATCCCCGCAGTCGCGTTCGCACTCATCATCTTCTTCGGCAAGAAGCTGCCGATGAAGGGCAGTGAACTCGGCGTGCTGTCGATGGTCGCCTCACTCGTCCTCGCCGGAGGCGCCGCGTTCCAGTGGATCGACCGCGTCAACTCGGCGTCCGAGGGTCAGTACATCGAGCCCGTCATCCGCAGTTGGAACTGGTGGCAGAGCGGTGGATTCGACCTGTCGATCGGCCAGCACATGGACGGTCTGTCCCTGACCGTGTTGGTCGTCGTCGCGTTCATCTCGACGCTCGTGCAGATCTACTCACTCGAGTACCTGCGCGGCGACCGTCGTTACACGCACTTCTTCGCATCGTTGACGCTGTTCTCGGCCGGCATGATGAACATGGTCATCGCCGACAACATGATCCAGCTGATCCTCGGCTGGGAAATCATGGGCCTTTGCTCGTTCATGCTCATCGGTCACTGGTGGGAAGACAAGGCAAACAGCCGCGCCGCTCTCAAGGCGTTCTTCACCACACGCACCGGCGACATCGGCCTGCTCGTCGGCACCAGCATCCTCTTCTTCAGCGCGAACTCCTGGACCCAAGAACACCTCGGCGTGTCGGGCTTCAGCATCCGCGGTCTGTCGGCCTGGGCCCTCAGCGGCAGCCCGAGCAGCGTGGCCATCACGGCCGGCGCCTTCGCGCTCTTCGTGGCGTGTATCGGCAAGTCGGGCCAGTTCCCGCTGCACACGTGGTTGCCCGACGCCATGGCCGGCCCAACCCCCGTCAGTTCGCTGCTCCACTCCTCGACGATGGTGGTCGCGGGTGTCTTCCTCGTCGCGCGTCTCTTCCCCGTGTTCTACGAGGGCATGAACATCTACGGCTCGTCGATGAACTTCATCACGCTGATCGGCGGTATCACGATCATCATCGCCGCGCTGCTCGCCTTCGTGCAGGACGACATCAAGAAGGTGCTCGCGTACTCGACGGTGTCGCAGCTCGGCTACATGATGATGGGCCTCGGTGCGGGCGCATGGCTGCCGGCCGTGTTCCACATCTTCACCCACGCGTTCTTCAAGGCGTGTCTGTTCCTCGCCGCAGGCTCGGTCAGCCACAGCGGGTCGCACCACTCCTTCGACATGAAGAAGGACATGGGCGGCCTGCGCAAGTACATGCCCATCACCTTCGTGACCTGGGTGATCTCCACCCTCGCACTGTGCGGCGTGTTCCCCCTGTCGGGCTTCTTCTCGAAGGACGAAATCATCGACAACGTCGGCTACGCGGGTTACGACATCTTCATGATCGTCGGCTTGGTCGGTGCCTTCATGACCGCTGCGTACATGACGCGGGCGACCTATCTCACCTTCTTCGGTTCGCCGCGCGGCGCCGCCGCCGGAGAACACCACGAAGAAGCGGGCCACGATGATCACGGCCATGACGCGCACGCGGCAGACAATGGGCACGGCCATGACGCGCACGCGGCAGACCATCACGATGATCACGGCCACGGTCATGACGCGCACGCGTCGCACGGCCCGCACGAGTCGAATGCATTCATCACCGTGCCGCTCGTCATCCTCGCCACGTTGGCGATCGGTGCGGGTCTCTTGAACGCGGTCCCCTTCGGTGAGAAGTGGGAGAACATGAAGAAGTGGGTCGAGCCGCGGCCCGTCGTCGTCGGTGACGTCGACCATGCGGCGATCGGCGAGGTGCGCGGATTCCGCACCGCTGACACGATGCCGGCAACACCCGACACTGCCGTCGCCACCGAAGAACCGACGTTGATGTCGGCAACCCCCGACACGGCCGTCGCCGCAACCGAGGCGGTTGCAACCGAAGAGACCGTCGCCGCAACCGAAGAAGGTGTGTCGCCCGAAGCAAAGGCGGCACCCGCGCCGTTGATGGCGACTGCCGCACCCGCCGAAGGTGGGGAAGAAGCAACCGCCTATGCGTCCGAGGGCGAACACTCCGAAGCAGGCCACGGTGACTCGCACTCGTCGGACTGCGGAAAGAAGACCCCGAAAGCCGGTGTCTGCTACGCGCCGTACGTGAAGCACGCGCCGTTCAAGTGGTCGAAGGCCGCGCTGTCGATGGGCATCGTCTTTGCGGGCATCATCCTCAGCTGGCTGGTCAGCGTCCAGCTCTACACGCGCAAGCGCGGCTTCTTCGTCGGCCTGACGAAGAAGAACAAGCTGCTGGCGGCGGGCCACGCATTCCTCGTCAACAAGTACTACCTCGACCATCTCTACGAGAAGGTCATCGTCAGGGGAATCGCCCATCCGATTGCGAAGGGCGCGTACTGGATCAACCAAAACGTTCTCGACGGCGTGGTGAACGGTGCCGGTCATGGCACGAAGGGCATCGCGCGTTGGGTCTACCGCAACGTCGACCAGCGAGTGGTCGACGGCGCAGTGAACGGTTCCGGATCGGTTGCCCGCGGTGCGGGCGGCGCGTTGCGGCCCGTTCAGTCAGGAAAAGTCAACCAATACGGGGCTCTGCTGTTTGCCGCTGCGGCGGTGGCCGGCCTCGTCCTAATCATCATCAACACCTGAGGAGCAATTCGGCATGGACCAACTCCGTGACGCCAACTGGGTGCTCAGCGTCGGCACCTTCCTACCGCTAGCCGGTGTGCTGGTGATGCTGTTCATCCCGAAGGCAGAGGAACAGTTGAACAAGGCGGTCGCGTTGCTGACGGCACTCGCGACACTTGCCGTCGGCGTCTACACGCTCACGCAGTTCGACTACGACCAGGCCGGGAAGATGCAGTTCGTCGCCGAGACGAACTGGATCTCGGTGATCAAGAGCACGTACTACATCGGTCTCGACGGCATCAGCCTGCCGCTGTACTTCCTGTCGATGGTGATCACGGTGCTCGTGATGATCTACAGCTGGAACCACATCCCGTCACCGGGGAACCCGAAGGCGTTCCTCATGCTGATGCTGGTGTTGCAGACGGGCATGGCGGGAACCTTCATCGCCCAGGACCTGATCCTCTTCTTCGTGTTCTTCGAACTCGTTCTGCTGCCGATGTACTTCATGATCGGCGTGTGGGGTGGCGAGAACCGCCAGTACGCATCGCTCAAGTTCTTCCTCTACACGATGTTCGGCTCGGCCCTCATGTTGGTCGCGTTCCTCGCCCTCTTCTTCAAGACCGGCGCGGAGAGCTTCGCGATTCCGTACCTCGTCGAGAACGGTGGCGCGATCGCGAAGAACACCCAAGTGTGGATCTTTGCCGGCATGTTCATCGGTTTCGCGGTCAAGGTGCCGATGTTCCCGTTCCATACGTGGTTGCCCGACGCGCACACGCAGGCACCTACGCAGGGTTCGGTCATCCTTGCCGCGATCCTGCTGAAGCTCGGCACGTACGGCTTCATGCGCATCGCCATCCCGATTCTTCCCGATGCCGCCGTCGAATGGGCGCCGTGGATCGGCCTCCTCGCTGTCATCGGAATCATCTACGGCGCACTCGGTTGTCTTGCGCAGTCCGACATGAAGCGACTCATCGCTTTCTCGTCGGTCGCACACATGGGATTCGTCATGTTGGGTATCTCGACGCTCACGTCGTTCGGCATGAACGCCGCAGTGTTCGGCATGGTCGCGCACGGTCTCATCACCGGCATGTTGTTCTTCATCGCCGGAAGCGTGAAGGACCGCTACCACACGCTCGAGATCGCCCGTCTGAGCGGCATGCTGAAGCAGGTGCCGAAGTTGGGCTGGATCCTCGGGTTCTGTGCCATGGCATCGCTGGGTCTTCCGGGCCTCGCCGGCTTCTGGGGTGAATTCCCCGCGATCCTTTCGGCCTACAACCCGGCCGACGGATTGTCGGAGGAAATCTTCCGCGTCTACATGGTGATCGCCGCTCTCGGCACGGTCTTCGCCGCCGCGTATCTCCTGTGGCTCTACCAGCGCACGGCATTCGGTGAACCGAACCCCGAGTTCGCCGGCCATGCAGATGGACACGGTGACGGACATGGTCACGGTCACGACCACGGCGATGATCACGAGGAGATCCGCGACGTGAACATCTTCGAGTGGATCGCTTGGACCCCGCTTCTCATCGCCATCGTTCTCTTCGGTGTCCTGCCGAACCTGATGTTCAAGATCATCGACCCGGCAGTAGCCACGATCGTCTCCGGATTTGGGGGCTGACCCAGTGTTGTCCTCGCTCCTTGCAGCAACACCTTGGACGGCGCCCGTCGTCGACTATCACGGTCTCGCGCCCGAGATCGTGGTGGCGCTCGGCTTGTGCGTCGTGCTGCTCGTCGACTTGTTCCTGGCGGAGCGCAGCAAGTGGCTGCTTGCCAGCCTGACGGGCTTCACGCTGCTCGGCGCATTCATTCCGGTTCTCACCCTCGCCCTCGACGACGGTGGCGTGCGTGCCATGTTCGACGGGCGCTACGTCATCGACGACTTCAGCCTGATCCTCAAGGGTCTGTTCCTCCTCGCCGGTTACGTCGTGGTGTTGCTCTCGACGACCTACATCGAAGAGGGCGAGTACTACCAGGGCGAGTACTGGGTGCTCATGCTGTCGAGCATTCTCGGCATGATGATGATGACCTCGAGCCGCGATCTCGTTTCTGTCTTCGTGGCGCTCGAGTTCCTTTCGATTCCCGCCTACATGCTCGCGGCGTGGCGCAAGCGCGATGCGAAGAGCAACGAGGCAGGCGTGAAGTACTTCCTGCTCGGCGTCTTCGCCTCCGCGGTGATGCTCTACGGCATGTCCCTTCTTTACGGCGTCACCAACTCGACGCTCCTCACCGACATCGGTGCATCGATCTCGGGTGAGTTGACGGCGGTGCGCATCCTCGCGATCGTGTTCGTCGTCGTCGGTTTCGCGTTCAAGGTGTCGGCGGTCCCGTTCCACACCTGGGCACCCGACACCTACGAGGGTGCACCAACGCCCGTGACGGCGTTCCTTTCGGTGGCGTCCAAGGCGGCCGGATTCGTCGCCCTCGTGACGGTGCTCTATGTCGCGGTGCCCGGCGGCTCGGATGTGTGGCAGCCACTCGTGTGGGTGCTCGCCGTCTTGACGATGACCGTCGGCAACGTGCTCGCGTTGCGCCAGACGAACATCGTCCGCATGCTCGCGTACTCGTCGATCAGCCAGGGCGGTTTCATCCTGATGCCCCTCGCCGTCGCCGCCGAAGGTGGCGCGGGCGATGCCGTGCTGCGGTCGGTCGTGACGTACCTCATCGTCTACGCGGCGACGAACCTCGGCACTTTCGCCGTCATCCTCGCCGTGAGCCGCAAGACACGCAGCGGTGAGATCTCCTC
>Ga0068877_10000583_pt1 | contig 31423 bp, 29 predicted proteins | sample NOAtaG_FD_66437 | JGI IMG/M metagenome (GOLD analysis project Ga0068877, IMG submission 66437) | Freshwater lake microbial communities from Lake Erie, under a cyanobacterial bloom - NOAA_Erie_Diel6S_1000h metaG | ecosystem: Environmental > Aquatic > Freshwater > Lake | place: USA: Ohio, Lake...
CGCGCCGGCCCTGGTGGAGCGCTGCTCTGAGCTGGCTGCCATTCACCGGCAAGCCCCTGAGGATTGGCGGTGAGATTTATCGAGCATATTATCGATACTGTATGCGGCGTACCGGGCGCCGTCAACCGCCGCGCCGCGGCCACTATTTGCGCACGCCCTCGCGGCGGGTGAACAAGACCCGGTCATCGTAGCCCGTCATTTCGAGATAGCCCAGGCCCCGATGCGAGCCACGGAAGACCATGGCGCCTTCCCAGTAGCTTGGGGTCAGCTTTGCCTTGCTCAGCAATTCTTGGCTGTCGAGGCGGGGCTCGGCGAGCAGGTCGATGCCGAGCCGCTTGACGCGCACGCGCCAGGCGACGGGATAATTCTTCCATTTGCGGCCGGGCTCGAGCTCGAGCTCGGCGGCCTCGAGATGTTCGATTCGGCCGTCGGCTCTTACATAGGAGCCAGCGCTCCAGGGGCTGGCGGCTCCGTCTTTTTGGCGCAGCCGGTAGAGCATCAATTCTTCGCGGTTGTCGAGTTGAATCGAAAACCAGTCCCATCCGGCGAGCTTTTCGTCGAGTTCGCTCGAGAAAAACTCATGGTCCATCCAGGCCGAGCCGCGGACGCGAAAGCGCTCGGCGCCGAGCACAATTTCCCCGCCGGCCTCGAGCCGGGTAAAGGAAATATAGTGGCTTGCCTGGCCGGCGAGCGGACCCTTCTGGCTGACGCCGCCGTGCCCGTGGATGACCGGAGGCTTGGCTACAGCCAAGTCGAGGGCGAAAGAAAACTTTTCGGCGACGGCCCGCAGGCGATGTGCCTCGGGCTGGACCAGGCTTTCCCAGTTTCCATTCCAGATGCGCCCTCGGGCGGCATCGACGCCAGCCAGGCCCGGGCCTGGACGGTTGAGCCGCTCGGAGTGATAGAAAGCCTTTCCGGCGATGTCGGTCAGGGCGAGATGGGCCATGTAGGCATCGCGAGTTGACCACACATTGCGGCGCTCCACCGACTCGGCAAGGGCGGCGCGGAAGAAGGTCAACTCAAAGCCGAAGGGGCGGCCCTGCGCGTCGGCGACATTGCCGGTGTAATACCACCATTCGGTGCGAAAGGCGGGATGGGAAAAGTGATCCCGGGGGAACTCATAGCGCCATCCTGGGATGGCCTTGAGAAAGGTTGTTGCCGCCAGCCACTGTCGCCTGGTCATTCTTCGTGCATCACCTCGATTGGATTCAGGCGCGTGGCCATGCGCGCCGGGTATAGGCCGGCCAGGATGGTCGCCAGGAGAACAAAGGCCAGGGCGCTGAGGAGCGCCAGTACGGGCAGGTGAAATTCAATGGTCCAGCCGAAGCTTTGCTTATTGATGACGAAGATCAGCACGAGGCTCAAGAGGGCGCCGCTGAGGACGCCGAGCAACTGGCTGAACAAGCCGATCAAGCCGGCCTCAAAGAGCACCATCCGCCGCACCTGACCTGCGGCCCCGCCGAGAAAACGCAAGAGCCCGATCTCGCGTCTGCGGTCGATGATGAGAGCGAGCATCGCTCCCGCCACGCCCATCACGGCGACAAAAATCGCGACGGCCTCGAGGGCATAGGTGACGGCGAAGGTCTGATCGAAGATGCGTACGGCTTCGTTGCGCAGGGAGCGGTTCTCAAACAAGGCGATACGCCGGGGGGCATAGCTGGCTTCGATGCGGGCGCGCAGAGCGGCGCGGTCGGCTTTTTCGTCGGCATAGATCGCCAGATTGGATGGCTCGTCGGCGGGGAGATAGCGCCGGGCCACGCTTTGATCGAGGATGATGTAACCGTTTTCGCTCGAGTAGTCGAGGAAGATGCCGGCGACGCGAAAGCTGGGGCGGGCTTGGCCGAGCGGGACGGTAATGCGGTCGCCCACCTTCACGCCGTGCTTTTCGCCGAAGGGCTCACTGACAATGACGGCTTCTCCGGCCAGCATGCCGCGCACGGCATCGGCGTTATCTCCCTTTTGCAGGGAGGTGCGGCCATAGCGCATCTGCGCCTGGACGTCGCCGGCGGCGAGAATCACGGGCAGCCCGTTGTAGCGAATCGAATAAGCGCGAAAGCGGTCGACGGCGAGCACACCTGGTATCTGTTCGATGCGCCGGGCGACGTCTTCGCTGATGGTTGGATGGCGGTCCATGGCCGCTTCCCCGGCGGGGCGCAAGTAGAAATCGGCGCGGATTTGGCGGTCGATCCAGGTGAGCATGGTCTCGCGAAAACTGCCGACCATGATGCCGACGCTGGTCATCATGGCGATGGCGGTGGCCAGGGCGGCAACAAGCACGCTCGAGCGCCGCAGTGCTCCGGCGAGGCTGCGTCCGGCCAGTAGCGCCTCAACGCCGGCCCAGCCGGTCATCCGGCGGCCAACGAAGGCGACCAGCGAGGGGGCGGTGAAGGAAGCCGCGCCGACCAGGGCCAGTGTCGCGACGTAGCCGCCCATCGGTTTGCCGCCCCAGGGCGGCAGCAGGCTGAGGGCCCAGCTCAGCCCGAGTAGCGCGCCGGCATAGGCCAGTTGCCGTCCGGCCGCGGCCTGCAGTTGGGTGTCGACGCGGCCGCGGGCCATGGCCTCGGTGGGCGGAATCCGCCCGGCTTCGAGCGCCGGGGCGAGGGCCGCGAGCAAGCTGACGAGTACGCCCGAGCCGAGGCTGACCGCCGCCGCGCTCCAGGCGAACTCGACCGGCGCCGCCGTTGAACTCACATACAGGGCCGTAACCGTCAGGCCCACTAGTTTCACCGCACCTTCGGCCAGGATCCGCCCGAGGGCCAGGCCCAGGAGCCCGCCGGCGAGGCCAAAGAAGAGAGCTTCGGCCAGGAATCCTGCGACCATCAGGCGTCCAGTACCACCGACGGCGCGGACGATGCCGATTTCGGCGCGCCGCCGTACGACCGAGACGCTGATGGTGTTGTAGATCAAGAACGCACCGACCAGGAGGGCGATGTAGCTCAGGACGCGCAGATTCCAGCGGAAAGCCGCGAGCATCTTGCGATTTTCTTCCTTGCGGGCTCCGACGGGCCGCACGGTTATGCCTTCCGGCATGCCTTGCCGCAGGCGCTCGGCCCATTGGTCGACAGCGGCTTTTTCCGTCTCCGGCAGCGTCACCAGAATGCGGTCGATTTTGCCCTGACGCCCGGTGACGAGGTCGGCGTCCTCGAGATCGAGCAGCACCAGATCGCCGCTCACCTGGCGGGAATCGATCGTCCCGAGGATGGTGAAGTCATGGGCCTCATCGTTGACCTGCAGGCGGATGCTCTCGCCACGCCGCCCGAGGCCTGCTGTCGTGAAGACGCCACGCTGGCCGGCTTCGGTCAGCTTGGGCTCAGCGCGGTTGCCCGCCTCGGCCAGCTCAAGGGCATTGGCGAAGACGTCGACGCCGAACAGCGGCACCGTGCGCTTTTCGTTGACGATCGCGAAGTCCTCGATGCGTGGCGAATAGCGAAGCGGATAGGGTAAGCCCGAGAGACGGCCGAGCAAGTCCGCCGGCAAACCGCCGGTTGAAAGGATTTCGATATCCTCGCCGCCGCTGACGGTCTCCATGGAGCTGCGAAAGCTGCCGGCCGCGGCCTCGCCCGCCAGATCCATGGCAAAAATTACGGCGACGCCGAGGGCGATCGAGGCGAGCGTGACCATGGTGCGGCCCCGGTCGGCCCAGAGCGGACGCAGGATCAGACGCGCGAACAGGGCGCTCATTGGATGCGGCCGTCCCGCATTTCGACCACACGGTCGGTGACGCGAGTCGAATCGGGCGAGTGGGTTGCCATCAGGACCGCGGCCGAAAAATCCCGTGCGGCCCGCCGCAGCAGATCGAGAATCAGATTTCCAGTTGCCGTGTCGAGATTGCCGATCGGCTCATCGGCGAGCAGCAGCCGCGGCCGGTGTACCAGCGCCCGGGCAATCGCCACCCGTTGCATCTGCCCGCCCGACAACTGATGCGGCATCCGGTTCTCATAGCCGTCCAGTTCGACCCAGGCGAGGCTCTCGATGGCCCGCGCCCGCGCCGGCGCCGGCCGCAGCCCGGCCAGCAGCAGGGGCAATTCCACGTTCTCGGCCACGGTCAGGGTCGGTAGCAATTGAAAATTCTGAAAGATAAAGCCGACTTGCTGCCGCCGCAGCCCGGTCAGCCCGGCGTCATCGAGCCGACCGGTATCCTGGCCCGCGATGCGCACCGTGCCGCGGGTGGGGAAATCCATGGCCCCGGCCAGATTGAGCAAGGTTGACTTGCCACAGCCGCTGCGCCCGACGAGGGCGAAAAACTCCCCTGGCGCCATCTCGAGTGATACGGCGTCGAGGGCCACCACGCGCTGACCCTGGGCCACATATTCTTTCGATACATCTTCGATCCGCAAAATTGCCACGCATCCCGTTAGATTCCTCTTCTCCATCGGTTAACTTAAAGATTGTGGCATTCTGGCTTGCGACCCAAGGCGACACGGCGCATCTTCTGCTCGAGATGCTGCTTGTCTTTGGCGCCGCCAAACTTCTCGCTGAGGTTGCCGAAAAACTGGGCCAGCCGGCCGTGGTCGGCGAGCTGCTTGCGGGCGTACTGATTGGCCCCGCGGTTCTCGGCTGGGTTCAGCCGAACGAGATACTCACGGTGCTGAGCGAGCTGGGCGTGCTGTTTCTGCTGTTTCATGTTGGTCTCGAGCTGAAGGGTTTCAAGCTCACGCGGGTTGGCTGGGATGCGCTGTCGATTGCGGTTCTCGGGGTGATTGTTCCGCTGTTGGCTGGCCGGCAACTGATGCTGGCCTTCGGGTATTCGGGCCTGGTGGCGACCTTTATGGGCGCCGCCATGGTTGCTACCAGCGTGGGTATTACCGCCAAGGTGCTCGCCGATCTGGGGCTGCTTTCTGTTCGCGCGAGCCAGCTCATCCTGGCGGCGGCGATTATCGACGACATCCTCGGTCTGATCGTGCTCGCCGTGGTCTCGAGCCTGGCCCGCGGAGAGGTGAATTACCTCGATCTGGGTCTCACGGCGACTCTCGCCATTGGCTTCACGGTGGTGATCGCCCAATACGGCACGCGGGCGCTCGAGCGCATCGTGCCGCACGTTGACCGTAATACGCGCAGCTCGAAGAGCCAGTTCATTCTCTCGATTCTGTTGTTGTTTGCTCTCTCGCTACTGGCCAGCCGGGCCGGCGTCGCCGCCATCATCGGGGCCTTTCTTGCCGGCATGGCCCTGGCCTCAAGCGTGAGTGAGGAAACGCGCCAGGAGGTCGACGGCGTCACGCAGTTTCTCGTGCCCTTTTTCCTGGCTGGCATCGGCCTGCACATGGACCTGAGCGTCTTTGCCCAGCCCGCCACGATGTGGCTTTCGGGTCTGATCCTGGTGGCCGCGGTGGTCTCGAAGCTGATTGGCTGCGGCCTTGGAGCTGCCCGTCTTGGCCTGAAGAACGCGCTGCGGGTGGGCGTGGGTATGGTGCCGCGGGGCGAAGTTGGCATGGTTGTCGCGCAACTTGGGCAAAGCCTGGGGGTCATCCCGAAGGACATTTACGCTGTCGTCGTCTTCATGTCGATCGCTACGACGATGGTCTCCCCGCTGTTGCTCAAGCTCACTTATCGCGACTTGCTGGAAAGCCGGGGCGCGCCCGCGGACTGAGCTTTGCTGCCAGCGCTCCGGGGGCTGAAAATGATCAAGGCCGCGGCTTCCGGTTGTACCGTGATCCGGTAGACCATCCGCCGCGGCCATGTCCCTCCTCGCTCGTTGGGTCGAAATCAATTCACGCGAGTGAATTCCCCGAGCGCCCGCCGCACCGCCAAAATCACGCTATCCCAGTCGCCCGCGATCGGCTGGCGGAAGAGCCGCATCGTCGGATACCACGGTGAATCGTCCCGGTAGAGCAGCCAGCGCCAGTCTGGTGCATAAGGGATCAGAGTCCAGACCGGCTTTCCCAGGGCTCCGGCCAGGTGTGCCACGGCCGTATCGACGGTGATCACCAAGTCGAGCCCCTCGATGGCGGCAGCGGTCTCGGCGAAATTCACGAGCAGCGGCGCGAGATCCATCACGGCTGTTGGCAGGTTACTCTTGTCGCCACCCTTTTGCAGGCTCAGCCATTGGATGTCCACCGTCTCGAGCAGCGGCGCCAACAAACGTGGAGCGATCGAGCGATTCCGGTCGTTGCGGTGTTTTGGATTTCCCTGCCAAACCAAGCCAACTCGCTTGCGTGCCGGCGGCAACTCGCTGTAGAGCCGCTTCCAGCTTTGCTGCCGCGCCAGTTCCACCTTGAGGTACGGCACTTTGTTGGGGATCGTCTCGAGGGTAGTGCGAAAACAATAGGGCAAACTGGGGAACGGCGCCTGCCAGTCGACGACTTCCAAATCCTCCAACTTGCTCACACAGTGCTTGACGCCCGCGAGTGTCTGGAGCAGCGGCGCCATGGCCGGCTGGCACAATACATGCACATCCATGCCGCCTTGGGCCAGCAGGGGGGCGTAGCGCGCGAAGTGGATCGTGTCGCCAAAGCCTTGCTCGGCATGCAGGAGGATCGACTCACCAGCGCGTAACTTCCCGTCCCAGCGGGGGATTTTCCAATCCCACCGGTCTATGTCGCGCTGTGCCTGGCGGTGCTCATAGCCGACCCAGCCCTGGGCCAGATCGCCCATCAACAGCGAGACGATTCCCAGGTTGAGTGGCGCCTCGCGGTGCGATGCCCGGATGGCGAGAGTTTCGACATACTGATTTTGGGCCTCGGCGAGGCGGTTGAGCTTCAGATAGCAGTTGCCCAGGTTGTTGTGGGCCTCGGCAAAGGCTCCATCGATGGCGAGCAGCCGCTCGTTCATCGAGGCTGCCTCCTGCAGGCGCTCCTGGTCCTGCAGCAATACCGCGAAGTTGTATAGCGCATCGCGGTAATTGGGTTTGACGAGCAAAGCCCGCCGATAACACACCTCAGCCCCGGCCGGGTTACCCGCGGCCACTTCCAGCAACGCCAGGTTGTTCCAGGCCTCGGCGTATGCGGGCTGGATGGCTACGGCCTGCTCGTAGGCGCGCCGCGCCTGATCCAACTGGCCGAGCAATCCCCGGCTAACGCCCATGTTGAACCAGGCTTCCGCGTGCCGCGGTCGCACGGCAAGCAGCTTTTCGTAATTGAGGGCAGCCTCTTCGGTCCTGCCTTCCAGATGCAACAGGTTGGCATAGGCCCACCGCAAATCCACGTGGTCTGGAAAACTCACCAAGGCCTGACTAAGACAGGCCGCAGCCGAGCGGTAATCCCCCCGCCGCGCGAAGGCTTCGCCAAGATGGGCGCAATACTCCGGTGTTGGCCCGTCCAGACGGATTGCATTCCGAATGAGATCGATTGCCTCGGCCGTCGAACTCGAATCCATGGCCAGTAGTCCCAAGGCATCGTAGGTTGGTCCATGGTTTGGGTTTTTTTCGAGGTAAGCCAGCAATCGCTCGCCTCTTTGTTCCAATTCTTGTAGGTTCATTATGGGGTTTCTCCTAATCTCTCCATGGAAGACAAGACAATCCCGGCCAGCCAGACCAGGGTTAGCTGGCCGCCGGGACTGCGCTTATCTTCAGGTTGTTATGGGACTAGGAATTAACCCCGGAGTAGACTCAGCACCTGCTGGGGCGCCGAGTTGGCCTGCGCCAGAGCGGCGATACCGGCCTGGAGCTGGATCTGGGCTTTCGACAGGTTAGCAGCTTCCTGAGCAAGATCCGCATCACGGATCCGGCTTTCGCTGGCCGCGAGGTTGGTCAACTGGCTTTGGGCCAGGTTCACCGCGAAGTTGAACTGGTTCTGACCGCGGCCAACCACGGCTTGGGCGTTGCCAAGAGCGGTAACGGCATCGGACAGAGCTTCCACCGCCGCTTCGGCAGCGGCTTGGGTGTCGATCGAGGAATTGGCCCCCGTGCCGACCACGGCGCTCTTGTCGATGCCACCGGTAGGCTGAGTGAAGCCAGTTCCGCCGGCCGTGGCGCCGATGCTCACTTCAAAGCCCTTCACAGTGCTCAAGAAACGGATGTTCTCCGAGCCACCCGTATTCTCCTTGACCGCGAAGATCCGCTTGAGTGTCACGTTGTTGGACTGCTGCAAAGTGTCATTGATGGCCTTTACAGCTTCATCGATCGATCGACCGCTGCGGCCAGTTGCATCGTTGCGCAGCGTGACACTCAGGCTCTGTTTGACGCCCTGGGTGTCGCTTGCCGTAATCGATATCGCCTGATCGTCCGCGCCATAAAGAATCGGATTGAAGGTCAGGCTCTGGCTCTGGTCGGCGCCGCCGGAATTCACCGTCGCCCCGGCCACCGGCGCTCCTGCCGTAGTTGAGCCGGTGTAGCTGGCGCCCTTCAAACCAAAACCAAGGTCGAGGCTCTGGCTGCTGAAGGACTGCACGCGGAAGTTCGTTCCGTTGCTCGAAGCAATCGTCAGCTCACCACCCGCCTCGATCGTCGCCCGCAAACCGGCATTGCGCAGTTCCGCGTCGCCGCTGATCGCGGTGTTGATCTGGTCGGCGAGGTCCTGGCGAACGGTTGCTACGGAATTACCGGTCGAGGATGAGTTCGCTGTCAAGCCCAGATCGGTCAAAGTCGCCGCGGTCGATGCGGCGCTGATAACAAGAGCGTTTGCTCCCTGCGCACTGCGGATGCGAATGGCTGTGCTGGCGCCCGAGCCTGTCAGTTCCGCCACGGTACCCGCGGCGGCTGGGACACCGGCGATGGCCGTGTTGATATTGGCGACAACGGTGTCCAGGGCCTCGGTGTTGGCCACCGCTGTTGTTACCGTCGTGCCGTTGACCGTGAAAACCAGGTTGCCCGCCGCACCGGCGCCGGTAGCGCCCGCGCCACGAGCAGAGCCGGTCAGAATCGCGCGGTCGGCCAACTGGGTTACATTGATGGCGTTTCCGCTACTGGCGCCGCCATTGAGCGAAACCTCAAGCGTGGCGGTCTGCGTGTTGTAGGCACGGTCGAAGGCCGGCGTCAGGGCGCTGCCCGAGGTGATCGCCGAGTAATCAAATTGATTGCTGGCATTGATCACAAAAGATCCAAAGCCCAGTTTGTTCTCTGAATCGCCGCTTACGGCGACCTGGAATGTCTCCCCGCTCGCGCTCTTGAACACCAGGTTGTTGCCTGCTGCCACCGAGCTCAGTGTGATTCCCGCGGCTTGCAACTGGCTGTTGTTTGTTACGCGGCTGGTCAGATCGGTCAGGACGCTCTGAACGGTGGTGGATCCGGCCGTCGTCTGATTGAGCGAAATCTCCACGGGGCTGTCGAGGGAACCACCCTGGATCCTTACACGGATCGTGTCCGAGTTGAGGAACACATTTGAGGTGGCCTCGGTTCCGCCGGTCAGACCCAGGTCGGTATTCGCACTGTTGGCTCCGGGGGTATTCACCGTCACGGTCTCACCGGCATTCAAAGCCGTAAATACCAGAGTTTGTCCATCGCTCAGTACGGAGGCGCGCAGCTTGTTGTTCAAGGCGCCGGCCGCGATTGATGTATTGATGTCGTTGGCGATCTGCTGCTTGGTCAGATTGACGCCCGAGGTCAGCGTGATGGCTTGCGTCGTACCCGCCACCGTAAAGCTCAAAGCATTGTTCGAGGTAGTGATCGTCTCGGTCGCGCCGCTGGCGCCGGCGGCGACGTAAACGCCGCCGGATGGCACCGCTTGCGAGCCTTGCACTTTCACCTGCACATCGGCGCCCGTTGAAGCATTGGCCGCCGTCACGTTCAGTCCCGTTAAACCGAGGTTGTCACTCAGGCCCGTCTGTACGACTTCAATCTGCGAGGAAGCGGAATTCGTCTTCGAGCGGATCACCACCTGGTTGCCATCGAGCGAAGCTACCGCACTGGCGGCAAAGCTCGAGTTGGCGTTCAACTGCGCGACAATCGAGCCCTTTGAAGTCGAGCCGCCGGCATTGTTGTCGGCCAGGGTGAAGGTCTGTGTCGCGCCACCGTTGAACTTTAGTTGCAAGCTGCCGTTCGTGCCGCCATTCGTGTTCACGCTTACCGCCGTATTGGTCCCCGTCGCGATTGCATTGCGCTCAAAATTGCCCAGCAAGGCGTTCGCCGTCCGGTCTCCCGCCTCCACCTGAAAGGCCGTGGTCGGGGAGGTGAAAGCGATCTGCTGGCGGCCAGCCGAATCCGTCACCACCGATGCCTTGATGTTGGCGTTCTTCAAGGCCGTCGCCAATTGTGTTCCCGCCGCTCCGGCGGCATCGATCGAACTGTTGATCCGCGCGACCAAGTCTGAAGTTCCGCCCGCGCCGTTTGTATTCACGGTGATATCAACGCCGCCACCGGAAAAGCCCGGCCCCCGCAACGTGAAGCGGGTCGTGTTTGCTGTTGCCTGCGAGTTCGCATTTGTTGTGTTCGCCAGAATCTGCGACAGCGAAGTCGTGGCCGATCCCGTGCCGATGTCCGTACCCGCCACACCCCGCGCCTGCACGCCCTTCAAACCCAAGCTCTGGGCGTCTACCGTCGAGGCGCTCAGATCCACAGAAACCGATCCGTTTGCCGTGGACGTGATTCCGTTCGAAGTCCTGCCGCCCCCGATAAACACTGATAGCGAACGCGCAAAACTGCCGCCCGTGTTCAGGCCGATGGTCTGCGCCTGACGGTCGATTTCCTGCAGAACACTGGAAAATTCGTTGTTCAATACAGTCCGCGATCCGGTAAAGGTCCCCGAAGCCGATTGCGTCGCCAGTGATCGGGCCCGGTCAAGCAGCTTCGAAATGTTATTGATGCCTCCATCGACAATCTGCAACTGGCTCAACCCATCGTTCGCGTTGCGGATGCCCTGTGTCAGCACGGTCTGGTCGCTACGCAACCCATTGGCAATCGCCAAGCCGGCGGCGTCATCGCCAGAGTTCACAATGCGCAGACCGCTGGTAACGCGACTGATCGTCTTGCTCTGAAAATTACTGGTGTTGTTGATGTAGCTCTGCGCCTGCATTGACGCAATATTGGTATTCGAAGAAAAAGACATGATTCACTCCTTTGTGTTCCAACACCTGGAAATCCTCTCCAGGCTGATGGCCTTTCACCACCTCGGCTTTTCGCTACTACGTCCCATATCGGAACCACCTGTGCCGGCTTGAAACGAATTGTCGCCTTAGGCGTTGCACCTCTAATCCTGTTCTGGGGCCGGGGGGGGCTGCCGCAGACGCTTCATCGCCGCCTCAAGCGCTTTCTCCTCCACCCCTTGCGCGGAATCAAGATTCGTTTCCCGCGTCGCCACGATTTCCTTACGCAAAATCGGCATTTCCCGTGGCGCCTGGATCCCGATCTTGACCTGATTGCCCTCGATCTCGAGGATTTCCACCTCGACGGAATCGCCAATCAGAAACCCCTCGCCCGCCCGGCGCCGGATTACGAGCATAAGGCCGGCTCCTCTCCGACGGCTGCCGCAAACAGCGGCTGGCGGGCCGAATACCGCGCATCCTCGCGGATCGATTGCACGCCCAGCGCCGCCTCCCGCCGGATCACCAGCGGCCCCAACAGATTCGCCGTCGGCTCCTCCGGACGCGCGAAGCACAAAATTGCCAGCCACTCCAGCCCCGCCGCGCCCTCGCTCTCGACACCCAGCGTTTCCCGGTCTCCCCGTGGCAACTTCCTGTCATAGTGCGGCGCCAAAAGCTCCACCGGAGCCAGCACAAACGAAAGGTCTCTGGTTTCCACGCTTTGCAGAAACTTCAGTGGCACGCTCGCGGCCGCTTCGATCAGCAGAAAGCGGTGCTCATTCTCAAAGCCCGGCAACCCTGCCGGAAACCGGATCTCTTCCCCCTCGGAATACCTCACTGTGCCAAAGCGCGCTGTTTCAATTACTCGCATCAACGGCCTTATCGGCCCATACCCCATCAATTAGAGGGAAAGAGAAGCTCTAGCGAGCCGTCGCCCGCCGCAGCCGGTCCCAAACCGCCGCCCATTCCTCTCCCAGGGGCGGCGCCTCCACCGCGATCCAATCCCCGGGCGCCTTGCCCGCTTCATGCAACTCGTCATAGAGCCGCGATGCATACGCAGCCGCCGCGGCCGGCATACTCCGGCTCTCAGCCCCGCGCAGATCTCCGCCCCGGGACAACAGAAGTCCCCGGCCTGGTGCCGGCGCCTCCTCTCCCTGCCGCCAGACATAGAGAGGCTTGCGCGGCGCATAGTGCCGAGCGTGCATCCCCGGCGCGGCATGCGCCTGCCCGGCCTGCCCGGTGTGCTCTGCCTCCCTCAGCCGGCCGACCAGCGCCTCGATCTCCCCCCGCCCGATCCGCCCCGGCCGCAGCAATACCAACTCCGGCCCCGCTACGCTGACCACGGTCGATTCAATCCCTACTTCCGCCACGCCCCCATCGAGAATCAGCTCGACGCCCTCGCCCAGGCTCTCTTGCACCTGCCCGGCCCGCACCGGCGACAACTCCGTAAACCGGTTCGCGCTCGGAGCCGCCAGCGGCACGCCCGCCGCCGCGATCAAGGCCAGCGCGACCGGGTGCGCCGGCATGCGCAGCCCGACGGTACCGAGCCCGGCGGTCAGCTCATCGGGCACCAGATCGTTCTTGTTTACCACGAGCGTCAGTGGCCCCGGCCAATATGCCCGCGCCAACGTTTGGGCCGCCTCGGGCCAATCCCGCGAGAGCCCCCGCGCCATTTCCACGCTGTTTACATGCACGATCAGCGGTGAGGTCCGCGGCCGCTGCTTGATCGCGTAAATCCTGGCCACCGCTTCGCGGTTCAGGGCATTGGCCCCCAGTCCATAGACCGTTTCGGTGGGAAAGGCCACGATCCCGCCCCGCCGCAGAATTTCCGCCGCCTCCCCGATTGACTCCGGGCTCGCTTTCAGCATGCGCCCCATCGCTTAATCCGGCAGCTCGTCCTTGCCGTCGCCCGCCGTCTTGCCCGTCTTGCGGTATACGAGCCAAGCGTGCATGAATTCGTTGAGATCCCCGTCCAGCACACGGTCCACGTCGCCGACGCTGAACTTCGTCCGGTGGTCCTTGATCATCCGGTACGGGGCCAGCACATAGCTCCGGATCTGGCTGCCGAAGTTGATCTCGAGCTTGGAATCCTCGCTCTTCTTTTCCTCGGCCCGCCGCTTCTCCAACTCGTATTCAAACAGCCGCGCCTTCAACTGCTTCAGCGCGCTGGCCCGGTTCTTGTGTTGGGAGCGCTCGTTCTGGCACTGCACCACGATCCCCGTGGGGATGTGCGTCATCCGCACCGCGCTCTCCGTCCGGTTGACGTGCTGTCCGCCAGCTCCGGAGGCGCGAAACACATCCGTGCGCACATCTTCGGGCTTGATCTCGATCTTGATCTCGTCATCCACCATCGGATAGACATAAACGCTGGCAAAGCTGGTGTGCCGCCGTGCGTTGGCATCAAACGGGGAGATACGCACCAGGCGGTGCACGCCGATCTCGCTTGCCATCAGGCCGTAGGCGTTCTCGCCCTCGATTTCAATCGTGGCGCTCTTGATCCCCGCCCCGTCCCCGTCTTGCTGGTCGGTCACCGTCGCGCGAAAGTCCTTGCGCTCGGCCCAGCGCAGATACATACGCATCAGCATTTCAGCCCAGTCCTGGCTTTCGGTGCCGCCCGCCCCCGGGTGGATGTTTACAATGGCCGAACGGTGATCATGCTCCCCGCTCAGCAACATCCCAGTCTCCAGCCGCGCCAGCGCCTCGCGGAACGAAGCCATTTCCCCGTTCAACATCCCCAGCACATCCTCACCCTCGCGCTGCAGCTCAATCAGGGCCGCCACATCCGAGCTCATCCCGGCAATGCGCGCATCCTCCGCCAGCGTCTCCTCGAGCCGCTTGCGCTTCTGCATCACTTCCTGGGACTTCTCCGGGTTGTTCCAGAACTCGGGATCCGAGATCAGCTTCTCCAACTGATCCAGTTGCGTCTTTTTGCTCGGGGCGTCAAAGATAGCTCCGCACAGACTCAGCTTGCTGGCGGAGCTCTTCGTATTCCCGCTCGATTTCCTCGAAGGTCATAAACCTCTAGTCTAGCCCCAGACGCGCTCGATTTACCCCATAAGCTGCCGCATTCGCGTCATACTGCATATTGAAACCATCCGAAGCATCAGGAGATCCAAGCACCATGCAATTCAAACTTACCGTCCTCACCCTGGCCGTCACGGCTCTTCTCAGCGCGCAAAGCAATGAAGAAAAGCGCCTCAAGGCCGCCGGCGATATCCTCAGCGAGATCATGCAGGTCTCCGACAAAGCCATCCCGCAGGAACTTCTCGATCGCGCCGAATGCGCCGTCATCATCCCCAGCCTCAAAAAGGGCGCTTTTGTGATCGGAGGCAAGTTCGGCAAGGGCTTCTTCACCTGCCGCAACGCCAGCAGCCAAGGCTGGGGCTCCCCCGCTGGTGTCCGCGTCGAAGGCGGCAGCCTCGGCTTTCAGATTGGTGGCAGCGAGAACGATGTCATCCTCCTTGTCATGAATAAGAAAGGCGCCGCCCGCCTGCTCAACAACCAGTTCAAGCTCGGTGGCGAAGCCAGCGTCGCCGCCGGCCCCGTTGGCCGCACCTCCAGCGCTCAGACCGACATTCTGCTCACCGCCGAGATTCTCAGCTACTCCCGCTCCCGCGGCGCCTTTGCCGGCCTCTCCCTCGAGGGCTCCACCCTGCGTCAGGATCTCGATGTCAACAAAGAACTCTACGGCAAGACCCTCACGAACAAAGAGATCATCGAGACGGCTCCTAGTGCTCCCGCCGCCTCGAAAACACTCATCGACACGCTCAACAAATACTCTCCCCGTAAGTCTTCAAAGTAGCCCGTGCTCGCTCCTGTTCTCATCCTCGCCGCCGTCATTCTGCCGCCCGCCGAGCCGGGTCTTGCCAGCCGCCAGCCGCAACTGGCAGTCAACGCCAAGCAAGCCTGGCTCACTTACGGCGCCGGCAATCACGTTTATGTCACCCATTCGGCCGATTCCGGCCGTAGCTGGAGCCCCTCGGCCCGCCTTCCTTCCACTGGTGTCCTCTCCCTCGGTATGCGCCGAGGTCCGCGCATCGCCGCCACCTCGCGCGCCGTTCTCGTTTCCGCTATCCTCGGCCCCCAGGGCCGCGGCGCCGACGGCGACATTCTCCTCTGGCGCACTACGAGCCGGGGCGGCGCCTGGTCTGCTCCCATTGCGATCAATACTCCTTCGGGGGCGGCCCGCGAAGGCCTCCATGCCATGGCGGCCAGTCCCGAGGGTCTCGCCGCCATCGTCTGGCTCGACCTGCGCCAGAAAGGCACGCGCCTGTATGGTGTCTTTTCCCGCGACCACGGTCAAACCTGGTCTCCCAATCAGTTGCTCCACGAATCTCCCTCCGGCGCCATCTGCCAGTGCTGCCACCCGAGCGTAGCCGTTTCCGGCCGCTCCACTGTCACCATCCTCTTCCGCAATTCTCTCGACGGCAATCGCGACATGTACTTCAGCACTTCCCGCGATGCCGGCTCCACGTTCTCCCCGGCCCGCAAACTCGGCGCCGGCTCCTGGCATCTCAATGCCTGCCCCATGGATGGCGGCTCGCTCGCCCTGGCTCCCGATCTTACTCCCCTCACCGTCTGGCGCCGCGAAAATCAGGTCTTCTTCGCCCGCCCCGAACAGCCCGAACAACTGCTCGGCCCTGGCCGCCAGCCCGTCATTGCCTCCCTGCCCGGCGGTCCCGTCATTGCCTGGACCGAAGCCTCCTCGATCCGCATCCTCCGCCCCGGACAATCCCAGCCTGAGTCATTGTCTTCTCCCGGCGCCTTTCTTTCCCTTTTCCCCACTGCCGGTGGCCGTCTGCTGCTCGCCGCCGAGCACGAAGGCAGCATCTTTATCGAAATCCTCTAAGGCCTCATAATAAAGGTCATGCGACCCCTGTCGGATCGGGCCCTGCTCTTTCTGCCTTTTCTTCTTTTTTCCTGCGCCCCTAAACTCGAAGAGGTCAAAGCTCCCTTGAACTTTCCCACTGACGTCCACTCCTACGCCCAGCCCAACGAAGCCCGCGTCACCCATTCCTTTCTCGACCTCAGCGTCGACTTCAACACGAAAACCCTTACGGGTTCCGTCACACATACTCTCACCGGCACAAACAAAATTGTCCTCGACACCAGGGACCTCACCATCGCCCGCACCGAAACCTCCACCGACGGGCAAACTTTCGCGCCTGCCCAGCATACCCTCGGCGCCTCCGACCCCATTCTCGGCGCCCCTCTCACCATCCCTCTCGCCTCAGGCGACCGCTTTGTTCGCGTTCACTACACCACCAGCCCCAAGGCCGTCGCCCTCCAGTGGCTCGAGCCTTCCCAAACCGCCGGCAAACGCGCTCCCTACCTCTATACCCAGGGCCAGCCCATTTACACTCGCAGCTGGATCCCAGTGCAGGATTCCCCCTCGATTCGCATCACTTACAAAGCCCGCATCCGCACCCAGCCTAACTTCTTCGCCGTCATGAGCGCCAACAACGACCAGCGCACCGCCGCCCCCACCGGCGACTACAGCTTCGACATGACCCAGGCCGTGCCCCCCTATCTCATCGCCTTGGCCGTTGGGGAGATCCAATTCCGCCTGATCGGCGGCCGCACGGGCGTTTATACCGAAAAAGCCATGCTCGATGCCTCGGCCCGGGAATTCACCGACCTCGAAAACATGCTCTCGGCCGCCGAACGCCTTTATGGCACTTACCGCTGGGACCGCTATGACTTACTCGTGCTGCCGCCCAGCTTCCCCATCGGCGGCATGGAAAACCCGCGCCTCACCTTCGCCACTCCCACCATCCTCGCCGGTGACAAGAGCCTGGTTTCGCTCGTCTCGCATGAGCTGGCCCACAGCTGGTCCGGCAACCTCGTTACCAACGCGACCTGGAGCGACTTCTGGCTCAACGAGGGTTTTACGGTCTATGTGGAGCGCCGTATTCAGGAAGAAATCTACGGTGTCCAGCAAAGCGAAATGGAATTCGCCATCGAAGTCGACGAACTCAAGAAAGAGATGGCCACCCTCAAGCCCGAGGACACCCGCCTCCATGTCGACCTCAAGGGCCGCGACCCGGAAGACGGCGTCACGCTCGTGCCCTACGTCAAGGGCGCTCTCCTGCTTCGCGCCCTCGAACAGGAACTTGGCCGCGAACGCTGGGATGCCTTCGTCCGCTCCTACTTTGATAAATTCGCCTTCCAGTCCATCACCACCGCCACTTTCGAGTCCTATCTCAAGGAACAATTCCCCAATCTGAAACTCGATTTCAAACAGTGGATCTATTCCCCTGGTCTGCCCGCCTCGACGCCAGTGATCAAGTCTCTCCTGCTCGAAGCCGCCACGGAACAGGCGGCCCGCTTTGCCGCCGGTAAGCCCGTTGAAACCCGCGACTGGCTCTCCCTGCAGTATCTTTCTTTCCTGCGCGCCTTGCCTCCCACCCTCACCGCAGCTCAGATGGCCGCCCTCGATCAGCAGTTCCGCTTCACGCAGTCGAAGAACAGCGAAATCCTCGCCGCCTGGCTCCTGCTCAGCGTCCAACATAACTACACCCCCGCCAGCGCCGCCCTTGAAGATTTCCTGTCCCGCGTCGGCCGTCAGAAGTTCATCAAACCGCTCTATCAGGAACTGGCCAAGACGCCCGCCGGCAAAACCCGCGCCGCGGCCCTCTTCGCCAAGTACAAGCCGAATTACCACCCTATCGCCGCCGCGGCCGTCGAAGCCATCCTCAAGAAGTAGGCCGATGGAGGAATTCACACTTACTATCGACATCGCCGCCCCGCCGGCCCGGGTTTGGCAAGTTCTCTTCGACCCGGTTACTTACTCGCAGTGGACTGCTGCATTTTCTGCCGGCTCGCGTTACGAAGGCCAGTTTGCTGAGGGCGCGACGGTGCGCTTTCTTTCCGATTCCGAGGTCTCGCACCTCGACAGCCGGGTCGTCGCCTTCCGCCCGCCAGTGTTCTTGTCGCTGCTCCACGACTTTCCTGAGCCCACCGGCGAGAGCTACACCCTCTGTCCCACTTCCACCGGCACCCTTCTCCGCATCGACCAGGACCTCGATCCCGCCTGGGCCTCATACATGCGCGACACCTGGCCCCGCGCCCTTGTCCGCCTCAAGGAGCTTTGTGAGGCCCGCCCCCCCTACTTCCGCAACAAAAACTGCCCCACGAACATCACATCGATCCCGCTCGAATAGAAACTCCGCACCGCATCGCGCGGGCTGGCCACCAGCGCATCTCCAAACAGATTGAAGCTCGTGTTGTAAAGCACCGGTAGCCCTGTCTTGTCTCCGGCGGCCACCAGCAACCGGTGGAACAACGGGTTTACGTCCCGCTCCACCACATGCAGCCGGATCCCTTCCCGCCCCAGCAGCGCCGGCGCGAACCGCTCCCGCCACTCCGGTTTCACCCGCGCCACGCTAGCCAGATTTCGCGAATTCGGCCCCCACTCAAAATACTCGTCCGCCCGCTCGGCCGGCACCGACGCGGCAAACTTGCGAAAACCCTCCCGGTGCTTGATAAAGCTGTTCAGGTTCTCCGTCGCATATGGGTCCATCGGCGAGGCCAGAATACTCCGGTTGCCGAGCGCCCGCGGCCCAAACTCCATCCGCTCCTGAAACCACGCCACAATCCGGTGCTCGGCCAGCTCCGCCAACGCCGACTGCACCAGCTCATCCACGGTCAGCAAAAACTTCGGGCTCAACTTACAGTTCTCGAGCACCTGCTTGATCGCCTCGGCTCCATACTCCGGCCCCAGCGCCAGCGACTCGAGCGCCGCCCGGTTGCCCGCCGATGCCACATAAGCCGCTCCCAGCGCCGTTCCCGCATTGCCCGCCGCGGGCTGCACATATACCCGCTCAAATCGCCCCGACGCCTCAACCGCTTCCACCAACATCGCGTTAAACGCCACCCCCCCGCCCAGACACAGGTTCTCCCCCTGCCCCGCCATCTCAATCACGCAACGCTCTACTGCCCGCTGGAGGCTCGCCGCGATATCGGCCCGCTTCTGCCCTGCCGGCGCCTCCCCCTCCTTTAGCCCCAACGCTCCATAAAACGCCCCGCTGAAGCCCCCCGATCCCATCCGGTCCCGGTCAAGATAACGCCGCTCCAAAGCCGGCCATCCCCCGGCCCGGAATCCCAACAGCTCCGAGAACACCCCCTCGTACACCGCTTTGCCCTCGGCCGACAACCACTGCACCTTATGCTCATCAGCCCGCGACCGAAACCCCAGAAACTCCGTCACCCTTCCATACAAATCCCCAATCGAGTCGGGAAAATAACTCTCCCGGTCGAGTTCCAGCTTCTCCCCGCTCGCATGCCACCGCGCCGAACACCGCAAGTCCCCCGCCCGGTCCACCGTCAACACGGTCGCCGCCCGAAACCCCGAAGCATAAAACGCACTCGCCGCGTGCGCCGTATGATGATCGAGCAACAGCAGCCTGGCCGCCGGCAGAATCTGCTTCACCCGCAAACTCAACAGGCTATCGGGCGAGGCGCTCAGCGGCCGCACGATCGCCACCACGTCCACCTGCTCCGGCTTCAGCTTGGCAATCCCCAGCGTCGCCTCGATGGCCTCCACTGGTAACGCTCCTGGCACGGCCTGCCGCGCGATCTTTCGCTGTTCCACCGCCGCGACAATCCGCCCCGCCACCGCCAGCGCGCATGCCGCGTCATCCATCAGCCCGCCCAGTCCAAGAACGTTCATACCTTCTTCAGCCTCTCGATTACCCTCTTGCGTCCCAGTGCGGTAAACACCGCGAACGCGCTCGGCCCCACCGTCTGCCCGGTCAGCGCCGCCCGCGATCCGTTGATCAAGACCCCGGCCTTCAACCCGCTTTCCTCGGCCACTTTCCGCAGCTCCGCCTCGACGCTCGCCTCAGTGAACTCCGCGGTCGCCTCCAGCCGCGCCCCCAACTCCCGCAATCCCTCCCGCGCCCCGGCCGCGTTCAGCTTTTCCATCGCCCCCGGGATCGTCTCATAATCATCCGTGAAGTAGGCCCGCGACAAGGTCGCAAAGTCGTTCAATGTCGTAAACCGCTGCCGCAGCAAATCCACCACCGCCGGCAACTCTTCTTTCGTATATGGCATACCCAATCCGACCCGCTCAAGCCACGCCTTCACCAGCGGCACAACTTCCTCCACGGGCATCGTCCGCAAGTGCTGCCCGTTCAGCCAAGCCGCCTTCGGATCAATCGGATTCGCTTCGCTGAAGTTCACAACCGCGTTCGACCGGTTGATCCCCTCAAACGAAAACGCCGCCACCAGTTCCTCGCGCGACATCTGCTCGCGGTCGTTCTTCGGACTCCAGCCCAGGAGACACAAAAAATTCACATACCCGTGCGCCAGAAATCCCGCCGCCTCGTACGTCATCACGCTCACCACCGGTCCGTGCTTCCGCTTGGACAGCTTCGCTCCGTCCGGCGCCACCAGCAGCGGCAGATGCGCAAACTCGGGCAGCCCCGCCCCCAGCGCGTCAAAAATCAAAATGTGCTTAAACGTGTTCGACAGATGATCCTGCCCGCGGATGATCTGTGTGATCTTCAGATCGATATCATCCGCGCACGACGCCATGTGATAGGTCGGCATCCCCGTCGACCGCAACAACGCAAAGTCCTCAATGTCGTTCACGCTCTTGGCTTGCGGCCCATACACCGCATCGTGAAACTTTACCTGCCGCCCCTCATCCCGCGGAACCTTGAAGCGCAGTACAAACGGCTCTCCGGCCGCTGCCCGCCGCTCGCTTTCCTCCGCACTCATCTCCCGCATCTCCCGGTTAAACAGCCACGCTGCCTTACCCGCTTCCTCCCCCCGCTCTTCCTCCCCCTGGTGCGCCGGCGTAAAGTCCCGGTACGCCATCCCCGCCGCGAAGATCTTCCACGCCGTCTCCTGGTGCAGCGCAATCCGCTCGCTCTGCCGGTACTGCTCGTCCCAGCCCAGTCCCAGCCACTTCAGCCCGTCAAAGATCGAATCCAGGCTCGTTTGCGTGTTCCGCTCTACATCCGTGTCATCAATCCGCAGGATCATCGCCCCGTCGTGGCGCCGGGCATAGAGCCAGTTGAAAATAAAGGTCCGCGCACTGCCAATATGCAGGTATCCCGTCGGTGACGGGGCAAAACGTACTCGGGGCATCAAACGGTCAGGATAGCACCGGGTCCCCGCCCGACAGCCTTCGCTCGAGCCCCGCCAAATCCTCCGGCGACAATTGCTCCGCCCGCAGATTCGCCTCCGGCTGCGCCTCAATCCGCGCCTTCCCATAGAAAGGCGCCAGATTGTTCCGCAGCGTCTTCCGCTTGTGGGCGAAGGCCCGCGCCACGAATTTCATCAGCCGCGCCGCCTCTTCCCGCGCCACCACCTTCGGCCGCAACGCAATCACCGCCGAATCCACCTTGGGCGGCGGCGTAAATGCCCCCGGCCCCACACCAAACAGCAACTCCGGCTCGCTATGCGTCCGCACCAGCACACTCAAATACCCATAATCCCGGCTCCCCTTCTGCGCCGCCATCCGCAACGCCACCTCCTTCTGCACTAGAAACACTGCCCGCTTCCACGCCCCCGCCGCCGCGAACACCCGGCTCACGATCGGCGAGCTGATGTAGTAAGGCAGATTCCCTGCGATCACGCACGGCCCATAAGCCCCCAAATCCACCTTCAGCACATCTTCGTGCACCAGCGTAAATTTCTCTTCCCCGCCAAACTCCCCTCGCAGCCGCTCCACCATCACCGGGTCCACTTCAATCGCCGTCAGCTTCGTGCATCGCCGCAGCAGATGGCGCGTCAGGGCCCCGCGCCCGGGGCCAATCTCGACGACATGTCCCGCCTGCTCGCCCTCCGGGCACACGGCTTGCGCAATCCGCTCCAGCACGCTGTGGTCCCGCAGAAAATGCTGGCCGAATTTTCTCCCCAAGCTAGCCTTTCACCGTAATCGCCGCCGCGCCCTTGCGCAGCGTCAACCGCAGCTTCGACGGCACCGCTTGGCCAAAACTCGTCGCCGGCGTGAATTCCGTGAACAACAGCGTCCGTTCCACGCTCCGCTTCACTTCCACATTGAACGTCGCCTTGCCCGCCACCACCACGTAATCCGCTACTCGCCCCTGCTCATCGATGCTCACTTCGATTTCGGCATCCGCCGTTGGCGGCTCAAACGGCGCGAGCGTCTTCGCCATCGCCTCCGTGTACAAGCCCGTCGGCCGGTCAGCGGCCAAGCTGTTGGCCCGCACCGGATGGATCTGCACAAACATCGCGAACACCATCACCCCAGCCAGCAATCCTCCCATGGTGGGCACCGCTAGCGGCCTCATCATGTTGGCCTTCCACAATTCAAATCTGCTCCGCATCCGCACCAGCAATGCCGGCGCCGCCGCCCACATCCGCCGCCGCGCTGCCTCCTTGCTCGCCGTGATCTGCAACTCCAGCGCCAGATCCCCGCTTACACGCCGCCGCGGCAACTCTCTCAACAAGTCGCGTATTTCCTGGTCTGCTTGTGCTCGTCGCATCTCTGCTTCCTTATCTCTAAGACCGTCCCGGCGCCGTCTCGGCCGGCCAGCCGAACGCCTGCTCCGGCTTCAGCATTGCCTCCAATTCCACGCGCAGAGCTTCCCGCCCGCGCAGTATCCGCGATTTCACTGTCCCCAGCGAAACCTGCAATACCTCCGCTACTTCCTCGTAGCTCAGGTCCTCCACATCACGTAGCACCACCGCTGAGCGGAATACCGGATTGATCCGCAATAAAGCGTCCTCGATCAATGCCCGCGTCTCATGGTCCGCCGTCAACTCAAACGGGTTCCGCCGCCGGTCCGGCAAAATATCGGCCAACCCCAATTGGTGCTCTTCGCCGCTGCCCAGTCCCACTTCGTTTTTCTTATGGCGGCTAAACCACCGCCGGTGATTATACGCTTCATTCACCGCAATCCGGTAAATCCACGTCTTCAGGCTGGCCTTGCCCTGGAATTGGCCCAGATTCCGAAACACCTTCACAAACACGTCCTGCACCACGTCGGCGGCATCCTCCGGTTGGTTCAACAACCGGCATACGAGGTTACAAACCGCGTCTTCGTAGCTGCGCAGCAACTCTTCATAGGCCGCGTCTTCCCCCTGCCGCAGCCGCTCCACCAGTAGTGCGTCCCGGTAGATTTGCGCGGTGTTTTCTCCGCCTTCGTTCCGTATTCCTAAACTGTTCTCGGCCATGGCCCGGCTCCTGACAGTAATGTTACCGCTCTTGCTTCATCAGACACCGCACCCCCCTGCCCGGGTTCCTGCTAATTTCAACTCATGTCCGATTGGCTCACGGAAGCCGAAACCCGCGCCGCGCGCCACGGCTCCGAGCGCATGCGCGCCGCCGTCGAATCCCTCACCACGGCCTACCGTTCGGGCAAGCCCACCCCCCAGGGCCGCCTCGACGAAGATCTCCTCGCCAGCGCCTATCTTGCCGTACGCTTTCCCGCCACCCTCGCCGCCAATCACAAAGCCGCCTCGCACATCCTGGACGCCCTCGCCGTGCGCGCCCCCGGCTTCCCCGCGCCTTGCACCCTGCTCGATCTCGGCGCTGGCTGCGGCGCCGCCACCCTGGCCGCCCTTTCTGCCTTTCCCTCCCTCACCACCACCAGCGCCATCGAGCCTCTCGGCTCCTTCGCGGCCCTCGGCCAGCAGTTTCTCCCCGGCACAATCTGGCGCCGCACCCGCTTCGACGCCGCCCTCCCCTTCGCCCCCCACGACCTCGTCTGGGCCAGCTATTCTCTCGGCGAACTCCCCCACTGGCAATCCATCCTCGCCGCCGCCTGGCAGGCCACCACCCAAATCCTGGTCATTCTCGAGCCCGGTACCCCCCACGGCGCCTCGAACATCCAGGCCATGCGCACCCAACTGCTGGCCGCCGGCGCTCACATTCTCGCCCCCTGTCCCTCGAGCACCCCCTGCCCCCTCGGCCAGGATGATTGGTGCCACTTCGCCGCCCGCCTCAATCGCACCGCCCTCCACCGCCGCCTCAAGGACGGCGCCCTCGGCTACGAGGACGAAAAATTCTCCTGGCTCGCCGCCGTCCGCACGCCCCTACTCCCCGGCGCCCCGCGCATCCTCCGCCACCCTCTCATCGAGCCCGGCCGCATCTCCCTTTCCCTCTGCACTGCCCCTACCCTCTCCCCCCGCGTCATCACCAAGCGCGACAAAGCCGCCTTCCGCCTCGCCCGCAAATCCTCCTGGGGCGACAACTTCTCCTGATAAACTCCCTCCCATGCTCCGCCGCTCTCTTCTCTCGCTTGCCTTCGCCCCGCTCACCCAAAACAACATCGCTCCCCTCGAAAAACTCCTCCTTACCGCCGCCGCCCAGTCCCGCCCCCGCGCCGCCGTGCTCCTGATTCGCGAACGCAATTTCAATTACCTCCGCGCCTTCGGCGCCGCCCAGCCCGATTCCCGCTTCCTCATCGCCTCCATTACCAAACCCATGACCGCCGCCACGCTGCTGTCGCTCGGCAAAGTCGATCCCAGCCAACCCGCCTCCCGCTACCTGCCCGAGCTCACCGGCCCCGAACGCGCCGCCATCACCATCCGCCAACTCCTCACCCACACCTCCGGCCTCCCCGACATGCTCCCCGAGAACACCGCCCTCCGCCAGCGCCACGCTCCACTCAGCGAATTCGTCCGCCTCTCCTTCACCACCCCCCTGCTGTTTTCCCCCGGCACCCGCTATAGTTACTCCTCTACCGGCATCCTCCTTGCCGCCGTCATCGCCGAACGCCTCGGCGGCCAGCCCCTCCCCGCTCTCATGCAGCGCCAGCTCTTCCAGCCACTCAACATGAAACACTCCACCCTCGGCGCCGGCTCGCTGCCGCTGTCCGCCTTTGAGCCCATCCAGGTCGAACATGCCCCCTCCGACCTCGGCAACTCGGCCGAAACCCGCTCCTGGGATTGGAACAGCCCTTACTGGCGCAACCTCGCCTCGCCCTGGGGGGGCGCCCACTCGACGGCCGCCGACATCGCTGCCTTTCTCGAATCCTTTTTCGCTGCCCGTCTCGGGCCCGGCCTCGCCCCGATGATCCAAAATCAAAATCCCGCTCCACTCACCCCCCACGGCCTCGGCTGGTCGCTCGGCCCGCGCCTCGGCCCGGGCCTCCCCCCCACGACCTTCGGCCATGGCGGCTCCACCGGCACGCTCTGCTGGGCCGACCCCACGCGCCGCCGCGTCTTCGTGTTGCTCACCTCGCTGCCCGCCAACGTCTCCAACTCGACCGTCCTCCAACCCGCCTCGCGCCTGGCCAGCTGAGCCGGGCGGCCCCCTCCTCGTCCTTCCCCCACGGCATATAATCCTGTCGAGGCTCATGCTCCCTTTCCTCGTCGTCCTCCTTGCCCTCTCCCCAGAACAAGCCCGCAAGCTTCCCCTGGGCTCCGACATCACGCTCGAAGGCTTTGTCACCGTCCCCTCCGGCGCCTTCCAGTCCTTCCTGGACGATAACGGCTTCGTTCTCGGCGACGCCACCAGCGGTATCTATGTAGCGACAGACGACAAAGGTTACCGCTCGCTCGGCAGCGCCGTCGAGGTCAGCGGCGTCCTCGCCGAAAACGGCCACGGCCTCCTGGTCCTTAAGGCCCGATCCATCCGCCCGCGACAAGGCAGCCGCCTCATTGAGCCCCGGACCCTCGAATCCAACTCCCTCTCCGAATTCCACGAAGGCAATCTCCTCAAGGCCACAGGCCTTGTCCTTCGCCTGACGAACGATCTCCCTTACGGCTACAAACTCTTCCTCAAACTCCCCAAAGGCGGCGAAATCCAGGTCTTCCTCCCTCCCGCCGCGCGCCCCACGGATGATCTCCTCACCCCCGGACGCCACATCGAAGTCATCGGCTTCTGCGCCCAATACAATTCGGTCTACGAAATTGTTCCCCGCTCGGCCAAAGACCTTCGCCCCCTGCGGACGAAGAGGTAGCATTCCCTCTCTCCTCTAAATTGCATCCGTGATTCCGCCAGTTGACCGCCTTCAAAACTCCCTCTCCACGGGCATATAATCCTGTCGAGTCCCATGCCAAACGCTCCGCTCGCCCCCGCACTGCCTCGCCGCGATTTTCTCGCCCTCGCCGCCACACCGCTTGCCGCCGCCCCATCCCCTGCTGCTCCGCCCCAGATCGGCATCCTTGTCAACACCACCTACACCTCAGGCACCCTGGAACAACGCCTTGACGAAGCCCGGGCCCACGGCCTAGACTGCGTCCAGCTCAGCCTGTCCTGCGCCGGCCTGCCCGATCTGCCCGAAGAAGTCCCCACGGGTCTCCCCGCCCGCTTCCTTCGCGAAGCCGAATCCCGCCGCCTCCGCTTCGCGAGCCTCCAGGGCACCTTCAACATGTGCCACCCCGACCCGGCCCAACGCCAGTCTGGCCTCGCCCGCCTCCGTATTCTCACCCGTGCCTTCCCTCGCACCCCCATTCACATCTGCACCGGCACCCGCAACGACAAGAGCATGTGGCGCCCCCACCCCGACAACACCACCTCCGAGGCCTGGCGCGACATGGCCGCCTGCATCCGCGAAGCCACCCAAATCGCTGCTCAATCCGGCTGCGTCCTTGCCTTCGAGCCCGAGGTCAACAACATCGTCAACTCCGCCGCCAAGGCCCGCCGCCTCCTCGATGAGATCGCCTCCCCTTACCTCAAGGTCACTCTCGACCCCGCCAACCTCTTCCCCGCCGGCGCCCTCCCCCGCATGAAAGAGATCCTCGAAGAGGCTTTCTCTCTGCTTGGCAAGGATATCGCTCTCGCCCACGCCAAAGATCTGGATCACGACGGCGACGCTGGTCACAAAGCCGCCGGCGAAGGCCTCCTCGACTACGATCTCTACCTCCGCCTCCTCCGCCAATACCGCTTCTCCGGCCCCCTTCTCCTCCATGGCCTGTCCCGCGCCCAGGTCCCCGCCTGCGTTGCCTTCCTCCATGGCAAACTTGCCCGCGCCTGATGCGGCTGGTCCGCTTGCCTCAAGCCGTTCCGGCTACTCCCATGCGGAGAAGTCGACGGCAAACTCCATGAATACGTCCGGTCTTCTTCCCGTCGCGTTGTCTATGCAGCGGACCGGGCGCCGGTGCGGCGGCGGGCCAGGATCACGGCCAGACCAAGACCTCCGCCTAGAATGCTGCCCGGTTCAGGCACTTCATTCGTTGTCATTTCGAGCGTGGAGTAAATCAGGAAGGCGCCGTTATTTGGGTCCTCGACACTACCGGGTCCGAGAATTGGCAACTGTGGTGTCTGCACCGGACCAGCAAGTTTCCATGTCACGACGGTCGAGCCGCTGCCAAGACTTGCATAAACCCAGGAGGGCAAGGTGAGCACGTAGATGTTGTACTCGCCGTCGGCCCCTCCGCGCGTCTCGAGCAGGGAGTTAAACAATGCGCTGACATTGATGCTATTGACAGTGAGACTATAAACAGTCTCATAAACATCGAAGCAGCGGTTTAAGGCAGCCGAGCCGAACAAAGCCGAGGAAGTTTTCGGCATGATATTCCCAGCGGGTGACCAGCCGGCGGAAGTGTTGGAGCCAGGCAAGAAGCCGCTCCACCTTCCATCGTCCGCGGTAGCGGCGCAGAGCTCTACCATCCTGTGTTTTGCTCCGTTTGCGTCGATTGGGGGCGATCATCTCGATCCCGTATTCTTCCTGGAGTTGTTTATCGAGTTTGTCGGAGTCATAGGCTTTATCCCCGATGAGGTGCTCGGGGAGTTCGTTGAGAAAGCTTTCGGCCAGAACTGACTCCACAAGCTGGCACTCGGCCGGCGAAGCGCTGTCCATAGCAACGGCGAGAGGAAGACTGTTGCCAGTGGCGATAGTGATGATTTTCGTGCCTTTCCCCCGTCGCGTTGGCCCGATGGCAAGGCCCCCTTTTTTGCGCTCGCGAAGGTGGCATCGACGAACGCTTCGGCCAAATCCAACTGTCCACGTTCCCGCAAATGGTGCGCCAGAACACGCAGCGCCTCTTCCAGTTTCCCGGTTCTCACCCATTGCTGAAATCGCCGGTGACATGTCTGGTACGGCGGATATCTCTCTGGCGGCTCTCGCCATTGCGCGCCGCTTCCCAACACCCATAAAACTCCATTCAGCACCGCTCGCGTGTCATGCCACGGCCGCCCACGGTTATCCTCGCGCCGCTTTGGGCGGAGGATTGGCTCCCATGCTTCCCACTGTTTATCATTCAAATCCCATCTGCCGCGCATAGGAATTTGAGCAACCGCCAGAGCAATTTCAGATTCTCACAGTTTGCTCATCTCGCGCATTTATGAGACTGCTTCGTGCAGATAGTGCAACAACGTCACCTCGAGCGCTTTGTGCTCGAAGTGCACGCTCGTCTTGATCCATTCCAGGTACTGCTTGATCCAAGCTTTCATGCCATCCGGCTTGCGTCCATGCCGCAACAGAAATTTTCCCAGGCGGTGCCGCGCCTTGAGTTGATCTTTCTTGGCAGCCTCGCGCGCCCGCACCAGATCGCGCAACGCTTCCTGCTCCGGGCTCGGCACAGCCACCGCCGTGAGCTCGCCGGCTCGGTAACAACGCGCCAGCTTCTCGGCGTCGCGCCGGTCGGTCTTGACGCGCTCGCTCGCCTTGACCGGAATCAGACTGGGGGCGATCACCTCGCACTCCACTTCCAGTTGCGTCAACTGCCAGTAGAGGCAATAGCCAGCAGGGACCGCCTCGTAACAGGCGCGGATCTCGCCCTGTTCCCGCAGCTTCTTGACCAGCTTGCGGATCGCCTCGATCCGGTTGGCGATCGTGCCCACGCTGCGGACTTCGCCGCCACGGCCGCCTTCGGCCACCGCTTCCGCTATCGTCTCGGCATGGACATCCAGCCCAACGTACAGTATCTTTTTCATAGACCAACTCCTTTGCGGCTCTGCGCAGCTCTTGGTTTTCCTAACCCGTCAGCGTAACCCGCGTCTCAGGTCAGGGGTTGGTCGTTTCATATTGACCAGGGATGCTCATCAGAAAAAGTCTGCTCTATTGCTAAAATCAGGTAGGTTTGCACTGAGAGACGAACAGCGCGAAATGAATTCAGACAAAGAGCCGGTTACCGCGAAGCGGCCGGGTGTACGTTTGGTCACGGTGGCGGGCGACACGGGGAGCGGCTGGCTTAAGCTGGCGCGTTTCTTGGGTTTGGTTTTGCTCATGAGCGCTGTCACGGTGGCGTTGCAATGGAACAATGGGGTTTACTCTTCAGAGTTGAACGGCTACCCGGACGAAGCTGCTCATCTCATTACGGGCCTGATGGTTCGCGATTATCTGGTCAGCGGCATGAGCGAATCTCCGGTGCGATTTGCCGAGAATTATTATCTTCACTATCCGAAGGTGGGATTTGGTATCTGGCCACCTCTTTTTCACTTCTTCGAAGCGGCGTGGTTTCTGATTACTCCCCCGGGCAAGTTGTCCGCATTGGTCCTACAGGGGCTCATCACCGGCACGCTGGCGGCTTGTGTCGCGTGGATGTCGCTTCCCTTTGGCTGGTGGATTGCGCTTGCCGCGGGACTGGGGTTGATTGGGCTTCCCACCGTGCAGGCGTTCACTGGCATGGTGATGGCGGATAATCTGATGTGCCTGATTGCTTTTCTAGCCATGATGATGTTCCGCCGGTATGGGGAGACTGGCAGGAGCCGTGATCTTTATGGATTTGGTATTCTGAGTGGGCTAGCGTTGATGACCAAGAGTAACGCGGCGGGATTGGGTCTGTTGCCACTGATCAGTTTGGTGCTTTTGCGGCAGTGGCGGCAAATCGTTAGTTGGCCGATGGCAATAGCAGCAGGATTGGCGCTGACCGTGGCGCTGCCTTGGCAGTTGCTTGTGATGCGCTTCTGGACTCTGGCGACGAGCGCGAAGCGATACACGCTGGATTACGCACTGCTGATGCTGAAGGTTCACCTGTCGATGTACATGAACATGCCTGGCGGCGTGGTTTTGACACTAGCCGTCTACGGCATCGCGACAAGGGTCTTAGTACCCTACTGGCGGGGCAGAGTGGAATCCACGTGGGCCGTGCTGAGCGGACTCGTAGTGGGTATGTTCTTGTTTGGGCTGGCGCCACTGCCGCCCGAGCCCCGCTACCACGTTGGTTCGATGGCGGGGATGTTGGTATTTGCCGCTGTGGGTTTGTGGGACCTAGCCCAAAAGGCGCAGCGACGCCGGGGTTGGTGGGCTGGCTATGCGGCTGTGGGGTTAGTGGGATTTCTATATCTGGTAACCACGCCGCGGGTTATCCAGCGTCCGCCAGTTGGCTATGGTGAAGTGGCAAGACGGATTACGGCAGACCCCACCTTGCGTGATGCCGTGGTGCTGGTCTCGAGCGAAAACATGGGTGAGGGGATGATGATCAGTGAGATTGCGCCACTTGAGGCGCGTCCCGGACGGTATGTGTTGCGAGCGACCAAGATGCTGAGCCGCAGCCGTTGGAACCTGGACCGGTACGAGTTGCTATACAAGGATACGGACGAGATGGAGCGGTTTTTCGAATCGATTCCCGTGAAGTTGCTGGTGTACGACACGACCAAAGGGGTGATGGATATGCCGCATCATCGTCTGCTAGCCGAGTTGCTCGAGAAGCGTAAGGACCGCTGGCGACTAGTGGGCGTGTACCCGCAACAGACGGCGCCTGCGGGGGGGCAGTTGTTTCTCTACGAATTGCTCGGGGAGGATGGCAAGCCGCGGCAATCGATCAAGATTGATATGAAATATACACTGCAACGGGTGCTTGGGAACGAAGTGGGGCGGTGAGATAAAGAGGTGGTCGCGGGCTTTGCGGCCACGGGAGCAGGAAAGGATAGGAGTGGCTGTTTTCTAGTGCGTAGTGGTGGCGTCCCCGGAAGTCGAAGTTTGTGCGAAGGTTGCTGAATGCACGTCGCGCCGGGCTGGGGAAAGGTTGGGTTCGGGTAGAGAGGGATTGGCCAGCGAAAGCCAAGGTGCTGGAGATGCTGGTGGATTTTCAGCGATGTGGCGATGCCGGGGCGGTGCGGAGTGGATTGCCGCATGGGTCGAGATCGAGAGCGGGCCGGGTGTGGCAGGATGGCGAAGAGGCAACCGGGGCAATAAGATAGCTATTGATGAAGGCTGAATAGAAAAACATGTAAACAAGCAAGTCGGTCCGAGCGGGCGTCGTTGGATTTCGCGGGTATTCGAGTCAAGAACTGTTGCAGAGAATGCGGCGGCACCGGTATGTGGAGGGGGTGGCGCTGGAGCACCGCCCGGAGGGGGTAGCGGGGCCTCTGTTGACGGGCGAGACAGTGCGGGAGCAGGGTCTGAACGTGGTGTTGCTGGCGACGACGCCGGTGTTTTTGGCGGCGGGGGCGAAGGTGGTGGATTGATCGGGGGCGTTCCGGCTGCGGACGGTGGAGAACTACCGGCGATGGTACAAGGAAGAGCACACGGCGGGGCCATTGCTCGATGAGGCGGCCTATGGGCTGCCGGAGTTTTACCGGAACACGACGAAAGCGGGTAAGCGTCGCTTCAACCCCATCCTTGACGCCTACCCGTGTTTTCTGCTTTCCGCCCAGGCTTGCGGAGTCATTGCCGGCGCCGCGCTCACCTTCCGGCCCGCCATTCCGGGCAGCACTTCGAGCAAG